>Ga0136846_1215021_pt1 | contig 43749 bp, 35 predicted proteins | sample HopSoiMetagenom2_FD_96841 | JGI IMG/M metagenome (GOLD analysis project Ga0136846, IMG submission 96841) | Grasslands soil microbial communities from Hopland, California, USA - 2 Assembly 2016 (version 4) | ecosystem: Environmental > Terrestrial > Soil > Grasslands | place: USA: Hopland...
GACGATGACCATGACACCAAAACCGGACCCAGTGCTGACGAGCTACATAACAGCGTATATGGCTCCGGAATCGAACACCCGCTTGGTGACATGGAGACCAAGGCCTACACCGCCAGAGACCTCCGTGCCCAAGAAGAAAAGCAGATGGGTATCACACCCGGCAACCTCCCGGATCTACGCACAGATGAGGGGCCACGCGGAAGTGGAGCCCCCGACCTCGCTGCACAAGGGAGAGACGACCGCCGACGCGACGCCAAAACCGCTAAAACTGCTCAAGGTATACCAAGCACCGACCTTCGAGATGCAGAAGAGGGCGGCAATCGACGCCCCAAAGTCGACTGGCTCAACGGTGGTTTTTATAAGGGCAAGGCAGGCGACCAGCAACCCGCAGGGGGAGCGAAAAGCTTCTATAGCCGGCATAAAAAAGCAGTCATCTTTGGCAGTCTGCTGAGCGCCGGGGCGGTTTTTTTTGTAGGTATTTTGCTCATTATCGTTCTTCTGCTTGCTCCGTTCAAAAACGTGCACTTTGCAACCGTCTTGCGCTCCGTTGGCATGGCCCGTTTTACCTATGTCATGAACAAGCAGTTCTCACGCACCATTTTTGATGCCGCCGTGCTCACCGATAACAGCACCGGCAGATTCGTACCACCAAAGGATAGTCTCTTTTACAAAGTGCTGGGCATTACACCGCAAAAAAATCTCCTGGAGCTTGGCAATCAGAATAAACTCAAATTCGACTTTACCGGTGAATCGAGATTCGGTGATAAAACCGGGGGATTGCTTGGCCGGACTAACACCTTTAATGGCGTGGTTATAGACGGAAAGGGCTATTACCTCAACGACTATGCTAAGAGGATGTATGGTGTCAATTTCGACGATCTCTCTACCGTCTCGCTTACAGGCCGGACAGAGCAAACAAGAGTTTTGTCTGCGTTTGCCAATGACGTGCAGAGCAAACTATCCGATATGCTGCAGCTTAAGACTCGCCGTTTTAGATGGGGCGTATACAAGGGGTTCTACCAAGCAACCGGCATCAAACTGATTAAATGGTATAACAGAGGAAAAGATTATAGTAACCTGAACGACGCAGAAGCTCGGGCGAAAAATGTCGACGATACCATAAAACAGGTAGAAGGTGAGGACGCCAAAGCGCGTTCGACAGGCGTATCTGAAATAGACAACGAGGCGCAACAGGAGAGGACTGATACCATAAACGCAACCAAGACTGGCGATACTCCTGGGCAAGTAAGAAGCAAACTGGCCAATCGTCTCCGAACGGCAAGTGACGTCTCTACGGCATTCGCTGCCGTCACGATGGCCTGTGTGCTGCACGGCCTAGCGAACGCCTTCGACGGATCTCAACAGATGCGCGAACAAAATGTGGCACGATTCGGGGCCGAGATCCAGACTGCCGCCGATCAGCAAAAGTACGGCGACACTACTGCCCAGGCTGTGGGTGCCGAAAATGCTATGTGGACTGATGCACAGAAATCAGCCGGCTACAAAAGCGCAACTGGTCGAGCTTTGTCTTCTGACGACCAGAAGGAATTAGCAGGCGTGCCGAGCGTTCTTCCTCCCAATCAGAAATTCGCAGATATCATTAGCCTGGTCGATAAAGTCATGACCGGGGGTTTCATCACCGGCTTCATACCCGGCCTCAATCAAGTACATGATTACCTGGCAAATGTCGGATGTGACGCAGTACTTAACCCTTACTCTCAGGCTCTGATTAGTGGGGGGGAGATAGCTCTGGCAGTTTACTCGGCCGGGTCTACGGAAGGCATTGTCGCCGCGATCCGTGCGGCCATTTCATCTGGGTTGCAGCTGGGTGGAAGCGTCGGGTTGGGGGAGCTACTGGGTTTGTTTGTAGATAATGTTATCCATAGTGTTGCCAACCTCGACTTCTCAGGTATCCAAACAGGTTCGGCACGCTTTGATCAGGGACTTGTAGCAACCGATTACATGCAGCAGGTAGGCAATCGCCAGATTACGTTTGGCGCTCCAATGAGCGTCGATGATGCAAACGCCGCCCAGCAGCAAGCCATGGCCGACTTGCATGCCCAAAATGCGCAGCAATCGTTTACAGAGCGCTATTTTGCCATGGACAATCCATTCTCGCTCAGCAGCAATGTAGCTGCCGTTATGCCGACGACATTTAGCGGCATGGCCGATTCGATTCGTGGCGGCATTATGTCGACCTTATCGGTCATCAGCTCGCCTCAGCGATTATTTGGAAGTATCGCAAGTGTCTTTACGTCGCATAACCACGCTTTTGCTGCAGCAACGATAAAACGCTCAGATTCGTTTGGTGTAGATGAGTGGGGTTGGACAACAGACGAACTCAGCAAAGTAGATAACGATCCGAGCTTCGACCTGACCCAGCTGATTCAAACAGTCGAACCAAACCTGGCTACACTCAACACCAAATACGGCCCATGCTACGACAGTGGTTACGTGCTCCAGACCAACAAACCCTCACAGTGCACAAGAGGTTTCCTCGCAAGCGACGAGGCGCTTCACTGGCGCTCATACATGGCGCAGACATATGCTGCGACACACTTAACAGGATCTATCTAGGAGTAGTATGATGATCGGCACCTTCCGCCAAAAGCTCACATCACTCTATAAACGCTCAGAAAGCGCACGCAGCCTTATAGGCAGCATTCTGGCCGTCCTCATTCTTTTCAGTTCGAGCAATGCGCCCGTCTTCGCCGCTTTTGCCCCACCCACAACCGAACCACAGTCGGCGCCAGCCGACGTCCAAAGCTACCATCTCGACACCGTTCTGTATAGTATTACGAACTGTAACGGAGCGGCTACAGGTGCCGATGCATCACTTACCATTAAACCGGCTTCCGGCGTATGGGTAAGTCACGTGCCGCCGCCCTATACGCTTGAACAATTCATGATCCAGGTCCTCAAAGATATTGCCGCAAAAACAGGTGCACCGGAAAGCGATGTCGTAACCGAGCAACACGTAATTGCGTTAGTTGCTTTTGCTTACGGGGAAGGTGGTAATATAACGAATCTGGACATTTGGAATCCTTTGAACACGGGGCTAAACAATCCCGACCTGGTAGATGGCTCTCATAGCTCCAGCGGACTGCAGTCATTCAAGTCATTCGATGCCGGAGTTGAGGCGACCGCCATAACCATGACCACCCCGAACCAAGACCGCCTCGCTCAAATTCTTACGCACCAGTCTTCAACGGCTATCGATTTTATGCATACCTTAACGTATTATCAGAATTATCCGCATAACTTCGAATGGGCAAAAGCGTCTATGCCACCCCATCAGGACTCATACTATGCCGAGCGTGTACAGCTCGTGCAACAAGTTACTGCAAATTACCGCGATATTGCCAGCCTTCAACTTGGCCCGCCAGGCTATACAGAAACCACACTACCGCATAAGCCAGAACTTTTGGTATACAACCCGAGCGGGGCTGCCACGGGCGGACCTGTCGGAACACCCGTCGGCACTCCCGTCGTAAACGCTTCCTGCGCAACAGGGACCGACCCAGGCAGTACTGCCGCCAGTGCAAATGGGCTAGGCATAGCCGCCCGGGCAATCCAGGACTCCTGGCTGACCAATGCCCAAGGCGCAACCCTAAAACCCAAGCCAGAATATAGCTCGGACATATGCCAGTACAATAAGGACTACTGCAGCGGATCTGTAGCAGGTCCCACCGCTGCGGACTGCGGTATCTTTGTAGCAACGATTATGCATGCCACAGGGTCCGACCCCCACTATCCTGGAGTAGGGACGAGCAACCAAGCTAACTATGTACTCAAGCATCCAGAGTTATACGCAGTTGTTGCCCTCCAACTAAAGACCACCGCACCTCTACTGCCTGGCGATATCCTATTATTAAACGCTGGAAGCTATATAGATAGTAACGGAAAACTAATCGTACCGGCGGGTGCCGGCGGTTCCGGGCATACGATGATCTGGACCGGCCCGCAGCCGTCAACCAAAACCAACGTAGCAAGCGCCTCACTGGATAGCCGGATGCCAAACCTTGGGGTTATGGACACCCCTAGCTTAAATGACGATCCCCGCGGATACTATCTGGCAGTAAGATTTAAAGGCAGTATTCAGCAGCTTTAAGATGAGTAGGGGGCGCTATGCAGCAACACAGTAGCAAACGAATTTTATATATAGGCGTCGGATGTCTTATTGGCGTCTTGGTCATCCTTGGTTTTGCCTTTAGCAAACGGTCTTCGGCGACCATAACCGTTGCCATTGCCCCTCAGAGTGCAACAATCACTATTAATGGGAAGAAGGGTCATAGTGGCATGAATAATGTCTCTCCTGGGCCGGTAACCGTCACTGCTGTCCATCCAGGTTTTGCCACGCTATCGCGCACTGTTATTGTACAGAAGGGCACTGACGGCTACGTAGGACTGGTGCTAACGTCAAACAGCGCAGCAACTAATAATTGGTATGAAACGCACCCTGCGGACCTTCAGGCCAGTAGCGTTATCTCGAGCAAACAGTCAGACATCAATGCCAGTCAATCGGTAAAAAACACCCCCATCATCCAAATACTTCCGTATATTGGCCCTGGTTTTGAGTGGCGTGTCGACTACGGCGTTAACCCTTCAGAGAAGGCGGCGCAGACTCCTGCGATTTACATAAACGCACTAACGCCGCGAGGGCGGTCAGATGCCTTATTCTGGATTAAGAGTCGCGGCTACGACCTGGCAACAATGAAGATTATTTTTACCGCTAACCCAGAGTAAGGAACTAGTATGCCCCCACAATCACCTAATCAAGCCCAAGCACGCAATCGACGATCACTACTGCTACTAGCAGCGGCCATCATCGTACTCGTAACCCTAGCCGTTGTCGGCATACACCTCTGGCAAACGTACGTAATTGACAAAAAAGTGACATTAGCTGCAGCCAGCGGGACAAACATCACGCTCGGCAAGATCCGCGGTACGAATAATAACAGCGTAACCATGGGAGCCATCCTCGCCCACACCAGCACAAACAAACAGGTCCGCCTTGCGCCCGGGTCGTACGCCGTAACGTTCGGTGGCGCAGACTATCAAGACCAAACAGAAGCAATCGCGGTGAGTTCTACTATGACCATCGCTACGCCCAACCTCAGCTATAGCACCGCCAAACTGCAAGATCTGCTGGCACAGCAGGCAGCCGATATCCATCCGGTGGTAACGGGCATCGCCAGCCTGTCCGGCTACACCATTGCGTACGAAAAACTATATGTCAGAGGTGAGTGGTATGCAGCAAAACTAACTCCCGTTGATACAAGCACCCAAGATACATTGCGCGTCATCCTGCATAAAGAAAATGGCCGATGGCAAGTCGCCGCAAGCCCGGGCATCGTATTTTATAGCGGCGACTACCCCTCGATTCCGGTCAGCGTCATTCGCGACATCGACAATAGCCAATAAGCACCCATCTAAGCCAGCAGGATGATATTGGCAGCTTCGGCAAAGTGGTGCACCACGATATCCGCATCGGTGGTCGTGATGAACGTCTGATAATCACGAACGTGTGCGGTCAGTGCCTGGCGACGTTTTCCGTCAAGCTCGCTGAATACATCATCCAGGAGCAGGAGCGGCTGCTCACCCCGCAACTCCTCGAGCAACTGCAGCTCGAGCAGCTTCAGCGTCAGCACCAGCGTACGTGTCTCCCCGCGGGAAGCCGCATCACTGGCGGCATGTCCGTCGATATACACCCCCATGTCATCGCGGTGCGGGCCATAGGCGGTGAAACCGCGCAACATGTCCTGCTCGACACCCGTTTCGAGCTTGTGCAACAATTGGCTTTCATAATTATCTGCTGAAAAGCGGGACGTATATTCGAGCGTGACGTGGTTTGACTGGTGGCTGAGCTCTTCGTATAGGCTACTCATATGCTCACTAAAGCGAGCGATTAACTGCTGCCGGCTGCTGGCAATCTGTCCGCCAAGTTCGCTCAAACGTACATTCCACACGAATAATTGATCGTGAATATCGCGCGGCTGTTTTTTGAGCAGGGTATTACGTTGATACAATACCCGCCGGTAATGGCGCCGGAGCGCACCAAAACGGGGGTTGGTTTGCTCTAACAGATCGTCTAAAAAAGCCCGCCTCAGATCGGGAGAACCATGGAGGAGCGATAAATGATTCGGCTCGAACAGCACCACTGGCAATAGCCGACTTGCGGTAAGGCGGCTGAGTAGCTGGCCGTCAATCTCAAAGCTTTTTAGCCACTTCTCAGCGCTTCCCGGCTGCAGCTTGACTGTACGCTGGCCAGTGAGTGTATCGGCGTCCAGGCGCGACCAGGGAGCGTCAAATCGCACCAACTCCATGTCACTGACCCGGTACGAACTCCCGCGGGCTATAACCAGCACGGCTTCAAGTAAATTCGTCTTGCCGCTTGCATTGGGACCCACGATGATATTCACGCCGTCCCCAAACTCAAACGAGGCGTCGTCGTACGACCTAAAATGCTGTAACCGAAGATTAGTAATCATCTGACAGCTATTGTACTGGATTCAAATAGATCGTCAGACAACTTTCCTTTGTCATCCGCCCCCATTTCCATCATTCTTCTAAGACTCCCTCTCCTCAATACCACCGCTCCCGCGAATAGCAATCCTTCTATTGTTACTTTTTTCCCACAAAAAAGGAACCGAAAAACCTCTCGGCCTGGGGAATGAAAAAACTTATTACGGCCGAACTAGTCGAATGTTCAACCCTACAATTGAAAGTTACTCAGTATTTACTGTACCGGCCACAATTGCTTCTTGTCTTTCCGACGGGGTTCGGGGCCTGGAGTAAAACATTACTCGAAAATACCAGAACACAACCGATTAAGAGCGAGGACTGTTTGAGTCTCTAAAGAGGCGAGTTCCGCAGCGACGGTTGTGTTCTGGTATTTTCGAGTAATGTTTTACGTTTAGCGCCGAGAGTTTTTGGTTACTTTTTGCGGGACAAAAAGTAACAGGTAAAGGGCGTAATTCGCGGGTGGGGGATTTACTGAGGAGGGTTAGGATGTGAGAGCTAGCTCTTCAGGGGCATAATAATGTGCGAGTAATCGCTGGCTGCGGGGTCGCGCAAAAGGGATGGTTCGAGTTTGCCATTGAAAGCAAAGCTCACTTCCTCGCCAGAGAGGACATGCAGCGCATCGAGCAGGTAACGAGAATTAATGGTAATCGAACCGCTGCCTTCTACTTTAGCAGGCGCCTTGGCGGTATTTTCGCCAAGCTGGGAGGCGATAGAGCGGATACTCAGCTCCTTTGTTTCCTCGTCGATATTGAGTGTAATGCTGCCCGCACTTTCGCGGGCAAACAGGCTGGAAATTTTTGCTGCATTCAGTAAGTCGGCACGCAGCAGGGTGGCGCTGGTAGTAAAGCTTGTCGGAATTAGCTTGCGGTAATCAGGATATTTGCCTTCGATCAGCCGGGCAACCAGTTCTACATCACCAACCCGGAAAAGTACTTGCTGATCGTCGCTCGTTACCTGCACCTCGTCTTCGGCGTCGCCCAAAATACGCAGTAAGTCCTGCATAGCCGTTACCGGCACCAGCAGATTGATGTCCTCATCCGTTTTGAGTAATTCTTTTTCGGCCAAGCGGTAGCTGTCGGTAGCCGCCACGTGCAATACACCGTCAGCAGTATGGAAGTACACCCCAGTCAATACTGGGCGAGCTTCGTCACCCGACGCGGCAATAACAACTTGTTGCAACGCCTTTTTTAGGAGTGCCGATGGAACCGTCCACGTCTTACCCTCGGTAATCGCCGGCATAACCGGAAATTCCTCAGCAGATACACCATTGATAACTGATTGATATTGATCAGTCACGATATGCAATTTGTATTCATCTAACTGCAAATCAATGACACCACCCGGCAAACTACTGACAAAATCCTGCATCAGCCGGGCAGGAGCAGTGATCGCCCCCTCATCGGCAACTTTAGCGCCAATATAATGCGTGATGGCGATGTCTAAATTAGTGGCCGCAATGCTTAAACGATTGTTCACGGTTTTTATAAGAACATTGGCTAGCACGGGCAGGGTGCCGCGCGCATTGGCTACCCGGGCAACCGTACCTAGTGCTTTATTCAGGTTTTCCTGTGTGACTTGCAGCTTCATCGTTATGCACTCCTTACTATGTAACTAATTAAATATATTAGTTGTTATTGTTATAGGCCCTGTGGAAGATGGGGAAAACGCGTCAACTAACAGATGATTTAGGTATGCTTTGGCCTGTGAAAAAATAGCCAGGAGTATGTGCGCAAAACGGGGAAAAAGAAGGGGTTGTCCACTGCGTCCATGGCATGCAGCATATGATTTTGTGCACAAATAGTGTTCACGCCTCGGCATCTCCACGGCTAATTCCCAGGTTTTTGCACAGCTTTTACGCATACAGTTTGTCCTTAATGCTAGTAATGGCGCTGCGGATATCGGCATCAAGGCGCGATTCTTTTTCGATTTTTTCGATGGAGTGAATGGCGGTAGTGTGGTCTTTACGTCCCAGCTCCCGGGCAATCTTAGGGAAACTGAGGTGTAGTTCGCTCCTGAGCATATACATAGCCACCTGGCGTGGTACCACGATGTCTTTATCGCGTTTTGGGCCTAAGATGTCTTCAATTGGTATTTGGAAATGTCGTGCGGTGCGCTCAATGATTTGTTTGGCGCTAATGTGCTTAGGTCGGGTTTGGGCGCTGCCGAGCAGGCTGCTAGCAATGCCCAAGTTAGGATCGAGGGCGCGCATTTCGCAGAAAGCCAATAACTGGTTGAGTGCACCTTCCAGCTCACGGATGTTGGTCTGAACATTATTTGCCAGATACTCGGTAACGTCAGTAGGCAACGTGATGCCGTGATTATGGGCTTTGGTCTGCAGAATGGCGCACCGTGTTTCAAAATCCGGTGTTTGCATGTCGATGCTCATACCCCACACAAAGCGGCTGCGCAAACGCTCTTCCAGTGTCGGAATGTCGCGCGGTGGCTTATCACTGCTGATAATGATCTGTCTGCTGGCCTGGTGCAGGGCATTAAAGGTATGAAAGAATTCTTCCTGGACCTTTTCTTTGCCGGCGATAAATTGGATATCGTCAACGATTAGTACATCGGCACCACGGTAAAAGTCGGCAAAGTCGGTATTCTTTTTAAATCTTAGGGCGTCGACGAATTCCTGGAGAAACTGTTCGCTTGATATATAGACAACACGGGCTTGAGAGTTGCCGGCTAATACTGTATTACCAACTGCCTGCATAAGGTGTGTTTTGCCAATGCCGACGCCTCCATATAAGAACAAAGGGTTATATTTTGTGCCTGGCTGGGCGGCTACCGCCTGGCAGGCCGCATAGGCCAGTTCGTTGCCGGAGCCAACGATGAAGTTGTCGAAGGTATAGCGCTCATTTAACCCTTGACGATAGGCGTGAGTAAGGCCTGTGGCCTGCGGTTTAGCTGGTGTGGCATGTGCGGTGCTGGCACCGGGAGAAGGGCGCAGGACGGCAGCTTCTTCTTCGCGAACTGGTGTGAGGGCAGTGTGGATCTTGTATTCGACCTGGCCGACGTTCGTACCGTTTTTACGCAATGTTTCGATGATCAGATCGTTATATTTACGCTCCAGTTGTTGCTTAATAAAGATGTTGGGTACGCCGATAATGATGCGTTCGTCATCCTGTTTGAGCAACACCGTGTTTTTGAACCACGTAATAAAGTTCCCCCGCGAGAGCGAAAGCTCGATCTCGCCTAACACTGCTTGCCACAAATCTGACGCTGTTTGCATCACCCTCTCACTCATCACTTAATACTAAAAACTATACGCCTGACGGTTACTTTTCCACAAGTTTTCGAACCATGTTTATAACACACCATCCTACAGACGGGCCGACTAGGGATTTATACACAATATCAAGGCACATCTGTTAATGTGTGGAAAGAACTTGAGATTGTGTGGAAAACTTGCTAAAATTAATGGGTTAAACATTGTTATTTTCACCAGAAGATAATAATTACAGAAAACTAAAGGGGACTCGTGTCCAGCCAACACCTTGAAGGCGGGACGCTCGTCCTGTAGAGTGAGAGCATATGCCAAAACGAACGTACCAACCCAAGAAACGCCACCGCGCTCGCCAGCACGGTTTTATGGCACGCATGGCCAACCGCGCCGGTCGTGCGGTATTGCGCCGTCGCCGTCTTAAGGGTCGTGTTGCACTCACTAAGTAATTTGCAAAAAGTCTAAGCCTATAAGGAGTGCGCTCCAGCCGTGATCACGCAAGCTCATAGATTCCATGGTCGGAACTCTTTGCGCTTTGTGTATCGGCGCGGGCAAACGATTCGCACCGGAGTCGTTTCTCTTAAGTATATCCGCAACCAGCGCGAAGAAAAGTATCGCGTAGCTGTAGTGGTGAGCCGTAAGGTGAGCAAGTCTGCAGTAGTGCGTAACCGTATCCGCAGACGGGTGTATGAGATTGTACGTAAAGAGGCGACATACATCGGGGCGGCATACGATTTAGTTTTCTTTGTGTACGACGAATCGGTAGCCACTGTTTCGCACGCCCAACTAGAGCAGGCAATTATCGGCAGCCTGGAAAGGGCCAAGGTACTTAACAGATCAGAACGTGCTATAGTAGAAAATAAGGAGACGCTCACGTAATGTTTACGACACTGATCATTCAGCCGATTTTTAACCTCTTAGTTCTTATTTATGCGCTACTGCCAGGGCATAACTTTGGTCTGAGCATCATTATATTTACCATCGTTGTCCGCCTGCTCATGTGGCCGCTTGTGAAAAAGCAGCTGCATCAGGTAAAAGTGATGCGCGCTATTCAGCCTGAACTGAAGCGCATCAAAAAAGCCGCCGCCGGTAACCGCCAGCAAGAATCGTTAATGATGATGGCGCTCTACAAAGAGCGGGGCATCAATCCGTTTGGTTCTATCGGCGTACTGCTTATCCAGCTGCCTATTCTGATTGGCCTGTATAGTGGCCTCCAGCGCATTTTGCACAATCCTAAGGAGCTTGAGACATTTGCGTACACACCTTTGCGGCATTTGCCTTGGATGAAGCAACTGGCCGGCGATATTCATCAGTTCGATCATACGTTATTCCATGTAGTCGATCTGACGCGCAGTGCGTTTGGACCTAAGGGCGTGTACTGGCCGGCCTTGTTTATCGTGCTCGGCAGCGCTGTGGTACAGTTCTACCAGAGTAGCCAACTGACACCTGCGCCGAAAGACGCTCGCAAACTGCGTGACATCTTGAAGGGTGCGAGTAGCGGCCAGCAGGCTGATCAGTCTGAGGTGAATGCGGCTGTAGCGCGGAGTACTCGCTTCTTGCTGCCCGCCATGGTCTTCTTATTTACAGTAAATATCCCTTCAGCATTGGGTCTGTACTGGCTGGTGGGTGGTATGGCGGCCCTCGTGCAGCAAACGATTGCGCTCCGTGACGACACTAAGGAGATGGAAGCTGAAGTATCTGCCAAGGACGCAAGCCGTGCTGCAGCTAAAGAAAAAGAAAAGCACGCCGTCGAGGCGGAAGTTGTTACAATGCCTACCAAACCTAAGCCAGCAAAAAAGAAGAGTAATCAAAAGCGGAGGAAAAAATAGATGGAAGACGCCATTCGTTACGCTAAGAAGTACCTCGAAGATTTGCTGTCTTTTTTTGGTCTGAACACCGATGTGTATGCCACCTCCGAAGATGAGGTGATCGAGCTGGAGGTGCCATCGACGCATCTGAACGGTTTTTTGATTGGCCAAAAAGGCGACAATATGCGCGCCATGCAGTTTTTAGTGAGTAACGCCCTGAAAAATCAGGGGTTCGATTATACGCGCGTGAATGTTGATATCGCCGAATATAAAAAGCAACGCGCCCAGCGTCTTAGCGACCAGGCAGAAGAATGGATGAAAAAGGTCAAAGAAGATAAAAAGTCTATGGATCTTCGCCCGATGAATGCCGCCGACCGTCGCACTATCCATAAGTTAGCCCAAGAATGGGGCCTCATCAGCGAATCTGACGGCGAAGGCCGTGATCGGCATATTGTGCTTAAGCCTGAGGCTGAATAGAGTTTCGGCTGAACTTACATATATCTCCTCATTACCTCCACCCCAAACCCCACAAACCAGACTTCCTCAGTAAATCCCAACCCGCGACCTGCAATCCTTATATTGTTACTTTTTGTCCCGCAAAAAGTAACCAAAAACTCTCGGGACCAACATAAAACACTACTTAAAGAAAGAGCTTCTTGACCGTCGCTGCGGAACTCGCCTCTTAGAGGCTCAAACAGTCCTCACTCTAATTGGTCAAGAAGCTCTTTCTTTAAATCGGTTTTACTCCAGGCCCCGAACCCCGTCGGAGAGGGTAGGTGGATATTGTACCTAATACAGTAAATACTGAGTAGCTTTCAATCGCAGGACTACACGGCCGAACTATTCGGATATCTAGGGCTGCGATGGAGAGGTGGTTAGTGAATATCTTTTGCTTATTTTTGGGTTTGGGTTTGATCCGGGGTGAAAAAAGGCGGGTTATCCGATAATGCTTTTGTAGACGGTGAGTGTTTCTTCGCTCATTTTTTTCCAGGAATATCTTTTGACTTGCTTGGCGCCAGCTGCAATAAGCTGGTTACGGAGTTTATCGTCATCTAATACCTTGGCGACTTGCCTGGCGATGTCCTCTGGATCTTTCGGATTGCAGTAGACAGCGGCGTCGCCATACACTTCTGGCATGACGCTGGCGTTGCTGGACACCACCGGGGCTCCGTGGGCCATAGCTTCTAGTGCGGTTAGGCCAAAACCTTCGCCAAGAGATGGTGTTACGTATAATTTAGTGTGGCTGTAGAGCCATTTGACCTCTTCGTCGGGCAAAAATCCCGTAATGTGAATATGATCTGCAGAGGTAAAGGAGGCAATTTGCTCCTCAAGTTCGAGGTAGTGTTTTTCCTTCTTGCCGACAAGTAGTAAGTGAACATCAGGGTGAGACGTATGGAGCAGCTCGAAGGCCTTGCATAGTGTTAGTACGTTTTTGTGCGGGAATGCAGTGCCTAAGTACATGATGAAATTGTCGGGGATATCTTTTGGCTTCACGGCTGCTGCTTTGATGGGCGGCTCGCTCGCTTCCAATGTGACTGCCAATTTTTTTTTGGTAAAAGGCTGAAATTCGATAAGCTCATTGGCAACCGTGTGAGTGGGTACGATAATGCGATCTGATTTTCTATGCCCCCACCAGAACAAGAAGTGGTATAACTTCATCTTAAGCCAATATACTGGTGCGGGCGTGGTGCCCCGGCGAATGAAGTGGAACATCAGCAAATCGTGCGTAGTGGTCACGATGCGGCCAAAATAGAAGATAGGCTGCTGGGTCATAGTGAAGTGTACGAGGTCTGGACGAAGACGATACACTTGCCAGGCAAAGCGCAATTGGTCGAGCGGGTTAAAGGAAAATTGCGGGAAGGGGCAGGGGACCGTTTTGAAGACGGGGGAGTGCATCTTCCAATTGTCATCAGGCTCGACGAGAATGGTGTAGCGGTTCACGTGGTCGATATCTTGCAGATGTTCGACTAGGCGGTCGGTATAACGGCCGGTACTGCTACGGCGGATGCGGGCGTCGATGACAATATGTTTCTGCATGCTTGCTATAATTATACGCGAACATGCACCCCACCCGGCGAATACCATATTATGGCGCACTCGCGCTGCTTATATATATGCCGTTTCATGTGTTCTTAAGTCAGTCGCTGAGCCTGGTCACGGGTGGACTAGATGAGTGGAAGGTAGCGAAAGACATCTTAGCAGCTGTATTAGCACTGTTCACTTTTTGTATAGTTATACAGCAAAAGCGTAGCACCAGGTTGAGTAATACCCTGCTGGGACTGGGCGTAGTCTATGGAATACTACATATAGCGCTCTGGATAGCGCATCCTCACATCTATCGCCCAAGCGCCTTGCTGGGCACGTTGTATAACAATCGTCTCTGGCTATACGGCTTTATTGGCTTAGGAGCGGCGCTTCTTACGAGACAAAAACAGTTCAACCAGACCGCACTTATGAAAGTGGTGCTTGGGGTAAGCACAATCGTTGCCGCACTGGGCGTCGCACAATATTTTTTGCCACATACGCTCTTGACGCACTTCGGATATGGACCAAAACGCGGCACGGTTGCGGCTTTTTATATTGATAACCGGCCCAATTTTCCGCGCATCATGTCTAGTTTACGAGACCCCAACTCGCTCGGGGCCTACCTCATCTTACCGCTTACTTTACTTACGTCTCTTATGTTTCGTGCCGTTAATGACAAACAGCGAGCGCTGCTTATGATGCTGGCAGGACTGCACCTTATAGCGATCTTTCTGACCTTTTCGCGTAGCGCATGGGTAGGTGCTGCACTTTCGGTTGGATTGCTGCTGCTTTGGCAGTACTCATCGAAGATTATGGGGCTCCTGCGGCGGTGGTGGCCGGTGGCCGCTAGCGTATTGCTGATCGGCATGGTGGCAACTTACACCGCTCGTAACACCTATGTCTTTAAGAGTGTCGTGAGCCATCACACGGGTGCGCCGCAAGGTGTTGCCTATGATTCTAACGGTTTCCACTGGGTGTTCGCCAAGCGTGGTCTTGAAGGCATAGTTCGTAATCCGTTTGGTCACGGGCCAGGGACGGCCGGGCTCGCTTCGATTCAAAACCCAGCAGGCAGTTTTTTGACAGAAAACTACTATATTCAGATTGGGTATGAAGTGGGGGTGCTCGGCCTCCTCCTCTTTTTGGCTATCAATGTGGTGTTGTACCGACAGCTGTGGCGACGGCGAGATTCCCCTCTATCGGCCATGCTTCTCTGTAGCTCCTGGGCCTATGTCCTGGTGAACATGCTGCTCCATATGTGGAGTAATGAAGCGGTCGCAGCCCAGTGGTGGCTGTTGGCCGGATTCGTTGCTGGCCTGCCGACAAGCGCTGTCGGATCTAAGAAGTTGATGCATAGATCATAAGGTATAATATAAAACTATGACCGCCAGTCTTAAGACATTTACTCAGCGCTACCGATACGCTGTCATTTTGCTTCGCCAGATGGTCGTGTCCGATTTCAAACTGCGCTATCAGGGGTCAGTTTTGGGGTATGTGTGGTCGCTGCTCCGTCCGCTATTCCTGTTTGTCATCATGTATGTGGTGTTCGTCCGATTTTTGCATATCGGAGACGACATACCCCACTACCCCGTGTATCTGCTTACCGGCATTGTGTTCTGGAATTTTTTTGCTGAGATCACCAACAATGGCGTCTCGGCAATCGTCAGTCGCGGCGACTTGATCCGCAAACTCAATTTTCCGAAGTTTGTAATTATTCTATCGGCAGCCTGCGCGGCCCTTATTAATCTCGTGCTGAATTTGATTGTTATCGGCATTTTTATGTATACCAATCATGTACAGATTGGCTGGGGAGCACTATGGTCGCCGCTGTTTATACTAGAGATTCTCGCCTTTGCGTTATCGCTTGCCTTTATTTTGAGTGCACTTTTTGTTCGCCTAAGGGATGTCAATTACATTTGGGAGGTGCTAATGCAGGCGCTCTTTTACGCTACGCCTATCATCTACCCCCTAAGTAAGGTGAGCAAGGATTGGCCTGCAGTCGCTAAAATACTACTGCTGAACCCCGTTGCTCAAGCCATTCAGGATATCCGCTATAACACGATTACACAGAAAACGGAGACGATTAGCTCCTTGAGCCACCACCTATGGTTTATATGTATACCTTTCGCTATCGTCGCTGTCATTGGCTGCGTGGCAATCGTTTTCTTTAAAAAACGTTCGCCTAGTTTCGCTGAAGAAGTATAACCGGCCGGGCGAGACCATACTCCCACTTGCAGAGTCAAGCGTAGTACAACCAGACCGACTTCCAGTCGGCCTGCGTGAAACGCTCTGCAAGTGGGAGTATGGTCTCGCCCGGCTAAAACCTACTTTTCGACGGCGCGTAGGATCTTTTTGTACACACTGGCAGCTATTGCTTCTTGAGTGAAGCTGGCCGCGGTCTTTTTGCCCTGTTCACTAAGCTGGTTGCGGCGGGCTTCGTCAGTAATAAGGTTTTCGATACACTCGGCAATGGCATCAACGTCTTGATAGTTAAAGTAGCTGGCTGCAGTACCGGCGACTTCATGGAATACCGGAATATCGCTGGCAGCCACCGGTGTACCGTAACTCATTGCTTCGAGCAGCGGCATGCCAAAACCTTCGTAGCCGCTGGCATTCACGTACAGCACGGCATTTTTGAACAGCACGGCACGCATTAGCTCATCGACATATCCAAGATATTTAATATCGAAGCCTTGCCTGCGCAGATCGCGGATTTTATTCTCTTCGGCATTGCTTTTCCAGCCGATCCTTCCAGCTACCACCATAGTATGGGTGTTGCGGATAGTGGCCGGCAGTTTCGTATAAGCTTCTAAGATGCTCGGCAAATTTTTACGTGGCTCGATAGTGCTGAGGTAGAGGATAAAGGGTTTATGAATGCCTCCGTGGAGTAAAACAGAAGATTCCTCGCGGTCAGTAAACGTGCGAGGTGGCTCGGCCGGAATAGGTGTTACAAGAATACGATCTGTAGACTGGTGATATATGCCAGCAATCTTTTGCTTGCTAAATTCAGACACTGTAATAATAAAGCTGGAACGGCGTACAGCTACCGGCACAAACCGTTCCAGGTCACGCTGGTTTTTATCGGCTACATATTCGGGAAGATCTAGGTAGGTAAGATCGTGGATAACCGGGGCGCTTGGGGTGCGGCGCAAGCTAGGGTAGCTTAAGAAGTTGGGGTACAAGATAAAGTCGGCCGCGGTTTTGCTTAGAATTTCTACCGGGCATTCAATCCCCCATCGGCGCAATTGATACAACACTTTACTGGGGATGAAACGAACTGCTTTATAGCGAATATTCGGCGCCTGGGGGAAATGGGTAATCGAACGCTTACCTAAGAAATTATAGTAAAAGCCAATGAGCTCAACTTGTTCCGGATACTGCGCCGCGAGGCCCATGATCAGGCGTTCGGTGTAATAAGCGACCCCTGTTTTATTGACGAGCAATGGGCTGGCATCGAAGACGATACGGAGTGGACGCATATATACCAATAATACCGTATAATGTGATCAAATGGATGACAACGCAATACGAGTCGAGTCGGTATTCAAGTCGTTTGTATTACCGCATGAACGATCTCAATCGGTCAAGGGTTCTTTTACACGGCTGTTCCGCGGCGTACATAGCGGAGCAGAGAATCAACAGGCACTGAGAGACGTGTCCTTCGAGATTAAAAAAGGTGAGTTTTTTGGAATCGCGGGCAGAAATGGCAGCGGCAAAAGTACGCTGCTTAAGATTCTGGCCGGTATTTATCAGCCAACGAAAGGCCAGGTGACGGTAGAAGGCCGGTTGGTGCCTTTTATTGAACTGGGCGTCGGTTTTAATCCGGAGCTTACGGGCCGGGAGAATTTGTATTTAAACGGTGCCCTGCTCGGCTTCTCAAAAAAAGAAGTGCTCACTATGTACGATGAGATTGTGGCCTTTGCCGAGCTGGAGCGCTTTATGGACCAGAAGCTCAAAAATTATTCGTCCGGCATGCAGGTGCGGTTAGCTTTCTCGCTTGCGGTTCGCGCCCAGGCCGACATCTTGCTCATCGATGAGGTGCTCGCCGTGGGTGATGCCGACTTCCAGCGTAAATGCTTTCACTATTTTCGGGCCCTAAAGAAGCAAAAGACAACGGTCGTTTTTGTGACACACGACATGGGTGCACTCCGCGAGTACTGCGACCGGGCAATCCTGATCGATCAAAGCGAGGTGATTGCCAAAGGTGGAGCCGACGACATCGCCCAGCGCTACACGCAATTATTTATCGAAAAAGAAGTCGCCGAGGATGCTAAAAAGGTGCACGGGGAGCGCTGGGGGGGCGGCCAGGCGCGCATGGATGTGGTCGCTACCAATAAGCGTAAATACACTGAAGACGACAAAGAGATTATAGTCTCGACGCGGTTTACTGCCCAGAAAGACATGCAAGATCCTATCATTGGCTTCTCTATTAAAGATGGTGCCGATAACGTGCTTTTTGGCACCAATACCAAGATTAAAAAAATACGTACCGGTCTGGTGCGTGCCGGTGAAAGCAGGGAACTCCTTTGGACCGTGCCGAATATTTTGGCCGATGGCCGCCAATATATTAATGCAACGATAGAACATAACGACGCCGTTACGGTCGCCGACTGGTGGACCGATGCGACGTACTTTACTGTTCGCAAAACTGAGCAAACCGCATACCACCTCACGCCCTCTATAGAGGTTAAGGTGAAGAAATAGACGAAGATAGTATGGCAACAAATGACAAAGACGCGCGTATCAAAGAGTTAGAAGTTGCAAATAATGCTTACGTTGCCGAAATCAGCCGGCTAGCCGCAAGACTAGGTGAGCTGAACGGCGAAATGGGGCGCTTGCAGGGTGAATTATCGCAAAAGCGCGGCGTACGGCATCAGACAAGCGGCTTGTACCGTGCGCTTGATTTGGCAATCACTTCGCGGATTGAACGCAAAGGCCGCATCCGAAAACCACCACGCAGATCAGGAACAGTTGAGCCTATCTCGCCCCAAGTGCTGACTCTCGATAACGTACAGGAGCTTATGGGCCTGGCCCGCCGGTATGACTCGGCTGCTTACTTTCGCTATCGGGCCAGCAAGAGTGGTATGCGCCTTAGGTACCGGGTTGTAGGCCGTGTATATAGAACGTCACGTGATGCGGCCAAAGCCAGTGTGAAAGGTGCCTATCGTCTGGCGCGAAAGGTACAGAAATGAGCAAAACAAAACTCGTCGTCGACGGCCAGGTGTTTCAGACCACTGCACGCGATCGCGGCATGGGGCGGTATGCGGTGTGCCTGCTCCAAGCGCTGATTGCAACAAAAACATACGATGTAACATTCATTGTAAGCTCAGAGCTGCCATTCCAGGAAGACGATCGGAAACTCTTATCTCGTATTTTCCAGGGGGCAGATTTCCATACACTTGATCTTCATACGACCAAACGACACAAGATTGAAGAAGCCTGCAAGCATAACGAGGCGGTGCTTGCGAACTACATGGAAACGCACGCCGCCCCAGACAGTATCTTTTTTATTCCGTCCCTCTTTCAGGAGCCGGTGGCGGCTGTTTTTCCTAAGGGTAGTACGGGCATGAAAGCGTTGCTGTTTCATGACCTTATCCCGTATCTGTACCACAATCGCTATGCACCAGTCATGATGTGGGAAAATTATCTGAAGCGCTTCCGTTACTTATTCGAAGCCGATCTGATTTTTGCGAATTCTCAAGCGACTGCCGACGATCTCAATATGTATTTAGGCGTTCCACGCCACAAACTGTGCCGGATTGATGGAGCGGCTATTCATACCGATTCGGCGAGCGAAAGACCAGCCCACATCGATACCTCGCGACCTTTTATTCTTTTAAACACCAGTGACGATCCGCGTAAAAATAATCTTCGTAGCATCCTGGCTTTTGAGGAATTTAAACGATCTTCCGATAAGGAATATAGCCTGATATTGACCTCGCAAATACATAAGCGGGAGCGCGAGCACCTGCAGCGTTTTTCGCACAATTTGCAATTTACCGGCAACATTCCCGAGCGTGAGCTGAATTGGTTGTACTCACACTGCGAAGCCGTACTGTTCGTGCCTGAAAACGAAGGCCTGGGGTTACCAGCGCTCGAGGCGGTAGATGCCGGCAAGAAAGTAGTCTGTTCGTCGATTGACGTGCTGCGCGAGATTTCCACCGACGCATTTTTTTACTGTAATTACGAAAATAGCTATGCCATTGCGCAAGCGCTGGCCCAGGCCGTTGATCCTGCGGTAAAAGTGAATAAGGCAGCGTACAAAACGATTTTGAGCCACTATACGTGGCCGAGAACTGCCGAGCGCATGTTGCAGGGCCTCCAAGCTTGGACACCGCCAAAGCAAATCAAGAAGCCAAAGTTGGCAATTCTGATGCCAACGCCAAATGGCCTCACCGGCGTTGGCCTCACCGGCGCCATTCTACACCCCACACTTGCTGAACAGTTCGACATCGACTACTACCTAGAATATGGCTTGTCGAACGAGAGCGTCCGACCCAACTATTTGCAGTATGTAGCCCCTTGTTACCCGGCCACAAGTTTTAGCGCCAAGCGCTACGCAACATATGACGCAGTTTTTTACCACATAGGGAATGGCGATTATCATCTAGAGAGCATCATGGCGGCTTTGAACTTGCCAGGCTATCTTATAGTTCATGACACCACGGTAGCTGAGGCCTATAGGGTGCTGCACGAAACGGGCATGATGAGCGAGGAGCGGGCGGCACTAGAAGCACGTTTGGATACGCTAATAAAAACAACAAAAAGCAGCGACTATACTTCGCTGGCGAATCGTCAACTGGGTATACTCGTACACTCCGACTACGCCTATGAGGCGATGAACGAGGTGCTGGATACTGCGGTGTCCGTTTTGAAGGCTAATTTGCCCATAGCTGTCCCGCAAGCAGATAATCTGCACGATACGCAGGACAATATAGTGATTGGGCTGGCCGGCGCCATTTCTGATGTGAAAGGCCTGGACGTTATAAAAAACATTGCTGAAGATCCGGAGTTCGATGGCTGTGACATTCGCCTTTTCGGTATTAGTCATGCCTCGCCCCAACGATTGGCTGAGCTTAGTGCCTATGATAACGTGAGCATTGCCACCAACGTCAGCGATTTTGACTTTCAGACCAACGTTTCCAAGCTCGATATTTTTGTGAATTACCGCTTGGCATATAAGGGCGAAACGTCGAATACGACGCTCGAAGCAATGCGCCAAGGAGTCGTCGCCATTGTCCGCAAAGTAGGTTGGTATGATGAATTGCCCGATGATGTCGTTGTAAAAGTGAAGGGTCCTGAAGCAGTGATTCCCCTGCTACGCGACCTGGTACATGATGCTAAACGGCGCCAGGCTCTGGGTAAGCGTGCGAAAGCGTATGTCTCCCAACACTTCAGTACCGAGCAGTACGCGGTGGCTATGAAGGAGCTCCTAGCTCAAGATCTTACTAAAAACCCCAACGCTGCTTTGACGGCCACTTTGAAGTCAGGCAGGATAAAGAGTCCGAATGCGCTCCGCTCGTGGCTTCACAAGAAAGGCTTGGCATAATGAGCGGTATCATCTGGATTGATGTCACTGATTTTTTGAAGTGGCAAGGTAACTTTACTGCTTTTCAGCATATTCAGTACCACATGGCGCAACTGTATATGGCGAGTGATCACGATGCAGCCTTTTTCGTCTACGACGAACCGTCTCATTCGTTTTCGAAGGTTGATTTTGACCCCGACAAACTTTCGCATAGTGGTATGCGCATCGAGACTATGGCTGTACCACCAGTTGGTAGACGTTTCTTGCAGAAAGCCAAGCAAGCTACTCCTGCACCTGCAAAACGAGCGCTTAAGAAGCTTATGAAGGCTCGGCCTCTTGCACAAAGCGACGCGGCGCACGTGAACGGCCATGCGCCGTTTGCACAGGGCGATACTGTCGTTGTGCTGGGTGGTATCTGGCACGGCAGTTTCGCTACAGATATGGCGATTCAGAAACAACAAAAGGGCTTCCGCTTTGTGCACGTCGTGCATGATATGGTGCCGGTGGTATGCCCGCAATGTGTCGTAGAAGATTTGCCGGAAGTATTTGCGGCTTATAAAGAAAAGATTTTCAGCATAGCCGATGGATTACTGATCAATTCCGAGTCGTCCAAGAAAGATGCGATTGCGTTTATGAAGCAGCGCAAGATAGCGATACCAAAACATACTGTATTTCGACTAGCCGATGAAGTCGCAACAGGTAAAACGCCTCGCGCTGTGCACGGCCTAAGACCACAGGAGTTCATTCTATCTCTAGGAACTATCGAGGGCCGCAAGAATCATATGCTCTTATACTATGTCTATAAGCAGGCAGCTCGCCAGGGTATTACACTTCCCAAAATGGTTATTGCCGGTCGGCACGGTTGGCTGGTGGAAGACTTTTTCTATCTGGTATCGCGTGATCCGGAAATTAAGGACAAGATTATCGTCTTAGAGGGGGTCGATAACGAAGAGCGCGCATGGTTATACAAGCACTGCCTGCTGACAGTTTGGCCATCATTTTACGAAGGCTGGGGTATGCCTGTGGCCGAAGGGCTCACCTATGGCAAGGTCTCGCTCTCTACCGACACCTCATCGATGCCGGAAATTGGGGGCAAGCTGGTGGATTATTTTTCTCCTTTCGACCCTCAGTCGTGCCTTCAGCTAATTGTAAAATATTTGGACACATCCACCAGGCAGCGGCGCGAACAGGAAATTAAGAGAAATTACCGCGTAACTACTTGGGAAGACATGTTCCAGGTAGTTAGCCAGTTTATTGATAGTGTATAGTCGACGGCCAGTCTCAGTATTATATAGGGCATTTCGCGCAGGTCGGCGAAAGTCGATCTGACTGCAGTATGCTAGATTCAATCCCAGTACTTTTGGTATTCAAGGGTAGCAAGAATGCCAGCGGTGTCCGTCGGCAGTGACGGATCACCTCCCAGCCCAACGTATCGTTCAAATAGTTGTCTTCGTATCTGTATACTGGTTGCCTTCGCTCGGAATCTTATGCGCTGTTCTTGCGCGAGCATTTTCCCTAATGCTTGAATATTACTATGTAAGCAGTACCTTTCATTGTCATTAGCGGCTAAGTGATCGAAAAAGCCAAATCCCTTATCGCTATCGTATGTTGTGTTAGTGCCATTATCGTCAAGCAAGACCCCTGCTCTCGCTATAGTATCAACATCGTGAATTCCTTGCAGTAAATGGCCGTCGGTGATTTTGGCTCTCTCTTTCATTCCTAGGGAATCAATCTTTTTACCCGATACAAAAGAACTGACAATTGCCCCGCCATAGTTAGCGGCTACGGCCTTCTCGGAATTGGCGACAGGAATGTCTTTGAGTAGTCTTATCCTTTCTTCGACAAACTCTACTTTGTCAGCAAGCGTAAGTTTTGGTGGGCGCAGACCAGCATAGCGGTATTCCTGATCCTTCTGGGGTATTTTTAATATGGCTCTGTCCCCCTCGGGCGTATGTATAGTAAACGCTCTAGAATGAAACCCTGATCGTCGACGCCCCAAAGGGCCGATTGGCATAGCTTGGACAACTGGCAGAGACGCGAATCGTGCCACAGTACGATATCTTTCGAACGATTCCTGCAATCTGACACGGGTTTCGATATGCTCAGCGACATGGTCTTGGGGTAACCATCCTTCAAGGGGCAGCCGCCTAACTGCTGTCTCTTGATGGGCGGTTTGTATGGCTTGATCTGGCTTAATGGCTGTGCTGGTAGCGAGAATACCGGCTAATTCCAGGCCGTGCTCGTATCGCGTATCTGTACTATAGTCGGCGAGGATGGCTGCGGCTTCGAATCTCGAATAAGGCATAATTTAATTAAGTATACAGAATGCGTCTAGCCCTTAGAAAAGCCCTATCTTAAAGGTCGCCGATTTTGGTTGGTGCTTATTCTCGCTCCGCGCGACATCTTTTGTTAGAATGAGCGTGACATGGTAGTTATTTTTTACGGAACAAGTGCCGAACTCATTAAATTGCTCGGCATAACCTGGCGCGTACCTCGATCCGAGTTGTTACTCATCTGTACGGCACAGCACCATGAGGGCCTACAAAAATCTCATCCTCAATTTGGTATCGAGCCAGATGTGTATCTTTCTCATGGTTGGAGAGGCAAGGATGTCGCCAATATGAAGCAGGTGCTGGGTATGATGCTCGTTGCCCATGGCAATTTTGCCAAACAGTTTTTTGCCATCAAGAAAGAGATCAAAGCGCATGATAAAAAGATGGGTACTCAGAGCATTGCTGTAGTGCACGGTGATACGCTTTCGACAGTGGCGGGATCATATCTCGGCCGTGCGCTTGGCCTTAGGATTGCCCATGTAGAGGCGGGCTTACGCAGCGGCACCTGGAAGAACCCGTTTCCGGAGGAGATGGATAGGCGTATTGCTGCCAAATTTGCCCGAGTGCACTTTGCCCCCAATCAGACAGCCGCCGATAACCTCACGCGCGAACAGGTGAAGGGCGAGGTGATTAATACGACCTTCAATACGGCAAAGGATGCTATCGAAAAGTCGGCCGACTTCGTAAGTGAGGAGTTTAAGCGCCTCAAACTGCCTAAGAAGTATTGTTTAGTCTTGCTTCACCGGACGGAGCTGCTAGAGAATAAAGCAGACTTTGGAGCTATTTTACAGGTAATTCATCAACACGCCTCTGCTCATACGCCCGTAGTCTTCACCATGCACACTACAACCCAGGAGAAGATAGATGTCTACGGCTTCGGCCACTATCTTAAAAAAGACGGCCTGCAGGTTATTCCAAAGCAACCCTACTTTGATTTTATGGCCATTGTCTCGCGCGCCGACTACATCGTGACCGACGGTGGCGGCTTACAGGAAGACGCTTTCTTTTTTGGTATTCCCACCATGGTGCATAGGCTTACTACCGAACGCGAAGAGGGGTTGGGCCTTAACGCCGATATCTCGCGCATGGATGTCCAAAAGACAGCTGATTTTTTGGAGCATCACCGAGATAAAAAGGAATTTGCCAAGCTCAGCAAACACTTCTCGCCTTCGCAAGTAGTGGTGGACTACTTTGCGGAACACCATTACGTCGCACTCGATGCAAAATAAAAAGAATGATGTCTGCAGCGACAACGGCTGCAGTGTTAGATTCTGACATCCCTCCCTCTCATCAAGTAGAGCGTTTCACGCAGGCCGGCTTGCGCCGGTCTGGTTGCACTACGCTTGACTCTACTTGATGAGAGGGAGGGATGTCTAACACGCCTAGAGCTTGATGGTCTTACGAACGATGTAGAGTGGGCGGCGCTGACTTTCGCTTAATACGCGGGCCACATACATGCCGATGAGCCCTTGGGCAGATAGGATAGCTCCCACCAAGAAGGTAATCAGTACGCCTAGCATGGCAGTACCGGTAAAATGAATGTGCCAGGGATCGTTTAAGATGACTTGCTCGATTAAAATAAACCCACCAAGCACGAAGCTAATTGCCATAAAGAACAATCCAGTGTAGCCGGCAAAAAAGAGAGGCACGGCGCTTAAAGAAGTGAACGTGTCTACAGCTAGTTGGACTAATTTTTTGAAGGTGTAGGTGGGAGTGCCGAATTGGCGGGGTTTGGCGTCGAATTCGATAAAATCGTGCCGGAATCCCAGCCAGTCGATAAGACCCCGAGTGATGCGGTTGTTCTCGGTGAGTTTATTGAATTCATCGGCTACTATACGATCAATAAGGCGGAAATCGGTAGATCTTGGTATAAGCTCCACACCTGTCAGTTTATTGAAGGCTGGATAGAAGAGTTTAGAACCGTATCGTTTTACAAAGCCTTCGCCTTGATTACTGGCGCGAATACCGATGACGATCTCAGCGCCACCGCGCCATTTTTCGATAAAGTCAGGGATGAGTTCTACGGGGTACTGGCCATCGGCATCAAGGCTGATAAGTGCGTCTCCGGTAGCGGTTGCAATACCGGCACTGAGGGCGGCTTCTTTGCCAAAGTTGCGGGACAGATCGACAACCTGCACATTGCAGTTTTTGCCGCCAGATAGTTGCATAATCTTAGTGAGCGAATCGTCTTTACTGCCGTCGTTCACATAGATGACTTCAAACATGTACTGGGTAAGTTTGTAGAGTACCTTAAGTAGCTCGCTATGAAACCAGTCGATACTTTCGGTTTCGTTATATACGGGAACAATGATGCTAATGAGTGATATTGGTTTTGCCATGTCTCGCATTTCCTAGTATTGATATCATAATAGCAGTAAACGCTGCAATAATCTGCGAAAGTATTGTTCCCTTCATGACTCCCCGGTTGTGTAGAAAGGCAAGGCCTATGCCAAACGTGGCAACTGCACAGAGAGCCGCGAGCGTCGTCTGGCGCAATTTATCGCGGCACAAATCAACGCCCAGCAAGATAAAGGCCAGGGCGAATAAAGCCGTGGCTACAGCCGATAGGCGTAGCAAATTAGTATATGAACCGGCTTGGATCCCGAGTAGCCCCTCGGTAAACACCTTGGGCCGCGGGATGAACATTAGCGCAAGAATGGTAGCGACGCCCATCGTCAGCTTAATAAAACGCCTCACCTGGGTATTGGCGGTTGACGTATTGGCAACGGCGAGGGGCAATGACAGCCACATCAGTGGGGTAGTGGCGTAGAGAATGGTCTTCGCGATTGTCGCAACGGCTGCGTACTGTCCAGCTTCGTGCGGCGATAGCCAGAATTTAGAAATGACTACGTCGGCAGTCGAAAGAATGGTGAGCGCGCCGATGGCTACTAATGTAGTTACTGCTCGCCCCCGCTCAGCCCGCAAGTGCGTGAGTCTGCTCAAATAGAGCTGCATACTGCGGCGTGGCACTTTAGAATCTTGTATATTTGCTGAACCTGCCCGATCGACGATGTTAGCGACGATAACTATTACCAACATGCCGGCGCCGACACCGGCAATGGCGCCGCTGGTGCCGCCCCCGGCGAGCACAAATACGCTCGCCAGTAGTAGCTCACAGAATGAGGCGGACGCCCCCATAACGCCGGCGAGTGCGAAGCGTCCTTCTCCCTGGAGCCGCCCAATGGTAATCGTGAAGGGGATATTGACGAGTAAACTGAGCGACATAATGATAATCGGCAATACGCTATGAAAACCGAAGGAGCCGTGGCTAAAACTCAGTACTGCCGAACCAACAGCGATAATCATCAGGATAACGGTACTCGCGGCAGTGTTGAGACCTTGTAAGGTACGGCTACGCAGATGCTCGTCCTGATACTTTGCGGTGATAATAATCGACAACACATTGAGCACGACGTAGCCAACTGACAGCTGGGTAAGGAGCGAGATTAAAAACTGCACCTCGCCATACTCGCTGGTATTGACCAGGTGGGACATGACCGGGTAGTAGGCGTAATTCAGTAGTGAGGCCAGCCCAGAAAGCCCATAAAACAGGAGTGAACCTGAAAATATGCTGCGCAGTGGATTTTTACGTTCAATTTGTTTCATATGTATCAGAAGACCGAACGATGGCCCGGGAGATCCTGCTATAATAGTAGCAACCAAAGGGGAGATATGCCAAAATCGTTAGCCATCTCTATTGTTATACCTGCTTATAACTCAGAGGGTTGGATTACAAAAACAGTCGAATATATCGACGCCGCGGTTGGACGTTCGCCGTTCACCGTGGAGGTTGTTATGATAAACGATGGCTCTACCGATAACACACTTGCGGAGATGCAGGCGCTCCAACCAAAGAGCAAGCGTCTGACCTATAAAATAGTAGATCTCGGTAAAAATAAAGGACGATATCTGGCTCGTAGGGCAGGGGTGGCCGCTGCCCAGCACGATTCGCTGCTTTTTATCGATTCCAGGGTGTTTATAGATAAAGACTCGCTGAAGTATTTGGCTAAAAAACTAGCTGACGATCCAAACCAGGTATGGAATGGTCACGTCCATGTGGCGAAAGAGGGCAATGTATTTGCCCGTTTTTGGGACGCGCTGGTGTGCATTGCCTGGCGGCGCTACTTTGCTCATCCACGGGAAGTGAGCTATGGCGTGGACGATTTTGATTATTACCCAAAAGGTACCGGATTTTTCTTCGTCCCCAAGAAATTGCTAAAGCAGGCGATGTCTGTGTTTGAGAAGCGTGGCGGGGATTTGATGTTCTCGAGCGACGATACACTGCTCATCCGTTATATAGCCTCCAAACAGCCAATCCATTTATCGCCTGACTTTTCGTGTGTGTATAACGGACGTTCCACGCTTAAACGCTTTTTGGTGCACGCTTATCACCGAGGGCAATTTTTTGTCGATGGTTTTTTCAGGCCAGGTAACCGGTTTTTTATGCCACTCCTGGGTGTGCTCGCCGTAAGTCTCGCTGGCCTCCTGGCGCTCTTGCTGTGGCCAGTTGCTATCCTGAAATTGCTGGTAGTTCTGCTGCTTATCGGAACAGTCGCACTGTTTGTCGGCGGCCTGGTGCTGCGCCTAACCTGGAAAGATGCAGCTTCGCTGGCTTGGTTAAGCCCGTTTTTTGGCGTCGTATACGGCGCGGGTATCTGGCGTGGTGTGGCACGGAAACTGCAGACCATGGGACTACGAGGCGTATGGAACTATGCTCGCCGATATCAGCCGGTGCTGAGCGGTACGATACTCGAATATGGGCTCGTCTTTCTGTTTTTCACACTCCTTACCTTTCTCTATACCGACAACATCGTTTTGCACATCAATCACCAGCTGTTTATTAACGGCCCAGGCGACGGTACGGCAGGTTTTTTGTGGCTTAATTACGCGGGTAATCACCTAAATCCACTTTCAGGCCATACCAACATTGTGAATTACCCGTACGGCGCACCGCTGGGGAGCCCGACGTATGTGGCATATACGGCGCTGCTTACACCTTTGTGGGTGCTGTCGCATATCTTTACGCCAATTGTTGCCCTCAACCTGGTGACCTTCTGGGGCTTCTTAAGCGGCGGATTCGCCATGTATTGGCTTCTTAAGCGGCTGACACATAATGCACCAGTTTCGCTGCTGGCGGGATTTGCAGTGGCTTTCTCACCTTTCCATCTGGCGAACTCCAGTATGCACCTCTCGTATATTTTTAGTATCGATTTTGTGCTTATTTTAGCTGCCTTTATCGGTTTGTGGCGTAAGCAAACCTGGAAGCGGGCGTTATTGCTGGCGGCGACTGTAGCGCTAGCCTTCTATACTGATGCCTACTTTTTGCTGTTTGCCAGCTTGTTCCTGTTGACGCTTATTGGCGGCGGTCTGCTATCTGAGTTATTATTTTGGGATAAGCAGACACTGGCTAGCGTATGGCGCAAGGTGCGCTATTTGGCACTGGCATGTGCCTGTATTGGCGTGCTGGCGGCCCCCATCGGTATCGTGCAGCTGACTGACAGCGGGCAGGTAAATAACACGCTGTCCCACGCACGGGGCGATATTGTTTCCGAGATTTCATACTATTCAGCACGGCCATTGGATTTTCTGCTGCCCCCGCTGTATCACCCGGTATTGCGTCACTCGCAAGAGTTTAATTTGTTACAAGCTTACAAGAATACGCGCTCTAATCCGGGCGAAAGTACGCTCTATATCGGGTACGCTATTATCTTGCTTTGCCTACTTGGTGTAGTGCTAACAACCGCGTATGTGATTCGGCGGCGCGGCCAGACCTTGAGTCGTTTGAGCACAGATGAGCGCAATCGATATTTGCTGATTGGATCGCTTTGTTTGGTTGCAGTGCCCATCCTGATAAGCTTTACGCTGCCGCTGCATGCGATGATTCATGGGCATCGCATTCCGCTGCCACCCGAGTTGTTTATAAAATATAATATTAGCTTCTGGCGGGTGTTGACGCGCTTATTCTTGCCTATTCATGTGCTGTTGGTGCTTTTTGGAGCGATGTCGCTGAGTATACTTTTTAAAGCGACCAAGCCGTTCAAAGATGGCTCCATGGCGCGCACGCTCCAGCTGCAGTGGCTCGTAGCAGCGGTGCTTATCGGCGTGCTGGCGTTTGAATATGCCACCGGCTTTAACCGGCCAGCCTTTGATTTTAACCACATGCCTAAGGCCTATAGCTGGCTGGCACAGCAAAAAGATATCCCGGTAGTGGCAGAATTTCCCTTCATCGGGAAACCATGGGATCCGGCTGCATACGATGTAACCGCGCAGATGATCCACCACAAGAAGCTGGTAAATTTGCAGCTACCAGAGCAAGATCCAAATATACACAATGGCCTAGTAGTGATTGATAATCCCGAAGCAGTTGATTATGTAGTGCTGCGCGGTGCGCAAGTCGGCATTACTCATGGCGAAAGATGCAATTTGACTTATCCATGGCTCACACTTATCTATAATGGGGAAAAAGACCCTGCCTACGGGGACAAGCAATACTCACCGGTTTGTATCTATCGATTACACCGTGTTACGTCAGACAAACTATTTATCGATTTATATGGTGCATTTGCAAGTATGCCGACGATAAAGCAAAATAGCTACGCCGATCCCCTCTATGGAAATTATGCTGAAATGAAGGTTATAAACGACAGAGACGCCTTCGTAACCAAGCACACTCCCGCACGACTGACACTGACTCTGGGGACGGCACCGGCTATGAGCGCCTTCAAGGGGCACTGGCGCATATTGCAGGATAATATCGAATTAGCCAACGGTGAAATTACAGGCGATCAGCCTGGGCAGGTTGACGTATCGATTGACGCTAGTAAGACGATCCAGATTCGAATTACAGATGTAGACGGCAATCCGCCGGCCGTGTATCAGGTGGCAGCCAGCGACATTGTAGTTACTGCACTGTAAAGTGGACAAACATACCCGTGGGATTCATCCAAGCCTTACCCTCAGCTACGAGGTTGAAGTATTCGTTATAGTTGCCGGGTTGCACAGGAGCTTGCACCGGGAATTCGAAGGTTGCGGTGCCCCCTGGCGGCACTGAACTTTCCGAGAAACCAACTGCCCGGTTGCAGCTTAACCAAGCATTCGTACAGAACAGGCTATTTCTATCTTGAGGGTTCCATGTGCCAACATGCACCAGCGGCGCGCTGACCTTATCCCAAGTAACATTGCCGGTATTTTTAACCGACATAACTATCCAGGCGGTCTGACCGTGGGTAAGGGTTGCATTCCAGCCAAGGGCAGTGGTTTTTGTGCTGTCGGTAAACACCGTCTGGCCGAGCGGCTGCCAGCTATAGTTCGCAGCATTCACTGTGCTGGCAACAAACATACCCGTGGGATTCATCCAAGCCTTACCCTCAGCTACGAGGTTGAAGTATTCGCGGTAATTGCCGCCTTGCGCAGGAGCTTGCATCCAGAAGCCAAAGCTGCCAAGACTGCCTGGAGGTACACTGGATTCGGTCATGCCGGCTGGCCGGTTACTACTCAGCCACCCTGAAGTAAAGCCGCTGCTACGATCTTGCCCATTCCAGGTGCCTATATCTATAGGGTTGGCCCCCGTATTGCTCCAGGTCTGATTCCCGGTATTCAGAGCAGTGATAACGACGTATACTTTTTGCCCTGAGACCAAATTGCCGGTATTCCAGCCAATAGAATTAGCCTTGGTATTGTCGGTATATACCGTCTGATTAACTTCAGCCCATGACCAGGTTGGCGGTTGGACGTTAAAGGTAAAGTACTGGCCCGCGCTGTTGAACCAGCTCCGGCCTTCTGCCACGAGGTTAAAGTATTCTCTGTACCCGCCAGCGCCCGGTGCTTGAACGGGGAACTCAAATGTACCAGTTGCACCTGGGGCAACCGTAGCTTCATCGGTGGCGACTGCCCGGTTGCAGCTTAACCAAGCATTCGTACAGAACAGGCTATTTCTATCTTGAGGTCCGCTAGTGGCTAAGTGTACCGGGTTGGCCCCCGTATTGCTCCAGGTTTGATTCCCGGTATTTTTGACGGTGAGTACGACGTAGGCGGTTTGCCCCGCAACGAGGTTGGCGTTCCAGCCAAGCAGCGTAGTTTTGGTATTGTCCGTGTACACAGCTTGGTTCAGGACTTGCCAGGAGTAAGATGGAGTAAATTGACTGCCGAACCAGGAATTGAAAATACTATCAAAATGTTGGTTGCCCGAGAAATGCGGCGTGTAGTAGTAGAGCGCTGCTGTAGCCCCGTTGCCTATCTGTACTGTCTGGCCGTCTATGGTGCGGGTACCGTCGTAGAACGCAGACGGACCGCCGACACACACCTGCCAGGTACCTTGCGTCATGGGGCCGGAGTAGCACGAGCCTGGTGTATTGTCGTCAGAGTTATTCCAGCTACCACGTACAATAGCCCAATTCACATTGCCTTTGGCACGCTGTTCGCTAAATTTAAGCAACCAGGCGGCATGGATGATTTGCTGGGAGAAACCAGCCTTTGTTGAGTTGTTTACGCAGGTGTTGCTAACCGACGTGACAGTGGTGCCGTTAATGGTGTAGAGGTTGACGCCGCTATAACTATGCGTAGTGCCGCTATCTGGGCAGCCGTATCCAAGCGCACTAGTATACGCCGCAGTGCTACATCCGGCACCACCGCTAACGAGGCTCTGCTCTTTCTGCAGGGTAGTGAGTATGACTTGCGGATTGAGGTCGTATGCCTGCGCAGCATCGGCGATAACCCGGCCCGCCGACACATTGCCACCATACGTGAACCCTCCTGAAGGTGAGTAGCCGGTAGGGTCTGGTGCAGAGAAGCCGTTATTGGTACTGATACAGCTTTGGCTAAAGCCATTTAAAAAGCCATCAATACTACTTGCAGACATCGCGGCCGAATTATCGAATATGCCGTCGTCCATAATGTCGCCAGAGTTAAAAGGATCGGCGTGAGCCAGATTAGGGACAATCGTGAGTCCTGCTGCGGCTATCAGACTGCAAAATATCAGCTTCGCTTTTTTCATGAGGCAATGTCCAAGGTTTGAGCGTCATCGGCGCTGCTGGTCTGATTGCCAAGCGTAGCGCGAGCAGTAATATGCCATGATCCGGGCGTAAGCCCAATGTCCTGCGGCTTCCAGGACTGCCAATAGGTGCCACCGCCAGAGTCTGTTTTTTGTGTTGGTAGACTTTTAGTAACTCCATCTTTGGTAAAAACGATCTCGCAGGTGGCGCCAGCACTGGTAACGCATGACGACGCCAGTGAGGCGTTTTGAGGGATGTTATGATGCGCACTCACAAAATTGCCCGTAGGAGTAAGCGGCTGTTCGGTTGTTGGCGTTTGGGGATTGGTGCTGCCTGGCGTCTTGTTGTCGGAGGGATAGGTGCTGACATCTGAATTCGCAGGGGTGGTTCCAGAGTTGGGTGAAGGGTTGGCTTTTGGTGACGGCTGGGTGCCTTTCGTTTCGGTATTTATGGTCTGAGGCTTTGGTTTGGCTTTGAATGGGAAGGTGTGGGTGAACGCCAAGATTGCAACTAGCCCTCCGACGAGAAGACAGAGGGCTACGACTATAACGAACAATTTGCGCCGGTTTGATGAGGGGCGCTTATGCGTAGTGGGAACATTTTGACGGTATACCATGGTAGTTTTTATTTTAGGCTAAGTGTATATGCTTACTCTACTACAATATAGAGAGCAAGGCAAGGTCCGGAAAAAACAACAACACCTTGACAGCCCGCTTCCATCGTCCATTCTGTTATGATGAAAGATACGGTCCGTTTTTAAATGGAAGGTACTGCGTATGAAAATTATCGTTACTGCCGGTGGCCAAGGCACAAAACTCTGGCCTTACTCACGCGAAGACAAGCCTAAGCAATTTCAGCCGATTGTCGGTGGTGTGTCGCTGTGCACAGAAACCATTAATACCTTGCTCAAAAAGTTCGAACCAGAAGATATTTTTATTTCTACCAAGCGAAAGTTCATCAAATACATCTCCGAGCAATCGCCACAAATCCCTTTGCGTAACTACATCATTGAACCAGATACGTTAAAAGATACTGGCCCGGGTCACGGTTTGGCATTCTTGCGGCTCAGTATGTTAGCGCCCGAGGAGCCGTTTTTTTTGGTACAGGTAGACTGTATTCGTAAGCCCGAAGAGGCCTTTTTGCAGATGATTGTTGACGCTGGTAAGGTAGTTGCCCGGGACAAGAAGCTGCTCACGGGCGGCATTAAGGCCACCGAACCAAACATGGGCGCGGATTATTTAAAGCTGGGTGAGCAGGTACGAAGCAGCACCGACCAAGAAGTCTATAAGGTAGATAAGTTTATTTATCGTGGATCGAGTTATAAACAGACAAAAGAGTTGATCGAGAGTTTTCATGTGGTGACGCACAGCAATCACTACTGCTGGTATCCCGAATTAATGCTTGAGGCGTACGAGCGCTACCAGCCGGAATGGCACAAGGCGTTACTCAAAATGCGCGATGTGTATGACAAGCCCGGTGAGGATGCCGCCATTAGCGAGATTTTTGACGCGATGGCAAAGGGGCCTACCGAAGAAGTCACCAAGCACGTGTTGGATAACGGCGATGGTCATGTTGTATTGCTCCCCTTCCGCTGGACCGACGTCGGCACCTGGGGGTCGGTATATGACTATTTTGTCGATGGCGACGGCAGCGAAAATTATGTGGACGGTAAGGCGACAACCGTGGATGTCTCGGGCACGCTGATCAAAACATCTAACCCTGACAAGCTAGTGGCGATTGCCGGTGTTGAAGATTTGGTAGTGATTGATACTGATGATGTGCTGTTGATCATCCCCAAGCACAAGATTGAAAAGATTAAAGATATTCAAAAAGCACTCCGTGAAAAAGGGAAACAGTCGTATCTGTAAAATCTTTTAGTTGCGCCGTTTACGTTTGTACGACGTTGCTGGCCATCTGATGGAAGATACCGTCATCGGCAATGGCGGCGGCGACGATCGCATCGGCGCGCTGTTGGCTACTGGCGACCGCGTATATACGCAGTTCAGGGCTGTTACCGGAAGGGCGCATATGGGCGATGTCGCCATTACTGAACAAAATACGGATGCCGTCGAGTGAATCGACTTGGGTGACGTCGCCAAAGCCCTTTGCCGGCGTAAAGTAGAAGGCCAGTTCTTGGCGATTTTCAGGAGTGTCATCGGTAAAAGCAGTTATCAGTGCCCGGGATATCTCGAGCGGGAAATTGGTAATAAGTCCGGACTCGCTAAACCGCTGTGGCAGGCGAGCAAAAAGCTCGGATAGGGCGAGCCCCTGGGAACGGGCGGCGATTAAGGTCGCGACTATGGGCAATAGTGCGTCACGCGTCGGCAATGCGCTGAGTAATCCTGTCCCGATCATCAAATCGGCGCCAAGCATAAAACCACCATTTGCTTCCCACCCTACAACACGAGCCTTGCCCCCTAAGCTAGCTTGATACATTGCATCCAGGACATGGGGGGAGCCAACTTTAGTGCGCTGGCAGCTAATATGATTACTGCCTAGATACACATCAAGTGCATCGGAAGCGTTTACAGGAAAGGCAGCAAAATCAGTCCCGCACCAGATGGCCACTTGTACTCCCAGAGTGTCGCCGCTATGAAATTGACCATGTTCGTCGGCTAGGATAGGGGAGCTGCTGTCGCTTGACGTCGAAACAATGGCGAACGCACCACGATGTTGCGCGGCCAGCTGTTGAAAATAGTTTTGATATGCAGGCGTCATGTTTTCACTGTCCAGCGGGACAAATGTCTCCGATCGTCCTACCGCTATGACCTCAGCTCCCAGCGTCTGCAACAGATCTGTCAGCAAGTCACGACCCACTGCCGAATGCTGGTAAAAAATGATTCGTGCATCTCTAAGTGCTTGTACGCCAAAGGTTGATACATATCGATTACGGTATGCGTCGCGCGCGCCAGTTTGCTCCGGCGGTAGATCACCCGCGGGTAACATACCTTGGGCATTAAAGGGCGCTTGATTTCCGTCTTGGGCATAGAGCCATTGCCGGATTCCGGATACGGCTTGCATAATAGGCGCTTCGTTTGCTTTGAGCACCTCTCCACGCGGATGGAACAAGAGAAGACCATTACGGTCGCCACTTAAGTGACCTCCAGTAACCATGATGCATGGCTGATGCTGTGAGAAGGCATAATGAGCAAGAGCTGGGGTGGGGATCCGGCCATGATATTCGGCTACAAATCCGCCGTCGATGATTGCGCGGTGTACGGCGCACAAGATTCGTGGCGTGCTTTCCCGGAGATCGCCGGCAATGAGCACTGTGCCTCCTGGATTCAGTAGTTGTTGGTTACGTAAATAGGTTAAAAAACCGGCAGCATTGATATAACACTCAAGGTCGGTCATATCCTTGGCGAGTCCCCGCAGGCCGGAAGTGCCGAACCGTAATTCGATCGGCCTGTAGGTGAGTGAGTTTTGTAAGCTAGGCATCAGAGTTTTATTATGACAGATTATGTGTGCTCATTCCATGAAGATAATGAGCACTCCTCACCCACCGTTATGGAGAGTCAAGCGTAGTGCAACCAGACCAGCGTAAGCTGGCCTGCGTGTAACGCTCTCCATAACGGTGGGTGAGGAGTGCTTCCCATCCGAATTTTGTAGCTGTCGGTGATGAGGTGACTCAAGGCACCCAGGGTACGTTACTCAACAGTGACCGATTTTGCCAGGTTGCGCGGCCGATCGACATCAAGGTCTTTGGCTGTGGCTACGTAGTACGAAAAGAGCTGCATGACGATCGCTTCCAGAATCGGCTCCGTTTGCTCTAAGCTTTTAGGAATGTAAATAACATCGTCGGCATGTTTGGCAACGAGCTTGTCTCCCTCGGTAGCGACGGCCACTACCACGCCGCCCCGGGCCTTAATCTCCTGGATATTGCTGCAGGTCTTTTCCAGCAATGGACCGCTGGTGGCAAGTGCGAATGTTGGGAAATCCTTATCGATCATAGCTAATGGACCGTGCTTCATTTCGCCGGCGGCATAGCCTTCGGCATGGATGTAGCTTACCTCTTTGAGCTTGAGTGCACCCTCGAGTGCGCATGGAAAACTATAACCCCGGCCGATGAACAGAAAGTCCCGGTATTTTTTATACTTCTTAGCAATGCGCTCGATGGCTGGCGCTTGGTCTAAAATCTGCTGCGCCTTGCCTGGGAGCGCTTCGATCTCTTCGAGTAATGGTTGATAAAGGTTATCGCCATTTTTGGACAGCTTGAGGCTAATAAGCAGCAGAACGACGACTTGGGCTATGAACGCTTTAGTACTGGCGACAGCCTGCTCGGGTCCGGCGTGGCAATATACGCCAGCATCGGTCATGCGGGCAATGGTGCTGCCCACGGCGTTCACAATCCCTAGACGCAGCACGCCATAATCTTGCACCTTTTGGAGCGCCGCAATGGTGTCAGCGGTTTCGCCCGATTGCGAGATAGCCAGCAGGGCGGTGCTACGCGAGAATGGTTCGTTGCGATACTTAAATTCGGATGCCAGCTGTACTTCTACCGGAATGCCGGTAATCTCTTCTAGCAAATACTCACCTACCAGGCCGGCGTAGTAAGAGGTGCCGCAGGCGACAATGACGATACGGTCGATATAGCGCAGTTGGTCGGCCACGCTTTCCAGGCCGCCAAGTTTGACTGTCCCCGTACTGGCGTTGCTCCGACCGAGCGAGGCCAGACGGATAGTCTGCGGCGCTTCAAAAATCTCTTTGAGCATAAAATGCGGGAAATCACCCAAATTAGCTTGATTGATGTCGAAATCAAGATGTTCGGTTTCGCGTTGCACCTGTTTGTCGTGAGCAAGATCAACGAGACGATAGCTGCCCTTCTCGATCACCGCCATTTCGTTGTCCTGTACGTATACCACTTCTTTGGTGTGCTGCAGGATGGCTGAAGGGTCGGAAGCGACGATGCATTCGTCCTTGTTCACGCCGATAACCATCGGGCTGCTCAACCGGGCAGCAAACAATTTGTCTGGCGCCATAGTGCTGCACGCCAAAATGGCGTAGGCGCCGCGAATCTCTTTAATGGCACTCACAAATGCTTCTTCAAAGTTGCTGGTTTTTTTGTAGTAGTAATCGATGAGATGGGGGATGGTCTCGGTGTCGGTTTCCGACGCAAAGTGGTAACCCTCTTTGCCGAGCCATTCTCTGAGCTCGACATAATTTTCGATGATGCCGTTATGCACTACAAAAATTGTCTGGTCGGCATTGCTGTGGGGATGAGCGTTGACGACCGACGGTTTGCCGTGTGTAGCCCAGCGAGTATGGCCGATGGCGAGCGGTGTTTTTTGAAGCGTTGTTTCGTCTATCAGTTTTTGGAGGCCAGCTACACGGCCGAGTTGCTTGAGAAGGGTAGCCTCGCCTGTCTCGTCAAGGAGTGCGATACCAGCAGAGTCGTATCCACGGTATTCCAACGCCGAGAGACCGGACAGCACAATGTCAGCACCGTTGCGTCTTCCGATATAACCGACAATGCCGCACATATGTTTAAAATGTACACTTTACTTATTTCTTGTCAATGCCTGGTCGATAAATGATTGCATCTTAGCGGTGAACACTTCGGCGGAAAATTGCTGTGCCTCTTTCATAATGGCTTTGGACGAAAATTGATTGGAGTTGAATGACTTTAGGACTTTGATAAGTGATTCTGGCGTTTGTTCGTCAAAGAACAACCCGGTCTTACCAGGCTGCACGTAATCGAGCGCACCGCCTGCCTTGTAGGCGATGAGCGGATTGCCTGCAGCCATCGCTTCTACCGACGCTATACCGAAATCTTCAAAACTGGCAAATAAGGAAGCTTCCGCGCTGCTGAGCGCTGCCGGCATGTCTTCGTCGCTAATCCGATTGCCGTCTACCCGGTTAAAAAACGTGACAGTTGGTCCGGCTAGTTGCTTGAGGCGGGGAAGGTCGGGTCCGTCGCCAATTACCTTGAGCGGCAAGTGGAGTTTGGTACAGGCCTCGACAATAATATCGACTCGTTTGGCGGTGGCCATGCGTCCCATTGTCACAAACCCGCGGCGCTTGCCTTGTGGTGCGCTTGAGAAGCGTGCCACATCGATCGGAGGGAATATAATTGTTGCGTCGCGCCCATAGTATTTTTTGATATCTGCTTGAATGTGGGTGGAATTGGCAATGAAATAATCAGGACGCTGGCTGGCACGCAAGTCCCAGCGCCTGAGTGGCCCGATGAGCAGACGAAGTCCGACACGGGCGAGGGGATCAAGCATGCCAAAGCCGGGACGTTTCATGTAGTGGTCATAGTGCCGCCAATAATAATGGGTGGGTGTGTGACAATAGCAGATATGCATTGTGCCTTTAGGAGTACGAATGCCAAATGCTTCACCGTTACCCGAGCTGCTAATCACCAAGTCATATCCCGAGAAATCCAAATGGGTAAACCACCAGATACGACCTAGGGCCAAGAATTTACGGAGTTTGCCAACATGCTGCAACCAACCAGTGACAACTTTGCCGTCCAAGCGTTCGCGCCACTCATCGTTGCAGTAGGAGGTGTAAATAGGGGCATTTGGATACATTTTGTGCAGCGCAAGCACCACCCATTCGGCGCCACCGCCTACGAGCCAGTCATGGACAATGGCTACTTTGAGCGGTTTGTCCATGATTGCTAAATACCTCGCCCACCCAGCACGGCGCGCACGGTTTTGAGTAAGATGACGAAATCGAGCCAGATGCTCCAGTTCTGCACATAATATAAATCGAGCTTACGCCGCTCTTCAAAGCTAATATCGCGGCGTCCGGAAACTTGGGCCAGGCCGGTGAGCCCGGTTTTAACGGACAGAATCAGATTCTTCTTTGGGTGTTTCTCTAGCTCGAACGGGTCGAGCGCGCGTGGACCAACCAGGCTAATGTCGCCTTTTACAATATTGAATAGTTGTGGCAATTCATCCAGGCTCGTTTTGCGTAGGAAGTTCCCAAAACGGGAGATGCGGGGGTCATTGTCGATGCGGTCGCCTCCTTTGCGATATGCGGCGATAAGGTCCTTTCGGCCCATTTTGGCAAAGCCCTCTTCCGGGCTCATGTCGGTATAGGCTTGCTTCATACTGCGGAACTTATAGATCGCTATCGTGCTACCAAAGCGACCTAAACGTTTCGGTTTGTAGAGGATTGGTGCACCCGGTTCGGCGATCTTCTGAATGAGGGCAATAATAAGCAGGAGCGGGGATGCGACAACAAGCGCCAGACTGCCTAGCAACAGATCGGAGAGACGCTTCACAACCCGTCCCCAACCAAATAGGGCGGTTTGATGCACAACAATTACCGGGATACTACTGCGGAAGAGTTCGACCTCGATATTACCAACAAACAGCTCGGTGTTGCCGGGTACAAAGCGATAGTTGACATGATTTTCCTGGGCATAGGTAAGAATTTTGGCATTGCGCGCTTCATCGGCATACAGTTCGGTCTGAATAATGCCATGTAACTCGCCGCTTGCCCGCTCCAGATATTGGTCAAAACTGTGATAGAGCGGGATGTCCTCGTGCCCACTCAGACTCTTTTTACCACCAACCACGCCCACCACCCGGTAACCCGAACGCTTGCTATCGGCCAGCCAACTTACTAGCTCGTGGGTCATATTAGTGTTGCCTATAAGCAGGACGCGGGTAAGGCCGGAGTCGTGCAGAAACAGCTCAATCCGTACGAAGCGAGCCAGGTTACGAAACACAACTAGGAAGATAAAGGCAAATGCAAAGCCATATATAGGCACCAAACGTGCGGGGAAAATCGGCTTGCTAGCCAAAAAATTCCAAAAGATTACAAACATCAGGCCGATAAACGAACCGATGAATAATCTGCCGAGCTCCTTAAAGCGTTTTTCATAAATGCTGTGATTGTATAAACCAAGCAGCGCAAAAATAAGGATCCAAAACGGCAGCACAGCTAAAAAGACGTCGATGTAGGTACGTCCGCTTATTGGGCCAAAGGCTTGTTGGGATATACCTACGCCAGCTTTCACCCGGAGCATATAGGCGACAACGAAAGCTGCCACCAACGCCAAAAAATCTCCCACTACTAAGCACGCGCTATATATCAGTGAAGCATTATTCTTCATGGAATACTTCGATTGTATCATTTTGTGCTTGCCTTAAGGGTCTGTCAGCGCAAAGTCCTATCTTTCTAAGGACTGGCCTGGAAGCTGAGTATGTCTGAGGTGTTTAAGGTTAATTTAAGATACTACTTGCTATACTGTGTATACAATGCGTACTTTTCGCCTACGCGCTACGCGGCATGATGTCGTGCAATTTGCCGAATATTTCATCGGCGGTGCGAGCTATTTTTGGATAGGGTATATCGTATTCGCCGCCTGCTATAGCGGTTTTGGCTGGAGTTGGCTGCCGGCCAAGATGGTCGCCGACGTAATTGGCTGGACAGTTAATTATTTCCTGCAGCGCTACTGGGCATTCAATAATCCGCGTTTGCGGCAACACGAAGGTGCCACAGCCAGCAAGTATGCGCTACTTACTGCGGTTAATTTTGGACTGGACTATCTCATTATTTGGGGCCTCAAAACTATAGGCATTAGCCCCTACGTTGGATTTTTTATCTCAGCCGGCTTTTTTACGGTTTGGAACTATATTTGGTATCGATTTTGGGTCTTTATTGCGAGGCAGGGTGGCGCTATTAAGGAGGTGGCAAAACTATGACAGAGACAATTCGTCCAACAAAAAAACAACGGGAGTTGCTGACATTCATCGAGCAATTCATTGGCGAGCACGGCTACAGTCCGAGTTATCGGGAAGTAATGACTGGTCTGAACTATACCTCGGTGGCAACCGTGGCGCTGCATATCAACAACCTTATCCGGCGAGGCCATATTCGTAAACGTGACCATTCGGCCCGCTCACTCGAAGTCGTCACGCCTACGGAACAGCCGAAAGTGGTGAGTAATGTCATTGCTCCTGGCGAAGAAAAATGGCTCGTCGAGAAAGTGGAGCATCTTTTTAGCGAATTGGAGCGCTCTGGTAAAGTGGTGGTTGATCAACTCGATCATCTATATGTGCTAGTTGGTGCGCTGAAGGTACTCGGCTTGGATGGCGCCGCACAGAGCTTTATTCCGCGTTTGTCGGCTCTTAAACAGCGTTTGCCCGAAGAATAGTGTTTGTAGGCAAAACTACACCACGCATATAGTGTCCGTGATTGCTATAGTTAAAGATAGTTAACAACCAAAAATGCTGGAAGCGAGTGAGAATCTCGCACTGTGCCGCAACGGTAATTCTGTATACAGATAAGTCCGATACAGCAATAAACCATTCGTTCCCGAGCAGGAAATGGCTATGCTGTAACCGCATACCTGCTCTTTTCGAACAAGAGCAGGTATTTTAGATGAAAGAAGTTCCTCCCGGACCTGTGTTACCTGAGATTGGAGCAGATCAACCGCCTTTTGCTCTATTAGCTCGGGATCTGATAAGCGAACAGGCAGCACAGCTGGCTTATAAGACGCGCTTCATAGGCGCGGCCGCCACATCTGAGATAGTTGAATGTGACACTCCTGCTGATGTTGAAGGAGGCGTGACGCTTGCCGAGGCATTATCGAGCAGTCTTGAGGGTGACGAAGACGCTACAGGAATTGTACGTCTCGCGGTAAAGACGGCTGTCTTAGAAGCAGTGTTTAAGGATAAACACATTACTCGAGTAGAGCGTGAACGTAATGAAGTAGGACAGATAGTACAATATGGACTTACTTCAGAGCAGATGCACTACAATTCGCTTGTCCTGCGACCGGGTAGGCACGAATTACTCCAAGAGCACACCAAAGCCGAGGCGTTGAATGGCTATCGTGAAGAGGAGGCTATGCGTGAGGGACTTCTCAAAGAATATGCGATGGTAGTCTGCTCTGGTGTGGCCCAAGATCTGCCCGAGAAACTGCTTGACCACCGTGGCGAAGGCTACTTTTTGCATGAGATGACCTATTGCATACAAAGCACCACCGACGAGGGCGACATAATGACCGAGACAGCCTTTATGGCAGGCACCGATGCTCCTGAAGATGCGACTTTTGATGAGCGAATAGCACAGCGTTTTGATATTGAAGTATTTGGGATGGTCTACGAATGGCTGGGGCTTGAGGCGCCGAAGACGGTTCTCGAGTTCCTACGGAATCCAGTATTCATTCATAAGAGCTTGATGCCGAATGGTGTTGTAGACTTCGTGCGCTGGTGCAACCAAGCCAAAGATATCTTGCGGGGTCGAGAGGTTGAGCAACCTATCGAACAATATATCCAAATGCTTGCAAAATCTGCGGAGCGTGAGGCCAGTATGGATGTAACCGTGGATAAGGTTATGCAGAAGTTGTTCAGCTATGCCGGGACGTTTAAGAATCCGAAAGAGGCCAACGATTTGTTATGGGAGCTAGTTAAGGACTATACCGTTGAAGCATCTGTTACGAATTTGAATATTAACCTAAACGTATTCGGCCCGCAAGCTCAAGTACGACTCGAGAAGGCTCGAAATTATGCAGCCCAGGGCGATTTCGTTAATATGGAACGCTGGCTTATAAGCGGACATCGCTTTGCAGTTGTGAGCGGCTGCGGAGGTGGATCGCCAACCGAAATGCAAGATATGCTCGATGCGCGCCGTGCTGGGAGTGGCGATACGGACGAAACTTGGCATGGTGGGGAAATACACAAAAACGAGAAATGTAACTCTTGCAAGATTGTCAAACCTGAGGTAGGGAAATGTCATATATGCTGGGACTGTATGCAGCACCCGGCAATAATGGAGGCTACCTATAAGCGCGAGCAAGCCGAAAAGGGGCGTTCTAAGGGCCTAGTGGCAATTATCGCAGAGCGCGTTAGTAATCTGGCTATAAAAGCGGAGCCTGGCATAAGTGGTAGTCGGCAAATGTTTTAGTTGACAAGCATAAGCTTGGGCTGATATCATTTCCGTTACTTCTGTGGGTGACCACTGAAAGACAAACATGTGTGAATAAAAAACAAAAATAAAGCAAGTATAGTGTTGGCTTTTGAGAGACCGCCTTTTACTGCTTTTAGGGAGACAAAACATGTCCGTCAAAATAAAAATTGTACCTTCCAGGCCAGCCCGGGTGCCAGTTACCGTGCGGCGGCCGTCCTGGCGCGAGTTTCTAAACTACTAACTTCGTCTCATCCAACTGTTTATAAAGACCTACTCTCGTATCCTCACTCTCCTCAATAATTCCCAACCGTGGCCCGCGATCTCTATACGTCACTTTTTGTCCCGCAAAAAGGAACCAAAAACTCCCCAAGGCAAACGTAAAACACTACTGGAAAATACCCCGCACAGCATCTTCGCTGCGGAACTCGCCCTTGATTGGGCTCAAACAGTCCTC
>Ga0136846_1221170_pt1 | contig 43727 bp, 39 predicted proteins | sample HopSoiMetagenom2_FD_96841 | JGI IMG/M metagenome (GOLD analysis project Ga0136846, IMG submission 96841) | Grasslands soil microbial communities from Hopland, California, USA - 2 Assembly 2016 (version 4) | ecosystem: Environmental > Terrestrial > Soil > Grasslands | place: USA: Hopland...
GAGATCAACTTCCTCACCTTCAGCATCGCCACTGGAGGCTACGACGACAAGCCGCTCGTCTGGCTTCCCTGCGTCGATTGGGACGGCCTCGCCTTCCGGGCGCGCAAGGGCGATCAGGTCGAGGTCACCGGCTACTTCGAGTTCCGCACCTACACCGACAAGAAGGACGGCCAGGACAAGACCGTCCGCCAGATCGTGGTCACGAACTTCCGCATCCGCAAGACGAAGATCCGCCACGAGGCCGACTAATCCGACACGGTCCCGACCCCCGCCGGCTCCCCGGGCCGGCCCCCGCCCGGGGGCTGGCCCGCCCCTGCCTTTCCTCTTCTTCCACAAAGCCACGCAGTCCCGGCACTCACGCCCAACGCATACGCCCTGGCGATTGGCCCTAACGGGCTCCAGGCTTGTACATGGACCGCGCCAGCGGATCGAAGGACAAGGGATGAATCAGAGCGTTTCATCCTCCAGGTCGTGGAAGCAGCTCCTTCCCTTGATGAGGACCACTCCCCAGAAAGCTACTAACATCCAAAGCGCGAGCGTTTCATCTCCACATGGAAGAGCGTGGCCGCAAGCGATTTATCCCCAGAGCACCTGAAACGCGAGTGATTCATCCTCCCACGAGTCAAGGCGCGCGCACCTTCCCTCTCACCCCGCCTCCCTCTCCTTCACCTGGCGAATAACTCACGATCCTGTTAGCCTTGAGTAAGCGGTGAGCAGCCGGTGCAAGCCGTGTTTTACGGGCCTAGATAAATCGAGGCCCGTAAAACCAAGGGCCATCGCCAAGGCGACGGCCAGGCGGCTCGCAAGCGATCCCCGGAGGAGAGAAACCCACGATGAAATACCACCCGAGCTCTCGACGAGGTAGAGCCCCCAAGGATCCCTCTCGCAGGCGAAAAACCGTCCTGAAGGTCTATGCATCGCCCTCTCAAGCTGCCCTAATCCGAAGGCGAGCCCGGCGCGCTGGCCGCACCGTTTCATCTTTCCTTCTCGCCGCCGGCCGTGAGCCCGGGGCAATTCGCTTGGTTCCGCCGATCAACCGCGAAGCCTTCGCCAACCTCTCGCGGATTGGCGGTCTCCTCAATCAACTCGATCGCCACCTCAACGCCGGGATCCAGCTCCCGTTTGGCGGCCCCATGCCCGATCTGTTCGAGCTCGCCGGGCTGCTCCTCCTCGTCCGGCAACAGCTTCTCGGGCTTGACACCAAGTGATCCAGAAAATCCCTGAGAGGACCAACCAACCGCTCGACCTGGTCACTTACCTGCTCCGGCCGGACAAGGGCTATGTGATCGGAAACACCTTCATCACACAATCACTTACCCCGCAGGGGTTCCTGTCCGAGCTCAACACCTACAGCGACCTCAATCCCCGGGTTGAGCACCTCGTCTCGCACATGTCCCTTCGCCTCGCTCCCGGAGAGCACCTCACCGACGAGCAGTTCCAGGTGATCGCGGCCGATTACCTGAGAGGTCTTGGCTATGGCGACTGCCCGTATTTCGTGGTTCGCCATACCGACGCCAATTCCGAGCACATCCACATCGTGGTCTCCCGGATCGCTCGTGACGGACACTGCGTTTCAGACTCTTTTGAGCGGATGCGCGGAGAGAAACTGGTTCGCCAGTTCGAGCGTCAATACGGACTCAGGCAGGTTCCTTCAAGCGACGCATCCAACCGACAGTCGCTGACTCGCGGGGAGCTTGCCCAGGCCCTGCGCACCCAGGAGCCAAGCGCCCGGCAGGCCCTCCAAGAGATCGTGTCTCAAGCCGCCCGAGAAGCCCAGGACTTTCCTGACTTCGTCGAGCGCCTGAAGGCCGAGGACGTCTTTCTGCTCGTTCACCTCGATCGCATGGGACGACTCCACGGGTACAGCTATGAGCTTGAGGGCTACGCGATGAGCGGCACGCAGCTCGGCCGCGGCTTCACCCTTCGGGGAATTGAGCAAGGGTATGGCATCCTGCCGCAGCCCGAAGCCCACGCTGACCTCCTGGCTCGCATCGCGCGACCTTCGGAATTCGCGGGGGAACCTTCGGCAGAGATCTCCGGGACCTCAGGCGACCCCCTGGATCAACTCCGAGTCGCCGTGCGAGACGCCCTTACCGCCGCCAGTACCTTCGATGACTTCGCAGATCGCCTCGCCACCACAGGGATACAGCTCGAGCTTCAACCCGACAGCCTCGGACGGCCCCACGGTCTCATCTATGCGACGAACGATCATCGTGTCAGCGCCAGCACCTTGGACAAGGACTTCACGCTCGGAGCACTGAAGCGCCGAGGTCTCGTTGCGAGCGAGAAGAGTGATTCACCCGACGATGCGCCAGACTCGATTCCCGCTCCCTCTCGATCGCGGGATGATACCGCCCACGAGCTCCTGCGCATCGTTGACCAAGTCGCTGCCACCTCCGCCGACTTCCGAACCTTTCGTGACGAGATGCTGAGCTTCGGCGTGCGTCTGGAGGTTCACTACAGTCAGGTGGGAAAGCCGAGCGGACTTACCTATCATCTGGACAGATTTCGCTGGGCAGGAAGTGACCTGGGTACCGCCTACACTCTGCGAGGGCTCAAGAACACCCGAGGCCTCGCGCCAGAGCCCGACCCGGCTTCTCTGCGAGCGGCGCAGGAAGCTCTCGCGACCCTTCTACGCAAGCACGCCGGCCAAGCCGTAACCTTCGAAGATCTCCAGGCCGCTTGCGCAGCCGAGGGCATCACACTGCGCCTCTACCTGAGCTCTGAAAAGGCGGTCGGAATCGGCTACACCTACAAGGGCCAATACTTCAAGGCGCGATCTCTCGACAACGACTTTACCCTGGTGGGGCTCCGGGAGACGTTTCACCTCGTCCCGGACCTCAAGATCCCCGAGACCCGTAAGACCGCCGTTGAGCTCCAGGCAACCTCAGAGGATGAAGATGCAATGCACAGAGTGCGCCTACGAGTCCCCTCCCATCCCCACCTGCGCGAGGCCAGCCGCCAAGAGCTCACCGCCATCGCCCATCAGGCCGCCCGGCCCGGCTCGCCCCCCACCTTCACCCAATTCGGCGAGGCTCTCGCGGCCCAGGGCGTCGACCTTCGTCTCTACACCAGGGAGGGCGTGCCCGTGGGCGTTTCGTATCGCTACAAGGGCGAGACCTTTGCCGCCCGAGCTCTCGGGCCGGAATTCACGCTACGTGGCCTGCGAACCCACTTCGAGATCCCCATCGCGGATACCGACCGTGACTACGTCAAAAGCATCTCGACGGAGTCCACCCGCGACACCCCGCCGCCCGACGACACCGAGGTTCGCAATACCCTGACACCGGTGATCCTGACCGTCGCCGCGAGCTCAGAGGACGCCAGCGAGTTCCTGGCGCTGCTTGAAGAGCAGGGTATCGGCCTGCGCCTGTACCTCACTGCCGAGGGCCAACCAAGGCGTCTCGCCTACGAATACGACCAGATCTTCTACACCCCGAAACAACTCGGAGCCGAGGTGGACCTGCCCAATCTCGTCCGCCAGTACGGTTTGAGGTTCGACCCCAGAGACGATCGCCCTGTCTTCGAGGCGTGCGGGGTGCCTCTGGCAAAAAATGCGACCGTGACCCGCACCGACTTCGTGCCCTATGTAGGCGAGGCCGTGGCGGCGGCCGCGGCCGATGCGCCTGACCTGCCCCGATTCATCGAGAACCTCAATCGAGCCGCGATCAAGCTCCATCTCCTGACCCCGGCCAACGAGCCCTCGAAGATCGTCGGGATCACCTACGAGCATAAAGACGTCTTCGTCTCGGCGCGCTCGTTAGGGCCCGAATACACCTTTGGCGGTCTTCAGAGCCACTTCGGCGTCACCATCGATCTCCTCCGCGACGCGGACCTGGTGCGTGACCTCTCGCGGGCTCTGCCCGAAACTCCACCGGCTGACCCCAGAGACGCCTGGGAAGAGATCCGTGACCGCCTGACTCTGGTCGCCACTGAAGCCGACGATTTCGTGACCTATGTGGCTCGCCTCGAAGAATCCGGCATTCATCCCATCGTGCGCGTCGACGACGCGGACCGCATGGTCGGGATCACCTACCGCGTCGCCGGGCGAGAGCTCCGCGATCAGCAGCTCGGCCCGGACTTCACCCCCGCCGGACTCCACCAGGCGTATGGCCTCGCGCCGCAGGCGTCGGACCGGGAGCGGCTCGGCCCCAACGTCATTCGCGAGGAGGAATGGACCCGTATCCTCGCCGGTCGCCTGGAGGTCGCCACCGGCCAGGCTGGGGCAGTCCAGCGGTATGCTGCGCAGAGCCTGCGCCGCGATCCTGTCCAGGCGCTGCGGACCGTCGCCAACGCGCAGTATCTGTTGAGTGCCGCCGTCAATCCGCGCCTCGCCGTCCGGGCCGCGATGACTCACCTGCCCGCCGGCCGCCTGCTCAACGACGCACTGTCTTTCGCTGCCGCCTTCCGCTCCCCGGTCGCCGCTACCGTCTTTGGTCTAAGAATGGCGTCCAGGGGCTTCGCCGCCGCGGCCCGAGCTCGCCAACCGGAGATTCCCGGCTTTGACGCCGTCGCGCGCCAGGTCCTGGGGACCTTCCTCGCCGCCGCCGGGCAAGGGGCTCCCTCCGCCGCCGTCTTCGCCCATCGACTCCGCCTTGCCGGCATCGAGCCCCAACTCGTGATGGAGGCTTCCCGGCCAACGCTGTACTACCAACTCGCCGACCGCTTGATCCCGGCCGGTGACCTCGGAGAGAACTTCACCCTGGCGGCACTCGCCCGCCAATACGGAGGAGACCATGCAACCACCGCTGCCGACCTCGACCCCCACTGGCGCACCGACCTTTCCCACTCCAACGCCACCGAGCGGCGATCCCCTTCCCTCGCTGATCGGTCACCTCTCGCAGCTCCTTCGTCAGTTGGAGACGCCGCCGCAGCTCCAGCCCGGAGAGTTGAAGAACCTGATGGAGCTCCTGCGCGCCCTTCATCGCCAGAACACCGCCTTGATCTCGCGGCCCCGGACGACTGTGCCGTGGCCCCAACTGGTGATCCTCACCTCGCTGCCGGTCCTCGCAGTGCTTCTGATCCTGACCTTCCTGCGTCCGAGCTGGCTCGTGCCGCAGCCGAACCTCATCCAGGTGCTCGAACAACAGCATCGATCGTCGACGCTGCCACCGAGCCACCTGCGGTCGACACCGAAACCGTGAGACGACAGATGGACGCCCTGCGCTGCGGCCGGTTCGATCTGCGAGTTGACATGCCAGGTGCGCGCCCCGCCTTCCATCGAGGGCTCAGCGAGGAGCAAGTCGCCGCTTCAATCCCGCAGATCTGCCATGACATGAGCGCGGGTGCCACAATCGGCATTCGTCCCTCGGCAGACCCGGGCGTTCAACTCCTACGCGATCTCGCCCCGGAACAGATTGCGCAGGCCTCCCGGCTGGGCTTCGAGCCGGCCTTGACCGTTGAGACCTCGCCGGGCCGGTTCGATGTCTGGATCCGCCACCTCGCCCCGGGCGCCGAGCCTCCGCCTCCCGAGATTCTTAACTATGCGAGGCGAGGGTTGCGTATGGAGTACGGACTGCCCTCGGCGCTCAAGGATGGCGCCTATGGACGGCTGGCCGGCATCCCGGGAGAACAGTTCACCCCCCGTCTCGACCTTAGAGCAGGCTCGACGTACGGCCGCGCTCACGAGTACATTCACCTCTTGGCCGACCATCGGGTCGAAGCACAGGCCACGCTTCATGCGGGGCTGGCGCGACTCAACCTTCCCACGCCCCATGACTTTCACCAACAACACCCAACCCTCTCACGCCGCGAAAGCGATCTGCTGTGGGCGCAGCGAGCCCACGAAAGCCGTCTTCCAGCTCATCAGGTCTTGAGTGCCCTGGCGGCTGGCCGGGAGAGAGCGCACGAACCGCAAAGCGCACTGCGCTACGCCTCGAATCTCTACTCGGTGATGCTGCGCGGTGCCGAGCGTCTTGGCCCCGCCGCCGCCCAGGCAGCCACTCTGCGCGCCCTCTCGACGGCCACCGGCGCCCCGATCATGCTCTTGCGTTTAGCGCTCGGCGTAGCCCGGCCGCTCCTGCGGGTCTTCCGTCCCTAGCTGGAGCATTTAGCTTTCTCTTGAAGGCGCTCGCGAGTTACGTATCCTGAACAAACGGCGCAAATGGAGCGCTATCTATGGCAATCCCTTGATTGCTGATAGGAGTGTGCCAGCGGGCCGTTTTGCAGAATAACTATTCCGCCTGTAAGCTATTCTCCATGCGCCGTGTCTCTTGGCTCCTTGCCCTCCTTTTTGCATTGTCTTTCCTGCGGTGGAACGCCAGCCCTTCGATGCCGCGCGGACTCTACCTCCTCGTCCCTTTCCCTCCCACGTTGGGGGAGATGGTGATGGCCTGTCCACCTCCTGAGGAAGCTTGTCTCGCGGTGGAGCGCCACTACCTCGCACGGGGTGGTCCTTGCGCCTGCGGCACCGCCCTTCTGGTCAAGTACATCGCGGGCGCTCCAGGAGATCGCATCACGTTCGATCGAGCCGGCATCCGAGTCAACGGCATTCCCCTACCCAGCTCCGCCCCACTCGACGCCGATTCCAGAGGACGGCCCATGACACCCGCTACGGGCTCCTTCCAACTCGCTCCCCACCACTTCTGGCTCACCGGTCTTGATGCCCGAAGCTGGGACTCCCGTTATTTCGGCCCCATTCCTGCCAGCTCCATCCATGGAGTCGTGCGCCCGCTTTGGGTTCGCCGATGAGCAGCCAGGACCTCTACCAACTCCCCGCCGGCACACCTCGGGCACCGGCCCGCCGCGCCCTGGCAGGAACCGTTCTCGTGCTCTTGGCGTGGCTGGGTTTCCTTACCCAGCGCTTCGCCTCGGCGCTCCTCTTCCATCCCCTGCTCGGTCCGCCAGCACTTCCTGCGCTTCCGAAAGCCTTCGCCCTTCCGTGCTGTGCCGCGTTGATCGGGCTTTCAGCCACGCTTTTTGCTAAAAGGACAGCTCTGCCTGCTCTCCTCATCGCTCTCTTGGCCTTCCTGTTCCTCGGTCTCGCGCAAGGCCCGGTCTACTTACCCGTACAAATCCTCGTCTGGCTCGTCCGGTTTCACTCCTCGAAAGCCGTCGCCTCCGAGGTGGCCAGTGCCGAGCGCTTGGCGGCTCTCGGCAGCATAGCGGTGATCCTCGGGGGCATCGCCGCTCAAGCCGTCATTTCCCTGCGACTGAAGCTCCCCGATCTCCACGGCTCGGCCCGTTTTGCCAACCCCGCGGAAGTCAAGAGCTCTGGGCTGCTTTTCCAACCCTCCCGTCCAGAGACTCTCGCGGGAGCTGAAGGCGTCTACCTCGGCACGATCGGGACGATCGGGAGGGTCCGGCCGGTCGGGAATTCCGGCGCCACCTCCGTTCTCGTCAACCTCGCCGACCGACACACTTTTGTGCTGGCTCCCAATCGTGCGGGCAAGGGCGTCGGCATGGTGATCCCGACGCTTCTCTCCTGGACGGGATCGACCGTGATTCACGATATGAAGGGAGAGAACTTCCACTTGACCGCAGGCTGGCGCCAGCAGGAGCTGGGCCACAAGGTCTATCTCTTCGACCCCACGGATCCGGACCATTCCGCCTGCATCAACCCCCTCGAGGAGATTCGGCTCGGTGACTCCGAGATGGGGGACATCGGAAATCTCGTACAAGTCGCCGTCGACCCCCAGGGCAAGGGGGCACAAGAAGATCTCAACCACTGGCAGAAGGGCGCCGCTCAGCTCATCACCGCGATCGTCCTTCATACCCTTTACGCCGAGGAGGTCAAGACGCTTGCGACCTGCGAGCGGCTCCTCTCTTCAACCAACACCTGCGACCTGCTCACTCGAATCCACAACACGGCCCACACACCTGAAGGCCCCCACCCCATCGTCCAAGACCTTGCCGGTTTCTTTCTCGCCTTGGACCCCGAGGAGCTCTCCGGCTATGTCTCAACCGCCGTCAATTGCCTCATGGTCTTCCGCGATCCGATGATCAGCCGAGTCACGTCCCGCTCCGACTTCCACTGGCGCGACCTGCTCGAGGATTCCGTCCCCACCTCCATCTATCTCGCCATCCCAGCCGGAGACCAGGCGCGAATCCGGCCTCTCACGCGGATGCTGGTCAACCAACTCTGCTATCGGCTGGTGCAAAGAATGAACTTTACTCAGAACCGCCATCACCCGGTGCTGATCCTTCTCGACGAATTTCGCTCGCTCGGCCGCCTGCCGGCCCTCGAAGAGTCCCTCGCCTTCTTCGCAGGCTACGGCGTGCGCGCTTGCATCGTCTGCCAGGACTTGGAGCAGCTCCACAAGCTCTACGGCGAGCGAGAAGAGATCACCGTCCATTGTCACTACAAGGTCGTGTTGACGCCAACCGGTCTTAAGACCGCCGAATACATCTCTCAATTGTGTGGCACGACGACGGTCCATCACCAGCACCTCTCGCGTCGCGTCGGTGGTCTCTTCGGCTCGCAACCTTCAACCGAAGCCCCCAACGAAATCCGCCGGCCACTGCTGACTCCGGACGAGGTCCTGCGCCTGCCCGGAGATCAAGCCCTCATCTTTCAGCATGGCGGACGCCCCATCCGCGCCACACGCATCAAGTACTACGAAGACCCCGAGTTTGCAAGGCGCGCGAGCCTGCCCCCGCCAGCCTTCACCCTACCACCTCCCCCGCAACTACCCCGGCGCCAACCCACCACCGCCTCCGGTCCGTCCCTGTCCGCCACCCTTCCGCGGCGCCCGCGCAAAAGAAATTGAGCAGACCTCTTGACTGAATAACTAACCGTCATGTAAGTTATTTGGGCCATGCCGGCTCATCGCCTCCCCGAAGCCTTTCTCCACGAGCTTCTTGAAAGAGAGCTCGGTCCGATCCTCCTAGAATCCTTGACCGATCCAGGGGTGGTCGAGATCCTGGTCAATCCCGATCGGATGATCTGGGAGGACCGCTTCGGGAAGGGCCTGGTCTGCCTCTCAGAGCAGGCAGACCCGCTGGCCCTTGAATCCCTCACCTCGACAATCGCCTCGCTGCGCGAGACGACTTTCACCGACACGAATCCCGAGCTGTCGACCTTCCTTGATGTCTCGGGCATCGGCCGCTGCCGCTTCACCGCCGCCCGGCCTCCCATTGTCGAAGGCATCGCCGTTTCAATCCGCAAGCACGAGGCCGGCCATGTCTATCGCCTGGACCCCGACTTCCGGGACAAGGGCTTCATCTCCCACGCCCATACGGGAATCCTTAAAACCGCGATCAACGATCGCAACAACATCATTGTTTGCGGCGGCCCGGGGGCCGGTAAGACCGCGCTTGCCAACGCCATCCTTCTCGAGATCGCGGACCCCACAACCCGCATCCTCCTGCTCGAGGACGTCCCTGAGCTTCACTGCCCCGGACTCCATACCGTGTCTCTGCGCAAGGCGCCCACGCACGACCTCGAAGCTCTCCTTCGCCTCACAGTGCGCTTTCGTCCCTCGCGGATCTGCCTTGGCGAGCTGCGGGGCAACGAGACCCTCACCCTGTTGAGCGCCTGGAACACCGACACGCGGGGAGGCATCGCCACCCTCCATGCCAACAGCAGCCGATCCGCCCTCGACCGACTCGAACTCTTTGTGCGGCTCGCCAGCAACTCCGTCGCCGAAGTCGCCCGCACCCTGATCGGTCAAGCCGTGCATCTCATCGTCGCTGTTCACCGCGGCCAGCAAGGCCCCCACGTGGCCGAGCTCCTCCGCGTCGAAGGTTACGACTCGCAGGCCGGTGATTACCGCCTGGCCTATGAATGAGAACAGAAAGGAGAGTTGGTCTCAATGAATCGCCCCCTGGTGGTCCTCTTCGCCCTTCTCGCCCTCCTCGCGCTCGCAGGACCGGCCGCGGCGACCGTTGCCGGGGGACCGGACCTGCCCTGGAACAGTCCCCTCAAGGACTTGACCGACAACCTTCAGGGACCGGTCGCCACCTACTCTTCGATCGCCGCCATGGTCGTCGGCGCCATCATGTGGGGCTGGGGGCAAAGCCACGGCGAGGGCACCCAACGCCTGGCCAAACTGATCTTTGCCATCCCCTGCGCCGTCTTTGCCGTCAAGATCCTGAGCAGTCTCGGCATGATGGGAGCGATCCTCTGATGGAACGGGTCGAGCGTCGCCGGGACTTGGCGGAAACCCCCGTCCATCCGTCCCTCACCCGTCCCATCCTCATGGGCGGCATCGAAAAGGACCTCGCGATGTTGGAGATCCTTTTGGGCGGCGCCATCCTCGCTCTCGCCGGTCCCACGCTCGTGACGTTCGCGATCCTCGCCGTGATCGTCGTCGCCATCAACCCCTGGCTGCTCGCTCCTCTCTCCGAGCGCGATCCGCAGGCCTTCGCCATCTACCTGCGACACATCCAGTACCTGCCGAGCTATCCAGCGGCGAGCACTCACCATACGCCCCTCTCCCACCGGTAAGCCATGCTGATTCAAGAATTCTCGCGGCGGGCTCAGAGCGTCCAGGACCTGATGCTCTGGGCAGCTCTCGTCGCTCCCGGAGTCGTCCTCAACAAAGACGGCTCTCTGACGACCGGATGGACTTTCCAGGGACCGGACCTCAACTCCGCCACGGCCGAGGAGCTCCAGGCCCTCACCCAGCAGACCAACCGCGTCTTGATGGGCCTCGACGAGTCCTGGATCCTTCACTGCGACGTGCTGCGCTCGCCGGCCTCTGCGCAGCCGGATGCCGATGCCTTCCGCCACCCGGTCGCCCAGGCGATCGACCGCGAACGCCGGTGGCAAAACGCCGCCACCCTCTATCAGACCCAATCCGTCCTACTCCTCACCTATCGGCCGGAAGGCGAGCGTGCCTCGCGCCTCAAATCTCTCTTCGTCGCCGGCAACGAGCTGACGACAGAGCGGGGGGACGACCACCTGGAGGAGCTCCACGACCGGCTCGCCGAGATCGAGCAGGGGCTCTCTCACATCCTGCGCCTCAAGCGGCTCTCCGACGAGAGGCTCCTCACCCACCTCCATTCGATCCTGACCGGGCTTGATCATCCCGTCCGGGTCCCCTCGACGCCTCTTCTCCTCGACGGCCTCCTCGCCTCCCAGGACCTCGAGGGAGTCCTCCAACCGAAGATCGGCGAGCAATACGTCGCCGTCGTCTCGTTGACGGGCCTGCCCCGCGCCACCACCCCCGGCCTTTTAGATCAGGTGGTAAACCTTCCTTTTCCCCTGCGGCTCAACACTCGCTTCATTCCCCTCAACTTCGCCGAGGCCGATCGGGTCCTCGCGGGCTATCGCCGGGCGTGGATGCGCAAACGGCGGGGGATGCGCTGGCTCTTCGCCGGCCTCTTCGGCAACCCGGCCAGCCGCGACGACCAGGACGTTTCCGTCGACCATGACAGCGCCGACATGATGGCTGACGTCGATCTCGCAACCGCCGAGCTCAACGCCCAGGCGGTGCGCTTCGGCTTTGTCACTCTCACCGTCGTCCTGCACCACCACGAACCGTCAGAGCTCGCCTCCCGCGCTCGCACCGTCGCCTCGCTCATCCAAGCCCTCGGTGTTCCCGCGCGCGTCGAAAGAGACAACACCCTGGACGCTTTTTTGGGCTCGATCGCCCCGGCCAGTGCCAACAACGTTCGCCGGCCGCTCATCCATACCGCCAATCTTGCCGACCTTCTGCCGCTGACCACGGTCTGGCAAGGTAAAACCGTCAATCCCAGCCCCTACTCCCCTCCGGGAGGCTCCCCGGCTCTGCTCTGGACCTCAACCGAGGGCTCAACCGCCTTCTGCTTCAACCTTCACGCCGCAAGCGACGTCGGACACTCCCTGATCCTCGGCCCCACGGGCAGCGGCAAGAGCACCATCGTCGCTCTGCTCATGGCGCAGTGGTTCCGCTACGAAGGCGCCCGCGTCATCGCTTTCGACAAGGGCGGCTCCTTCCTTCCCTTGACCTACGCCTTGGGCGGGGCCCACTACGACCTCGCCGCCCAAGGCTCCGAGCTTGCCCTCTGTCCGCTCGCCCGCGTCGACGATCTGCATGAACGCTCGGAGTGCCAAGAGTGGCTCGAGGACTTCTTCGAGCTCAACAAGGTCGAGATCAACCCGGGACGAAGGATCGCCATCGCCAACGCTCTGGCCCTCCTTGCCTCTCAGGACGACCGCACCCTGACCAACTTCCGCTTGAAAGTCCAGGACCAGGAGCTGCGCGACGCGCTCTTGCCCTACACCAGCGCCGGCAGCATCGGAGCGACCCTGCTCGACTCTCCGGCGGACAACCTGACAGATGCCTCCCTTCTGACCTTTGAGATGGTGCGACTGATGGAGCAGGGATCCCGCTTCGTCGTCCCCACCCTGCTCTACCTGTTCCGCAGACTGACCCAACGATTTACCTCTGGCGCGCCGACGCTCCTCGTCCTCGACGAGGGGTGGACCTTCCTCGACCACGAAAAGTTCGCCCACAGAATCCGTCTCTGGCTCAAAGAGCTTCGCAAGTACAACGTCAGTGTGCTCTTCGCGACGCAGAGCCTGGCGGACTTCGCGGCCACAGCGCTCGCCCAGGTGCTGGTCGAGAGCACGGAGACGAAAGTCTTTCTCCCCAATCCCCAAGCTGCCAACGAGGCGGTCGCACCTCTTTACCGCTCCTTGGGCCTCAATCCGCGCCAGTTGGCCTTGATCGCCGGCGCCCGCCCCAAGAGCGACTACTACGTCTCCTGCAGCGAGGGCAACCGCCTCATGCGTTTAGAGCTCGGCCCCTTGACCTTGAGCTTCTGCGGCGCCGGCTCGCGGCAGGAGCTCGCCAAGGTCCGCGAGCTCGCCGCCATCCACGGCCGGCTCTGGCCCGCCTTCTGGCTCGAGAGCCGGAGCCTTTCAACCTGGGCCGAGGCCCTTCGGCCCCAACTGGAGAACCGTCCATGACCAAGAAACGGCTGTTGCCTCTGCTGCTCATCGGCCTGCTGCTCTTCATGCCCTCGACGGCCAATGCGACCGGGATCCCCGTCGTCGACATCCTGGCTTGGATCCAGCGTTTTTCCATCATCTACAACCAGTACCAGCAGCTCGTCAACCAGTATCAGCACATCCAGGTCGCCATCACCGAAGCCCGGGCCGCCGTCAAGCAGCTCGAGGCCTACCGAGACGGTCATTACTCGGACTTAAACGGCCTCCTGGGAGCTGTCGACCAGATCTTCAACAGCTACTCCCAGATCCAAAGCAACTTGGGCTATCTGAAGATCGGCGTCGAAGACATCTACCGGCAGAACTTTCCCGGCGCCGACGTCTACGCAACCGATCCGAACGTCAATGTGCCCGACAGCTACGTCCAGAGAGTCGGCCGCGTCAATGAGACCCTCGCCCTTCTGTTCAAGGGACTCAACAGGATCACCTGGAACGACACCCACAGCCAGATCGAGCTGGCCGAATTCGCGGCCGCCTCGCAAGGGGCGGACACCGCGCTCAAAGCGGCCCAGGCCAACGCGATGCTCACCAGCCTGGGGGTGACCGAACAGCAGAAGACCCTGCAGGCGACGATGATGACGGCCAACGTCGTTGCCCTGGGGGTGGCGATGCAGGTCCAGGACCAGGCCACGGCCCAGGCGGCCCGCTCCCGCTGGCTCAACTCTCAGACGCCTCCTCCCCCGGTCGGCTTCGATCCCTCGGCCTCCGGCTACACCGGCCTGCCCTCTTCTGCGCCCACCTCGCTCTTCTTTTGAGGCCGCCGCCGATGAGCTTTCTCAAAACGCTTCTCTCGAAACCTCACTTCGTGCCGGCCTTGGCGATTCTTGCCGCCGTGGCCGCTCTTCTTCTCGTCGGCTACCAGGCCACCCATACTCGCCCACCCTCGCCGATCGAAATCCTCCACCAGGACACCCTTGACAAGACCTACGACCCTCGCTACTGGACGGCTCTCGCTCGCGAGCAGCCGGAGCTCTACCAGACCTCCCTCCTCTATTGCATCGCTCATAAGGCGAGGCCGAACTGCGATGCGCTGCGCCGGCAGGCATTCACCACCTCGCTCGAACATTCAGCCACCGCTGCACCACCACCTCTCGAGCCTGCGGCGGTGCCTGCCCAGCCCACGCCGAAGACTCCCGCCGCGAGGCCACGTTGATGGACCTCGGACTCCTGAACACCGTTCTTGACGCCTTCGACACCGCCACCGGTACCTGGGTCGCGACGCTTCAACCTCTCGCCCTGGGCCTCTTCGCGGCATTGGGCACGATGGAATTCATCTGGACCTTCGTGCGTGCCGCCATCTCGGCTCGCGTCTCTGCCGCCGACCTGTTTGAGCTCGGGTTCCGAAAGCTTCTCTACCTGGCGTTTCTCAATTGGTTGATCCTCAAGAGCCCGGCCGCGTTCGGACTGATCATCTCGACTTTCCAGAAAGCCGGCGGCCAGGCCGCCGGCATCACGGCGCTACGTCCCAGCGCCTATCTCAACACCGGCGTCAGCCTGTCGATGCACCTCTGGTCCGGATGGAACGCGGCCGGGTTCTTCTTCGACCCCTTCGGGCGCGAGCTTGCGGTCTACGGCACGCTCGCCTGCATCGTCATCTTCGGCCTCATGGCGACCTCGCTCATGGTCACGCTGATCGAGTCCTACATCATCATCAGCGGTGGCGCTCAACTGCTCCTCGGCTTCGCCGCCAGCCGTTGGACCTTCCCTTTAGCGGAGGGTGGCGTCACGGCGGTCTTCAGAATCGCCGTCAAGCTCCTGGTCACCTACCTCGTGACCGGTGTCATCGCCGGCCTGACCTTTCAATGGGCGGCGACACTTCAGACCAACTCCTTCGTCGACATCTTTCAATTCCTGACGTTTCTTGGCACCGCGTTTACGGCGGCGATTCTCCAGTGGACTCTGCCCAGCCGGCTCACCAACTACCTCGTTCCGCCGTCCTTTCACATCCGCTTGAGCCCGGTTGTCGGTGACAACTAAAAGCCCCACTCCGTCTTCTCTTCAACGCCATGCTCAAGGTCCACACCCATCACCTCGAAGGACGGTCCGCCCACGACAATCGGTGGGAGCGACTCGCCGCAAGCCGCGAGAACTACCGCATCCTCGCGGCCATCCTGCTCGCTCTCGACGTCTTCCTCGCCGTCCTCAACTGGCACCTCGCAACCCATGCCCAGATCGCCACCTATGTCGTCCAGGTGGATCGCTTCGGCCAAGCTCAGTCCGCCGGTCCGATCGATCCCAAAGCCATCGCCACGGACGCGCTGTGGCGGTGGACTCTCTCCCTTCTAATCCGTAATCTGCGCACCCTCGATCAGGACCCCAACCTTTTGAAGATGCATCTGGACGACGGTCTCTCTTTCCTTCGCGGCCACGCCGCCACCATCGTCCAGGACTATTTCCGCGAGCAAAACCCCTTCGTCCTTGCGAAATACTCCACGGTCCTCGTCCAGCAGCCCATCACCGTGCTGCGGCGGGGCAAGAACATCTGGCAAATCGAATGGACCGAAACCCACCGCGACCTTGGCGGCCGAACCGTCGAGGAGCGCTGGCAGGCTCTCGCCACCACCATGACCGATCCTCCCCAGAAGAGGGCCGGCCAAGGAGACGACCAACTCAAACGAGGAGCCTTAAATCCTCTCGGGCTCTTTGTCAGCGACCTCGATTGGACCCCCGTTGCTACCCAAAGGAGACCCTAATGATGCGATCCGTCACTCTGCTTGTCGCCGCAGTACTGCTCCCGGCCTGTCTTCTCGGACAGACCGCGGAGATCCCCTCCCCACCTCAAGTCAGCGCGAGCGTTTCATCCCCTGCGTCACCAGTTCCGGCCAACCTCAACTGTCTGCCGGCCAGCCCCTGTGACATCGAGCTCGAGCCCGCGGAGAGCGTCAACGAGGTCATGGTGGCCGGCGGCAAGGACTGGAGCACCCAGGTCATTTCAACCGGCCTCAAGCCGAAGACCAGCCACGTGATCGTCTGGCCCGACGCTGCGGCCACGCCGGGCTCAACCGTCATCATCACCACGGATCGCCGCCTCTTGAGCTTGGGGCTTTCCAACGAGCGGAGCCGGGAAGCCAATCTCCACACCCGTCTCACGACCCCCGAGGGCAATGCCCTGCGCTTCAAACGTGAGCTCGACCCCACGCCAGGCGGCACCTACCTCGGCTCGGTCGATCCAAGGACCGTCAACATCGACTACTCGATTCCCCGCGGCAGGAACGCCCCGACCCTCGTCTTCGACGACGGCAACCATACCTACATCGGTTGGGCCGACCGCCGGCCCTCCCAGGCGCCGGTGATCTTCAGCATCGACGAGCAGGGGACCAACCTCCTCTCTCCCCACATCGCTCCGAGCGGCGCGCTCTACGTGGTGGACACCGTCGCCAAAAGAATCGAGCTCAAATTCGGTCCCAAAGACAACCTGACCGTCACCAATAGGGCCTATGACCAATGAGCCCCGAAAGTCACCACCCCGCCACTTCCGCGCCCCCCGCGGTCGAAACCACCGTCGCCGGGCGCTCGAACGCTCCCCGACGCAATCTCGCTCCGCTTTATGCCGCCGGCCTCGTCGTGCTTGTCCTCTTAGTCCTGGCCATGAACTTCGGCGGCACTCAGAAGCCGAAGCCCCAGGGAGCCCCAGCGCCTGCGACGAGCTCAGCGAACGACCTCTCTGGCCTGCTCGAAGAGGAAGCCGACCGCAAGCAACACGTCCTCCCACAACACCGGCCGGCGCCAACCCCTACCGCCTCCGCCCCAGAGCTTCCAGCGAGCGAGCTGGCCGCCGCCGGCGCTCCCTCTCCAACCGCGGGGGGTGCGCCGGCCGGCGTCTACGACCCCAACCGGCCGTCCAATTTTACAGAACAGCCGCGAACGCCACTTCCGAAGACGCCACCCCAGCTCACAGGCCTCGAGGGTCTCGATCGCGCTCTGGTAGCCTCGGTTGAGAACCGTCCCGCCATCCGCTTCCGGGCCGGCTCCCCCACTCCTGCTGCTGTCAATCCACCGTCCGATCCTGCTAGTGCCGCCTTGGCCTCGCTCGCCGCGGAGCTCCCGCTGCTCGCCCAGCCTCCCCAGCCCTCCGACCACCCCTCTTCCCACGGCGACTCGCCCTCATCCCGCTACGCCACTTTTCTCGACGCCGCCGGGAAGGATCGCTCGGAAACCCTGGAGCTCGTCCGCGACCGGCAGACAGCCCGCGCCCCGTTTCTGCTCTTTCAAGGAACCCAGATCCCTGCGGTCCTTGAAACCGGCATCAACTCGGAGCTTCCCGGTCAAGCCTCGGGCTACGTCCGAAAGGACGTCTATGACACTCTGACCGGCCGCTACCTGCTGATCCCCCAAGGCAGCCGACTGCTGGGCTCCTACAACTCCGACGTCGTCTGGGGCGCCTCTCGTCTCCTCCTGGTCTGGAACCGCCTCATCCTTCCCGACGGAACCTCCTATCAGATCGTCGCCCCCTCCTCCGACCTTGAAGGTACCGCCGGTTTGCCCGGGCGCGTGAACAACCACTGGCTGAAGACCCTCGGCAGTGCCCTGATGCTCTCGGCCATCTCAGCGGGAGTCCAGATCTCCCAGAACCCCACCGCAGCCACGACTCTCGGCCGCACTCCCACCGCGGCCGAGGCCGCGGGCGCCGCGGTGGGCCAGGAGCTCGGTCAAGTCAGCGCGAACGTCATTCGCAAGAACCTCGAGATCCCACCCAACCTCTCACTTCGGCCGGGTCAGACCTACAACGTCGTCCTCACTCGTGACGTCGCCTTCCCGCATCCCTACCTTCGGAGGTCCCGGTGAGGGTCATCACCATCCAGAATAAGAAAGGCGGAGTCGGCAAGACCACCTTCCTGCTCCACCTCGCCTATCGGGCGGTCGAGCTCAAGCTTCGCACGCTCGTCATCGACCTCGACACGCAAGCCAACGCTTCCACGGGCCTGACCCATGACTACGGCCTGCTCAAGCTCCCAGGCGGAGCGGCGGCGATCTTCACCGTCCAACGGCCTGAAGACCTTCCCATTCGGCGGATAACCCCACAGATCGACCTCCTCCATGGGCACACCCGTCTCGACGAGGTCGATTCACTCTTCGACGTCTCCTACCTTCAGCAACGGTTTCTGCCGAGGCAGGTCCCCCTGCTGCGGTCGCTACCTTACGACCTCCTCCTCTTTGACACCGCTCCCTCGGCCGGTCCCCGCCAGATCGCGCCGCTGTTTCTGGCCGACCTGGTGCTGATTCCCATCATCGCCGACGATTTTGCCGTCGCGGGTCTCGCCCAGACTCGCGACGACATCGAGGCGGCCCGACGCATCAACCCCAGCATCAGGACACAGGTCCTGGTCAACATGTATCGGGCCAACAGCAGCTCCCAAGCCAAGGCCCTCGACCAGCTCAGAAACATCGCCAGCGTTCCCCTGCGGGAACCCTTCTTTCCCCTCCGAGACCACGTCCCCTCGGCGCTCAGCACCGAGGTTCCTGTCTGGGCCTTCAAGACCGCCAAGGCACCGCTGCGCGCCCTGTGGCGCAACTTCGCAACGGAGACTCTCCAATGACGCAGTCCGCCTACGACATGCTGCGAAATGTCGCGACGTCGCCCGAGCCGGACGGCGCCGCCGCCGCCCCGAGCTCTCTGCCTCTCTCCGCGCTCCAGCGCGACCCGACGCAGCCGCGACAGAAATTCGATGAGCCGGCTTTGGGCGAGCTCGCGGAGTCGATCAAGAAGAGCGGCATCATTGAGCCTCTGGTCGTCTCTCCCGATGCCGACCACCCCGGGACATGGACCATTCTGGTCGGCGAGCGCCGCTATCGTGCCGCCGAAAAGGCCGGTCTTCGGGAGGTTCCCGTCATCGTTCGCCCGGGGATCTCGGACGTCGACCGTCTGGTCCTCCAACTGACCGAGAACCTCCAACGCTCAGACCTCACCTTGCGCGAGACCGCCGAAGGCTACCTGCGCCTGCAAAACTTGATGCCGGACAAGAGGGATCGGGAGCTCGCCGAGATGCTGGGCAAGACACGCTCCAGCTTCGCCGCAACCCTTCTCGCCGCCAAAGTGACGGCGGGCCCGGCCCTGGAAGCCCTCGACGAAGACCTCATCCGAGACCCCGATGCCCTGCGGATCTATCTGAGCCTTCCCCAGGAGGATCAACGTAAGCTCCTTTCGACCGCCAGGACGAGCGGGGTGACCTTGAGTCGCCCCATGCTCAAGCGGTTCAAAGACACCAAGCAGAAACCCTCCGCGCAATCCGTTCGTACCTCCGGAGGCGGTAGAACATCTCCTGAGCCCCCCGAGCCGGATCATGATGAGCATGGGTCCGACGCTCAAGCCCACGCTTCGCCTGCCCCAGCCGCTGGTCCGTCAAGCCGGGAAGCGGGATCATCCCCAACCGAACGCCGTCCGAGTCCGCCTCCCAAAGGCGCCAACGAATACCTTGCGGCCCTGACCTGGCGGCACTGGCAGATCCTCTTCGATCAGCTCGGGATCCCGCTCCCCGAAGATCCCGACGACGCCGGCTACACCCTCCTCGAATTCCTCGAGGCCCACGCCGCGCAAGCCTGAGCTGGGCGCTCCCGGCAGACCACCCGGACCCGTCCATTTCGCGCTGAATAACTAACAATGCTGTAAGTTAACCAACCGGAGGATTGTCATGTCGAATAACTCACACGCCTGCAAGTTATTTTTGGCCGCTCTGTTCGCGGCGCAGGCTGCCTTTGCCAACCACACCTTCACACTCTCGACGCGTGACTTCGACGACGCGAATGGGAACGGACTGATCGACTGCGGCGAACAAGTCATCTTCCAAGTCGGCATCTACGACAATGAAGCCACCGTCGGGACGGTCGCCAAGGGACGGGTCATCGTCCCCACGAGCTCGATCCGCTACAGCTTTACCGACGCAGTCCAGGATTTCCTGCTCACCGGTAATTGCGGCATCGCCATCACCAACATGGCCGGCTCCACTCAGATCGACTACGACTGCTCCCCTCCCAATGCCAACTCCCGGGGATACGCCGCAGCGATCCTCCTGCGCGGCTTCTACACCGGGCCCGCGGGCGCTATCACGATCGCTGGGCAGGACACTCTCGAGCAACCGGCGACCACGCTCAACGTCTCGACGACCGAAGGCCGGGTCAACTCCTGCCTGATCGCCGATCTCTCCCTGACGAACAGCGATGGCGGCATCTCCGCCCGTCCGGGCCAGACCATCCCCTATACCTTGACCTACACCAACGGCAACACGGCCGTTGCCGCCGCTCTCTCAGAGACCGTTCCCGCCAACACGGTCTTCGCACCGGCCCAAAGCTCGCCCGGCTGGAGTTGCACGGGATCCGGCCCTGGCTCGACCTGCACCCTGAACCTCGGCTCCCTCCCGGTCAATGGCAGCGGCTCACGAATCTTCGCCGTAACCGTCTCCCCAACCACACCACCGTCCGTCCAGCAGATCACCAACACCGCGACCATCGCCACGACCGACGGCACCCCCGACATCGATTCATCGAACAACACCGCCACCGACTCGACACCCTTGATCGCCGGCACTCCTGACCTCGCCGTCACCAAGACGCTCACCGCATCCGCAGGCTCGCCGGGTACCATCGCTATCTTCACCATCACCGTCACCGACCAGGGAACAGGCGTCGCCGAAGGCGTCACCTTGAGCGAAACCGTCCCTGCCAATTCAACCTTTGCCGCAGCTCAGAGCTCTCCCGACTGGACGTGCTCCGGCTCTGGCGCCGGCTCTACCTGCACGGCGAATCTCGGCACTTTCCCCGCTGGCGGCAGCGCCAGCCGCACCTTCGCCGTCTCACTCGCGCAGCCTTTCCCGGCCGGAGCCACAGCGGTTGACAACACCTCCTGTGCCGCGACTGCGACAGCCGGCGATCCCCCAGCCAACAACTGCGCCTCCGCCTCTGCGCCCGTGACGGCCGCGGCCAAGCTGGTGGTCAAGAAGACCCTCGCCAGCGGCACCGGGACCCCCGGGGGAAGCCTCGTCTTCAACCTGGCGGTTACCAACCAGGGCAATCAAGATTCCGCGGCCACGGTCCTCACCGAGACCGTCCCCGCCAACACCACCTACGACGCCACTCTGAGCTCCTCAGGATGGAGTTGCTCCGGCTCCGCCGCAGGCTCGACCTGCACCCTCAATCTCCCCGGCATCCCCGGAGGAGGAGGGAGCCTCGCCCGCGCCTTCGCGGTGACGATTGCCAACCCCTTGCCCGCCGGCGTCACGACGGTTGCCAACACCGCTTGCGATGGCGCTGCCTGCGACTCCATCCAGATTCCCACCGATGGCAAGCCCCGGTTGTCCATCACCAAGTCGGTCGCCTCCGGAACGGCAACCCCCGGCACTACGCTCATCTTCGGCATCACGGTCAAGAATCTCGGCAATCAGGGTGCACCGGTGACGCTGACCGAGACGGTGCCCGCCCACACCACCTTCGACTCCGTCAAGAGCGCGGCCTGGAATTGCTCCGGCACCGCCGCAGGATCGATCTGCTCGCTCGACGCCGGCACGCTCGCCGGTGGCGCCACCAGCACCACCTACCTCTTCGCCGTCTCGATCGACCGACCCCTGCCGAGCGCCGTGACCCAGATCTCAAACTCCGCCTGCGCCTCCACGCCGGCGACGACACAGATCTGCGATCAGGTTCAGGTGCCCGTCAATGCAAGCCCGCGGCTCACGATCGTTAAGACCCGTACCTCTGCTCCCCCCGCGCCGGGCCAGCTCGTCACCTACGACATCGCCGTCTCCAACTCCGGCGACCAGGACGCCGCCGCCGTGACCTTGACCGAGCAGGTCCCACAAGCCACGAGCTTTGACGCCGCAAGCTCCGATCCCGCCTGGTCCTGCAGCGCCGGCACCTGTACCCTCGTCCTGCCGAGCCTCGCCGCCGGGACCACCTCGACCCGCAACTTCTCTCTGCGCGTCGCCAATCCCCTGCCGGCCGGCATCACCCAGATCGCCAACACGGTCTGCGGCGCCGACGTTTCGAGCCGCAACGTCTGCTCCACCGTCACCGACCCGCCGGGAGGCTCTCCCCAACTGACTCTGCGCAAGACCTACTCCGGTCCTCCTCTGAAGGCCGGCGCCTCGCTCTCCTTCACCATCGCCGTCACCAACACCGGCACCCAGGACGCCAAACTCGTTCACCTCAGCGAGACGATCCCGGCCCACACCAGCTTCGATGCGGCCCACTCCGACGCCGGCTGGACTTGCGTCTCTACGGCGGCCGGGCAGCCCTGCGGCTTGACCCTCGCCTCCCTCGCCGCCGGCGCCAGCTCCTCCGTCATCTTCACCGTTGCGGCCGACTCTCCTCTACCACCCAACGTCCTCCAGATCGCCAACAGCGCCTGCGCCATGGTGGGCTCTGCCACCACCTGCGATCAGACCTCGACGCCCTTGCCGGTGGCCCTCACCGCCACCCTCGACGATGCCCTCACCCAAGATGCCAACAACAACTCCTTCCTCGACAACGGCGACGTGATCACCTACACCCTCGTCCTCAAGAACCCGACCGACCAGGCCGCCCAAGCCGTCAAAGTCACCACCTCCCTCGACGGCCGCCTCGGCCTCATCGTCGGCAGCGTCACGACCGACAAAGGCACGATCACCTCAGGCAACGGCTCCGGCGACACCACCCTCGTCGTCGCCGTGCCCACTCTTGGGCCCGGCGAGACGATGACCGTCGTCTACCAGGCTCTCGCCGTCGACCTCGCCGGGGCTGGCGATCCGGCCTTCGTCTCGACGCAGAACTTCGTCGCCGGCGACAATTTCGACAACGTCGCGAGCGACGACCCCGCAACTCCCGATGTCGTGGGAGATCCCACCTCAACCCCGCTCAAGGCGACCGTCACGCCGAGCATCCCGACGCTCAGCGGGATCGGACTCGCCTCCCTCGCCGTACTTCTCGGCCTCTGTGCTCTGCCCATCCTCAAGCGGCGCCAGGTGCCGCAGCCCTGAAACCTCTCAACCGGCCGCCCGTCCCCGCTTGTGCGGGGGCGGGCGGCCGCCGTTCTCCAGGAGGATCGCCATGCGCCGCCAAGCCTTCGCCGCTCTTCTCCTTCTCGCCACAAAAGCCCAAGGGCAGAGCACCGTCCATCACACGTTCACCACCCCGGGTCTCAAGACCGTCACCCTCACCGTCTGCAATGCCAACGGGTGCGACACCAAGACGAAAACGCTCCCCGTCCTCGATCCCTATCCCATCATCCGGTCCCCCGTGGTCATTCCTCCCCTTCTGGGATCCGCGCAACTGTCGTTTCGCCTCACTGCCGATGTCGCGGGCGGGCCGCCTCTCTCGCCCGTCTGGACGATCGCGGGCAGCCCACTGCGCTCCGCCCCGCAGAGTTTTCCCTTGGCTTCGACCGACTGGACGCCCGACGCGCTCGGTCTCTATCGCATCACCTTCTCCCTCTCCAATTATCTCGGCACCGTCACCCAGCCCACGGTCTCCACTCGCGTCATCCCCACGAGCTTTGCCGACGTCTCCCCAGAAGATCCCTTCTGGCCGGCCATCGAGACGCTCCGAGCCGTTGGCATCACGGGCGGCTGCGCCGACCTGCCTCCTCGCTTCTGTCCCGGTTCGATCGTCTCCAGGGCTGAGACTGCGGTCTTCATCGATCGAGCGAAGCACCCCGAAGCAGCGCCCCCTCCGGCTGTCGGCCTCTTCGCCGATGTCCCCACCGACTTCTGGTCCGCCCGCTTCATCGAGCGCCTCTACACCGACGCCATCACCGGCGGCTGTGGCACCCACCCGTTGCGCTTCTGCCCGAACGATCCTCTCTCGCGAGCCGACGCCGCCGTCTTGCTCGAGCGCGCCCGCCGCGGGCGCGGCTACGTTCCGCCCCCCGCCGTGGGGCTCTTCCTCGACGTCCCACGCTCACTGCCCCAGGCCCCCTGGATCGAACAGCTCTTCCACGACGGCATCACCTCGGGCTGCTCCCCGCAGCGCTTCTGCCCCAATGACAGCGCCACTCGCGGCCAGATCGCCGTCTTCTTGACCCGCGCCTTCAATCTCTCTCAAACCCCGAACGCCACCGCGTTCCTGGCCCGCACCTGCTCCTCCCAGGACTGTACCTTCAGCAATCAGCCGATCCAGTTCGATCTGAACGTCTCCCGGGGCATTCCCGATCTCTACGAATACGACTGGAACGGCGACGGCTCCTTCGAGGAAGCGAGCACTCTCCCGATCACCACACACACCTACTCCGTCTCAGGCACCTACCGCCCCGTCGTCCGGATCCATCACGGCTCCTCGTCTTCAACCCTCGCCCACCCCCTCCCGATCCTCATTCGTACCGCCGATGTTTTTCGTGCGCCGAAGCCACCGTCCTCGCCTCAGGTCCTCTACCAGCGCGATCGACTCCCCACTTTCTCGGATACTCCGGGAACCCTCGCGCGCCGAGAGCTCGCCCTGCAGGCGAGCTCCGCCGGCGCGCGAGGGTTCCTCCTCTATGTCGCCTTGGACGGCGGTTCGTTCTTCTATCTCACTGCCCTGCCGGCCATCCCGGGCGCACAAACCTTCTCCGTTCCCCTTCAGACCAAAGCTCTCGCCTTGAAGATCCTCGCCTTCAACGACTACGGGCCGAGCGCCTCGTTTGCGTTGGTAAATCTCACGCTTCCCTGAAAGGACCTGACCGATGCAGCGTCCCGAATTCCCTTATCCACCTCTCCAGGCGCTCGCCGCGGTGGCCAATCCGCCCATCTATGACCATCATCGTGCCTTGCACGTCGCCCAGGACCGCTCCGCTCTCCTGGCTCTGCTCGAGGCCGAGCTCGCCGCCACGGCCCAAGCGAACCCCACCGCAATCCTGCCCGCCGTTCCCAAGGCGCTTCTCTGCTGTGCCTCGGCTTCTCGCCCACCACGGAGCCAACTTCCTTCCGGTTCCGACCACACTCACCATCTCCTATCACCACTACTACTCCCTCATGGAGACCCGAGTCCTCCAGAACCTGCATCGCACCTGGCCGCCCACCAACTCGTTTCATCACGCCGCCCGCCATCTCGACCACCTCCGAGGCACTCTGCTTCACTCCGCCTCCCATCTCGCGGTCCTGCGCGATACCAGAAACAGCCTCGCCGACCTCGGCGTCTACCTCAGTTTCGGCCTCTATTTAACCCTTGCCGGAAGCTCCCCAAGGACGGACCTTCACGCAGCGACTCCGGCGTCATGAGTGTGTTTCAGAATGCTCTCCGCCGGCCGGAAGAGAGTTGGACCTACGTTGCATCAGGCCTGGTGCAGACGGATCGGTGGGGAGACCTACGGTCGCGTGCGAAGCTTCGGCCGATCGTGGCCGGATTCCTTGCCCAGAGGGTGATTGCTTCGGTTGTGTGGAGCTTTAAGCGCTCCGTTGACGACCCTCCGAATGAGGAGGAGAGTCTTCCTGTCGGAAAATGCGAGCTGCTGCAGCGCTCGCTCGGCCTCGGCCTCGACGACCTCAGGGAGAGGCACCGTTGGAGTAAACCGCGAAGCAGGCTGCCCTCGCTGGCCGGTGGAGACCTTCTCGCGGTCAACATACCCCATCGCCTCCAACCGGCTCGCCAAAATCGCGGCACGTTCCACCGACAACGAGTGCTCGTAGGGCGTTTGCTTCAGCCGGCCGATGAGCTCGTTCAGCGTCGCTGGATAACCCTGCGACAGTGCGTGGTAAAACATGTATTCACTTCGCGATAGCGGCTGTCTCATGGTGCTTGGTTCCCTGGGCCCGACACTTCGGGCCAACCCCCGGCTAGTCTATCGCAAAGGGAAAGTCTTAGTCCATCCTCGCGCAAACACAAATATAGGTCATCGGTCCTCAGGTCCCTCGCCTGACCAGCCAGCTCGTCAACACCTCCCTGGCCAGACTCGACTTTGCCAAACCTCGAGCACTGGCAGCCTCTTCCAAGAGCTTGAACTCTTCCTCAGTAAGCGAAAGCAGAACCTTCTTGTTTCTCACGCTCGTAGAGTACGACCTTCTGCGCCTCTCACCAAAGTTCGACATCCTGTCATCGTACTCCCGCCTCCACCCCTGGGACAAACTTTCACCGCCGCGGCCGAACCCGCCGGCCGATTCGGGACCCGTCCTAGTCACGAGGATGGGGCTGCGCTTCTCGCGAATCGTGCCGCCCCTGCAACCACATCGTTCCTCAAGAGCCAGAGATCGCGACACCTCACTCCTAAGAGCGTCAAGGCGCACTTTGCTGCCAAGTTGTGATAGGTTTTCGTGGTTCTCAAGCGCCGAAATCGCCGATTTTACCCATTACCCTCCACGAACGGGAACCCTCGTCTGCGAATTTCGCGTACCTCTGGAAGCCAAAATGCTGTATAGTAGCCAGGTGAATTTTTGGCACCACACTCCACGGGTTCCACCTCTTCTATCCTCAAGGCAAGCTCATAACTCGGTTATGTCGGCACTTGGGCTTCTAGACAAGGTCATGCGCGGGGGCAACTATGCCTAATCTTGACGATATTGCCATCTCCTTTGAGGGACCAGCCCTTACACACTTCGTACTTGATACCAAGCGGCTCACCATCCACGCTTACGGCGCTGAGGCCAGTCTCCTCGCCTCCGACTTCGTTGAGTTCCTCCTCCACATCGACCAAGAAGCAACACTTCTCCCCTTTACCGCTTCCGACGGCCAGACGAGCTTCGTCATCGAAGATGAGTTCGTCTACGTGCATGCCGATGCCGAAGTGGTCTTCCCTCTCGAGGCACTCGAGGCGTTCTTGGAGCACCTCACCGCAATCGGAGAGGCCTCGACAGCCCTTAAGCGTTTGCGGCGCGTAACAGTTTCTTGCCAATGACTCCCTTAAGGCCACTGCAGCCACCACCGCACCGCGTCCGCCACCTCTAAGAACTTCTGCCAGCTCTCGGCGACGAGCACTTGAAACTCCTGCTGGCTCGCCGTCCGTCTTAGCCGGTCGATTGCCTCGCGTTCCAAGCTCCGAAGCGGCGGGCTCCTTTGCCGCTTCGCGCGCTTTCGCCTCGAATTCGTCCTTACCACTCCCGCCCAGCGCGATGCCCCCAAGACTTGGCGTCCGCGGCCCCACCGAAAGGGCCGCCGCAGCGAGGCCCTCGCAGCCTGTCGGCGCTCCGGCCTCTTCCAGCGTCGTTGATGACGCGTTTCTACCACGCCTCTGCCTCCCCGCAGAACCCGAAAAGGCGGAGTCCTCTGCCCTTCGCCGCTCCCAGCGTCCTTGCCCTCTACCATCAAACCACATCCTTTCCCAAGGTCCGGCCAGGCTCCCACCACAGTTCAGTGACGATCAGCGAAGCCCCCTAAATGCCATGGTCAGCCAGTGCTACCAAGAGCTCATGCGCGACTCTCGTCACAGCTTTCTTATTTCTTGCCCTTGCAATGACACGATCCGTCCGATCTCTTCTTAGAACTCGGCCATCCACAAGGCTCCAAGGTGCAATAAGTCTCTGGGCTATGTTCACCAATCCGGATTCTATCCGAGGTACGTTCTGCCAGGCAGGTGCAGCAACGCGCCCTCGAGGTCGCCGCCGCCGGCGGGCTCCTGCTTCCGGCCTCATGCCTCAATCCTTTCTTCAGTTACCCGAGACCTAGTCGCGAACCACCATCCTACAAGCGCACCGCCGAAGAAGGCAAATAACGCGAAACCAATTCTCAGCGACCAATCTGCAACGTCCTTTCGACGTGAAGTTCCGCCACCCTCAGCAGCCATGCGGTTCAGCTGGCGCTCCACCTCGGCAGGGGAGGGCCGCGCCGGGTTTTTCGCCGCTTCGGCTTGGAGGGCTCTCAACTCGGTCTCCATGCGCTGTACTCTCTGGCTGGCGGCGGCATCCGTGCCTGTCTGCTGCTGCTTTACCTCCAAGCAAGTCAATGCCGCTCCGGCAGGGAAGAGCGGCAATGCGCAGCCCAAGGCTAATGCAGCGGGGAGCCACAAGGTTATCAACCATCGGTTCAATGCCTGCGACATGTCAAGACTCCTTGTGTAGCCGATACGTTGTTTCAGGTCAATGCGCGCCTTCTCAGGCTGCCTCCGCTCCCGAAGCTACGCTGTCGTAGCGAACCTCTCACCCTGGTTTTATCTCTCCTCCCATCGGTTATCGAGTAGATCCCGAATCTCTGGCGCCGGTCTGGAGTATCAGAGAAGCCGCCCAACCTCACATCCTGACGGATCGATCACCACGGCCGGAACCGTTCGCCTTTCACTGCGTGGCAGCGGCGCTCGGAATCCCTGCGGCGGTCGCAGGCCTGCACCGTCCTGCCCTGATTTGTCAACTCTTCTCGCAGGACCTCGCGACCGTCAGGAGCAAGCTCTCGAAGCCAGGCGATCTCCTCACCCAAGCGGTCCACATCCTCCTCGTCTCCACTTCGCAGAAGGATCAGTGCGAGCCGCCAGGTATCCGGCTCCCCATCCACAAGACTGGCACCTTAGCCCTCTCTCTCGATAGCAAGATCCCGCCGAACCCCCCTCAGGTCGGCCGGGTAGACGTAGAGCTCAGGAAACTGGCCGCGGAAGAGCACTTGGAGAACGAGGCGATCTCCCGTTTCAAGCGGAAAGAGAGCCGCCGGGATCGGCAGTCCCCTCCCCTCCAGCACCGTCAGTGGCCGGCAGAGGAAGTGCTTGACGACCTGATTCCAGTGCTCGTCGCAAGGAACGGCATCCTCAAGAGCCCCAAGAAAGAAGCTGTACGTCTCCAGGTACAGAGTCGCCGGCCATCGCTCCATCGCCACCATCTCCCCAGGTTCCAGGCGCAGGGTGATCCTCACGCGGTGGGGGATGGGCAGGAAACCTGGCTCGATCACCACCAGGTTGAAGCGCTCATCCGGCATCAGAGCAGGCGCAGAGAGACCCATGGCTGCTTCAGGCAAATCGCAAGGGGTGATGTGAAAGCCGCAGTACCGCAGGATGCCGCGCAGGGTGGAGGCCCGGGCGAGCGCCTCGGCGCGCCGATCGCTCCGGCCGGCTTCGATGTCGTTCTGGAAGCCCCGAACCGCCAGGGCCAGCGATGTCGCCCCCGTTCTCGTCTCCAAGGACGTGCCACCAGCTCCTCAGCCACTTGGCGGGCCTCCGCGAGGAAGAGCATTGCATCGAGCGAGGCCAGACGCGCGCTGGCGGCTCGGGAACACGCGCCGCCATAGACACTCATCCGGGGCATCAGAGCAGGCGCAGAAAGACCCATGGCGGCTTCAGGCAAACGGCAAGGGATCAATGCGAAAGCCCCGGTACCGCAGGATGCGGCGCAGGGTGGAGGCCCGGGCAACCGCCTCGCCGCGCAGATCGCTGCGACCGGACTCGATGTCGCTCTGAAAGTCCCGTACGGCCGTGACGGCGACATCGCCTCCGTTCTCGCCTCCGAGTCGTGCCACCAGTTCCTCAGCCACCTGGCGAGCCTCGGATCCTCGGCCGGCCTCCGCGAGGAAAAGCATCGTATCAAGCGAGGCGAGACCCGCTTCAGGTACCAGCCGCTCCTCCAGGTAGGTTCTCCGCGCAGTGGCAAGGAGGCAGGCGGCGTCCCCCTCATCCCCCAGCCTCGCCATCACCCGGCCTTCCCACCACCGCATGCAGACCTGCTCCTGAGGAGCGGAAACATTCGGCGCCCGCCGCCACGTCTCCTGAAGCGCCGCCAGCGCGTCCTCGGACTTTCCCTGCGAGGCTACGCGGAAGGCAGCAGCTAGGGCAACCCGGACGATGAGCCAGGGCCTGCGGTCCATGGGCATCAACAACCAAGCTGCTTTGAGACCGTGCCTGCGGCTCTCCTGACCCTGCTCAAGGTCCTGGAGGCCCAGCAGAGCCAGCGTCGTACCCAACTCCTCTTTCTGGCCGGTCTCCTGAAAGCGATGGACGGCGCGTAGAAAGAGGGCCTCTGCTTCTTCGAGGCGCCCTTGCTCCCAACGCAATAGAGCCAGGGCACGGCAATAGAAGGCGCGGTCCAAGGAACTGAAAGATGAACCGAAGTAATAGGAGACGGCAGCAAAGGCGATCTCCGACTCCGCGTGATCGCCAAGCAGCCGCCAGGCATTGCCGGCCAGATAGTGGGCCCGCGCAGCGTAGACCGAGACTCTCGAGCCGTCCTCCGGAGGAAGCTGAGCGGCAAGAGTGCCGGCGAGCCGGGCCAAGTCCCTCGCCTGTCCGGGGTCTGCTTCTTGAGCCCGGAAGCTTTTTTCCAACAGGATCTCGACCAGAGCCGCGTTCCGGTACTGAGAGGTACGCACGGCCCGCTGCCGGTCCGCCTCCGCTAGAGCGAGGAGAGAGGCGCACAAGAGTTCGACCTCCGGACGCCGCTCTTCCTGGCTGATCCGCGGTGGGTCCGCCTCCCAGCCGAGCCACAAGGCGCTCCGATCGACCAAAGACGCGGGCCTGCCCCGGAGAAGGATCGCTTCTGTCACCTCGAAGTCCTCACACGAAAGGTACCGGCTGGGAATAGATGCCGCGGAGACGGTACGACAGCAGCAGGGTCGGAGGCATAAAGCGCCAAATCTCCTCCTCGACGTTCCCTGTGGCCGCCGCTTCTTTCCTCAGGCCCTGAAGCATGCTCAGCGAAAGATCGAGCCCCGGCCGGCCCGCGAAAGCTTCGGCCAGATCCGCGTCGAGGTCGCACGTCTCCTCTCCTCGTCCAAGCCGGACGAGGACCCTCGCGAGGTGGATCGAGGAAATACTGGCCTCCGGCAGATAGCCCTTCTCGATATACTTCCGCCGTACGGAGTCGAATCGTTGTTCGGCCTCGGCCAGATCTCCCAGAGCCTCGGCCACCTGCGCGTCCCGCCAGACGAACGAGACGGCCTCCGGCGGCACACTTGTGACCAGGCGCCACGCGCTCTGCCGAAGCGCAACCGCTACCGCTTTTCGCCGTGCCAGAGCCGAGCAGCGGGCCAGAGCCAAATAAGCCTCAGCCGTGAGCCAGGGGTGGCTACGATTGTCCAGCCCCGGTTTTGCGTTACGCAAAAGATGCTCGGCCCGGGAAAGCTCTTCTTCTTCACTGTAGAGGAGGCCCAGCAGAGCGAAGCACGCCGCACCCTCCTTGGCATCGCCCACCTCGTAGTAGCAGCGGCCGGCGTGATGCAGCAGGGCCTCCGCCTCATCCATCCGTCCCTGGTCCCAGCGCAGCGAAGCGCAGGCCCGGCAGAAGAAGCCCCGCGTTACTGGATTGTGGGCAAGAAACGCCGCGCTCCCCAAGAGGGCTTCGGCCCTCTCGTGTTTCCCCAGCAGCCGGCAGGCATGGCTGCCGAGACAATTGGCGCGGCAAAGCGACTCCGCCAAATCCTGATCGCTTGAAGTCTGACAGAGCAGCCCACCCAGGTTCAAAGCCACCTCAGAGACCTCGAACCCTCGGATGGGCTCCAAAGGCAACGCGCTATGGCAAACCTCCAGGAGATGCTCCAGGAGATCCGGATTTTGGTAACGCGGGTCGCCCAGCCGTCCCAGCCACAGCTCCGCGGGGCCGGCCAGAAGCTCGCCTCGCAGACGCTCGGCCGACTGCCGCCGTTCGCGCGCTCGGCGGTCATGGTCCGGCAATTGGGTCTCGAGGCTCCTCCAGACCTCGGCGTAGTTGGCGTGGCCAACACGTCTCACCTTTTCACCTCAGTCGGCAGAGAACTCCCCCGCCTGGAGAACAAAGTTGGCCGGCGACGGGGCCGCCAGCCGGAGGCAGAGGATTGGCTCTCCCCTGCGACGGGAACGCTCGTCTCGTGTGCAGTTCTCATTTCATCCTCCCGCCAAGAACAACCTCGTGGACCGTACCAAAGAGCTTAAGCAGCTCTGAGAAGACCCTCTGAAAGGCCTTACTTGTCTCCGGATGAAGAACCGACGCTCCGAGGTCAGCACTAGCTAAGAAAGGCATTGTCGGTGCCGACGTTGATTCGCTCTCACGATTGTCCAGGACCTTCATCGTATAGGAGAACTCGAAAAATCCTATGTTCAGGGCGGCAAGCACTTTCGCTAAGGAGTCCAGCCTTGGAAGCTCTTTGCCGTTCTCGTATTTTGAAAGTTGGCTTTTTCCGATTCCCGCCGCTCTGGCCACAGCCGCTTGGCTCAAGCCACGCAGCTCCCGGATTAGAACTAGGGCAGGTCCGAAATTATCCAGCATTGAGCTATTCGCTCCAGGTGGCATCCGCGTCAGGTGTGAATAGGGCACCCAAGGCAACAGTGGTGCCGGACTCTGCGGCAGCGGCCCTGATCGCTGTGACTGGGATTCGAAGCTCGTCAAGCCTGATCATAGCGGGCTCTCCAGAAGCACTCTGCTCTCGCACTGCATCGACGAGAACCGAGACTTCATGGGCCTCGTGCCGTCGAACGGTTACCAGCCGCCAGATCCCCGCAGTCTCGGTCGAGCCTTCACCATGAGCAAGTAGCCACCTGGCAACATCGAATGGCCGGCCCTTCTCAATCAAGACGGTATATGGACCGAGAACGGCAAGGACCTCTGCGGGAATGTCTTCGTCTACCACCAGAAAGAGCGTCACTTAGTCCTCCTTGGTTGTCGTCTCCCTGCCCTTGAGCCGGAGGGCAAACCAGGCCTCGTCTCCCATGTGCTCGAGCGCCTTCAGAATTGCCCGTCCCACAGCACGTTCCCGAGCCCCGGGCGGCTCGTCGATGAACCGGCCACTCAGGCGGTTGACCTCGTCCTGGAGATCTCCCAGGTCACGTTGAATCGCTCCCAGATACACGGAGAGGCTCCCAAGCGATGGGCTCGCTTTTCCTGCTTCGTATGCTGAGACCATGGCCCGGGTAAGACCGCTCCTTTCTGCCACGTCCAACTGAAGGAAACCGGGCCGACGCCTCCAAAGGGATTCGACGAGTTGAAGGAGAACTTCCCCACTATCGCTAGCCATGATGGCGAATCCGACCAAGGCGCCAAACTGCGCGGAGGACCTGTTCCAATGGCTCGCGAGCGCCTGTTGGAAGACTGCTCAGGGACAAAAAATTGGGGGGCTCGCTGGCCCCCAGGAGGGGAAGGACAGCTCGATGATCTGGATCGGTCTGCCCTCTTCTTAGCCGCCGCAGCCCTCCCAGGAGCAGACGGAGCGAGTCTCGAAGCTCCGAAGGGAAAGCGAGCTGAAGGGCCAAGGGGGCATCCGGGTTGATGCAAGGATCAGAGGACAAAGGAGAGGCGGCCGACTGCGCAACCGGAACCGGCCGCCCAGAATCGGCCGGCTGGGAGACCGACTTTCCAGAGTCGTCACCTCTCCAACCGGAGGCCTCTCGTCTCCTCACCTGTTTCTCTTGAAAAAAGGGGGGCCGGCTGCCCGGCCCCGGAGGTCGGCCACTCCGCATGGGACGCGGAGTCGTCGTGAAGCCAAGAACAAAGGCGGAACCGCCAGAGGCATGCCGCCTTGGAGACTTCCCAGCAGTCCGCTGAGAGGGAGAATCAGCCACGTGCTCCCGTAATAGGTGCCGGACCAACGTCCTGACTTCCTCTTTGGTAGCCGTTCCCAACAAGAATCTGCCAAATAGGTCTCCGTCGAGCGATTCCATGGGGTTGTCCTTTATCTAGAGGAAGCACACACTTCCACTGAAGGAGGCACCGCCGCCGGCAATCCAGCCGCAAGAGCGAAGCGCCTCCTAGAGGGAGAAGCTATGTCCTTCTTCTTGTTACTGGTCTATCTGTTCAGTGCCCCTCACTTCGCGACCTCTGTGGCTGGAGATGGCCTCGACCCGAACGCTAAAGCCCCTGTCATTGGCGCCGTTGGTCGGAGCGTCTCCAATACGCGAGCCGGAACCGATCCCAACGGTTCTTCCACTTCCGCCCCCGCCCCCGCCCCTCTTCCCTCTGGTGATGCAGGAGCTGGCGCAGATCCCGACGGCCTCCGCTAACACAGTTCGTTAACCTGTTGCGGAGAGAAGAGCCCTTTCCTCCGCAACAGGGACTTTACAGAAGCCGGATTCGTGGGATACTCTAAAGAACAAAGAAATTACCGTACTTTAGAGGATCGCGAATTGGACGACCAAATCGTTAAAAGCCACCTTACGTCGTCGCGACTGGACCGGTTGGTTTCCCGAGGTCTCTCCGCTGAGGAAGAGCGCCTCCTTAGCCGGCATCTCATGGGTTGCGAGAACTGCCGAGCACGTGCCCTCGACGCTTTAGGCTCGATACCAAGGGATCGTCGCTCACTTAGGGGAGTGGTCGCGCTGGCAGAATCCGAATTCGAGAGCCGAATTGCGAGCCTCCTCTCCGCGGCCGAATGGGAGGTTCTGCGACGGCTACCGAAAACCGCCCAAACGAACCGCCTGATCTTGAGCCGAGTCTGTCACAGCAGAGAGTTCCTCCAGTTTATCATCGGCATCCTCCAACAGACGTCGACGAAAGAGGAGGCTGAACTGGTCGCGAAACTCGCAAGCCTCGCCATCAAAGGCCTTGCAGCGGAGAAGGCTGAGACGGACCATTTGTCGTCTCAAGTCTTGATTGAATTAGCTAATTCCCGTCGCCTGGCCGCTGAATGGGAGCCTGCAGAAGCCGCCTTAGAGCGGGCCAAAAACCACCTTGGGGATGAAGCACTTCTCCAAGCTAGATGGCTCTCTATCTTCGCCTCCCTCCAAAACGATAAAGGGGATCGGACTCAAGCTCTAGAGACTCTGACTAAGTGCAGGCAGCTCTACGAGCAGGAACGCGATTGGAATAACGTGGCGAAGACCTTGGTTAAGATGGGCCACGTTCTCTCGGACCTAGACCCCTTGCGCGGTTTGAGCTTCTTGGATCAAGCTCGACCCTTAATTCCCGCAAGTGACCCCATTCTGCTTTGGTTGCTGGAGATCAACGCGGCCGAGTGCTTCATCGAAACTTCTCAAGTCGTCGAAGGTCTTCGAGCCTACTTGGCAGCGGAAGATTTGAAACGATTTCAACCACAACCGAAGGCTGACATTCGCTCCAAGTTTACCGCTGGCCGGCTGCTTGAATCGCTGGGCTATCGAGCAGAGGCGGAAAGGCTGTTCAGAATAGTCGTAAACGCGGACTTGGAGCATTCCCTTGTCAGGGATGGTTTTCTTGATCTCCTTTATCTCTTTACCTTCTATGTTAAGGGTGGTGAGCCGGACCGAGCCGCCGCCTTAGGGCGACAAGCTTTAAAACATCTTGATCTGCTCGGCTCAGTCCATGAACAGATCAAGGAAGTGTGGCAGCAACTCATCCATGCTGCCGACACAAGGACTCTCGACGTTCAGATGTTGCCGCGCATCCGGGAGTATTTGCGGGTTTGGTGGAAGAGGCCCGGCCCCGAACATCCTTTCGATACAATAGCCAACTCTGAGTTTGAAGGCCCGAAGGCAGACTGCCAGGTTGTTTTCCTCGAAGAGAGCAGGGTCCAAAGTAGCGTCGTAGGACTTCTCGCACGGGCCAAGTGGGAGGAGCTTCGAAGGCTTCCAAGAACCGTTCAAGAGGGCCGCTTGGGTGCGGATCGACTCTGTCATACCCCCGAGTTTCTAGATTTCCTCTTCACTTCTCTCAAGCAGCCTGTTTCTTCGCGCGATGCTGAGACTTTGGCAAGGCTAGCAACTCTAGCCGTCAAGGTATTTGAGAGTACGGCCGAAGGGCGTCAGCGTATGGCGCAGATTTGGATAGAGCTAGCCAACTCTCGCCGACTTTCAGCAGAATGGGAATCCGCGGAGGTCGCGCTCCAGCGCGCAAGCGAGGGCGTTGCGGAACATCGGCTCCTGAGAGCGCGATGGCTGTCGGTCTCTGCCTCTCTTCGGTTTGATAAGGGCGATCGCGCGGAGGCTCTAAGAGTATTGACTCAAAGTAGACACCTCTATGAACTTGAGGGCGACTGGTACCAGGTCGCAAGGACCTTGGTCAAACTGGGCATGTTCCTGGTGGACACAGACCCGCTGCTCGGTTTGAAGGTATTGGATCAAGCTCAGCCCTTTATGAACTTCAGCGACCCTATCCTGCTGTGGCTGCTTGAGATCAACCGAACCGAGTGTTTCATCGAAACCAATCAGACGTACCAGGCGCTCAGCGCTTTTCGGGCGGCGGAAGAGTTACGGCGCTTTCAACCTAAACCGAAGGGGGAGATTCGAAGCAAGTTCACGTCAGGTCGCCTGCTTGAGGCCTTGGGCTACCGAGGACAGGCTGAACACCTGTTCGAAGAGGTCGTCTCAGCCGACCTCGAGCATTCGTTTATCAGGGATAGCTTTCTAGATTTGCTTTATTTATTCGCCTTTTACGCAAAGGGAGGCGAGCTGGACAGAGCCGCAAGCGTAGGCCGTCGCGCTCTGAATGAGCTTGAGCTGCTTGACTCGGTTCACGAGCAGCTCGGGGACGTTTGGCGCCAGCTAATTCTGGCGGCTGAGCGACGCTCTTTGGATCTGAACATCGTGCCTGCCGTGCGAGAGTATCTACGAGTCTGGTGGAAAAGGCCCGGCCCTTCGCTACCTGTTGATTTATTGGGAAGCCTTCCTTGGCGGCGACACGAACGCTAGACTAGGTCTGTGAGCCGTCACCTCGCAACCTTTCTGCCACGGATTCCGATCCCGAGGTACTCCCGGTATGGCGGCTGCTCGACCTCCAAGCCTCGTTGCGGCGGCTGTACCCAGAGTGTGCCATCCGTGGCGAACACCACGACACCCACACCCGCTCATCCCTACCCCTTCCCCTCAGTCGATTCCACAGAAACGCCGTAACGCCCGCCGCATGACCTCGCTCTTGCTCGCCCGCAACTTCGCCGCAACAGCTTCCAGAGCTTCCTCCTCGTCCGGGCTCAGGTAGACCTGCTCGCGGATTCGCCCGCCCGCGGTAACGTGCTTTTTCCTCTCGCGGGGTGGTTCGGGTTTTGTCGCCATAGGGCAAAGCCTAGACATTGGCTCGGCGGTGCGCTACCGTCATGGGTGATGGTGTAATGCATTCGCAGCACCGTCACGAGAGAGGGGCGTCCCTCTCGCCCCAAACAAAGCAGCCCCGGGCGGGGTAAAAGCCCGCACCGGAGCCTGACCCGAGCAAGGAGCACAGTCCATGCCCGAGCTGAACGAGGACTTTACCAAACGCCTGCCGCCTGAAGCACCTCCCGAGACTGAGCCCCGCCGCGTGCCGCCGGGACGGCGTCCACCCCGCCGCCCGGCACCGCCCGCCCCTCCCCCGCCGCCGCCCGATGATGACGACCCGCCGATCTCCGCCGCACCCTCCCCGGAGATCGATCCCGCCCGATGGGAGGACTTCGCCGTCTTCCGCGAGTCGTTCCTGGTCTACGTCTCCCACGCCCGCTACAACGCCGCCCTTCGGGTGTTCGGCGAGCTGCTTTTCGAGATGGTGCTCGAAACCTGGGGCCACTGGCCCGACAACCCGGAAGGGTACCTGCGGAGCCATCTCTGCGCCGTTGTCGCGGACCTGCGGCACCTGGAAGGATGCCTCTCCACCCTGGGAGAGAACCCCTCGGAAGATGATCCGTATGAGGCGGCGCTCTGCCGGACCTCCTCCCTCATGTCGGCTGAGGTCGGCTCCGTGGCCGAGCACATCGAAAGGAAGCTTGGCACGTGGCGCGGGGAGCCGTCGTGATGGGATGGGACTCCAGGCTGATCTACCCTCCCAACGCGGACCGCCGGGTGACGATCCGGGCAACGTCCCTGCAAATCATCGCCTGGGGCGACGCCGCCCGGCGGCAGAACAAGCCGGTAGGCGCCTTCATCGGGTGGGCGGCAGACTTCACCGCCGCCTACATCTCTGAGGAAGCTCTCCAGGAGCGTCACCGCCAGCGGGACCCGATCCTCTCCCGCCTGGAGGAGAAGAAGCGGCTCCGGCGCCTCCTCGACGCCGGATGGCACGCCCTGGACTTCCTCCCGCCGCCCTCCCGGTCCCCAGTGTGCGGCAGCATCCGGGACCCGAAGAAGGATCTACGGGAAGCCCTGGAAGCCGTGGCCCGGCACCTCGACGAAGTCCAGGAGTACCTGTGAAGACGGTCGCTCTCACCGTCCGCGCCACGGAGAAGCAATCCATCCGCTGGAAGCAGGCGGCCGATGGGGAGGGCCACAGGGCGGTCGGCACGTGGCTCGCCGAAGCGGCCGACCGGTACCTGGAAGCCGTAGCCAGCGCCGGGAAGCTGATCCCCATGGGGTGGCGACGATCCGCCGTCTTCTCTGTGCGACCAGCCAGCCAGGAGATGGCGTCCGTCACCGGCGCCGTCTCCCATCCCTTCGCCTATTACCGCGGCACGAACGCCGGAGCGGACCGCTACAGCGACTTCTATACTTTGGTCTACTTCCCCTCCGGGCGGATCATCGCCACCCTGCGGTCCGCCGCGCAGTGCCGTTCCCTCGCTTCCGAGCTGGCGCGTTCTCTGGGTGCGTTGGGGAGGAAACGAGCCCATCGAGGATCCCCGGCCGGTCATTGACCGGCACCAGCGCGAAGACGTGTAGCTGCTACCTCGGGGCGGCTCCTCTTGTTGGGGGCCGTCCTCTTGTCTTCCCGGGGGCCCCAATTGGCTCCGCGCAGCATAGCCGCACGCATCGCAACCTCTTCGGCCGAGATCGCACTGCCGGAGATCGATTGGCCTCCACAAACGCTGTGGCCTACTCGGCCGAGCCTTGGAAAGACCCGCCCTCGGCGCAGGCCGCGGCTCCACGGCTGCGCCGTCGAGTCTCGCGTCCATCAGCACCTCCCCGCTCCCCTGCGCACCGAAGGCGCAGGAGAGCCCCGCCCCGTCTCAAGCGCCCTCCAGCGTCTAACAGCCATCGACGCAAAGACACCGTGTCGCGCCCATTGGGGCTTAAGCGTTCCACGAAGCGGCTTCGGACACAGGCCTCTTCGATTCCAACTCCTCTCCTGCCAGCTCTGTCGTACCCGAGGGCGGTCCCGCGGCAAGGCAACCCCTGCGGGGCACGCTACACCCGCGACCTTTCCCCTGGGCCATTCCCTCCGTATCCCTGCGCCTTAGATCTTGGCGAGTTGAGAGCCTGTCGAGCCCCGCGTAATTCCGTGGCCGTCTTTTCGATTTATTCCAGCACTGGGGCCTGACCGTGAGGCACTTGAGCTATGAGTATTCGCGCTGTTTCGCCTCGATTCCCGAATTGTCTCGACGCGAGCGGGCGGGGTCAAGGGTCGACTTCGTCGCCCGCTACGCGGCTTCGCCCTTGACCCCGCCCGCTCGCGTCTGAGGAGGCTGGGTATCGAGGTGAAGCGGGAGACTGCGGAACGGCTCATGCGTGGCGGTCTAGTCCGACTAGAAATGGCATGACGGTCACGAAAGATTCCGGGACTCGACAGAGCCACTGCGGCTGCGTTCGCCTCATCCGGACCTGGAGAAAAGCGACCGAGCCCCCTCAGTCGTTTGATTCTCTGACTCTCCGCGACTCTCAACGTGGTCTCGGTTCCGTTCACAGCCGCTCTTCTACCCGAGGGGGCGGCCGGCTGCAAGGCAACCCCTCGCGGGGCGCGCTCTCGCGCGACCTTGACAGCCGGCCTCCTCCCCCCCGGGTCTCCGCGGCCTATGAACGAAACCCAGACACCTTTGGAGAGGATTTAGCTAATGCGCCAATATCTCTATTCTCGCTTCTACGGCTCGACGATCGGCCCCCAAGGCGGATCCGCTCTGAAAACCGGCGTCAACCGGGTTGACGTCCACTTGCGACACGAGTCCTGCCCGGCTCAAGTCGAAGTTACAGGTTCGCTGGTCGCCGGCGTGCCCCGAGTTCTGATCCGAGCTTGGCAGATTGTCCCCCCAGATCAGCTGCTCGGAGAGGTGTCCATCTCCGGCGTGCGCGAGCGGGTTTTCTTCGACGCACCGTTCTCCGAGATCTTCCACGACCCGGGCGAACTGGCGCGGCTCGCGCAGGAGGTGGTGAGGGCGTATTACCAGGACGAGGATTCCCGCGCCCTAGACGATGCCGCGGAATCCCTCCGGACTTTCCTGGGCTGGGATTCCTTCGTCACTACCGGGAAAACCACCCCGTGCGAGTGCCACGGCAAAGGATGGGAAGTTTTCAACGACAACCCGGACACCGGAGAGTTAGGGGAGGTGCAACGTTGCGATAGCTGCAAAATCCTACCGGATGACACGGCGGCCCATGAGGCAGCCCAGGCGTCAGGGCTCCTGGTCGATGCAGAGGGAAACATCCTCCCGTCCGTCGCGCAGGAGCCCGCGCAATGAAACCCCAGAGACCTGTCGGGGCTTATGGACTCGATCCCCTCCAACAATCCGATTCCCCAGACACGATTGTTCGCTCGTCCTTCCTCAACCTCTGTCCCTACGCCTCTCGGACGGGCACCCGTCGCAATTTGGAAGCCCTCAGAAGCGCCGGCTGGCGTCTCATCGTCTCAGCAAAGGGGGTTCTACGCCACGAGGGTTTTCGCTATGGCCTCGACAACGGCGCGTGGACAAGTCACCAGCGGAATCAACCCTTCGATGTCACCGCCTTCGAGCAAGCCGTGGACGTCCTCGGAGCCGGCGCGGATTGGATCGTGCTGCCCGACGTCGTTCTCGATGGTCCTCGCTCGCTGGCCATGGCTCTCGACTGGCTTCCACGCCTTTCTGGCGGCGAGCTCGCCCACGTGCGGAAGTTGATCGCGGTCCAGAACGGCCTATCCCCTGAAGAGGTCCGCCCGTATCTCTCACCCCTGGTCGGCGTTTTCGTGGGGGGAGATGATGGCTGGAAGGAGAAGAACCTCGGCCGTTGGGCTGCCCTCGCGAAATCCTGCCAGACCTATGTTCACGTCGGCCGGGTCAACACTGCCCGTCGAATCCGGCTCTGCGCCGATGCCGGGGTCGACTCCTTCGATGGCTCCAGCGTCTCCCGCTACGCTCTCACGATCGGCCCGCTCAACCGCGCGGTTGAGACGGGCCGGGCGCAACTCCGCTTCAATTTTCCGTCGTAACCCTCTCAGGATCTGGTTGGGCATTCCGAGATTTTAGGACCTCTGCTTGACGACGCGTCTCGCGCGCTACGAGCGGGGCGACACGCTCTCCCGCGAGAACCTGGAACTCGCCCGAGCCCCCTCGACAATCCGGCGAAGGCTATCGACGTGCTGCTCGCCCATCGCCTCAGCTTCCACGAGATCCGGGAAGAGCCGGCCTCGACCCTTGGCCCTCACCGCCGAGGAGCGCCGTAGGATCGTCCGCGCCGTCCTTGCCGCCGGCTGGACCACCGCGGAGGTGACCTGCGACGAGCTGATCCGAAACCGCAAACCGCTGGAGAAACGGCCGCCGCCCCGGCCGGTCGTCTGGGTGGCGGCGCTCCTCGGCGCTGTGGGCTGCGGGTATTGGAGCGGCATCCTGACCGGTTCCGCGGTGGTCTGGCCTGCCCTCCTGGTGGGCGCACTTCTGGCTGTATGGGACGGGGCCAGGGGGCGCCCGCCAACTCGCGGCGCCGCCTCCAGACTGCCGGCGGCGGAATCAAGCATGGGGCCCCTTGACCGAATAACTATCTTTTGTGTAAGTTAATCCCGCCAGCTCCCGACGGTGCACCTGTCGCGCGAGTCAAACCGCTCGCGCGAGGGCCAACGAGGCGCCTTCCGGCGCCCGGAGGAGTAGACGAGATGCCTGAAGGTAGTGGACATCCCCGAGGGTCGCCCCGAGTTCGAGGGACCCAAACGGATACCTTCTCTCGGGACGGTGTCAGCACCGGGAGAATCAGGGCCGACGCAGCGGGATCTACCGCCTCGTTCCTCGGAAGGGCAGGCGGCCGACAGCACGCCAGGCTCCTGCGTTTTGAGCTTCCTCAGCCCGCATTGCTTGTAACAACAGAGCACCGCAAGACTAATGCCGCATAACGAAGCCCATCGTGCCCCACAAGTCGGTGCCGATCTCCTGGACCTAATTGCCCGATTACAAGACAGCCTTGCCGACGCGTGGCAAGAGATTCTAGATCTTCGAGAACAAGTAAAGAAACTCTCACCGGTCACCGAACCCCTCACTGTCGAGCAGATGGTAAAACGCCACCCTGCCCTCACGCCAGGAGGTCTCCGATGGATGTTGTTCCACCGGGAGACCAATGGTCTAGAGCAGTCGGGAGCGATCATTACCCGCGGCCGTCGAATCTACCTCGACGAGACACGCTTCCTGGAGTGGTTCGCCTCCCAGGGAAGGCGGTCCTTCAGACGAGACCGCGGCGATGCATGACCTCAACGGCATCGGAGCCATGTCGTTGCGCTCGCGCCGCATATCGGCGTACCATATTCGCTGACTTCCAACCGCCGAGGATCATGAGTTGGGCGAGGGTTGCCCCACTGTCGAGCAGGTTGCACGCCCACGAATGCCGCAGGTCGTGGAATCGAAGATCCGATAGCTCCGCCTTCCGCCGCCAGTAGCGCCACGCCTGAGTGGGAAAGCTCGGGACCTGCTCCGGAGGCAGGCCCTGACTGGCGAAGATGTAGCGGGACAGCGTTCGGGGCCTCAAGTCGCGAAGGAGCTCCCCGGCCTCACCGGGAAAGTAGAGCATGCGGGACGAGCCATTCTTGGTGGCCACCACCTCGACCCGCGGTACACCCGGCCGGGTCTCACGCGTAACAGGATCGAGGATGGTGGGCGAAAGCTCAGCTCGGCTCCACTCCATTCTCATCAGCTCGCCTTCCCTCGCGCCGCTGGCATAGGCGAAGACCACCAAAGCGTAGAGACGCGAATCCTCGGAAAGCCGACAGGCTGCTTTAAGCGCTTCCATCTCCTCGCGCGTCACCTCGCGATCACGCTCTACCTCTCGTTCGGCATTGGGCCGCTTTCGCCGGCGGGCTCGGTGCAAGGGGTGGCTTGCGATCCACTCCTCCTCTACGGCCACGGACAGCACAGCCGAGAGCGCGGCCCGATAGCGATTGACCGTCGCAACCTTGCGGCCTTCGAGTGCCCTGAGGGCTTCCCGCGCGTCGGCCGGACCGATCTCCTCGAGCAACTGGCTACCCAGCCGGTCTCGCCACCACCCCAGATGGCGAATGCGGTGGCGTTTCTCGGACTGGGCAAGCAACGCCAACTCGTGTTGGAGGTAATGGTCGATCGCCTCCCCGACCGTCCGGCGCAGCCCCAGAAGGCGGCCCCTGCGCAACTCGGACTCGGTGCGCTGCGCCCAGATCCGGGCGTCTGTCTTTCGCTGGAAGGTTTCCGAGACCTGCCGTCGCCCCTTGAGGCGGATCTTGACCCGGTAGGCCACCGAGCCGTCATCGTTACTTCGCTCTTCGATCGTCGCCATAACCGGCCCTCCAGTGTCCCGCCAGTGTCCCGCAGCGGCACGGAAAGGTCAAGGTCCGGCGATAGGCAACAAACTCAAACTACTGATATAATTGGATTTCGCGGTGGTGGGCCGTCAGAGACTCGAACTCTGGACCCGCGGATTAAAAGTCCGCTGCTCTACCAACTGAGCTAACGGCCCCCAAGGCGGGCAGTATAGCCCAACCCGGCGGTCTCACCGCTGTTCGAGCACCCGGCCCAGGCGGCCGGAGGTGAGGCGGTCGAGGTCGGGGTGGGCTCGCACGATCGTCTCCTCGCGACGCGGACCGGTGGAGACCAGGGTCACCGGCGCCTCGATCTCCTGCTCGAGGAAGTCGACGTAGTCCCGGGCCTCCTGCGGCAGGTCCGGCCATTCGAGCGCGCCCACGGTCGAGCGCTTCCAGCCTTTGAAGGTGCGCAGCACCGGCTCGGCGGCCTCCAGGCTGCGGCGGTCCGGCGGGAAGTCGCGCAGGGTCTCGCCGTGGAGCTTGTAGGCCACGCAGACCGGGATCTCGTCGAAGTCGTCCAGCACGTCGAGCTTGGTCAGCGCCACCGTGCTCACGCCGTTCAGGAGTTGGCCGTAGCGGGCTGCCACGGCGTCGAACCAGCCGCAACGCCGGGGCCGGCCGGTGACGGTGCCGAACTCGTTGCCACGGCGGCGCAGGAACTCGCCGGTGGCATCCGTCAGCTCGCTGGGGAACGGCCCGCCGCCCACCCGCGTGGTGTAGGCCTTGAGCACGCCGATGGCGCCGTCGATCCGCGTCGGCGGCACGCCGGTGCCCGTGCAGGCGCCGCCGGTGGTGGA
>Ga0136846_1226676_pt1 | contig 43673 bp, 40 predicted proteins | sample HopSoiMetagenom2_FD_96841 | JGI IMG/M metagenome (GOLD analysis project Ga0136846, IMG submission 96841) | Grasslands soil microbial communities from Hopland, California, USA - 2 Assembly 2016 (version 4) | ecosystem: Environmental > Terrestrial > Soil > Grasslands | place: USA: Hopland...
CACGCCCCACGCCCCCCATCCCAGGAGTCCGCAATGACCCAGTGGTACTTCCACGCCGGCACCGGCGAACGCACCGGCGAACGCGTCGGCCCGCTCGACGACGCGGCCGCGCAGCAGTACGTGCGCCAGCACCCCGCCAGCCAGTGCTGGCGCGAAGGCTTCACCGGCTGGCGCCCGGTCGCCGAGGTCGCCGAACTGCGCCCCGCCGGCCCGCCCGAGCACCTTCCGCCGCCGCTCCCCGCCGCGGCCGGGCCGCGCCCGCCGTCGCGCAACGACGACATCGACTACCGCATCGTCGGCACCGACATGCAGTTCGTCGAGGTCGAGCTCGACCCCGGCGAGAGCGCCGTCGCCGAGGCCGGCGCGCTGATGTACAAGGACGCCGCGGTCGAGATGAACACGGTCTTCGGCAGCGGCGCCAGTTCCGACCAGAGCGGCGGCCTGCTCGGCAAGCTGATGAGCGCGGGCAAGCGCGTCATCACCGGCGAGAGCCTGTTCACCACCGTCTACACCCACACCGGCAGCGGCAAGGCGCGGGTGGCGTTCGCGGCGCCGTATCCGGGCACCGTGCTGGCGATGAAGCTCGACGAGCACAACGGCCGCCTGATCTGCCAGAAGGACAGCTTCCTCGCCGGCGCCCGCGGCGTGCAGCTCGGCATCCACTTCCAGCGCAAGATCCTCACCGGCCTGTTCGGCGGCGAAGGCTTCATCATGCAGAAGCTCGAAGGCGACGGCTGGGTGTTCGTCCACGCCGGCGGCACCGTCGTCGAACGCGAACTGCGCGCGGGCGAACGCCTCGACGTCGACACCGGCTGCGTCATGGCCTTCCACGACACCGTCAACATGGACGTGCGCACCATCGGCGGCATCAAGAGCATGATGTTCGGCGGCGAGGGCATGTTCCTCGCCACCCTCACCGGCCCCGGCAAGGTCTGGCTGCAGTCGCTGCCGTTCTCGCGCATGGCCGGGCGCATGCTCGCCGCCGCCCCGCAGAACGGCGGCAGCCGCGGCGAGGGCTCGGTGCTCGGCGGCCTCGGCCGGATCCTCGACGGCGACAACAGCTTCTGATCGACCCGGGCACCCGGGACGGCGGGACGTGTCCCCGTCGTCCCGGGCCGGGCGTGTCGAAATCCGGCCTTCCGGTTCGTCGTTCCATCGAACGGGCCGCCCTCGCCGGCCGCGCACCCACGACACAGGAGACCGCCATGACCAGGAACACCACGCTTCCCCGCAACCGGATCTGCCTCTGGTACGACGGCAACGCGCTCGAAGCCGCCACCTTCTACGCCGCGACCTTCGCCGACAGCACGGTCGACGCCGTGCACCTGGCGCCGGGCGACTACACCGCCGGCCGCGAGGGCGACGTGCTGACCGTCGAGTTCACCGTGCTGGGCATCCCGTGCCTGGGCATCAACGGCGGCCCCGAGCTGTCGCACAGCGAGGCGTTCTCGTTCCAGGTGACCACAGACGACCAGGCCGAGACCGACCGGCTGTGGGCCGCGATCGTCGGCAACGGCGGCCAGGAAAGCGGCTGCGGCTGGTGCAGGGACAAGTGGGGCCTGTCGTGGCAGATCACGCCGCGCGCCCTCACCGAGGCCTACACCTCCCCCGACCGCGCCGCCGCCAAGCGCGCGTTCGAGGCGATGATGACGATGCGCAAGATCGACATCGCGACCATCGAGGCGGCGGTGCGGGGCTGACCGCCGGCCGCAGGTCTCCCGGCGAGCGGCGCCCGCGCGCCGCACGCCCGTCGATCGCGGGCGCCAGAACGCGATCCACGCGCCGTGCAGGCCAGCCTGCGAGGGCCCGATCCGCTCGCGCCGCCAAGGCCTTCGAACGTGACTTCCGGCGGCCGATCGCCGCCAATCTCCGCGTGTATAGTTCGCGAACACGGCGGGCATGGCGCCCGACCAAGAAACGCGGAGAGTGGTCATGGGTCTCGTACAGGCGGTGGTGGGTGCGGTCGGCGGCACGCTCGCGGACCAGTGGAAGGACTTCTACACGGTGCCGGCCGGGCTGCCCTCGACGGCGGCGCTGTTCGCCGCGGTGCCGCAGGGCACCAACGCCGGGCGCGGGTCGAACACCCACGGCTCCTCCAACATCATCACCAACGGCTCGAAGATCATCGTGCCCGAGGGCTACGGCCTGCTGCTGTTCCAGGACGGCAAGATCACCGCCTTCGTCGCCGAGCCGGGCGGCTACGAGTGGCGCTCGGACGACCCGAACTCCAAGTCGATCTTCGCCGGCGACGGCATCGTCTCCTCGCTGATCACCCAGAGCTGGGAGCGCTTCAAGTTCGGCGGCCAGCCGGGCTCGCAGCAGGCAGCGTTCTTCGTCTCGCTGAAGGAACTGCCCGACAACCGCTTCGGCACCCAGTCGGAGATCTACTGGGACGACGGCTTCCTCAACACCCAGGTCGGCGCGATCACGCGCGGCTCATACACGCTGAAGATCGTCGACCCGATCCTGTTCGTGAAGAACTTCGTGCCCGCCAGCTACCTGCAGCCGGGCAAGGTGTTCGACTTCACCGACCTCGACAACGCGGCCGCCAGCCAGTTGTTCAACGAAGTGGTCGGCTCGCTCGCGCCGGCGTTCAGCCTGTACACGAACGACCCGAGCAAGGGCAACCGCATCACCAAGATCCAGCAGGACTCGGTCGGCTTCGCCAGGAGCCTGTCCGACGCGGTCGAGCAGGGCTACCAGTGGAAGTCCGACCGCGGCCTGGCGATCGTCAAGACCGCCATCGTCTCGATCGAGTACGACGCCAACACCCGCGAACTGCTCAAGACCGTGCAGCGCGCCGACGCGCTGTCCGGCGCGCGCGGCAACGCCAACCTGCAGGCCAGCGTCGCGCAGGGCATCCAGTCCGCCGGCGAGACCGGCGGCGCCGCCGGCCTGATGGGCATCGGCATGGCCACCGGCATGACCGGCGGCTTCGCCGGCCTGCAGCAGCCGGTCGCCCCGCCCGCCCCCGCCGCGGACGACCCGGTCGCCAAGCTGAAGAAGGCCAAGGAGATGCTCGACCTCGGCCTGATCACCCAGGCCGACTACGACGCGCTGAAGGCCAAGGCGCTGGGTCTCTGAGCCACGGGCGCAGCGACCATGTCCGATCCGAAAGTCCCGCCGCCGCTGCCGCCGTCCTCGCCGCCCCCGATGCCGCCGCCCGTCGACGGCCCGGGGTCGCCGCGGGACGTGCCGCCGCTGCCCGGCAGCCAGCCGATCGATCCGGCCACCCTGCCCGACCCGATCCGCAAGGAACTCGAGGCGCCGGACCCGGTCGCGATCGACACCGCGTCGGCCGAACTCGCCGACGGCATGAACCGCTGCCCCAAGTGCGGTTCGACCGACATCCGCCACAAGCCGGGCACCGACCTGCTGGTCTGCCTGTACTGCCGCAACGAGTGGGACGGCGCGCGGGTCGAGGAACTGTTCGGGCTCGGCGACGGCATCGACCAGCTCCAGGGCACCGTGATCGCTTCCGGCGCGCGCGACATCGCCGCCGACGCCAAGGTGCTGATGAGCTTCAAATGCAGCGGCTGCGGCGCCGAGGTCACGGTCAACACCGAGAACGCGATGACCGCGCGCTGCCACTGGTGCCGGCACGTCTTCGGCGTCAACGAGCAGGTGGACAACGGCGCGGTGCCCGACGCGGTGCTGCCCTTCCACATCAAGAAGGACGACGCGGTCGCGCGCATCCGCCAGTTCGTCGACAAGCGCCGGCTGTTCGCGCTGAAGGCGTTCAAGGAGCAGTTCACGCCCGAGAACGTCGTCGGCGTGTACCTGCCGTACATGATCGTCGACGGCAACGCCAGCGCCGACCTGTTCGGCAAGGGCGAGATCAAGACCCGCGAATACACCCGCGGCAGCGACAACGACAAGAAGACCTACTACGACGCCGACGTCTACAGCGTCGGCCGCCACATCGACTTCACCGTCGATGACCTGCCGCTGGAATCGTCCACCGAGCGCGGCAACCTCGACACCCGGGTCAACACCAACAACATCATCAACACCATCCTGCCGTTCGACACCAAGAACGCGGTGAAGTGGAACGCTTCCTACCTCGCCGGCTTCAGTTCGGAGAAGCGCAACAGCAACGTCGAGCAGATGAAGCCGCGGCTGGAAGACCAGTTGCTGTCGATCGCCCGCGCCCAGGCCCAGGCCTCGGTGGCCCGCTACGACCGCGGCGTGCGCTGGGAGCAGGAGCGCCTCGAAGTCCACGGCTCGCGCTGGGTGTCGATGTACCTGCCGGTGTGGCTGTACTCGTACCACCAGCCCGGCGCCAATGGCGGCATGCTGCACTACATCGCGGTCAACGGCCGCACCGGCGAAACCATGGGCAGCGTGCCCGTGCAGCAGTGGAAACTGCTGCTGGCCGCGCTCACCGTCGGCACCATCCTCGAAACCATCGCGATCGCGATCGTGGCAGGTTCCCAATGAGCGACGACGGCGGTCTCTGGATCCTGCTCGCCGGCCCGGCCGGCGCGACCGCGCTGTACTGGACGCTGTACCGGTACTACCGCAACACCGACAAGTCCCACGGCTTCGAACGCGAGACGAAGGTCGAAACCAAGCCGATCGAACGCCTCCAGGACGAGAAGATCGGCGAAAACAACGGCACCCGCGAACGCCGCATCGCCGGCGACAACGTGGCCGAGTACCGGAAGCGCGTCGCGCGGATCCGGGACACATGAAGCACCGGCTTCCGGTATCGTAGGACTGGCTTGAGCCTGGCCTGTGGTCGCGTCGATCCTCGTCCCGCGGCGTCGCACGCTTGCGTACACCGCCGCCAGGACACGTTGCAAGTAACACGCTGCCAGGGACACGCTGCCAGGAGCCCACCGTCATGCCATCGACGCCTTCCCTCACCCGGATCGCCGCCACCCGCCGCCCGTGGCGTCGCCACCTCGCCGCCGCCTGCCTGGCGCTGGGCATCGTCGCGCCATGCCTGCCGGCAGCGGCGCAGGACACCGCCGGCGCGTTCCAGGCCATGCGCGAACGCGCCAAGCGACTGCCGCCGGTCCCGGCCCGCTTCGATCCCGACGAAGCCATGCGCCTGCTCGAACCGGGCAACAGCGCGCTGCGCGGACGCCTCTATACCCAGACCGCACTGCTGCGCCGCACCGACTCGGGCCACCAGTTCGTCTGGCTGGTGCCGATGACCGCCTACGCCCGCGAATGGGCGAAGCTGTACATGACGCCGGAGCGCGACGGCCTGAAGGGCGACAACGACCTGCCGCTGGCCCAACTGCTGGTGGACGAACAGGTCAGCGCCCACCTCGCCCGCACCTTCACCGACAAGGACGGCGGCTTCGCCTTCGAAAGCCTGCAGGCCGGCGACTACATCCTGATCACCATGAAGCAGGACGTGAAGGCGCAGAGCTTCCGTCCGATCGTCGGTTACGACAGCGAGACCGTGTCCACGGTCGTCGACCAGACGTGCAGCCACGGCGTCTGTTCGCCGGTCTACGCGCAGCAGGACCAGCAGGTGCCGGTCTACAGCGACAAGATCGAGACGGTCTTCGACGTCAGGGATTTCAACACGGTCCGGGTCGTGACCCTGGCCGAGGACCAGTCGCTGGATCTGGGACGCGTGCGCAGCAAGCGCATCCGCTGAACGTCCCGCCCGCGACCTTTTCCGGAGCCCCACCGCATGCCTCACGCCCTTCAACGCCTCGCAGTCGCCCGGTTCACGGCGTCGGCGACGTCCGCGGCGATCGCCGCCGTCCTGCTGCTGGCTGCGCCCGCGGAGGGCCGTGCGCAGGACGCCGATGCCGCCTCCGCCGCCCCCGCCGGACCGTGCCGGGAGGGCATGGCGGCATGCTGGTACATCATCTTCGGCAAAGGCGATGCGCCGTCGCGGACGATGTACGTCGCCAACGGCAAGACCCGCACCCTGCCGGGCGGCGAAGTCTCGATCGAAGGCATCGAGTTCTTCGAAGCGCCCGACAAGTACAACTACGTCGCCTCGACCCTCGACTTCGACTGCAAGGCCCGCAAGCTGCGCATTCCGCGCGCCTACGCCCAGCAGGTCGGCGGCAGGATCGAACGGGCCCCGCCGCGCGACCAGTCGTGGACGCCCGTACCGGAATACAGTTGGCTCGGCCAGCTCTTCAAGCTCGCCTGCACGCCCGACGCCAGGACCAACCCGAAGAAGTACGACTTCCTGTGGCTGTCCGACCTGCCGCGCGCCGCCGACGTGCTGCCGCTGGCGCGCAGGATCCTGTGGGACCGCGAATTCGCCCCCGACAAGCGCGGCCGGCGGCGTTGACCGCAGCGTCCGCGGCGGGGCATGACCGGGACCGCCGTTTCACGCGACAATGACCGCGCGGCACGCGCGGTGCCGCGCAGGCACAGGCGGCGGCGAACCCACATGCGAACCTTCGTACTCAGAGCGCGGGCGGCGCCGACCGACAGCCGGAAACTGTGGGACTCGGTCGGCAAGGACGCCCACACCGAGATCCTCGCGCACACCCTGATGAACGCGCTGTTCGTGGCCCAGTCGCACCGGCCCGACGTCGTCGTCTACCTGGTGCTGGAAAGCACCCGCGATTTCTCCCGCACCGTGCGCTTCGAGATCAACGCCATGCACGACATCGGCGGCTTCGACGAACGCTCGCTCCTGACCAAGGTCGCCGCCGCGCTGGACGCCTCGCTCGGGATGGGCAAGGAAGACACCCGCGCCGTCGAATCCGGCGTCACCGTGCAGACGATCAGCTTCGAGAAACTGGTGCAGACGCTGTCCGCGGACCACCAGTTGTTCCTCATGGACCGCAAGGGCGCGCCGATCCGCGAACAGGCGTTCGCCGACAATCCGTGTTTCCTGCTCACCGACCACATCCCGATGCCGAAGAAGACCATCCCCGGCCTCGAACGTCTGGGCGCGAAGCTCATCGCCCTCGGCCCGACCATGCTGTTCGCCTCGCAGTGCGTGACCCTGATCCATCACGAGCTGGATCAAAGGTCGTAGGCAGCCTCGGGCTGCGAGCGTGAAACCAAGCGGCCGCTCGGACTGGCAATACGCCGTAGCCCGGGCAAGCGCAACGCGCGCACCCGGGAAGAACGAATGCATGCCTCTCCGAGATTCCCGGGTGCGGCCTTTGGCCTTACCCGGGCTACACGCCACTTGCGATCGAACCGCGTCCGGCAGTGCGGCCTGAACGGCCGGGCCGCGGCCGAGATCGCGTCGCTTTGCACGGAAGGCGCCGCACAGCGCATCGTGTCGCCCCGCGACGGCAAGTCGGCGGGTGTCATGCCTCCGCGACCCTCCCCGCCAGGCCACGCGCGGCCCGGACCCACCGCCTGCGTCAATCGGGCAGCCACACGACAGGCGGCCGGCGGTAAGCCGCGCACGCCCCCCGCGTGCATCCGGGCGCCCCGGTCCGCCGTATGTCCTGTGCGCGATCGCAAGGGCGAGGCCGCCCCGCGCGCCGCCCCCATAAACGCAGCCACAGAAGGGAGACAACCCGTGTCGGACCTGGTCCAGATCGTGTACGTGAGCCGCTCGACCTTCACCGCCATGCCCGCCGAACTGGGGATCGAGCCCAGCGTCGCCCGCATCCTGGCGCAGTCGCGCATCAACAACGCGCGGCGCGGGCTGGTCGGCGCGCTGTATTTCGGCGACGGCTGCTTCTTCCAGTGCCTGGAAGGCCGCGCCGAGGACGTGGATCGGCTCTACGCCGCCCTGCTGCGCGACCCGCGGCACAGCGACCTGCAGGTCCTGGTCCGCCGGCCCATCGAGCGCACCAGTTTCGCGACCTGGGCCATGAAGTACGTCCCGCTCGATGCCGAGATGAAGGCCCTGCTGCGCGAGCTCGGGCTGTCGAGCTTCGACCCCTACCGCTTCGACGAGGCCACGGTCGCCCGCGTGCTCGACCTGCTGGGCCGCGGACGGGACCTCGACCCCATGCCTGCGGCGGCCGAACGGACGCCGGCCACTGCGGAGGCGACACCCCGCTCCGCCGCCGCCCGCGTCCCCTGGGTGATCCCGGCCGTCATCGCGGCCGTGATCGTGGCGGCCGCCGTGATCGCGGCGGCGATGGGGGCGTTCGCTTGAGCCGAACGTCCGCACCTTGATCCATGCGATCTCGAAGTACAGGCAGACACGACCTGCACGCGGGAAGGATCGGCGCACACCTCTGCGAAATTCCCGAGCGCAGCCTTCGGCCCTGCCGGGGCTGCCTGCTATAGCGTCCGTGCGCCGATGCTCGGCCCGCCTTGCTGCTGTGCAGGCGATTCGATTTGCTGCTGTGGAGGCGCCATCGCACGCTCGCGGGCCAACGCATCCACCTGCTGCAGGCTGTCCTGCGCAGGCGTCCGCGCGGCCTCGTCCATGCGCACGTTCGCGTGGAAGTTCGGCTCGCGGTCCTGGCCGTGCGGGAACCAGGCGGCGAACAAGCGATCGCCGTAGACGCCGATATCCTGCGGCTGTTGCACCAGACCGTCGCGTCGCCTGTATTCGGCGAGACCCGCTGCTGCGATGTTTTCCTGCTGCTCCTGCGTGAACTGGCCCGGGCGTGCATGCACGGCCGTCAGCATCCGATCGTAGATGGCCCGGTCCTGCGGACCCAGTCGCTCGATCGCCTGCGCGTTGCCCTCCTGCGCAGGCGGGGTTGACGTGGCGGCATTCGCAGGCTCCTGCAGACGCAAACCGAGATCGCCCCGCGCATAGTCTTCGACCCGGATCTTCTCCCCTTGGCGATTCGCGATATCGAGCGTGTTGCCACTGAGCGTGTAGGTGTATTCACCGTCGGCGCTGCGATAGGTATTGACCGGGTCGCCTTCGTTGCGGATACCGCCCGTCAACGCCGCATGGTTCCAGCGCAGTTCCCCATGTCCGTCGCTGTCGCGGATCGTGTCGCCGTTCCCGACGACATAGGTGTCCTGCCCGACCCCGCCCTCCATGCGGTCGCGGCCCGCGCCGCCGATGAGGATGTCGTCGCCGCGATGCGCACGCAATGTATCGTCCCCGCCCTCGCCGATCAGCAGGTCGTTGCTGTCGACCTCGCGGGGGTTGGCGCCGCGGGTCATGCGTCTGGAATCGAGGGTGGCGGCGTGGTCGGGGTCGACGGTTTCCGTCGTCGTGTTGCCCTGCTCACGACGCAAGGCAGCCTGCGTCCGTGTTTGCTGCGGATGTTGCCGCTCGACGTCTGCCGGATCCTGAAGCGACCGGCCCGGGTCGAGGAATATCCTGCCCGCATTGAACTGCTGCGCAGTCAACCGATCCGCGATGTCCGGGTTTTCCCGACGCAAGTCCTGCAGCAGAGCGTCCCTGGCGGGCGCGAGCGCATCGGAAATGACCTGCACCCGGCCATACGTATCGACGAGACCGTGATAGTCGCGATTGGCCTCGGCGATCCGGTTCCGCGTTGCCGCCTGCCCGTCGATGGTCACGCCGAAGGACGATTCGACCCGATCGATCTCCTCGCGGTGCAGTTGGTACATCCTGTACACGCTTTTCGCCTCGTCCGCCGTGACGGACGCGGGATTGTCGTAGAGCGAAAACACTTCGGCCTCGGCGAAACGCCGTTTGCGCAGTCCGCCTTCGTTGGACAGGCGATCCGGGTACTGGTGGTCGAGACTGTCGCTTCCCCAGCAGTTGTAGCGGATCTGGAACCATGCCTCGGCGCGATCCCCATCGCGGATGGCCTGCATGACCGGATGATTGGACACATTGCCGACACCGCGGTTGTAGGCGAGCGACACCAGCGCGATCCGCTCATCCGAGTTCGGCATGTCAAGACTGTCGGCCGGCCCGTTGTAGCGACGAACGGTGGCGCGGAACAGGTCGTCACCCTCGGCGGCGCTCATCGACTTGGAGAAACCGAGCGCGAGTCGTGTCCTGTCGCCATCTGCCGCGGCATCGACGGTCGCGAGCAGGCGACGGTCCTGTTCGCTCAACGTGATGCCGGATTCGCGCCAGATCGCTGCGTTGTCCGAGCGATTGAACGTATAGCCGTAGCCGATCGTGGCCTTGCCGTCGCCGATGTTCTCCACCGTTGCGCTGAGGCCTTCCGAGCCGGTGATGACGACCTTGAGTCTGCGCAGGTATTCCTCGTCTTCCAGACGTCGATATTCCATGTGATTCCTTCCGTCCTCAGTCCTCTATTCCGAAGCGGCGCAGGCATTGCGCATTTGGAGACTCGGACTTCTGCGGCGCTTTGGCCAGCATGTCGTTCGATCCGATGATGATCGTGTCGTCGTGACGGGCATCGTCGATTGGCGGGCTGACGCTGTGCAGCACGCGCCAATGCAGCTTGGCCCCCTTCAACTGAGCGCGCACGAGGCGGACCTCCCCGCTCCGTCCTCCGCGAACCGCGAGGACGGCCACGCGCCCGACGGCCTGGCCCACGATCGCATCGGGCTCGCCATCGTCCACCTGATCGAGCCCTGGCGATGCGCCGGAATACGTTCCGCAGAGGGTGTCGCCCGACTGGAACAGGACGACCGACAACCCGCCGCAATCGCCATCGGACCGGCCCGCCGGGCACCACTGGACGCGCCAGCTTCCCTGGAAAGCGCCTCCTGCTTTCGCGCTGGCTGCGCTGACGGCAAAAGGCAATACCGCAAGAACGATGGCTATCGCCCAGCAGACCATGCGTTCCTTCGACATGCGAGAACCCGACTCGAAGTGAATATCCATGCACTGAAGTTAGGACCCGATTGCGTCGAGGTCAATCAGCAGTAGGGTGGCGGTGAGCGCAGCGAACCCCACCATCCGCGCGGATCCGACGCCACATCGTCCCGGGCACGGCAGCGACGCTCGTTTCGATCAGTGCCTCCCACACCCGGAGACGTCGCCGGTGCGGCATGGTGGGGTTCGCTGCGCTCACCACCACCCTACGGAATGTCGGGCGCGGGACGAACCCACGCCCGGCCGACGATCACGGGGCGGTGCCTTCCAGCGGCACCAGGCGGTTGTCGTCGTCATAGCGCAGGCCGCAGACCATGGCGGCCATGCCGCGCAGGGCGGCTTGCGGGCGGGTGCCGCTGGCTTCGCACAGGGCGATGAACTGGGGCGGGACTTCGACCAGCAGGACGTTCGACACCGCGGCGCGGGACGCAGGCGGCGACTTGGGCTTGGACATGACGGCACTCCGTTTCGCCCGACGTCCAGAGTGGACGCCGTTGGCGAGTCCAACCCGCATCGCGCGCAGGCGCGTCAAGGTTTGCGCAGCAACTTGCCTCGACCTTGACGCGCCGAGCACGGTGCGATGCTGGGACGACAACGGTGGGCACCCCAGCATTTCGACATCGCCACGTGATTAGGCACGACGCTTCGATATAGGCGGGTCAATACCCGCCTTATGAGCTATCTGCTGCTAAATTGGATCCAATTGAAGTATAAGTTCTTGCGCCTTCATTCGTGCAGCCCTGGAGCCTGCCAATCCGGTTCCACTTGAAGTTCCGCCAAGAGTACTAAATCTACTCTCAACGAGCTTCTCCTTCACTAAAAAATTAGCCTTCGCGATATCACGCAATGTCTCCCCCGATAGACCGTTCGAACAAAGATGATCTGGAAAGGTCACAATCAATCGAACTTGATTCTTCGCCGCCGTTTCAAATAGTTTCGTAATCGCTGCAGCAGCAAGCGATTTCACACTGTAATCGGAACGAGGCCTATGTGATGAAGCAGGATACCTTCCCACTCCTGACACTTCACCACAACCACCCACAGCAATGGTCTCAAGCACGTGATAAAAGCGACTGTAGTGAACTCCGGAATAGGGCGGATCTACAAAAGCCAGCTCTCCTTTTCGGGCCTTATCCAGAGCGGTAACAGCATCACACTGGGTGGCCATTCCAATCCGCCTGGCATGGCACTGAGCAAGCTCTTGCAAGAACCGCCGTGTCTCCTGCTCTACACTTCGCGACCAAGCATCCATCAGAAATGGCAATGCAGTAGCAGTAGGTTGAAACGGCTGAGCTGTGTGCCCAGGCGCTGCAGCGCATCGACTCGCCGCCTGAATCATCGCGGCTAGAGCCACGGCACGCTCAACTCTAGAATTGGGCACAGTAACTCGGAGGCAGTCAATCCAAACCGCTTGCTCGGGCGAGAAATAGTGGCCGCCATACGCCGCGGTAATAGGAAGTTCTACTTGCTCTGCAGCCCACTTTCGAGAAGCCATCACGTACTGCTTCGCCGTACCCTGCTTTGCGGGGATCGCTATTGCTTTCATTCTACGCAGCGCACGCGTTCTCCATGCATCCCAAATATCCGGCCATGGGAGTTGGGTATTCCGTAGCAACACAGCTTCGGACAGAGTTACAGCAAATAGCTGTAAATCCGAAGCTGCGACCGTTGCAGGAACCCGTGTTGCCACAAACTGTGCCACAGCACCCGACCCCGAGAAAAGATCATGAAAACGCTTGACCTTCCGCGTCTTATCGAGCAAGAGCTCACCCAGCCCGTTGGATAACATCCAACGCTTCGACCCCATGTACTTCATTGATCAGACAGCCCAAGCGACCACAGCATCAGCCCTAGTGAGTTTCATACCAGCGGAATCAATCTTCAAGCCGCACAGGTCCGAGACGCTCACCGGCGCAGGCAAGTCAGAAAGCGCATCCTCAAAATCTTGGGCCAAATCAGCAACCATCCCCCCTTGCGCCCGAGACCAGAGGCCCACCCTCTCAAGCCATCCCTTTAATCGATCCCGTGCTGCCCCGGCAGATGGGACACCTACACTGACAAAGGCGGAGGCAACCCTGAGCAAGAACAATGCTCGCATAAGTACATTATCAGACGCATCACTTTGGTCTGACGCTAAATCAAAAAGCTCAAAAGACTCAGCGTTGTTGCGTACAACATCAAAAAAGTAGCTCTTTGACACACCAAATTGCCTCGAAAGAGACTCCGCCACTCGGTCATACATCGGCAGATTCAATAGATCGGTTGTATCTGACACACCTGTTCTCGACTCCAATGCTTTATATAACAAGTAGGCTGACAGGGATTCATCGAAACGAAGAGAATTCCCCCCCGGAAGCATCAAGTCCCAAGCCTTTCGAAACCTAATCATCGTTTCTTCGGAAAGGTCAGCCTGATCTTGCGTAACAACTGTGGATTGATAGCTCGCATTATTGCGATGATCATGATCTGACAACGGCGCCAGAATATCGAGACCCCAAGATTTAAATACGGCACTGCCGACATGAGAGTTGAGAGCTGCCATCAAGTCTCTCAATGAAATGACCGGATGAAACTTGAAGCTTTCGAGAAAGCGATCTATAACATCCTGCCTCTTTAGCCATTCCGGCCAAACCTTCCAAACGCAATCATGCGTGGACCATGTTCCAAGAGGATGAGCCGCACCACTCGGATCCAAATAGTAAGAGTCTTTGTATCTAACTCTTAACCCAGTTGCTGCCATGAGTGAGAAGGCCGCCCTCAACTCAGCATAATAAGCGTAATGAATAACATTGCTGGGCGAATTCGTGAGGCAGGCATATAAAGATGAAGACAGGAATCGCCAGCCATCAAGCATGTGTCCGACTTGCTCTGCAGCAACTTGGGATGGCCCATGGGCTGCTCCGGCAGGCAATAAAGCCCCGAAATCAGTTGGGTTTGGCGCGAGAGTTGGAATTGCTTGGGAAACAGACTTGGAAGAGCTGTTTACTAGCGCACTCGCCCAGTCTGCATGAGAGCCCCCAAATAAGCCGGAAGGTACTGCGGAGTGAGCGGCTTTTACCGCCTTCTTTCTCTGCCTATTATTCGTCATCCGTGGCCTCCTGAATCTCCGTCTCTGGAAGGCTTCCATCGCCTAGCACAGACCGAACCGCGGCCAAAGCACGCCCGGCCAGCGCAGCGTAGCCGGAACTTCCACGATACGTGCTTTGAATTAACTTTTGCTCATCAGTTAGGCCAGGGTGAGCACTCGTTCGCCAATCGACATTTTCGACAAGTACATCTGCTAGTTGCCTCAAAAAAGCATCAATTTTTGTTTGCCGCTTTAGAGATTCCAAAGCTACCTCGACGCTCATCACATCCGGCTGATCTGTAACCTCGGACATGTACCACTCATCCAGCGGAAGATTGTCCTTCAGTTGAAGCGCAGCGTTATAGGTAGTTAGAATCGCCCTTACCCCCTGATCGGTAGCTAAGAGACTGTACTGCCCAGAGAAGGCGGAGCCATCTCCATGGAGATCGGAATGTCTCTTGTCGAACGAGACAACCCACGCAGCCGACGACGCCGCCACCGATGCCTCGATGTGCTGCCATATTCTGATGAGCAAAGCGGCCTGCTGAGCTCGCTTCCACGGAATCGCGTATTGGGATCCTCGCTTATCAATAGAACCGAAAAGCCCACCAATTTTCGCCCCCGCCTTGTACGGGCGCACGAAGCTGGCCATTAGTGAGCGAATAAAGGCCGCGTTTGAGACATGCCCAGGTACACGCTTACCCATTAATTCAATACGGCCATACCATGAACTAGTTGGATGCCGCCAAAGTGCTTCTGCCAACTCCTGCGCACGATGCTCGCGGTAGACTTTAATCCACTCACCCTTTTCAAGCCAAGACTGGCTTCGCAGCTCCGGATATAGATCAAATGCCAAGCTTGGATTGATTTTCCGGGGCTCAACATTAATTACCCAAAACAGATAAGCCTGCCATTGGGGGGTCAGCCCTTGAAAGAACACGACCGGCACTTCGTAATCAGCCAAGTTGCCGTTGAGCTCGTCAACCGCGAATAAGCGATGTTGCCCATCAATCACTTCAAGAGGCGCGAGTTCTTCCGGCTCAAACGTGCGTTCCTCCCCTGTCACAACGAACTGACCGTTATCACGCGTAATCGCAATTGCGTCTTTCTCTCCGAGCGACACTGAGCGCCCAGAACGTCTACGGCTATCGCCGGGCTTAAGCACATTCACCAGAATGGCAGTCGGCAACCACCCCGGGTGAATGAGGTCAGGAAATTCTGCTGGCGATAGCGAATTTTGAGAGGAAAGCGGATATCCCCATTTGACATACCTAGCGACCTTCTCAGATCGCTCTCGATCGTGCGGTCGCTGATATCCCGTATCGGGGGCACTTTCTCGCCGGTCTACCACCTCTCGATGCGAAACTCCGGACATGGCACGCAATAGTGCGATAGACACTGAGCCGACGTAGAACTCACGAGGAGGCTCGGGCAAACCATCCTTTGGCTGCCATTCGGCCTGATCCCACGACTGAACCCATTGCTTTACCGAAAACACTGGAACTTTAAACATGCCCCCTCCTTGTCCTTGAATTCAGCCTCATGACCAATTGCTGCTTGCTCCTAAGGCTATGAGGTACATTCTTCCGCGCACCCAATTGCAGATCGACTGCTAACATGAAGCTCGGCATATCACATATTCCTCCTATACTCACCACCCACATCGTAGAGAGCATGTGAAATCTGACCCAAGCTGTAAGATTTGACAGCTTCCATCAGCGCCGCGAACACATTGGCGCGGTCGCGAGCAGTCTTCTGCAGGTACCCCAGCCCTTCCGGCGTGTTCCGGAGGGCCTGATACCCCGCCACATTCGCGATCTGCTGCCCCTTCTCCGCCTCGGTGCTGCGGATGAGTTCGATCTCGGTGACGATGTCGCCGCCGTGGTCCTTGGGCAGGAAGGTGTTGACGCCGATCAGCGGCAGCGAGCCGTCGTGCTTCTTGTGTTCGTAGTACAGCGACTCTTCCTGGATCTTGCCGCGCTGGTACATGGTGTCCATGGCGCCGAGCACGCCGCCGCGTTCGCTGATGGCTTCGAACTCCTTGTAGACGGCTTCCTCGACGAGGTCGGTGAGCTTGTCGACGATGAAGCTGCCCTGCCAGGGGTTCTCGCAGAAGTTGAGGCCCAGTTCCTTGTTGATGATCATCTGGATGGCCACGGCGCGGCGCACGCTTTCTTCGGTCGGCGTGGTGATGGCCTCGTCGTAGGCGTTGGTGTGCAGGCTGTTGCAGTTGTCGAACAGCGCGTACAGGGCCTGCAGCGTGGTGCGGATGTCGTTGAACTGGATCTCCTGCGCGTGCAGGCTGCGACCGCTGGTCTGGATGTGGTACTTCATCATCTGGCTGCGGGCGCTGGCGCCGTAGCGTTCGCGCATGGCGCGGGCCCAGATGCGGCGGGCGACGCGGCCGATGACGGTGTATTCCGGGTCCATGCCGTTGCTGAAGAAGAACGACAGGTTGGGCGCGAAGTCGTCGATCTTCATGCCGCGGGCGAGGTAGTACTCGACGATGGTGAACCCGTTCGACAAGGTGAAGGCGAGCTGGCTGATCGGGTTCGCGCCGGCTTCGGCGATGTGGTAGCCGCTGATCGACACCGAGTAGAAGTTGCGGACGTTCTTCTCGACGAAGTACTGCTGGATGTCGCCCATCATCCGCATCGCGAATTCGGTGCTGAAGATGCAGGTGTTCTGGGCCTGATCCTCCTTGAGGATGTCGGCCTGCACCGTGCCGCGCACGGTCGACAGCGTCTGCGCCTTGATGGCGGCGTAGGTCTCGGCGTCGACGATCTGGTCGCCGGTCACGCCCAGCAGGCCGAGGCCGAGGCCGTCGTTGGTCTCGGGCAGCAGGCCGCCGTATTCGGGGCGCTGGCGGCCGTCGAACATCGCCTCGATCTTCGCGTGGGCGGCGTCCCAGCGGGACTGGTCGGCACGCAGGTATTTCTCGACCTGCTGGTCGATCGCGGTGTTCATGAACATCGCGAGGATGATCGGCGCGGGGCCGTTGATGGTCATCGACACCGAGGTGCTGGGCGCGCACAGGTCGAAGCCGGAGTACAGCTTCTTCATGTCGTCCAGCGTGGCGATGTTGACGCCGGAGTTGCCGATCTTGCCGTAGATGTCGGGGCGCGGCGCGGGGTCTTCGCCGTACAGCGTCACGCTGTCGAACGCGGTGGACAGGCGCGCGGCCGGCTGGCCGACGCTGAGGTAGTGGAAGCGGCGGTTGGTGCGCTCGGGCGTGCCCTCGCCCGCGAACATGCGGATCGGGTCCTCGCCGGTGCGGCGGTACGGATAGACGCCGCCGGTGTACGGGTAGTAGCCGGGCAGGTTTTCCTTCTGCAGGAAGGTCAGCAGCTCGCCCCAGCCCTTGTAGGTGGGCGCGGCGATCTTCGGGATCTTCTGGTGCGAGAGGGATTCGCGATAGTTCTCGACCCGGATGGTCTTGTCGCGGACCTGGTATTCGTTGACGTCGTCGACGATGGATTTCAGGCGCGCGGGCCATTCGCGCAGCAGCTTGAGGGCTTCGCTGTCGAGCGACTGGACGGCGTCGTTATAGCGCTGGCGCAGCGTGAGGAGGGTGCGGTCGACGTCGACGCGGCCCCTCATCCGCCCTTCGGGCACCTTCTCCCCGCTCTCGCGGGGAGAAGGAGAGGCAAAGGCGGCGGTGTGGGATGTTGCGTCGCCCCTCATCCGCCCTTCGGGCACCTTCTCCCCGCTGTCGCGGGGAGAAGGAGAAGCGGAGACGCCGTGCGAGGCGCTGGCATGGGCGGCGGAGACGCCGTCCTTCTCCCCGCTGGCGGGGAGAAGGTGGTCCGCAGGACCGGATGAGGGGCCGGGCAGCAGCGTGTCGGGGGCATACAGCTCCAGCGCCTTCGGCAGCGCGGCGTCGCCGAGGTCGTGCAGGGACTGCCAGTAGCTCTGCGCGCGATCGGCGATCTCGGCCTGCGATTCGATGCGGCGATTGATGCTGCGGCCCTGTTCGGCGATCTCGGCGAGGTAGCGGACGCGCTGGCCGGGGATGAGGACGGTGGCGCGGGGTTCCTTGAGGCTGGTGTCGATGGCCGGCGACCACTTCGCCTCCGGCAGCGACAGCTTCTCGCGCAGCAGGCGGCACAGGTTGGCGAACATCCAACTGATGCCGGGGTCGTTGAACTGGCTGGCGATGGTCGGATAGACCGGCACGTCCTCGTCGGCGACGTTGAAGGCGACGCGGTTGCGCTTCCACTGCTTGCGCACGTCGCGCAGGGCATCTTCCGCGCCGCGCTTGTCGAACTTGTTCAGCACGACCAGTTCGGCGAAGTCGAGCATGTCGATCTTCTCGAGCTGGCTGGGCGCGCCGAAATCGCTGGTCATCACGTACATCGGGAAATCGACGAGGTCGACGATCTCCGAATCGCTCTGGCCGATGCCGGCGGTCTCGACGATGACCAGATCGTAGCCCAGCGACTTGAGGAAGCCGATGCAGTCCTTGAGCACGACGTTCGTCGCCATATGCTGGCGTCGGGTCGCCATCGAGCGCATGAACACGCGCTTGCTGCGCAGCGAGTTCATGCGGATGCGGTCGCCCAGCAGCGCGCCGCCGGTGCGGCGGCGGGTGGGGTCGACCGAGATCACGGCGATGCGCATCTCGGGGAAGTTGGCGAGGAAACGGTTGAGCAGTTCGTCGGTGACCGACGACTTGCCGGCGCCGCCGGTGCCGGTGATGCCGACGACCGGCGTCTTGCCGCCGGCGAGCTGCCATTCCTTGCGCAGGTGGGCGAGTTCGGATTCATCCAATGCGCTTTCTTCGATCGCCGACAGCATGCGGCCGATCTCGATCTCGTCGTCGAAGCCGACCCGGTGCGGCTTCTCGACCGGCAGGCGGGCCGCGCCGGCGCGGCGCACCACGTCCTCGATCATCGCGACCAGGCCCATGTGCATGCCGTCGTTCGGGTGGTAGATGCGCTCGACGCCGTAGGCCTGCAGTTCGCGGATCTCCTCCGGCGTGATCGTGCCGCCGCCGCCGCCGAACACCTTGATGTGGCCGGCGCCGCGCTCCTTGAGCATGTCGACCATGTACTTGAAGTATTCGACGTGGCCGCCCTGGTAGCTGGACAGCGCGATGGCGTCGGCGTCTTCCTGCAGCGCGGCGCGGACCACGTCCTCAACGCTGCGGTTGTGGCCGAGGTGGATGACCTCGGCGCCCTGCGCCTGGATCAACCGGCGCATGATGTTGATGGCGGCGTCGTGGCCGTCGAACAGGCTGGCCGCGGTGACGAAGCGCAGCGGCGCGGCGTCGGGGCGGGAGGCGGGGACGTGCCCTTCGGCGGTGTGGGCGGCTGGCGTGCTCATGCGCGCTCCGTGCAGGTAACGAGTGATGGCCCATTCTAGCCTGCCGGTCCGCGCCGGCCTCATGCCGGAGGCCCGCTGCGCGGCCGGCCGCGCCTTGCCCCCGGGCCGCGGCGGCGTGGATACTGCCGCGCATGGTTCGGGCAGGGGGTGGCGGATGGCGGCGATGACGATGCGGCGGGCGCTGCGGATCCTCGGCTGGGGCCTGTTCTCGCTGGCCGCGCTGGCGACCAGCGGCCTGCTGCTGGCCGACCACCTGACCCCGCCGGCCACCGGCAAGCCCTCCGCCGCGCTGCCGCCGCGGGCGGACGCGACCGCGCTCGACCGGGAACTGGCGCCGCTGCTGGCCGCCCATCCCGGCCAGACCGGGGCGCTGCTGGTCAACGACGGCGTGGACGCCTTCGCCGCGAGGGCGCTGTCGGCGCAGCGGGCCGGGCGCAGCCTCGACCTGCAGTACTACATCTGGCACGACGATCTGGCCGGCCGCCTGCTCGGGCGCGAGGTCTGGCGCGCGGCCGAGCGTGGCGTGCGCGTGCGCATGCTGCTCGACGACATGAACGCGAAGGGCATGGACTCGAAGCTGCTGCTGCTCGACGCCCATCCCAACATCGAGATCCGCCTCTACAACCCGTTCCGCAACCGCACCGGGCTGGCGCGGATCGTCGAACTGGCGCAGCGGTTCTTCAGCGTCAACCATCGCATGCACAACAAGGCGTGGATCGCCGACAACCGGGTGGCGGTGGTCGGCGGCCGCAACATCGGCGTGGAGTATTTCGGCGCCGGCGAGGACGTGAATTTCCGCGATCTGGACATGGTGCTGTTCGGCCCGGCGGTGCAGGAAACGAGCGCGATCTTCGACCGCTACTGGAACAGCGAGGCGGTGGTGCCGCTGACCGCGCTGACGCGGGCGCCGAAGGCGGGGTTCGACAGCCTGGGCCAGCAGATCGAAACCGAGGCCGCCGGCCCGGAGGCGCAGCACTACCTGCGCCGGCTCGCCGAGTCGACCCGGGTGCAGGACTACGCGCGCCAGCAACTGGTGCCGTTCTGGAGCGATCGCCTGCACCTGTACGCCGATCCGCCGCTGAAAGGCCGCGACGACGCCAGCGCCGACTGGCTGGTCGGCCGCATCGCCCGCGACATCGCCGGCGCGAAGCGCAAGGCGCTGCTGATCTCGCCGTATTTCGTGCCCGGCGACGACGGCACCGAGGCCCTCAAGCGCCTCGTGCGCGAGGGCGCGACCGTGGGCGTGGTCACCAATTCGCTGGCCGCCAACGACGTGCCGGCGGTGTACGGCGGCTACAGCCAATACCGGGCCGAGCTGCTGCGCGGCGGCGCGCACGTCTACGAACTGCGCGCCCAGGGCGACCCCGGCAGCAGCCTGTTCGGCAGCAGCGGCGCCAGCCTGCACACCAAGGCCTACGTCATCGACGACCGCCGCGGCTTCATCGGCTCGTTCAACATGGACGCGCGCTCGGCCTACCTCAACACCGAGATGGGCGTGATGTTCGACGATCCCGGGCTGGCGCACGCGCTGCGCGACGAATACCTGCGGCTGTCGGGGCCGGAACTGAGTTACTGGGTGTCGCTGGACGCCGCAGGCGACCCGCGCTGGCTCGACCGCACGCGCACGCCGCCGCGGATGCTGGCGGTCGCGCCGGACACCACGCGCTGGCAGCGCGCCACCGCGCGCGTGGTGTCGTGGCTGCCGATCGAATCGCAGCTTTGAACGCGGGCGCGGCCGCGCTCGCGGCGCTGTTCTCCGCCGCCGAACGCGGCAACGCCGACGATGCCGTGCGCCTGGCGGCCGCGCTGGTCGAGGCCCAGCGCATGGCCGACGCCCAGGCGTGGTACCTGCGCGCCGCCGAGACCGGGCAGCCGCCGGCGCAGATCGAATACGCGCGGATGCGGCTGTTCGGCATGGCAGGGCCGCCCGCGCCGGACGTCGCGACGCACTGGCTGCTGCGCGCGGAGCGCAGCGGACACCCGGCGGCGGCCGAACTGCTGGCGTCGATCGCGATCGGCGGCGCGGCGCTGCCGCGCGACGGCCGCATCAACGAACGCATCCATCGCGCGGTGCAGGCCGACTTCCCGCCAGCGCTGCTGACGGCCGCGATCCACTTCGGTCGCAAGGCGCATCCCGAGGACCAGGCGCTGTGCCTGCGGCTGCTGCAGCGCGCAGCCGCGGGCGGCAGCGCGGTGGCCGCAGCGCTGTTCGCCGAGCGCCTGGCGCACGGCGAAGGCTGCGAAGCCGACCCGGACGCGGCCACGGCGCTGTGGACGCAGCTCGAAGCCGGCGGCGTCGCGCGACTGCCCCGATTCACGCTGCCGCCGCCCGATCCCGCCGGCGCGCCGCGGCGGCTCACGCTGGAAGACGCGCTGCATCCGCCGCAGGCGCAGCCGCTGAGCGCGCAGCCGCGGGTGTCGACGATCGATCGCCTGTTCTCCGCGGACGAATGCCGGCTGTGCATCGCCAGCGCCCGCCCGCACATGCATGCGTCCCAGACCGTCGATCCGCTGACCGGCGAGGCCCACGCGCTGTCCCTGCGCACCAGCAGCGAAACCTGCTTCGATCCGCTGATGGAGCACAGCGCGCTGCGTCTGGCGCAGTTGCGCATGGCCGCGGCGGCGGGCATCGACCTGCCCAACGCCGAACAGCTCACCGTGCTGCACTACGCGCCGGGCCAGCAATACCGTCCGCATCGCGATTACCTGCCGGCCGGCGCGATCGGGCACGACCACCCGCACGCCGGCAACCGCGCGCGCACCGTCATCGTCTATCTGAACGCGGTCGAAGCCGGCGGCGCCACCGAATTCCCGATCCCCGGCCTGCGCGTGGAACCGTTTCCAGGTCGCGCCGTGATCTTCGACAACCTCCATCCCGACGGTTCGCCCGATCCCGATTCGCTGCACGCCGGCCTGCCGGTGGACGCCGGCGAGAAATGGCTGGCGACGCTGTGGATCCGCCAGGGCCGCCATCGGGCTTTCTGACGGGCCGCTCTCAGCGCGTGATCACTTCGCGATGCATCGGCGCGAGCAGCGCCAGCAGCCGGTTCTGGGCACGGAACGGAATGCCGCGGCGCTGCATCGCGATCTGCAGGTCCTCGACCAGCGCGTTGAAGTCGGCGCGGTCGATCGCGAAGCCCGCGTGCGTCTCGCGCATGTCGCGGCCGCTGTAGGCGCAGCCGCCGCCGAGGATCGCGCAGAACTGCTCGGCCAACTGGCGCTTGACCCGCGCGTGGTCGACCTTCTCGAAGAACGGGCGCGTGCGCGGATCCTCGAGCAGGATCGCCATGAAATCGTCCATCAGCGCGGTCATGCCGGCGGCGCCGCCGAACTGGGCGTAGACGCCGGCGAGTTCGGGATGGGCGGGCGCCGGATCGGGCACGGCGGTGTCCGCGGCCGAAGCGGGGGAAGCGTGCGTCGCGGCCAGCAGGGCGACGGCAAGGAACGTGTGGGACAGGCGCATGGACATCTCCGGGTTCAGAAGCCGACCTGCAGCGAGGCATAGACGCCACGCTGGCTGTCGCGGATGACGATGTTGCCGAGGTCGACGTAGGCCACGGTCAGGGCGACGTGGCGATTCGGCGTCCAGGCGACGAAGACGTCCCACGCATCGTCCTCGTGGGCGATGCGCAGGTTGTCCGGCTTGGTGCGGTATTCGGCGCCCACCGCGAACCGCCGGTCGAGCAAGTACGCGACCGAACCCTCGAACTGCGCGGAGCGGCCGTCCTTGCGGTCGCCGCCGAAGCCGAGGATGCCGAACTGGTTGGCCTCGGTGAGGCGCACGGTGCCATTGAGCAGCAGGCTCTTGTCGAGGTAGAGCTTGGTGGCGCTGACGTAGAGATCGGTGCCAGTGTCGCCGCGCGCGCCGATCGCGCGCAGCAGCGCGCCGCGATCGTTGCGCTTGCGCTGCACGCCGACCGCGACCTGCGGCAGCCAGCGGTCCTGTTCGAGGATGGCGTCGCCGAACAGCTTCACCTTCACGCCGAACGTGTCTTGCGCGATTTCGTAGCCGCGCCCCAGCCCCAGCGCGGCGCCGACGTCGCGGGTGTCGAAGCGCTGGCGCGAGACGCTGAGTTCGACGCGGTCGTGGACGCCGAGCAGCGCGCCGTAGCTTTCGAGGCCGTAGTCGGAGACGTCGACGCGGGTGTAGAAGGCGTTGGCGCCGAACTGGCCGCGTTCGCCGTAGCCGCCGATCAGCGCCCACGGGGTGAGGCCACCGCCGGCCGCGCCTTCGACCTGGCTGACGCCGGCGGTGAGCAGCAGCTTGCCGCCGGTGAGGGGATTGGCGGGTTCGACGACCTTGGGCTCCTCGCCCGGGTCGAGGTCGGACAGCTCCTGCGCCGACGCGGCTGCGCCGAAGAGGGAGGAGGCGAGCGCGCAGCCAAGGGCCAGGCGGCGCGCGGAGGGCGGATCGAAGGGAATGGGCATGGGTATGAGGGCTCGATGGCGACGTCGGAACGGCGGCGCCGTGCCGCCGGCGTGTTCAGGATTTCGGGGATGCGGCGGAGACCCGCGCGCAGAGTCGGTTGAAGGCGTCCGTCAGGCGGGCGACCGCGCCGTTGCCGACGACCGGGGCGCGCACGTGCAGGTCGCCGCTGTCCGCCGCATACGTCGCGACCCGCAGCAGGGCGTCCAGCGGCGACCGCCACCGCACCCGGAACCACGCCATCCCGGCGATCAACGCCGCCAGCGCGAGACCGGCGCCGGCGAGCAGCGGCAGCCGCGCGGCATCGCGCACGGCCTCGCCCGGTCGCGGCGAGGACAGCAGCAAGACGCGCGCCTGCGCATCGCCGAACAGCGGGGCGGAGGCCGCGGCGCGACGCACCCCGCCGATCACGAAGTCGACGGACCCGGCCGCGTTCGCACCCGCGGCGGCCTGCACCTCGGCGTCGCCGCCGGCGAGCAGCGTCGATGCCACGACGCGCGCCTTGCCGCCCACGTCGGCCAGCAGCACGGCGTCGATGCCGGGGTCAGGCCCGGCCGTTTCGGCGATGGCCTGGGCGAAGCCCGCGTCCAGCGGCGTCGCGACCAGCAGGTAGATCTCGCTGAAGCCGTATTCGGCCAGCGGCAGGATCCGCATCTCCATCAGCCGCGGGCCTTCGACGAGGATGCCGTTGCGCGCCGACTTGCCCTCGCGCACCTGGCGGAACAGCGGCGAATCGGCATACGAGAACTGGCCGGCGAGCCGATCGGTCGAGACCAGCACGTGGCCGTCCTCGCCGAGGATCGCCACCAGCGCGAGCCCGAGCTGTCCCCGGCGTTCCTCGAGCAGGTCGCCGACCGAGGTGTAGTCGGGCTCGGTGCCGGGCAGCACGCTGTCCAGCGCCTGGGCGATGTAGCCGGTCACGGCCTGATTGCCGGCGATCATCTGCGCGCGCAGCGCGATTTCGCGCGCGTACTGCCGCTCGACCGCGCGATGCGCCGCGCGCAGTTCGCGCAGTTGTTCGCCTTCCAGCGCACGCGCCAGCCGCGCGTCGTGCCAGGCGACGATGCCCGCGGCCAGCGCGATCGCGGCGACCACGAGGCCGACGGCGGGGAGGAGTTGACGGGACGCGGCGCTCATCGGTCGTGGCCTTCGTGGCGATCGGTGGAGAGCGGCGGCTTGGTCGCGACGATGCGCTGCGCGGGCACTTTCGCCGGAGCGTCGACCGCGACGCTGATCGGCGCGCCGCGCGGATGCCAGAACACCAGCGTGCCCGCGCCGTCCGGCACGTCGGGGATGCGGAAGCGGCCGTCGCGTCCGGGGCGCGCGAAATACGGCGTCGCCAGCACCAGCACGTTGGCGCGCATCGCCTGGTGCACGCTGCAGTTCACCAGCACCAGCCCGGGGCGCGTGAACACCTGCTGCCGGTTCTGGCCCGGCCCGTAGAACCCGAAGTCGAAGCCGTTGGTCGGGCTGCGCGAATACACGTTGTGGAGGATCGTGTCGGCATTCGGGAACGCGACGGTGCTGCCGACCGGCACGACCAGCACCGCCGGCGAGAAGCCCTTGCTGCGCGTGACCACCGAGAAGCGCCCGGGCTTCGGCGCCGGGGCGCCCGCCTTCGGCAGGAAATAGACGACGCCGTCGGAGACCTCGCCCGCATCCACCGCCTGCTGCGCGCCGGGCGTCAGTTCGAGCCGCCCCTCCAGGCCGCCCGCCGCATCGCGATCGGCGGCGGCCGACCGCGGAGAAATCATCGACATCGACAGCAACAGTGCCGCCGCCATGCTAAACGCACGATCCGTCCCCATTCCGTATGCCCCCCGTGTGTGATGCGCGACGCGTGCCTTGGTCGCGCATCCACCGTTACGGGGCGGCGGGCGATCTGGATGCAGGCGACGCCTCGATCGGCCGGATCGGGCGATCCGCTCGGCGCGTGCGGCGTGCAGCGCCCGCTGCATACGATTCCATTAAACTACGGCCCCGCGACCGGCAACGGCCGCATCCCCAAGCCGCTGACACCAGCCAATTCAACGACTTGCAACATACCTCGGCGTATCCAAACCGATCCACGCCGACGCAACGGAGCTTCCGATGATCTTCGAACACATCGAAAACAACGGCCATGAGCAGGTCGTGTTCTGTCACAACAAGGACGCGGGCCTGAAGGCCATCATCGCGATCCACAACACGGTGCTCGGCCCCGCCCTCGGCGGCCTGCGCATGTGGCCGTACAAGACCGAGCAGGACGCGCTGAACGACGTGCTCCGCCTGTCGCGCGGCATGACCTACAAGAACGCGGTGGCCGGCCTGAACATCGGCGGCGGCAAGGCGGTGATCATCGGCGACCCGTCGAAGGACAAGTCCGAGGCGCTGTTCCGCGCGTTCGGCAAGTTCGTCGATTCGCTGGGCGGCCGCTACATCACCGCCGAGGACGTCGGCATCGACGTCAACGACATGGAATACGTGTATCGCGAGACCGAGTACGTCACCGGCGTGCACCAGGTCCACGGCGGTTCGGGCGACCCCTCGCCGTTCACCGCCTACGGCACGCTGCAGGGCCTGATGGCCACGCTCAACAAGAAGTACGGCGACGAGGAAGTCGGCCGCCACAGCTACGCGGTGCAGGGCCTGGGCCACGTCGGCATGGAGTTCGTGAAGCTGCTGAAGGAACGCGGCGCCAAGATCTTCGTCACCGACATCAACAAGGACCTGGTCGCGCACGCGGTCGACGAATACGGCGTCGAGGCGGTGGCCCCGGACGAGATCTACGACGTGCCCGCCGACGTCTATTCGCCGTGCGCGCTCGGCGGCACCGTCAACGAACTGACCCTGCCGCGGCTGAAGGCCAAGATCATCTGCGGTGCGGCCAACAACCAGCTCGCGAACAACGCGATCGGCGACGAAGTGATGAAGCGCGGCATCGTCTATGCCCCGGACTACGCGGTCAACGCCGGCGGCGTGATGAACGTGTCGCTGGAGATCGACGGCTACAACCGCGAACGCGCGATGCGGATGATGCGCACGATCTACCACAACCTCGCGCGCATCTACGAGATCGCCGACCGCGACGGCATCCCGACCTACCGCGCCGCCGACCGTCTCGCCGAGGAGCGCATCGCCGCGATCGGCAAGCTGAAGTTGCCGATGGGCCGTACCGCGCCGCGTTTCCTGGGGCGCATGCGCGGGCATTGATCCACCGCTCCGCGGTGAATCACCCAAGGTTTGCCAAGCAAACCTTGGGCCCCATGCTCCACTGCCACATCCCCGCCGCTGCCGCGGCGCCCCCTTGACTCAAGGGGGCTATCGACGACTTCCAGATTGCGAGGTAGAGATGCGTCCGTTTCCGCTGGGTGAGGAGCTCGATGCGCTGCGCGAGGCGGTGCGGCGTTTCGCCGAGAGCGAGATCGCGCCGCGCGCGGCGAAGATCGACGAGGAGAACGTCTTCCCGTCGGATCTATGGGCCAAGCTCGGCGAACTGGGGCTGCTCGGCATCACCGTGCCGGCCGAGTTCGGCGGCAGCGGGATGGGCTATCTGTCGCACCTGGTCGCGATGGAGGAAATCTCCCGCGCGTCCGGCGCGGTCGGCCTGAGCTACGGCGCGCACTCCAACCTCTGCGTCAACAACCTCTACGCCAACGGCAACGACGCCCAGCGCCGCAAGTACCTGCCGAAGCTGTGCAGCGGCGAGTGGGTCGGCGCGCTGGCGATGAGCGAACCCGGCGCCGGCTCGGACGTGGTCGGTTCGATGTCCTGCCGGGCCGAGTTGAAGGGCGACACCTGGATCGCCAACGGCAACAAGATGTGGATCACCAACGGCCCCGAGGCCGACGTGCTGGTGGTCTACATGCGCACCGCCAGCCGCGAGCTGGGCAGCAAGTGCATGACCGCCTTCATCGTCGAGAAGGGCATGAAGGGCTTCCGCACCGCGCAGAAGCTGGACAAGTTCGGCATGCGCGGCAGCAACACCTGCGAACTGGTGTTCGAGCAGTGCGAGATCCCGGCCGAAAACGTGCTCGGCGAGGTCAACAACGGCGTCAAGGTGCTGATGAGCGGCCTGAACACCGAGCGGCTGGTGCTCAGCGGCGGCCCGATCGGGCTGATGCAGGCCGCGCTCGACGTCGCCCTGCCCTACGTGCGCGAGCGCCGCCAGTTCGGCTCGGCCATCGGCACCTTCGGGATCATGCAGGCCAAGATCGCCGACATGTACACGTCGCTGCAGTCCAGCCGCGCCTTCGCCTATCAGGTCGCGCGCGACTACGACGCCGGCCACAAGTCGCGGATCGACGCCGCGAGCTGCCTGCTGCACGCCTCCGAGGCCGCGGTGCAGGTCACGCTGGAGGCGATCCAGACGCTGGGCGGCAACGGCTACATCAACGAATACCCGACCGGCCGCCTGCTGCGCGACGCCAAGCTGTACGCGATCGGCGCGGGCACGAATGAAATCCGGCGGATGCTGATCGGCCGCGAACTGTTCAACGGCAACTTCTGATCCACGGCGCCTCCCGAGGCGCATGGTCGCGATCGATACGACCGGCGGTCGCGTCGCGCGCGACCCGCGATGCGGGCGCGCGGCGCCCGGCGCGGCACGCTACAGTGCCCGCACCCGCCCCCACCGCCCGTCCATGCCTGCTCTCCCGCATCGCCCGCTGCGACTCCTCGGCACCGGTCTGTCCACGCCCGCACAGTGGCTGGACAGCGCGACCCTCGACGCCCGGCTGGGCCTCGCCCCGGGCACGATCGAAGCGCGCACCGGCGTGTCCCGCCGCGGTGTCGAACCCGAACGCAACGCCGCACAGGTCGCCGCGGAAGCGGCGCGGGCCGCGCTGCGCGACGCCGGCATCGGCGCCGACGCCCTCGACGCCGTGGTCTGCGCCAGCGCCAGCCACGACCAGGCGATGCCCAGCAACGCCGCGCTGCTGCATCGCGAACTCGGCCTCCGCGGCGCCGCCGCCTTCGACGTCAACGCAAGCTGCATCGGATTCCTGATGGGCCTCGACCTGGTGGCGTCGCTGCTGGCCAGCGGACGCTACCGGCGGGTGCTGCTGGTGTCGTGCGACCTCGCCTCGCGCGCGCTCGACCCGCGCGACCTCGACACCTTCGGCCTGTTCGGCGACGGCGCCGCGGCGGCGGTGCTCGACGCCGGCGATGGGCGCGACGGCGACCACGGCCCGATGCTGCTCGCGGCGCGGTTCGAGACCTGGTCCGAAGGCGCGCACGCCTGCGAGATCCCGGGCGGCGGCTCGCGGCTGCCGCCTTCGCGCCACGACGGCGACTATCGCGAGGTCTGCACGTTCCGCATGGACGGCAAGCGCCTGTACCGGATCGCCGCCGCGCATTTCGAGGACTTCGTCGCCGGCTTGCTGGCCGAGGCCGATGCCGGGATCGAAGACATCGCCCGCGTCGTGCCGCACCAGGCATCGCGGCTCGGCATGGAACACGTGTTCAAGCGCCTGGGGCTGCCGCGCGACCGCATCGAGGACATCTTCGCGTCGCACGGCAACCAGGTCTCCGCTTCGCTGCCGACCGCGCTGCACCTCGCGCTCGCCGGCGGCCGGCTGCGCCGCGGCGACACCGCGCTGCTGATCGGCACCGCCGCCGGCGTCACCCTCGGCGGCGCGGTGCTGCGGCTGTGAACGACGGCGGCACGGCATTCCCGCGCACCTCGCTGACCGTGCTGCGGGTCGGCCATTGCACCCATCCCGAATGCCTCGCCCTGCGCGGCGGCGGCCTGCGCAGCGCGACCTTCCCGGCGCTGGTCGGGCTGATCCGCCATCCCGACGCCGGGGCGCTGCTGTTCGACACCGGCTATGCCGATCACTTCCTGCGCGCGACCGCTGCTTTTCCCGAACGCCTGTACCGCTGGGCGACGCCGGTGTCGCTGCCGCCGGAGGAATGCCTGCTGCCGCAGCTCGCGCGCCACGGGATCGCCGCGCACGAAGTCGCCGGCGTGTTCGCCTCGCACCTGCACGCCGACCACATCGCCGGGCTGCGCGACCTGCCGCGCGCGCGGCTGTGGTGCAGCGACGCGGCGTTGCGCTTCGCGCGCACGCCCGGCCGGGTCGCGCGCCTGCGCAAGGCGACGCTGCAGGCGCTGTTGCCGGACGATGTCGAGCGCCGCCATGTCGCCATCGAATCGTGCGAGCGGAGCGCGCTGCCGTCGGGCTGGCGGGTGCTGGGCGACGGCCTCGACCTGCTCGGCGACGGCAGCCTGCGCGCGGTGCCGCTGCCGGGCCACGCGCGCGGCCACTTCGGCCTGCTGCTGCGCCACGAGGACGACCGCGAGGTGCTGCTCGCCGGCGACGCAACCTGGCGCATCGACGACGCCCGCCGTGCGCATGCGCCCGCGCCGGCCACGCGCGCGCTCAGCGACGACTGGTCGCTCCAGCACGCGACGCTGGCGAAACTGCAGGCCGTGCTCGACCAGGGCGACGACGGTCACTGCGTGCTGCCGTCGCACTGCGCAGCCAGCTACGCGCGGCTGCCCGCGGCGATGCGGGGCACGCCATGAAGGGCACGCCATGAAACTGCTGATCACCGGCGCGTCCGGCTTCATCGGCGGCCGCTTCCTGCAGCGGTTCCGCGGCGCGCCCGGACTGGAGTTGCTGGGCGTCGGCCGGCGCACGCTGCCCGACCCGGACTACCGCGCGATCGATCTGTCGCAGCCGTTCGACCTCGACTTCGCGCCGGACGTGGTCATCCACGCCGCGGCGCTGTCGTCGCCGTTCGCGCCGCGCCGCGACTACCTGCGCCACAACGTCGAGGCGACGCGAAACATCGTCGACTGGTGCCGCGCGCACGGCCGGCCGAAACTGGTCTACCTCTCGTCGAGTTCGGTGCATTACCGGCCGTGCGACCAGCTCGGCATTCGCGAGGACGATCCGATCGGCCCGCGCTTCGCCAACACCTATGCCGAGACCAAGGCCGCCGGCGAGACGCTGGTGCGCGGCTACGACGGCGCGTGGACGATCCTGCGGCCGCGCGCGGTGTTCGGACCGGGCGACACGGTGCTGTTCCCGCGCCTGCTGCTCGCCGCGAAGCGCGGCAAGCTGCCGAACATCGTGCGCGACGGCAAACCCGCCGTCGGCGACCTGATCGGCGTCGATGCGCTGGTCGACTACATGCTGCGCGCGGCGCGCCTGCCGGAGGCCGTCGGCGCGTTCAATCTCAGCCAGGGCGAACCGGTGGTGATGCAGGACTTCCTCGCCGACGTGTTCCGGCGGCTCGGACTGCCGACGCCCGCGCGCACGGTGCCGTACCGCGTCGCGCATCTCGCGGCGCACGCGGCGGAACTGGCGTGGACGCTGCTGCCGCTGCGCGGCGAACCGCCGGTGACGCGCTTCGGCGTGGACGTGCTCGCCTTCAGCAAGACCTTCGACGTCGCGAAGGCGCGCGCCGTGCTCGGCCCGCCGTCGAAGACGCTGGCCGAGGGCGTGGACGATTTCGTCGCCTGGCAGGGGCCGCGGCTGTGAGCCATGCCCACGCCATCGCCCTCGCGCTGTGCCTCGCCTGGCCGCTGGTCGAGGCGTGGCGGCAGATCGCCGCCTGGCGCGCGCTGCGGGCGATGCCGTCGGCGCCGGCCGGCGTGGACGCGCCCGATCGCTTCGCGGCCGTCGACGTGCTGCAGCCGATCCGCAGCGGCGATCCCACCCTGGGCGAAGCGCTCGGCGCCAGCCTGCGCGCGCTCGGCGCCCGCGGCGCGACCCTGCACTGGCTGATCGACGAGGACGACCCGACCGCCGCCGTCGCGGTGCGCGGCGTGCTCGCGCGGCAGCCGGAACTCGCGTCGCGGGTGCGGGTCGGCCTGCACCCGCCCTGCCCCGCCGGCGTCAATCCCAAACTGTTCAAACTCGATCGCGCGCTGGCGGGCTGCGCCGGCGACACCGTGCTGGTGCTCGACGACGACGCGCGGCTGCCGCCGGCGACGCTGGACGCCCTGCTCGCCGCACTGCCCGGCGCGCCGGCGCCCGCAGCGAACCCGGTCGTCGCCACCGCCCTGCCCGCCTACCTGCCCGCGCCCGGCAGCGGTTCGCGGCTGCTGGCGCGGTTCGTCAACGACCATGCCCCGATCACCTACCTGCCGCCGCGTCTCGCCGGCGGCGCGCCGACGCTCAACGGCATGTGCTGGGCGATGCGTCGCGACGCGCTGCTGTCGATCGGCGGCTTCGCGCCGCGACTGCACCACCTCACCGATGATCTGGCGATGGCGCAGGCCGTGCTCGACGCCGGCGGCCGCATCGACCAGCGCAGCGAGCCGGTGTGGATGCGGACCGCGCTGCCGGATCGCGCGGCCTACGTCGCGCAGATGCATCGCTGGATGCTGTTCGGCCTGCTGCTGGCGCGCGCGCAGCGCTGGCCGGCACGGCTGCGCGTGCTGCTGGGCCAGGGCCTGCCGTCGCTGCTGCCGCTGGCGGCGACGCTGGCGCTCGCGGCGTCGCCGTCGTGGGCCGGCGCGATCGCGGTCGCCTGCGGCGCGGGCGCGCACGTGCTCGGCCGACGCGCGCTGCAGCGCGCCTGCGCGGGCGCGGCCGCGAAGGCCGAGCCGGCGACCTCGCTGCTGGTCGCGCTGCTGCTGCCGCTGCACCTGCTGCACGCCGCGCTCGTGCCGCGCATCCGCTGGCGCACGCATCGCTATCGGGTGTACGCGAACGATCGGTTCGAGGCGCTGCCGTGAGCGTGCCACCGCAGCCGCGCATCGCCTTCCTCACCGGGCAGAGCGATCCCGGGCGCTGCGCGCTGTCGCCGGCGCAGCGGCGCGTGCTCGAACGCCTCGCGGACGCCGCGCCGGACCTCGACTGCACGCCGCAGAACTTCCCGTGGATCGCGGACACCGCGCCGTGGCGTGCGGTGCCGCTGCTGCGCGCGAGCCTCGCCAACGGCCGCCAGTGGCTGGCCGCGCGCCGCGGCTCGCTGTCGCCGTTCGCCGCCACCGAGATCGAAGCGGCGCGGTCGCGGCTGCGCGAGGCCCCGCGCACGCTGCTGCTGGCCGGAAGCTGTGGACTGAGCCTGCTCGATGCGCTGGTCGCGGGCTTCGACGACGCCCAGCGCGCGCGACTGCGCGTCGTCGCCTACGGCGCGGTCGCGCCGCGCTGGCCGCGGTGCATCGACGGCGCCGCGCTGCGCGGCGATCGCGACCGCATCGCGCGCTGGTTCGGCCCGGCCGGCGGCCCGCCGCCGCAGTCGCTCGCCTGCGGTCACCTCGACTACCTCGACCACGCCGCCGTCGTCGATGCCGCCCGCGCCCAGTTCGCGTGGCTGCGGGGCTTCGCGTGAAGCGGCCCCGGATCGAACTGCTGGCGCCGCCGTTCGCGGGCCATCTGCATCCGGTCCTCGCGATCGGCCGTGCGCTGCGCGAGATCGCCGACGTGTCGGTCGTCAGCACCGAAGGCGCGCAGCCGCGGATCCGCGCCGCCGGGCTCGACGGCGTCGCCGTGGTGCCCGGCGCGGACGCGGCGCTGCGCGCGATCACCGACCCGCCGCATCCGGTCGGCGCGCACCCGCTGCGCCTGCACGCGCAGTTCAGCCGCAGCCTCGACCTGCTCGACGCGTTCGCGTCCGCGCTCGACGCGCGCTACGCGAAATGGCGTCCCGACCTGCTGATCGCCGATTTCACCCTGCCGGTGGCCGGCGCCGTGGCGCGGCGGCGCGGCATCGCGTGGTGGACCTCGCATCCCTCGCCCTGCGTGATCGAGGCCCCCGGCGGCCCGCCGGCCTACCTCGGCGGCTGGTGGCCGGGAGTCGGCCCGTTCGGGCGCGCGCGCGACGCCGTCGCCGCGCGGGTCGTCCACGCGTTCAAGCGCGGCGTGCATCGCCTGCACGGGCGACGACTGGCGGCGCTGGGTTTCCCGTCGGCGTACCGCGACGACGGCAGCGAGGCCGCGTATTCGGATGAATGCATCCTCGCGCTGGGCCTGCGCGAACTCGAGTTCGAGCGCCGCTGGCCGGCGTCGCTGCGCTTCGTCGGGCCGATGCTGTGGAGTCCGCCCGGCCACGGCGCGCCGCCGCCCGACGACGGCGACCGCCACGTGCTGGCCACGCTGGGCACGCACCTGGGCTTCGCCAAGGACGGACTCGCGGCGATCCTGGACGATGTCGCGCGCGCGCATCCGGACATCGCGCTGCATTTCAGCGACGGCCGCCTCGACGACGGCGCGTTCGCCGCGCATCCCGCGCTGCGACGGCATCGCTGGGTCGATTACCCGGCGTGGATCCCGCGGATGCGCGCGGTGCTGCACCACGGCGGCGCCGGCGTGCTGTGGGAATGCCTGCGCGCCGGGGTGCCGGCGCTGGTGCTGCCGCGCGACTACGATCAGTTCGACCATGCCGCGCGTCTCGAAGCGGCGGGGGTCGCGATCCGGCTGCGGCATCCGCGCGAGATCGCGCCGGCGCTGCGGCGCGTGCTCGACGGCGACCACGGCCTGCGTCCCGACCGTTTCGTGGACGCGCTGCGCCCGAGGCTGGCCCGGGCGCAGGTGCTGGCGCTGGTGCGGGAGCGGTTCGCGATCTGAGCGGCGTCGCGGTTTCGCGCGTCCGGCCCCGGCCGCCCTCAGGCGCGGCTGGCGACGGCCGCGCCGGCGCCGGCGCCCGGCTTGGGCATGTACTTGCGGTTGAGCCAGGCCGCGACCACGAACGACAGCGACAGCGGCAGGAACCAGGCGATCAGGTGGTACCAGCCCGGCGGATCGATGCCGACCGCGCGGATCAGGCGATCCAGCCCGATCGCCAGGAACGCGATGTGGGTGGCGACGCCGCAGCCGATCATCGCCGAGTAGTGTTCCTTCAGCCACCAGCGCGCGGTGTCCATCGGCCGCAGGCGGCGCATCAGCATCTGCACGCCGGTGAGGGTGCCGATCGCGCTGAACCCCATCAGCAGCACCTGCGACATGTGCATGCCGACGGCGAACACGATCGCCGACGCGACGAGGTTGGCCAGCGCCACCGCGAGGTAGGCGCCGTGGCGGAACGCGCCCTGGTCGCGCTTGCGCCGGATCGCGCGCCAGCCCAGCCACATGCCGGTCGCGGTGATCACCACCAGGTAGCCCAGGAACGTGGCGATGCCCGGCTTGCCGCGGGTGGCGATGATCGCCGCCATCGGCGCCGCGGTGACGACGATGCCGAGCATCGCGATCATGTAGGTCTTGCCGGCGCGCAGGTGCAGCGGGCCGCCCTTCTTCGCGAACGCGGCGATCCAGAAGGTGACGAGCGCGACCAGGCCGGACAGGCCGTGGGCGAGCAGCAGGGTTTGGTAGGCGGTGTCCATGGCGAAGCTCCCGGGGCGATGGGCACAGTCTCCGGATCGGGCCCGACCCGCGGTACCTGCCCGCAGTCATCCGGAGGGGGTGAAAAAAGTCACCTCGTGCCCCGGAGCGCTTCCGCCGCCCGGCCGCCGCTGCCATGCTGCGCGCATGGACACCCCGACCCGCATCCAGCCGTGCGCGCAGACGCACGCCGCCTCGTTCGCCGCGCGCCTGTTCGCGCCGCTCAACATCGCGGCCTACGTCACCTGGTTCGCGGTGAGCCTGTCGGTGATCGACACCGACAAGCTCGCCGCGGCCGACGCCGGCCTGTGGGTGCGGGAATGGGCGGGCGTTGCCGCGCTCGTGGGGATGATCGCGCTGTTCGTCGCCTGCGCCTCGCGCCGCGACGGCGTCGATGCGCCGCCGTGGAACGTCGTCGCCCAGGGCCTGCTGGTGGTGCTGGCGGAATGGCTGCTGCGCGGCGGACAGACCGCGATCCTGCTGATCATCGTCGCCGGACAGGGCGTGCTGATGCTGCCCATGCGCGCGTTCGTGCTGTGGATGCTCGCCTTCAACGCGGCGATCGCGGCGATGTGGATCCAGCGCGTGCATTCGACCGGCGACCTGTTGCTGTCGCTGCTGCCGATCCTCGGCTTCCAGGCGTTCGCGGCGCTGACCGGCCACTACGCCGGCAGTCGCGAGCGCGCCCGCGAGCATCTGGCCCAGGTCAACGCCGAACTGCTCGCCACCCGCTGCCTGCTGGAGGAATCCGCGCGCGCCGGCGAACGCCTGAAGCTCTCGCGCGAACTGCACGACGTCGCCGGCCACACCCTGACCGCGCTCAAGCTCAACCTGGCGCGGCTGGCGCGCGATCCGGCGCTGGCCGGGCGCGAGGAACTGCTGGTGTCCTCCGCCCTCGCCGACGACCTGCTCGGCCAGATCCGCCAGGTCGTCGGCGCCCTGCGGCTCCACGACGGCTTCGACCTGCAGGCGGCGCTGGAGGCGCTGGCGCAGCCGATCCCGGGCGTGCGCATCGCCATCGACATCGAGGACCACCTGCGGGTCGACGATCTCGAGCAGGCCGAAGCCCTGCTGCGCTGCGCGCAGGAGGCGATCACCAATGCGCTGCGCCACGGGCGCGCGAGCGAGATCCGGGTCACGCTGCGTCGTGTCGACGGCGCACTGTCGTTCTCGATCGCGAACGACGGCGTCGCGCCGGCGCGGCTCGACTTCGGCAACGGCCTCACCGGCATGCGCGAACGGCTGCAGGCGGTCGGCGGCACGCTCGAGGTCGCGACCACCCCGCCGCGCGGGCTGCGGGTGATCGCACGCCTGCCGCTGGTCCGCACCCCGGGAGCCCCGGCATGAACGCGCCGCGGGCCGTGCGCATCGCGCTGTGCGACGACCAGGCGCTGGTGCTGCGCGGACTGTCCAGCCTGCTCGCCGACCTCGGTTTCGCGATCGCGCTGGAAAGCCCCGACGCCGAGCGCCTGCTCGCGGCGCTGCCGCAGCGGCCGGTGGACGTGATCGTCAGCGACATCCGCATGCCCGGGCTCGGCGGCATCGGCCTGCTGCGCACGCTGCGCGAGCGCGGCGACGCCACCCCGGTCATCCTGCTCACCACCTTCGACGACCCGGACCTGATGCTGCGCGCGGTCGAGGCCGGCGCGCAGGGGTTCCTGCTCAAGGACGCGTCGCCCGAGGACCTGCGCGCGGCGATCCAGCGGGTCGCCGGCGGCGAAACCCTGCTGCAGCCGGTGAGCCTGGGTCCGGTGCGCGCCGCCTGGCCGTCGGACGACACCGGCGCGGACGCACTGCGCCTGACCGAACGCGAGCGTTCGATCCTGCGCCTGGTCGCCGGCGGCTATTCCAACAAGGAAATCGGCCGCAGCCTGCACCTGTCCGAAGGCACGGTGAAGAACTACATCTCCGAACTGCTGGTGAAGCTCGACTGCCGCGACCGCACCCACGCGGTGCTGAAGGCGATCACCCAGCGCCTGCTGTAGCCCGCGCGACGCGACGCGCCCTCGCGCGCCTTGGGCCGCGGTCCGCAGCGGCCGCACGCCCTGCCTACCCTCGCCCCGCCCTCGCCGACCGACCGCGACGGCGCGCCGTCCTGCGCGCGTCGGCGCGGCAATGGCGCCGCCACCCCCGCGGCCGTCCCGCTTCCGTCGATCGCCACGATCCCGCCGGTCGCGAACGGTGATACGGCCCCGGCGCATCCTTTCCTTCCCGCGACGCACGCCCGACGCTGCGCCCGGCGGACGCCCCTTCCTCCTTCTTTCCGCGGCGACGGACGCGCCGCGCGATGCGTGCCTCCCTCGGGACGCATCGGACACGCCGACCCGTCGCGGGCCGGTCGCGCCGCGTGCGCAGGGATGCGCGCGCGGCGCACTTCCCAACGTCGCACACAAAGGATGACCATGACGCACACGCAGTCCCGTCGTACCCGTTCCCTCCGCCGCGCGCTCGCGGCCACGCTCGCCGCCGCGCTCGCCGTCACCGGCATCGCACAGGCCGCCGGCTGGACGCCCGGCCCGGCGATGACCAACGCGCGCATGGGGACCAGCGCGATCACGCTGCCCGACGGCCGGGTGATGATCGTCGGCGGCGCCGACGCCAAGCGTTCGGCCTTCGCCTTCTACACCGCGGACCTCTACAACCCGACCACCCATACCTGGACCCAGAGTGCGTACAGCATCGCGTCGCACTACCTGGCCGGCCTCGCGGTGCTGCCCAGCGGCAAGGTGCTGGTCGCAGGCGGCCTCGGCGCGTCCGGCATCCAGGGCACGGCCGAGCTGTACAACCCGGCGACCAATACCTGGACCGGCGCCGGGTCGCTCAACCAGAACCGCTACGGCATGACGTTCACGCAGCTCCAGAACGGCGACGTGCTCGCGATCGGCGGCGTGATCACCAACGGCACGCCGCAGGCCACGGTCGAACGCTACAGCGCCGCCGCCAACACGTGGACGACGGTGGCGCCGCTCGCGACCGCGCGTCGCGAGCCCGCGTCCGCGCTCCTGCCCGACGGTCGCGTGCTGGTCTCCGGCGGCGAGGGCCTGGGCTACGTGAAGCTCGCCAGCGCGGAGCTCTACGACCCCGCCACCAACACCTGGAGCCCGGCGGGCACGCTGGCGGCGGCGCGCAGCCTGCACACCGCGACCACGCTCGACAACGGCAAGGTGCTGGTGGTCGGGGGCGCCGCCGACAACGGTTCGGTCGCGACGGCGGAGCTGTATTCGCCCGCGACCAACACCTGGACGTCCGCCGGGACGCTGTCCGCCGCGCGCCAGCAGCACGTCGCGCTGCGCATGCCCAGCGGCAAGGTGCTGATCGCCGCCGGCTGGCCCAACACGATGACCACCGCCGAGCTCTACAACCCGGTCACCAACACCTGGAGCCTCGCGGGCAACCTGTCGACCGGGCGCAGCATGCCCAGCGGCGCGCTCGCCGGCAACGGCGTCGCGGTGATCGCCGGCGGCAAGTCGGCGACGTACGTGGTGCTCGCCAGCAGCGATCTCTACAGCGAATGAGCGAAGGCAGGCGCAGGGCGGTTCGCCGCCCTGCGCCTGTTGCGAACGCATGTCGCCCGCGCGATCGCAAGCCCGGTCGCGATCAGCGCTGGTGCTGGGTGATGCTGCCGGTGACCTTCGTCCAGCGATCGTTGAGCCACAGCACGGTGCCGTCGACGAGGTCGGCGGTCTTGTCCGGGCCCATCTGCGAGCGGCGGCAGTACAGCGTGCCCACCGGCGACAGGCCGACCATCATGCTCCACACCAGCACGTCCTCGAACAGGTCGATGAAGCTGAAGCCCAGGCAGACGAAGCCGTCGGTGTGGCCCCACAGGTTGCTGCCGCGCCAGGTGCCGATCGGCCACGGGATCACGGTGAAGTTGGCGAAGTGGAAAGAGCCTCCGCTGGTCGAGACGTCGTAGGTCACGTTGACCGGCACCGGGTCCGGGCCGCCCTTCAGCGGCATCGCCGCCTTCGCGTTCATGGGTGCGGGCGCGAACGCGACCGCGTGGGCCGCGCCGGTGGCCGGCTCGCGCAGTTCGCCTTCCCATCCCCCCTCGCGACGCACGCCGGCGAGATGCAGGGCCTGCGCATGGCCGCGACCGACCAGCGCGACATCGAGGCGTTCGCCGTCGGCACGGCCTTCGACCGCGAACGACAGCGGCGCGTCGCCGGTGGACAGCGCGGCGAACCCGCGCGCGACGCCGTCGTGGAGACCAGGCTTGTCCAGGCACAGATCGATCCTGCGGCCATCGGCCAGCGCGGCCCGCCAGCATGCGAAGAGATCGGAAAACGGAAGGGAAGCACCCACCTGCATGAAACGCTCCTTGTGGAATGAGGGAAGTCCGTGTCGCCGCCCGGTCGTCCAGGCGGACGACACGGCGCGCGATCATCGCCGATGCAGGCGGACGGCGGCAACGGTGGCGGCCACGGCGGGCGACCACGGAGCGCGGGACGACGCACAAGGAAATCCGGGCACCGCGAGGCGGTGCCCGGCGCCCATGGGAAGGGCGAGAGACGGATCGCGGCGCATGCCGCTGCGCTCGGGATCGGTGATGCGGATCGGCCGCGCCGTCGACGACGATCATGGCGACGCGTCATCTCACGCATCGCGACGCGCGGCGGGCCGAGTGAGGCTCAGGGCGTGCTCACGGCGTGGTCAGATGCCGCAGGCGATCGAGCACCGAGCGCAGCTCCTGCAGGATCTGCTGCTGGCGCGCGGCCTCCTCGGCGTGGCGGGCCTCCGCCGCGGCGATGTTCGCCTGGCAATGCGGGCAGGTGACCTCGTGCGGCCAGACGTACTGCGAACAGCTCCGGCACAGCGCGAGCTTCGGCAGCGGGGCCTCCGCGGTGCGCACCGGCACGAACGGCTCGCACGCCTGCGGCGTCGCCACGACCTCGCGGCCCGGGATCGGCGTCTCGACCAGCTCGAAACGGCCGATCGCGAACGGCTTGTCGGGCGCCGGCGCGACCTTGCGGATCGTCTCGTGGATGCCGCGCTTCTCCAGTTCCAGCGCCCGGTAGTGGCAGTAGGGATTGTTGCCCGGCTTGCCGAACAGCGAATCGGATGTCCAGGTGCAGCCGCCGCGGCAGACGTCGGCGTAGTAGCACGTGCGGCAGAAGCCCCACAGCGACTCGATGTCGCGCAGGCGGCCGAAATGCAGCTCGGGCGAATGGTTCCACAGGTCGGCGACGGTGTCGTCGCGCACGTTGCCGCCGCCGTAGCCTTCGGTCGCCAGCGACGGGCAGCCCTTGATGGTGCCGTCGGCTTCCAGCCCGATCACGTTCTGCCCGGCGGCGCAGCCGCTCCAGTGCAGGCGCTCGTCGCCGAAGCCGCGCCACAGGTGTTCGTACGGACCGAAGTAGCCGAGGTTGTTGCCGAAGGTCAGCAGGAAGTTGCGCGACACGCCCTCGGTGTAGAGCCGCGCCAGCAGCGGCATCAGTTCGAGGATGCGGTACGGCTGCAGCAGCAGGTGGTCATTCTCGACCGCGTTGCCCATGGCGACCGTGATCTGCAGTTGCCAGTGGCTGGCGCCGACCGCGATGAGCCTGTTGAACAGCGGCTCGAGCTGGTCGATCGTCTCGGCGCCGATCTGCGTGTTGCAACTGGCGCCGAGGCCGAGTTCCTTCGCGGTCTCGATCGCGCGGATGCCCTCCTGCCACGCGCCCTTCACGCCGCGGACGCGATCGTGCAGGTCCTCCATGCCGTCCAGCGACACGCCGATGCCGAACAGCCCCGCGCGCTTGCCGTCTTCCAGCCGCTTGCGGGTGAGCGCGCGCGCCCCGGTCTGCATGCCGCAGCGGATGCCGTGGTGCGCGATCCGCTCGACCAGTTGCAGCCAGTCGCGGCGCAGGTAGGCCTCGCCACCGATCAGGGTGATCTCGCGGGTGCCGAGCGCGGCGAGCTGGTCGATCACCGACAGCGCCTCCTCGGTGTTCAGCTCGTTGGGCCGGCGCTTGCCCGCGCGCGACCCGCAGTGCTGGCACTTGAGGTTGCACGACAGGGTGATTTCCCAGACCACGTGCACCGGCACGTGCCGGTTGAGGTCGTCGAGGTTGCGCGCGCGCACCGGTTGCGGCATCGCCAGTTCGTCCATCTGCAAGCTCCTCCAATGCGCTGTCGCGAGACGCCATGCCTGGCGGTCGCGGACCGTCCAGGCACGGCAGGGCGACCGCCGCCCGTCGCTGCGCGGGGCGGCCGGTCACGCGGAGAGACCGCGACGTGCGATCAGGACTTGCCGGCGTTCAACTGCGCCAGCAGGCCTTCGGCGACTTTCGTCAGCCGCTCCACCTCGGCCTGGTCGCCGCGATCCTTCGCCTGCTGGATCGCCAGGCCGTACGGCGTCACCGACACCGCGCCGGTCTCCGGATTGGCGATCATCTGCGCATAGGCGGCGATCTCGCCCTTGATGCGCCCGATCTCGGCCTGGTCGCCGCGCGCCAGCGCGTCCTGGATGGTGACCGCGTACAGCGGCCGGATCACGCCGCCCTGCGCGGCCAGCGCCTTCTCCACCTGCGGCAGCAGGCGCGCGACGTCGGCCGCGTCGGACAGGAACTTCACCGCGTCGTCGCGGGCCTTCTGCAGATCGGCCACCGCGCCGCTCTTGAGCGCGTCCTGCATGGCGATGGCGTACATCGGAATGAAATGCGGGTTCGGGGTCGACATCGGTCATCTCCGTCTTCGATGAAAAGAACGAATCCACCAGTTCCTTGTCTGGGAACATCTCTCGTGAGCCGGGAATGCAGCGGGGGCCGGTCCATGCCCAAAGAGGAACTGCACGAGGGTCGGGAGAGCGGCATCGCGCGCATCGGATCGGCAACGCGGAACGTCGACAGCCCCCTGTCGGAAACCTGCACCCTGTCCATGGCGCCATGCGTGAACGCATGCAGCGACGCGTTCGTGTCCAAGTTTCCAGCGGCCAATCTAGGCCGCTGCGTTCGGCGCTGTCAAGGCGAATCGCAATGAGGGCGATTGTTGAGTTGAATGCACGCGGTATACGCGGTTTCCGCGCTGATTTCCGATGGTTTCCGCGCCTTTCGATTGACGATGCCGATCGCTGACATCGATCGCCGGCCATGATCGCCAGCGACGATCGCTGGCCCAAGGCCGCGGCCAAACGCACCCGGGCACCGCGAGGCGGTGCCCGGCGCCCATGGGATGGGCATGAGAACGTTCGCGGAAGAATTACTGCGGGCAGAACTGCTGCACTTCGTAGTACGACAGCTCGGAGGCGACCACGCTCCAGCCCAGGCCCTGCACGAGGCCGCTGGCGTCGACGTACGAGGCGTTGATGCCGACGCCCGGGTATTGCCCCACCGAGACCGTGCCGTAGAGGCTCTTGGCGCCGGTCTGGGCGTTGTAGGCGTTGACCGCGGTGGGGAACCGCGAGTTGGCCGGCGCGTTGCTCACGAGCTTGCTCAGCGCACTGACGTCGAGATCGAACACGAACTGGATGTTGTTGGTCCAGTACGCGTTGACCGCGGTCGGGTAGTACGTGGGCTTGGAGCTCCAGTAGTGGTTGATCACGCGCTGCTGGCACAGCACGGGGTCGGGGGTGGCGGTCAGGGCGTTGAGGCGCCCGAGCGACTGCCAGCCGGCAGCGGAAGCGGAACCGGAAAACAGCAGCGCAACGAACACGGCGAGGCACACACGCTTCATGAAAGCTCCTTGTCTGATGGGGGATCACCGCACCGGCGGCGTGTCTGCCGGGCGAAGGACATCATGCATGGAGGGCGTCTCGCGGTTGGAGACTGGGCGTGCGGTGTCGAGGGACGACGTGCCGTGTTGGCTCACGGGTCGCATCGCGACGGAGACTGTCGCGTCCCGGCGGCACGCCATGGCGGATCGAGACCCGCCCTACAACACCAGCGGGGCGTAGGGCGGGTCTTGACCCGCCTTACGGTTTTCATACGGCGGCAAGAGCGTCACCCGCTCCACACGGCTGACAACCAAAGTTTGCAGCGCCTTGTGCCACGCAATATGCATCTTTGGCACGCGCTCCCGCAGCAGATTTTCCGCCAGCGAAAAGTCCCCGTTCTCTCGGGCGATGTTCGCGCGCAGCAGCCAATGCGCTTCTTCGTTCATGTCCAGAAGACCGAGCAAGGCACGGACGTTTTCGATCTCGAACGGGGTTCGTGCCATGTGGCCGACCCATGCCTTGTCCACACCCCGATACGGATCGTTCGAGAGCCAATACAACGACAGCCTGACCCCAAATTCTTCGGAGGCGCCTTGCGGGATCCGGTCAGCCAGTTCGGAAGGATGGCCCGGGGACTGCAACCATGGCGCATTCAGTTGCTCTGGCGGGCCAGGCGCTTCGATCGTGGACGCGCGCAATTCGCAAATCGCTCCACCGCGCAGGAGTTCTGCGTGGAATCTCAGGGCGTCCTCTTCACGACGGATCGGCGGCAAATCGGTTGGCAGCGTCGAGAGGCGTGACTTGATCTCGAAGAGGCTCCAACCGAATCTGGCACGCAAATTCTGCATGATCTTCAGAGGCGCCTCACCCAGCGCGATCAACCGGATTTCGTGATCGAATACACCGCGGTTGATCCCGCCGAGTTGGTGTAATGCGGATTTTCGATGCAGCGTGCCGCAACATGCGCAGCGGACGTACGACGGAACATCGGGCCACGCATGACCGCCGTCATCCGTCCAGACCGGTGTCATGCCCATGGTGATCGATGTCAGCACCCAACTGCGATTGAGGCCATCGCACTCGGGGCAACGCAGGATGATCTCGGCGGCAGACGTCATGGGACGACTCGAAATGCAGCGGGAGCACAGATTTTCCGGGCGCGAGCGATGCCCGCGCCCGGAACACCCTCACGCAGCGCCGTCGAGCGGCACCAGGCGGCTGTCGGCATCGTAGCGTAGCCTTCCCCGTCAAGTGGACAGTGCAAAAGGAGAATTTTCCCGCTCGCGGGATGCGCGATAGACGCTCGGCGGCAGGTTCCCGAGCGACTCGTGCGG
>Ga0136846_1221186_pt1 | contig 43613 bp, 31 predicted proteins | sample HopSoiMetagenom2_FD_96841 | JGI IMG/M metagenome (GOLD analysis project Ga0136846, IMG submission 96841) | Grasslands soil microbial communities from Hopland, California, USA - 2 Assembly 2016 (version 4) | ecosystem: Environmental > Terrestrial > Soil > Grasslands | place: USA: Hopland...
AGGGGGGTGGCGAGGGGGCGGGAGAGGGGACAGGGGTGAGGGCTTCGGGGCGGGGGGCGGTCCGAGGCTAAGTTAGCGCCTATGCCCCCGGCCCCTCTCCCTCCGGGCCCCGCAGAGATTGGCCGGGGGTGAGGCTTCGGAGGGCACGTCTCATCGCCGGGCAAGGACGCCTGCGGACCTGGCCCCTTCTTTGCTTCCATCCGCGGGACATGTCCGCAGACCCCTACGTCCGACACCACCCCACGCTCGTCTCCCCCGCTCGACCCACGCCGGTGCTGGATTCCTCGACGGCCGACGTCCCCGATGGATGGACCGCCGCGGCGAGCCGGCTGCTCGCCGTGCTCTTCGTGCTGGTCGCCCTCGAGACGCTGGTCTCCGTGCCCAAGCTCACCTGGGACCTGGCCGTGGGGGGGCGGGAGTGGATGGGCGTCGCCCTCGGCCTGATCGTGGCTGCCGGGGCCGCGGGCGTCGTCTGGACCGGGAAGGATCGGATCGCGGCGCTGCTCTCGGCGGCGGGCCTGCGCCTGGCGCGGATCCCACGCCGGAGCTGGCTGGCGGGAGTGATCGTCGCGGGGGTGGCGCTGCGCGTCGCCTGGGTCCTGGTCTTCCCCGCCCCCTACACCTCGGACGGCGCGGACTACTACCACCTCGGCGGCCATCTCGCCCGCGGCGAGGCCTACCACAGCGCCGCCGGCTACGCCGAGTGGCCGCCGGGCTATCCGCTGGTGCTGGCCCTCCATTTCGCCGTCCTCGGCGTCGGCTCCCTGGGGGTGACGGTGGCCAACCTGCTGCTCTTCGCCGGCGCCCTGCTGGTGGTCCAAGCCCTGGCTCTGCGCCTCCTCGGCGAGGGGCCGGCGCGGCTCGCCACCCTGCTCTTCGCCCTGTGGCCGAACCTCGTGGCCGCGGCCGGCGTGGCGAGCAAGGAGATGGTGCTCGTCCTCTTCCTCCCCCTCGTCCTCCTGCTCTATCTCCAGGTGGATGAGAAGCGCACGCCGGCCGGCCGGGCCGCGGCGGCGCTGGGCGCCGGTCTGGCCCTGGGCTTCTCCATCCTCACCCAGCCCGGGGTGCTGCTGATGGTCGTCATCTTCCCCGTCTTCGAGCTGCTGCGGCGCACGCCCCTGCTCCGCATCGCGGGCAAGCTGGCCGTGCTCGCCGTGGGCACGGTGATCGTCGTCGCGCCCTGGACGCTGCGCAACTACGGGGTCTTCCATCAGCCGGTGCTGGTCTCCAGCAACGGCGGCAGCGTCTTCTATCGGTCGAACAATCCGCTGGCGACGGGCGGCTTCATCGCGAACGGCGAGCGCTCGCTGAAGGGTTACGACGAGCTCACGGCCAACCGTCTGGGCTATCAGTGGGGCGAGGCGTGGATCCGCGAGCACCCCGGGCAGTTCCTGCGCCTCGGGGTCCGCAAGCAGGTGCTCTTCCTGGGCGACGACGCGGGCAGCGTCTACGAGACCCTGAAGCGGGGGCTGAAGCTCGGCGGCGCCCTGTACGCCGTGTCGAAGCTGGCGGCCAACGCCTGGTGGCTCGCGATCTGGGTGCTGGTGCTGGCGGCCTTCCTGGTGCACCGGCGGCTCGCCTGGCACCGGCGGCAGGAGGTGGTGCTCTTCCTCCTGACCATCCTCTACTTCTGGGCCATCGACAGCGTCTTCGAGAGCGGCTCGCGCCACCACCTGCCGGTGGTGGGGCTGCTGGCGATCTTCGCTGCGGGGGCGGCGGGGGCGGTCACCGTCCGCAGTCAATCCTCAATGTCTTCGAGGCGAATTCCCTGACCTTCCCGGAGCTCCTTCCGAGACTCCGCGATCATCTGAAGGAACCGGGGATCGTTCTCGAGTTGGTAGTCCTCCCAGTCCTCTTCAGATCTGAACCCGATCAACACCCCGGCAGGACGCCCGTCGTCGGTGATGACGACATCCTCTTCCTCTGCCAGCCGGAGATACTTCGGAAGCTCGTCTCTGACTTCTTGGAGCGCGATCTTCTTCATAGGGGCCTTCCTCTCTCCCGCAGCCACTCGACGACCTCGGGCTTGGAGAGAATGGCGAGAACCTCGACTCTCGCCTCAGTCACATCATAGAACACCCGGATCTCGCCCACACGCAGACGATACTGTGGCTGAGCCAAGTCCCGCAGCCGCTTGATTCGGCTCCGACTCAGCTTCGTCGGCTCATACCGCAGATGGACCTCCAGGGCGTCGCGAACGGCGACCCTGGTATGCGCTCCCAGCCGTCGCAGATGTTCCCTGGCACTCGGAGTGAGGATGATCTCGTAACGCATTCACGTGATAATACCATGCGCAGCCGGTTCTTGCGCTCAGCGAGCGTCCGACTTGGACAGCTCCAAATACAATCTCCCCCGCCATGAACGTCCTCGGCCTCTCCGCCTTCTTTCATGAATCCGCCTGCTGCCTGCTGCGCGACGGCCGTCTGGTCGCCGCGGCGGAGGAGGAGCGGTTCTCGCGGGTGAAGCACGATCCGCGGCTGCCGGCGGCGGCGTTCCGGTGGTGCCTGAAGCAGGGCGGGATCGGACTGCTGGACTTGGACGCCGTCGCATTCTACGAGTCGCCGGTGGCGAAGGTCTCGCGACAGCTCTGGGCCGGGGCGCCGGCGGACCTCCTCGATCCCGAGCGGCCGGAGCGGGCCCTCCGCGAGGGACTCGGGTGGGAGGGGCCGATCCTCACGTTTCGCCACCACCTCTCGCACGCGGCGAGCGCGTTTTTCTTCTCCGGCTTTCCGGAGGCGGCCGTGCTGACCGTGGACGGCGTCGGCGAGTGGGACACCACCACCTACGGCCGGGCGGAGGGGACGGCGATCGACCTCTTCGCGTCGGTCGCGTTCCCCCACTCCCTGGGCCTGCTCTACTCCACCCTCACCTCCTATCTGGGCTTCGCGGTCAACGACGGCGAATACAAGGTGATGGGCCTCGCTCCCTACGGCGAGCCCCGGTATCTGGAGGAGATGCGCCGGCTGGTCATGTCCCGTCCCGGAGGACAATTCCGGCTGGACCTGCGCTACTTCGACTTCATCCGCGGCCGGCGGATGTACTCGGACGCCCTCGCCGATCTCTTCGGCCAGCCACCCCGGCCGCGCGAGTCGGAGATCACCGGCTTCCACCGGGACGTGGCGCGCAGCCTCCAGGCCGTGCTGGAGGAGATCCTGCTGGAGAAGGCCCGCTGGCTCCACGAGCGGACGGGACTGCCGGACCTCTGCATGGCCGGCGGCGTAGCCCTCAATTGCGTGGCCAATGGTCGCATCCTGCGCGAGGGGCCGTTCCGCCGGCTGTTCGTGCAGCCGGCCGCCGGCGACTCCGGCGGGTGCCTCGGCGCCGCCGCCCTCGCCCATGCCCAACTCACCGGTGAACGGCCCGGCGGAGCGTTGCCGCACGTCTACCTGGGGCCGAGTTGGAGGGAGGAAGATATCGCCGGCCTGCTCGACGCCGCGGGGCTGCCCGCTCTCGATTTCCGCCATCGCGAGGCCGATCTCCTGGCAGCCGTGGTGGATCGTCTGGCGGCCGGCAAAGTGGTGGGCTGGTTCCACGGCCCGCTGGAGCTCGGCCCCCGGGCCCTGGGCGGCCGCAGCCTGCTGGCCGATCCCCGCGACCCGGCGATGCGCGACCGGCTGAACCGGCTGGTGAAGAAGCGCGAGGCGTTCCGGCCGTTCGCTCCCAGCGTCCTCGCCGGGCACGCCGCCGGGCACTTCGCGCTCGATCACCCGTCCCCCTTCATGCTGGAGACCTGCCGGGTGACCTCGACCCTCGATCTGCCGGCCGTCACCCACGTGGACGGCTCGGCCCGGCCGCAGACTGTCGATCCCGCCGTGGCTCCCCGCTTCGCCGCCCTGCTGGAGGCGTTCCGGCGGCGGACCGGCTGTCCGCTCCTGGTCAACACCTCGTTCAACGTCCGCGGCGAGCCCATCGTGGCCTCGCCCGTGGACGCCCTCCTCTGCCTTGGCGCGACGGAGATCGACGCCCTGGTGCTGGAAGACTTCGTGATCGACCGGGAGATGCTGCCGGCGAATTGGGCAGACCTCGTTCCGGCGTGGCGGGAGCGGTCGCGCAGCGGCTTCGCCCAGGGGCGCAGCGCCGTGAGCGAGGACCTGTACACCTTCGTATGACGCGCCCTCCGGAGCCGATCAGCATCTGGGAGCCGCGGGAGGCCGACGGGGAGGTCTTTTTCGTCCGTCCCGATCCCCTCCCCCTGGGCGACCACTACGCGGCGGCGAAGGAGCTGCGGCCGAAAAAGGGGGAGCTTCCCCTGCGCGTGGCCCTCTTCGGCGAGTCCGTGGCCGCGGGATATCTCTACGCCCCCCGGCTCACCCCCGCGCGGGTCCTGGAGGCTCAGCTCCGGGCGGCGGGGGGATTCGAAAACTTCGAGGTGATCGACCTCGCGCGCACCAACGAGACCCTGGCCTCGCTGGCCGAGACGGTGCGGACGTCGCTCCAGATCAACCCGGACGTGCTGGTGATCTTCGCCGGCAACAACTGGAACCTGCTGGAGACGCCCGAGGTCTCCCCGTATGCCCCGCCCGTCGCGGCCCGGCGAGAGTACGCGGCGACGCTGCGGGCCGAAGGGATCGCCGGCCCCGTCCGCCTCGCCGCGGAGCGCCTGCGGGAACGCGCGGAGGCGGCCCTGGATTGGGTGGCGCTCATTGCCGGGGCGGTGCAGATCCCCGTCGTGCTCGTCGTCCCCGAGGTGAGCCTGGCGGATTGGGAGACGCGGCAGCCCCCCTTCTGGCTGTCCGGAGGGGGCACCGCCCGCTGGCACGCCCTCGATGACGAGGCCGTGGGCGCGCTCGGCCACGGCGACTTCGCGGCGGCCCTCGACGCCGCCCGCGCCATGCGGGAGCTGGACGGCGGCCACTGCGCCTCCACCTGGCGCCTGCTGGTCCGGTCCTGGATGGGGCTGGGAGACCTGGAGGCGGCCCGGCAGGCCGCCCTCGCCGAGGTGGACGCCGCAGCCTACGCTACCCAGGCTTTTCTGGGAGCGCCCCAGGCCAACACGGCCGCCCGCGAGCTGCTGCTGGACGCGGCGCGCCGGCACGGCTTCGCGGCCGTCGACCTGCGCGAGGTCTTCCGGGAACACACGGGGGAGGGCCTGACCGGCCGCCGCCTGTTCCTCGACTACTGCCACCTCACCTCGGAGGGGATCCACGTCGCCATGGCCGCCGTGGCCGCCGAGGTGCTGAACCTCTCGGGGATGCAGAAGCGGGATGTGGACTGGCAAGGCCTCCTTCCCGGTCTCCTCCCGATCGCGATCACGCCCGAGGCCGAGGCCACGGCCCGGCTCGGCGCCGCGATCCACACGGCCCACCGCCTGCTGCCGGTTACTCCCAAAGGTCCGATTCTCGAGCACTGGCTGGAGGCGGCCCTCGCCGCCTCCCCCGGCGTCGAGGCGGCGATGCTCGACCTCGCCGAGGCGCGCTGCGTGCCGGGCCCGGCCGTGCTCACCGCGGCGCAGCAGCGCAACTTCGCCTCGCCCTACCGTCTTCTCCTTCAGCACGGCTTGCGCTGGGATTACCTGGACGCCGACCTCCTGGAGGCGATCCAGGCCGTGCTGGAGCGGCGGGGCAAGCCGGCCCGGGAACGGATCGCCGGCCTCCTCCTATGGCACCACGCGGTCCGCGACGAGGGGACGGACCTCACGCAGCCGCCGTACCTCTGGGAGCCTCTGGAGCGGTTCTATCCCGAGGTGATGCGCTTCGAGGACCTCGCCGAGCGGGCCACCTTCCGCGCCCCGTGGCCGGCCTCCTCCTTCTGCCTGATCTGCGACGGGGAGAGAGACGTGGAGATCGAGCCCACCCTGCGCCTCCCCGCCGTCAGCGGGGGCCGCGCAGGAAAGGTGAGGATCGAGGTCAACAGCGAAGCGATCGGCGAGATGGAGGCCGCGGACCGTTGGCGCCGCGCCACCCTGCGGATCGGCCGCGGGCTCCTGCGGCCCGGGCTCAACCGGCTGACCTTCCGCTGGCCCCCTCCCCGGGAGGACGGCGAGGCCGCGCTGCGGGCGGCTGTGGCGCGCCTGGAGATGGGGCTCGCCGCCGACCTCCATCCCGTCTTCGGCGAGGTCTTCTCACTGCTCGCCCGCCCGGTTTGAAGAAAGGTTTTCTGCAATCACGTCGTTGCTGCTAATTCTGTTCGACAACGCCCGGGAAATTCCCTATATTGAAGGGACAAGAGGCTCCAGCTTCTCTTTGCTTCCACCTCGCTTGTAACGGTTGGCCTCTCTCGTCGCCTATTCCGCAGTTGGGGAATGCAGCAGATCGGGTGGAGGCCGGGCCGCGTGGACCCGGTCTTGAACCCTGTAGCATGACTGGAAGGAGGTAGGCATGAAAAAGATGCGATCCAGATTGTGGACGGCGCTGTTGATGTCGGTCATCGTCCTGCTGGCGGCTCCGGCGGCGCGCGCCGCGGCACCGCTGGCGACCGTGAGCGCCGGCCCCGCCGGGCTCGAATGGCATCCGGCGGGCGACTACGAGAAGCTCACCCTGACCGTCTCCGGACCCGGCGGCGTGACCCTGCGGCGCGAATTCCAGGCTGGCGCCTCCCTCACCTTCGAGCCGTTCGGCGATGACGGCAAGCCGCTTCCGGACGGCACCTACGCCTATGAGCTGACGGCCGCGCCGCGCCTCGACGCGGAGACCCGCGGCGCCCTGGCCGCGGCACACCGGGCGGGCGACGACGCCGCCATCGCCAGGCTGCAGGCGGCGGGCCGGCTTCCCCGCGGCCCCCTGGCCCAATCCGGATTCTTCACCATCCACGACGGCGCCGTGGTGCCGCCGGACGCGCGGGAGGAGCGGCCCACCGCTCCCCGGCCTCCCAAGGCCCTGACCCCTATCGTCGCCAAGGACGTGGTGACCGCGGACGATGCCATTATCCAGGGCAGCCTCTGCGTCGGCCTTGACTGCGTCAACAACGAGAGCTTCGGCTTCGACACCCTCCGGCTGAAAGAGAACAACACCCGCATCAAGTTCGACGACACCTCGACCGGCACCGGCTTCCCCAACCACGACTGGCAGCTCACCGCCAACGACTCCGCGAGCGGCGGCGCCAACAAGTTCTCGATCGAGGACGTCACCGCCGCCACCGTCCCCTTCACCGTCACCGGCAGCGCGCCGACCAACGCGATCTTCGTCGACTCGACCGGCCGCGTCGGCTTCCGCACCTCCACCCCGGTGCTCGACCTGCACGTCGCCACCAGCAACACGCCGGCCATGCGGTTGGAGCAGAACAACTCCGGCGGCTTCACGGCGCAGACCTGGGACATCGCCGGCAACGAGGCCAACTTCTTCGTCCGCGACGTCACCGGCGGCTCGCGCCTGCCGTTCCGCATCCGGCCCGGCGCGCCCACCAGCTCGATCGACATCAACGCCAGCGGCAGCGTGGGCATCGGCACGGCCTCGCCGGACTCCCGGCTGACCGTCAAGAGCGGCGGCACCAACGCCGCGGTGGTCAACGTCGTCCAGAGCGCCGCCTCCACCTCCCTGTTCACAGTCTTCGAGACGACGAGCGGCGACGGACTGGTGCAGATCTTCGACCACTCGGGAGCGGAAGCCTTCCGCTTGACCTCCGTCTCGGGCGGCAGGCTCTCGCTGGGCTGCAACTCCCCGCAACACAACCTCGACATCGGCAACGTCCCGGGGGCCGCGTGCTCGACCGCGACCACCCGCTCGTTCCTGGACGCCGGCTCCACGACGTTCACGGCCTCCTCTTCGCGCACGCTCAAGGAGAACCTGGCCCCCGTGCCGGCCTCGAACATCCTCGACAAGATCGCCAAGGTGGGGGTCTACAACTACGACTTCATCGACGGTCCCAAGGACAAGATCGGCCTGATGGCCGAGGACTTCCACACCGTCTTCGGCCGCGGCTCCGACAAGCTGCTCAACGGCCAGGAGGTGGAGATGGCCCTCTGGCTCGCGGTACAGCAACTGACGGCCCAGAACAAGGAGCTCAACCAGCGGCTGGCGGACCTGGAAGCCCGTCTCGCGGTGGCCGGGCACGCCACCACCACTCCCTGACGCCCCGGAAGAGGGAGAGCGTCCCGCTCTCCCTCCCGGCTTTTCCGGCGTCTGAAGCGAGGTCCAATCCACGCATGACGAGCTCTTCGCACTCTCCAGAGAGGCTGCCGCTCCTCGCCGGCGCCGTCTTCCTGGCCGTCACGTTCTGTCACTTCGTCTCGCTGCCGATCCTCATCACCTGGGACGGCCACGACTACATCGACCTCGCAGGCGTGCTGGGCTCCGAGCGGTTTCCCAGGGATTGGCGGCTGATTCGCGTTCCCCTGTTTCCCTGCGGGCTCAAGCTTTCGTTCGCCGTCTTCGGCAGAGGCCCGCTCGCCGCCGAGCTGGTGCCTCTCACCATGGCCGTGCTGGGTTGTCTGCTGCTGGCGAGCAGCGTCCGTCGAGTCGCCGGGAGCCGGGCCGCGTCCGCCGTGCTCGTCGTGCTGGCGCTCTATCCGACGCTGATCGTCTACGAGCATGCGATCCTCACCGAGACCGGCAGCTTCTTCTTTCTCGCCCTGGCCCTCCGCCTCTCTCTATGGCAACCTGCAACGTCGAGCGCGGCCTGGAAGAAGGCCGCAAGCCTGGGACTGGCGCTGGGAGCAGGGTACTGCTGGCGGCAGACGATCCTCATGCTCGCCCCCTGGTTCGCCCTCTTGCATCTGCTCTCGCTCCACCCTCTCTTCAAGGTGCGCCGCAGGGGGTGGATCGCCGGCCTGCAGGCCCTGCTCGTGGTCGCGCTGCCCTGGGGTGTCGCGCATCTCTGGGCGCGGCAGCTCGATCCGCAGCAGCTCGGAGGGCTGAACGCCATCGTCCTGCGCAGCTTCGTGATCCGGCAGGCCGTGATCCCTCCCACGGATGCGCGGGTGGCGCAGGTCAGGAATGAATACCAGGCTGCCATCGCGGCGGCAGAGCGGCAGGGGTTCCTGTCGGGGATCCCCTGGCCGCAGGCGAGCCCGATCGCGGACCAGGTCGCTCCCCCTGCGCCGGAGGAAGGCGCTCTCCGCTGGTTTGCGGCCGTCGTCCGGCAGTACCCCGGCCGCTATGCCGCGGCCGTGGGGCGCAGTCTCCTGTTCTGCGTCGGGTTCGACGCGGCCGAGAACGAGATCCGGGCGACGCGCAGCCTCGTTCTGTCGCCCGTGGCTCGCACGGCGCTGATCGCCGAGGGCCGGGAGCCGCTCGCGGCCAGGCACCGGCGAGAGTTCGCGCAGAGCACGGAGCCGGGCCTGCTGAGGCGCGGGCTGGGGTGGCTGGGGCCGATCTTCGACTGGCTTCTGATCGTCTGCAATCTGGCGACCGCGGGCATGCTGGCCGTCTCCCTGGCACGCCGCGACCTGAGCCTGCTCGCCTTGAGCGGCACTCCGGTCCTGTTCGCGGTGGGCCACGCGGTTGTGCTCATGTCGATCAACCGGCTCATGGTCCCCATCTACCCCATCACGCTGGCCTGCGGGCTCGTGGCTCTGTTCCGGCTGGGCCGCCTGCTGTGGGCGGCGCGGGTCAGCGCACGAGCCAGCGCATCAGGAGACGAGCCATCCGGAACCCCCCCGCCGCAGCTCGCCGCCCCACCGTCCGCTGCCAGGGCTTGAGGCGGCGGGTCTGCTGAATGTGGTGCAGAGTCCCCGTCTCCACCTGCCGGAAATACTCCGCGAAGCCGAGCGGCGAGCCCGCCGGCAGGCGGTAGCCGCCTCGTTCCGGCGCCCCATCCCCCGGCCCCCACTCCGCGGCGAAATACGCCCGCGGCGAGAAGTCCTCCAGGCCGAGCACGCGCGCATAGTCCGCCACCATGTCGACCGCGGACCTCGGCGTGCGGCGCCGCAGCTCCTCCCGCACACCGGCCAGCAGGCCGCGAGCGGCGGCCAGGCGCTCCAGCGTCGCGAGCACGCTGCCGGCGTCGGGATCGCACAGGAAGCCGTTCACGCCGTCCTCGATCCGGTCGCCGAAGCTGCCGGTCCGCAGGGCGACCGGCGGGATGCGCGCGCCGAAGCACTCGTCGAGCGTGAAGGAGAAGGTCTCGGGGACGATGGAGAGGAACAGCCCGGCGTCCGGAGCGATCCGCGCCAGGATCGCGGGTAGCTCCTGCCGCTCGTACCGTTCGACGACCTCCACCCGCCGTCCCGCCAGCCGGCGGCCCCGATCCCCGCAGCCGACGAGCCAGAACCGGGCGAGGTCCCCCGCACGCTCGACGACCTCCCGCAGGAGGTCTTCCCCCTTGATGGCGGTGACGCGGCCCAGCACCACGACCCGCAAGGGTGCCGCGCTTCCCGGCCGCTCCGGCCGCTCCGGCTCCAGCCAGAGATCGCGGGCATCGCTGCCGTGGGGCAGGATGGCGACGTCCATCCCGGCGGTCTGGGGCGCCAGCTCGCGCAGATGGCGCGCCACCGAGGGCGACGGCGCGACGGCCCTGACGCCGCCCGCCGACAGCGCCGCCAGGAAGGCCTCGCGCAACACCAGCCACTCGCGCGGGTCGCGGCTGTCGAACAGGTCGTTGAGGGGATTGCGGCGCAGGCATGCCGCGAGGCGGTGCTCACCGCACTCCCTGCAGACCCCCTCGAAGGCGATGTGCAGGGCGGAACAGAAGGGGAAGTAATCATGGAAGACCATGACCGTCGGCAGGGAGCTCCGCAGCGCGTCGAGGGAGTGACCGATGAGCGAGGACACCACCACGCCGTCGATGCCCAGCTCGCGGACGATCTCCGCGAAAACCCGCCGGTAGCCGAGGTGCGAGACGACGCTCCCCTCGATGGGAGGAGCGAGCTTCCACGCCTGGACGGGCGCCGACAGGTTCGCGCCCTCGTAGAGCCAGAGCTGCGAGCCGAACCTCCCCCGTTCGCCGATGGATTTCAGCACGAAGTTGTCCGCCTGCGGCGACGCCGAGGTGAAGAGATCCACCCAGCGCTCCAACCCTCCGCCCAGAGAATGGCTGACGTGGAGGAGCCGGGGGCGGCTGCGGCGCCGGACCCCCGGCACCCGCGGCGCTTCGCCGGTCCCGAGCCGGAGGGCGACCTGATGCAGGGGGGTCTCCGCCAGGAACGCCGAGACCGCTCCTCCCGCGTCCAGCCAGGGTGCCGGGCGGGGCGGCAGGGAGGGGCACTCCACGAAGACGTGCGGCGCAAAGCCGCACAGCAGCCCCTCCCGGCGCAGCAGGCGGACCAGCCCCGCCGGATCCCGCGGCCGTTCGCGGCCCAGCGCTCGCCGGACCAGATCGGCGCGCACGAAGGCGCACTCGGGGAGGAAGTACGGCGCGTCGACGACCGCGAGGGGCCCATGACCCGCGAGCCGCGCCAGCCGGTCATCGATCTCCGCCGCGGTCAAACCGTGAACGCCATGCCTCGCGAGCGACGTCGCGGGGTCGAGATCGCAGAGCGGCGACACCAGGGCGACCTCGTCCGCCGTGTAGGCGCTCCACTGGAGGCGGAGGTCCAGGAGCGGCGCTGCCAGGATGCCCGGGAGCACGACCAGCAGGTCCCGCTCCGGGTGCTCGCCGAGGTCGTCGAGGACCAAGTTCCAGGCGCCCGCGACATCCCCGACGTCCCCGACGTCCCCGACGCCCCCGACGTCCGCAATGTCGCCGGCGCTCTCCGCTGCCGGTCCGACGGCGCCTGCCGGCGGCGGCGCGGCCCCCACCACCCGCAGGGCCTCGGGCCTGCCGAGATGCTCCCGCAGCGAGCGCAGGGTGGCGTCCGCCAGCCCGCTCCAGCGCACCACGGGAACGATGACGTCGAGGCGCCGCACCTCAGAATCCCGCCACGGCCTGCAGGCGCCGCCACAGCCGCGAGGCTCGCTGCACCAGCCGCCACCCCCGCGACCTGTGAATACGCTCCAGCTCCGCCCGGTAGAGCGAGAGCAGGGCGGAGCTCTCGTCGGTCTCGGCGGCGACCGTGCGGTAGTTGACCTCGAACCAGTGAAAGAACGAGGCGTTGACGTCCGCCGCCGCGTAGGGCTCGGGGAACGCCGCGCGCAGGTCCTCGCGCTCGCGGTACAGGACCCGATGCTCCTGGGAGATCGGCGCGCCGTTGCCGAACCGTCCCAGAGGCCAGTCGTCCGCCACCGGCACCGCCGCCTCCAGGCGCAGGCATTCGGCCAGGTACCATTTCCGCAGCTCGAAAAGCGCCGGCATCTCGGCGCCGTATTTCTTCAACATGGCGAGCTGCGCACCGCTGTCGAGGCCCGAGAAGTGGAAGAAGCGCAAGGGCGTCGCGCCGTTGACGACGAACCCGTCGCGCAGGCTCCCCTGCACCTGCCGGTGCGTCAGGTTCCAGGTCGCGACGTTCCATCCCGGATCGCGCACGATCACCACCGAGGAGAAAAAGGCCGGCGCCAGGTCCACCCAGCGCTGGTCGGTGAACAGGCCCCGCGGGATCTCGTCGTAGCAGAGATCCCGCAGCCGGGAGCACCACCAGTCCGCGAAGCGCCGGCCCTCCACATCGTTGCGGACGGCGAGGAAGCCCAGATTGTAGACCCCGTGACGCAGGGCGGAGCACTCGTTGTCCAGGACCGCCTCCAGGCTCCCGTCCGGCTCCGTGAGATGAGGAGTGAGCAGCACCGAGCCGCGCTGGAGCTCCACGGCCAGCTCCTCCAGCGGGGAGAAGAGCACGACGTCGGGATCGAAAAAGAAGACCGCCCGGCAGTCCTGCCGTGCCAGGAGGTCCTGCAGGGCGAAACCCTTGATCGCCGTGCAGAGCTCCACCAGGCTGTGGCTGAACGTCCACCCCGAGACGTTGTCGAGCGGCAGGTCCGCGAGCGTCATGACCTCGTCGAACTCGGGGACCTGGCCCGCCCACGCCGGCGGTTCGAAATCCGCGACCCAGACGCAGAAGCGAGCTTGCGGGGAGTGGCGTTTCACCAGGCTCGCCAGCACCCGCGCCTTGGCCAGGTAGTTCGGCGCGATGCTGGTGAAGACGTAGAAGCCCGGAGCACCGCTCAAACCCGTCACTCCTTCCCTTCCAGGTTTTCGGCCGCCATCCGGCGGCGCTGCTCGCCCTCGCTCTCCAGCGCCGCGATCCGGCGCTCCTGGCTCTGCAGCAGCGCGAGACGCTCGTCGAGCAGCCCGAGGGCCCGGTCCCGCTCCTGCACGGCCTCCAGCCACGCCCTTTCCGTCTCCTGGAGCAGCCGCAGACGCTCGTCGAGCAGCGCGCCGAGACGGTCGCGCTCCGCGGTCAGCTCCGTCAGCTCCGTGAAACAGCCACCCAGACGGTCCAACACCAGCAGGTGCTCCGGCGAGAGCGGCCAACCCATCTCGACCTCGACCGTGCAGCCAGCCTCGCAGGCCGCAAGGTCCGCGGCGCCGAGCGGCAATTCGAGGCGCGGCTCCGGCCCCCGGATCACCACCTGAACTCGCGGGCCGGGCGCCTCCCGCTCGAAGGTCATCCGCTCGTGAGGACAGCGGCGCAGCTCGTCGCTGGCGCCGCTCCAGGACCAGACCAGGCCTTGCGGTCCATGGACGCGCAGGCCGCGCAGCTCCAGGATGGCTTCGCGATCGGCCAGCTCCAGCAGCAGCCCGGTCACCTTTCCGGCCTCCCGCGGCAGCGTGAGCCTCAGCGTCTGTGGGCCCGCACCGACCTCGCCGAGAGCCACGACCTGCCGGCCGGCCTGGTAGGGGGAGTCCCCGGTTCGCCAGTAGAGCCGGGAGATGAACCGCAGCGGAAGGGGCTGGCCACGCGACGACGCCGGGAGCTCGGACCGGGACGGCTCCGGCTGGCGTCCGCGGACGGCGCGAACGGCGCGGACGGTGGCGTCGACCAGGAACTGATAAGTATAGGCATCTTCCGCAGCTTCGAGAAATCCCCGCACCGCGGGCGGCAGCGCCTCCAGGGAGCGCGTGCCGAACTCGCTCTCGTGCGGCGCCTTCTCCACCCAGTCGAAGGCCGCCGTCGCGAAGCCGGCGTCCGCGAGCAGGCGTCCGAGCGAGGACCGGGTGACGAACCGCACATGGGTCTCGTCGAGCAGCCCCACCGGGCGATAGCGCAGCTCGCCGCCCAGCAGCTCCGCCAGGAGCGGCGCATAGGCGACGTTGGGCATCGAGACCAGCAGATGCCCCCCCTCCCGCAGCAGGCCGCGCGCCGCCGCCAGCGCCGCCACGGGCTGCCGCAGGTGCTCGAGGACGTCGGCGCAGACCACGTAGTCGTAGCTCCCGGCCGGGAACAGCGAAGCCAGGCCGGAACGGTCGAGGTCCGCGACCACCAGGCGCCGGTAGTGCGGCCGCGCGAGCGCCGCGGCGCCGAGGTCGCGCTCGACGCCGTCGACGGCGCATCGCCGGTGCCGGCCCAGGTACCGGCCCAGGGCGCCACCCGCGGTGCCGACGTCGAGGACCGTCGTCCCCGGCCGGAGCCAGCGGACGAGCCTCGACAGCGAATCGCCGCCCTCGGGATCGACCACGCGCGCATACCTTTCGCCGCCGCTCATCGTCCCGGGCTTCCGGCTCGCACCCTGCCGCCGAGCTGTCCCAGCTTGTGATCTTCGAACACCGCGAAGGCCTCGAATTCGTGCTCGCCGCCGGTCGCTCTGCCGGCCGGCAGCCACAGGCTCCAGCCGCTCGCGACGAGCCGCCGGTCGCCCTTCACCGCGGCGACGTCCGGGCGCTCCCGGAACACGGGGACGGGCGGCGAGAGCTGCCGCCCGTGGTCGAGCAGGATGACGCCCAGGGCGGGAGAGCCGGTCCTCGGATCGTAGGCCCACCCCCAGACGAAAACGCCGGCATCGCCAAGCAGCCTGGCGCCATCCAGGCTCCCGCACACCACGCCGGGGAGCACCTTCGCCGGATCGAGCTTCACCCCCAGCAGCGAGTTGGGCAGGGTCGCCGCAGCCGGCGGGAAGCGGGTCCGCCACCAGCGGGTGCCCGACGACGGGTTCCCGGGCTCTGCCGGCGTGCCTCCTCCCAGGGCAGGCCGCCGGCCGAGACCGTGCATCGCCAGGCCAAAGAGACCGAGCAGGACGACGATCGGGATCAGGGTCCGCATCGCTCTCGTTTCAGCCCGCTACTTGAGGTAGCCCAGGGCATCCAGGTTCTGGCGGAGGTGCTGATCCAGCAGGCTCACGTCCACCGGCAGCGGCTCCACGGCGCGGCTCCTCTCCGCGGCGTGCCAGCGGCGAAATTCATCCTCCAGGCGGCTCGCGATCTGCGGCTGCTGCGCGAAACGGTCGCTTCGCTCGGCCGGATCTTCCCGCAGGTTGAACAGGGCGAAGCGCTGAGCTTCCGGATAGTCCCCATGATAAGTGAGCTTCCACTCGCCCTGCACGAGCACGGCGCCCTGGGAGAACTCGCCGTGGATGGTCCGCTCGCCCCGGGCGGAGAGCCGGGCGGCATCCGCGGGCTGGTCCACGAGCCCGAGCAGGGCCGGCGCCACGTCCGCCAGCGAGAAGGGCGCCACGTCGTGGCGTCCGGCCGCCACTCCCGGCCCGTGCAGGATCAGCGGGATGCGGATCATCTCCTCGTAGAGCCAGTGGCGGTGTCCCACCAGGTGGTGCTCGTAGAATCCCTCGCCGTGGTCCGAGGTCACGGCGAGGAGCGTGTGGCCGAGGTCGAGGCGGGTGGCGAGGGCGGCGAGGAACCTGCCGAGCTCATGATCGGCGTAGGCGACGGCACCGCGGTAGGACAGCGCCAGGTCTTGAAGCACCTGCGGCGAGGCCCCGCCCCCCTCGTCGATGGAGCGCAGCAGGAAGTTGTTCGCGTTGACGGCGGGCCGCGCCTGGGGGAGGAGCCACCGCGGGGGATGATAGGGACTGTGGGGCTCGACCGTCTGGACGTAGAGGAAGAGCGGACGCCGCGGATCCCGGACCGCGGCCAGCCGGCGGAGCGCCTGGGCATGGACCTGCTCCGCGTTGACGTTCGTCATCTCCAGGCCGGGATCCCACGTCGAGGCGGCAGGCTCGGCTGCCCGCAGCTCGTCATAGGTCTCGAAGCCCTGGTCGAAGTTGAAGGAGGAGAAGACGTGACCGTTGGCGACCACGCCCAGGGTCTGGTAGCCGCGCAGCCGAAACCGCTCCGCCAGGGTCAGCACCCCCTCGGGCAATGCGAAAGCCTCGGTCGTCACACGATGCGCCGAGACCGGCAGAGAGGTGAAGAGGGAGGCGACCGCGGGCCGTGTCCAGGACGTGGTCGAATAGGCGCGCTCGAAGACCATGCCCTCCGCGGCCAGGCGGTCGATCGTCGGCGTCGGTCCGGGCCCCCCATAGGTTCCCAGGACGTCGGGGCGCAGCGTGTCGATGAGATAGACGACGACGTTGGGGGCACCGGGCCGCGGCGCCACTCGCCAGGCCGCCGCAGCGGTGCGTGCGGCAAGGCCGCTCAGCTCGGCCCGCAGCCAGGTGACGGGAACCTGGCCGGACGTCGCGCGCAGCAGACAGGTCTCGCCCGCGTGCGCGCCGAGGTCGATCGACACCGACGCCTGCGGCGCTGCGGCGGAGAAGGGGACGGTCCGCAGCAGCTCTCCCTCGCCGTCTTCGCGATGCAACCACACCTGGACGGCGCCGGGCTTGGCCGCGGTCTTCGGGTTCGCGGCGCGCCAGGCGAGGCTCAGCCGCGCCGCGCCCGGCAGCCGGACAGCCGCCTCGATCCGTCCTGAAGAGGTGGCGGGCAACAGGCTCAGGGCCGCCGGCTGCCGGCAGGCGAGGCACGGGATCGCCAGGAGCAACGAAAACAGGAGGAACCCACTGCGGCCCGTGCCCGAACAGATGAGGTGATGTCTCGCCATCGCTCGCGGCGCATTATGCCATGCGGTCCCGCGGTCCCGCGACCCGCGGCGGAGGCGGTGCGTCCTGCTACGATACGCGGCCATGCCCACCCCACTCTCTCCCCTGCTGATGATTCCCGGTCCCGTCGAGGTCTCCCCCGCCGTGCTCGCCGCCGCCGCCGTCCCGCCGCCGGGCCACACGGCGCCGCGCCTGATCGAGGCGTTCGGTGCGTCGCTCGGGATGATGCGGCAGATCTGGCAGGCGGACGCGGCGAGCCAGCCGTTCATCCTCGCCGGCAGCGGCACGCTGGCCATGGAGGTGGCGGCGGCCAACCTGATCGAGCCGGGGGAGCGGGCCCTGGTGCTCAACACCGGCTTCTTTTCGGAGCGGATGATGGCGATCCTGCGCCGCGCCGGCGCCGAGGTGATCGAGGTGGGAGCGCCGGTGGGCGAGGCGCCGGGGATGGACGAGGTGCGGGACGCGTTGCGGCGGGGCAGCCCCTGCAAGGCCCTGTTCGCCACCCACGTGGACACCTCGACAGGTGTGCGGGTCGATCCCGAGCCCCTCTGCCACCTGGCGCGCGCGGCCGGCGTCCTCGCCGTGTTCGACGGCGTCTGCGCCACGGCCGGCGAGCGCTTCGCGATGGCGGCCTGGGACGCGGACCTCTATTTCACCGGTTCGCAGAAGGCGATCGGCCTTCCCCCCGGTCTGGCGCTGATGGTGGCCGGCGAGCGGGCCCTGGCCGCCCGCGAGTCCCGCCGGGCCGCGCCGCCGCCTCTGTACCTCGACTGGCACTCCTGGCTCCCCATCCACCGCGCCTACGAGGAGCGCAAGCCCAGCTATTTCGCGACCCCCGCGACCACCCTGGTGATGGCCCTGGAGTCGGGTCTGGGGGAGATCCTGGAGGCGGGGATCGAAGCCCGCGTCGCGGCCCATGCCCGCACCGCCGCCGCCCTGCGCGCCGCCTGGCGCACGCTCGGCCTGCGCACCGTCCCGCAGAGCGAGGCCGTGACCGCCAACACCCTCTCCGTCCTCCTCTTTCCCGAATGCATCGACGCTTCCCTGCTGCCGAAGATCGCCGCCCGCGGCGTCACCGTCGCCGGCGGCCTCCACCCGGCGGTCAAGGCCACCTCCTTCCGCGTCGGCCACATGGGCTACACCGTGACCCGGCCGGACTATCTGCGGCGGACGGTCGAAGCGGTGGCGGGAGCGCTGCAGGACGCCGGGGCGGCGGTGGACGTGGAAGAGGCAGTGAAGGCTCTGGACACCTAAACGTAGATCTCCGCCCCGCTTTTCCGGAACTCCTCGGACTTCTCCTTCATCCCGGCCTCCAGCGCCGCCGTCTCCTCCACCCCCTGCTTCGCGGCGTAGTCCCGCACCTCCTCGGTGATCTTCATCGAGCAGAAGTGGGGGCCGCACATGGAGCAGAAGTGGGCGACCTTGGCGCCCTCCTGGGGCAGGGTCTCGTCGTGGAAGGCGCGGGCCGTCTCCGGGTCGAGCGAGAGGTTGAACTGGTCCTCCCAGCGGAACTCGAAGCGGGCCTTGGACAGGGCGTTGTCACGGATCTGCGCGCCGGGGTGACCCTTGGCGAGGTCGGCGGCGTGGGCCGCGATCTTGTAGGCGATCACCCCCTGCTTGACGTCCTCGCGGTTGGGCAGCCCCAGGTGCTCCTTGGGGGTGACGTAGCAAAGCATCGCCGTGCCAAACCAGCCGATCATGGCGGCGCCGATGGCGGAGGTGATGTGATCGTAGCCTGGGGCCACGTCCGTGGTCAGAGGCCCGAGCGTGTAGAACGGCGCCTCGCCGCAAGAGGCGAGCTGGCGGTCCATGTTCTCCTTGATGAGGTGCATGGGGATGTGCCCCGGCCCCTCGATCATCACCTGCACGTCGTGCCTCCAGGCGGTCTGTGTGAGCTCGCCCAGGGTGTCCAACTCGGCGAACTGGGCGGCGTCGTTGGCGTCGGCGATGGCGCCCGGGCGCAGGCCGTCGCCGAGGCTGAAGGCCACGTCGTAGGCCCGCATGATCTCGCAGATCTCCTCGAAGTGCTCGTAGGTGAAGTTCTCCCGGTGATGGGCGAGGCACCACTTGGCGTGGATCGAGCCGCCGCGCGAGACGATGCCCGTCATGCGGTTCGCGGTCAACGGCACGTAGGCGAGCCGCACGCCGGCGTGGATGGTGAAGTAGTCCACCCCCTGCTCCGCCTGCTCGATCAGGGTGTCGCGATAGATCTCCCAGGTGAGCTCCTCGGCCTTGCCGCCCACCTTCTCCAGCGCCTGGTAAATGGGCACGGTGCCGATGGGTACAGGCGAATTGCGGAGGATCCACTCCCGGGTCTCGTGGATGTTCTTGCCCGTCGAGAGGTCCATCACGGTGTCCGCTCCCCAGCGGATGGCCCAGACGAGCTTCTCCACCTCCTCCTCGATCGAGGAGGTCACGGCCGAGTTGCCGATGTTGGCGTTGATCTTCACCAGGAAATTGCGGCCGATGATCATCGGCTCACTCTCCGGGTGGTTGACGTTGGAGGGGATGATGGCCCGGCCGCGGGCCACCTCGTCGCGCACGAACTCAGGGGTGATGAACGGCGGGACGGCGGCGCCGAAGGACTGGCCCGGGTGCTGGGCCACGCCGCCCCCCCAGGCCCGTCCCCCCGCGGCCTCGCGGGCCAATTCGCGGCGATCCCGGCGATCATTCTCGCGGATGGCGATGAACTCCATCTCCGGCGTGACGATCCCCCGCCGCGCGTAGTGCATCTGGGTGACGTTGGCGCCCGGCTTCGCGCACAGGGGCTTCCTGAGATGGGGGAAGCGCACGCCCGCGAGCAACGGATCGGTGGCCCGCCGCCGGCCGTACTCGGAGGAGACGGCGGGCAGCTCCTCGACGTCGCCGCGCTCCAGGATCCACGGCCGCCGCAGGGCGGGCAGTCCCTGGCGCACGTCGATCGTGGCTTCAGGATCGGTGAACGGCCCTGACGGATCGTAGAGGGTCACCGGCGGGTTCTCGACCGTGAGCCCGGAGCTGGTGTGGGTGGGCGAGACGCGGACCTCACGCATCGGCACCCGCAGGTCGGGCCGGCTCCCCTCGACGTAGACCTTGCGCGAGCCCGAGAGCGGCCCGGTGGTGATGGCGGGCGCTCCGACAGCAGCCTCGGTAGTCTCGCCAAGCAGGATGGACGGGTTGGAGGTCGGCTCGATCATGATGGACTCCTTCTCCGGGAAGGCCGAGCAAGAGAAAGGCCGCACCCCGGAAGAGGTGCGGCCGCGCTGTCAGGCTCGCTTCATCGCTTCCCTACGCTGGCATTACCCAGGTCAGGTGATGAGGGTCGTCCCACGCGGGACTCTCAGCCTCGGCGGCCCCCCTAGCTGGCGTGGATGATCGTACACGAGTTCGACACGGACGGACACGGACACAGACACGGACGATCACGGACCATCAAGGATCGAGGCTCATTTTTCTCGTCCGTGATCGTCCGTGTCTGTGTCCGTGTCCGTCCGTGTTCCTCCTTCTCCGAGCCCGCCCCCCACGACCTCCAGGCCCTCCGCGAGTCGATCGAAGAGATCGACCACGAGATCCTCGACCACCTGCGGCGGCGCCTCGGCAAAAAGAGGGGCACCCCGGAGGGCACCCCTGACAGGGGAGAACCCCGGGGTGACCCGGGGCCTCGAACAACGCTAGGGATCGAACACCCGGTACAGCCGCTGGCCCCCCGTCTGGCGGGCGATGCGCGCCTCGGAGGCGAAGGTGTTGGCGCCGCCGCTGACGCAGGTTCCCACGCAGCCGTCCGCGTAACCGACGAGCACCCGCCCTTCGCCGTCGACCGCGACGCCCAGGAAGTCGAGGAGGTTGCGGGTGGTGCCGCAGGTCGTGCCGGCAGTGCAGATCGTCCCCCGCTGGACGGGATCGGTCGGCGTCAAGTCCGCCGTCGACCAGCTCGTTCCGCCGCTGTAGGTGTGGGCCACGTAGAGATGCCAGACGGCCGGGAAGTTGGGATCGTCGCCGGTCGCGTTCCCCCCCGCCGTGGTGCCCAGGAAGGCGTAGGCCGCGCGGTCGCCGTCGCCCGCGACCACCGCCGGGAAGGCGATGTTCTGGATGCCGAGGGAGGCGCCGACGTCCGTGATGTTCGACCAGGCCACGCCCTGGCTGGACGAGACCGCCACGTAGGCATGGCCGTCGCCGTTGGACCAGCCGAGGTAGACCGTGCCGTCCGCGCCGATGCCGACCGAGGGATCGGACGAGCCGGCGGTGCTGCCCGGCACCGTGCGCACGGTCCAGGTCACGCCGTTGTCGGTCGAGACCGCGACCCCCGCCTGGCCGTTGCAGTTCTTGTTGGGGACGTAGACCGTGCCGTCCGGCGCGACCTTGACATGGCCGTGAATGCCGGAGCACTGGGTGAGATTGTAGATCGGCACCGCGGGACCGAAGGTGGAGCCGCCGGTCAGGCTCACGGCGCACGAGGCGAGGGCGATGTCCTGCGAGCAGTAGTAGATGGCGTGCGGGTAGAGCTGGGGGAGGGAGCCCAGGAGCCCGCCGCGATGGAACGGTCCGCCGCCCACGGTCTGATGGTCGACGCCCGAGGCGATGCCCGCCCCCTGGCTCGCGTTCCAGGTCGCGCCGTCGTCGTCGGTGTAGGCCATCAGGCTGACCGTGGTCGGCAGGAGCTGCGAGACGAAGGTGCGGCCGAGCTTCTGGTCCGTGTACAGGATCGGGTCGAAGGTGATGAGAGAGGTCTGGAGAGCGCTCACGTTCTGCCAGGTCGCCGTGGCCGGGGTGGTGGAGTCGTTGAAGCTCACCTTGAGCGTCTGCGTGCCGGCAATGTACATCACCGCTCCGGTCCGCTCGTTCACGCCGATGGAGGGTTCGCCGGCGCTGGCGCCGAGGCCGCCGGAGGCTCCGTAGACGGCGTAGGTCGTCGGGCCGCTGGTCGCGCGCGCCGGGCCGGCGACGAGGGCCAGCGCGGCAGCCGTGGCTAGCCCGGCGACCGTTCTCCATGACTTCCAATTGAGGTTGTTCATCGGGTCTCCTTATCCGACCTTGAAAATGAGGGGAATCCGTTCCCTTCAATTAAAAACGTGCCGGAGGCGCGGCCCAGTGAGCCGCGCCTCCAGAGGTCAAATCCGCCGCTCAGGGCCGGATCAATGACACTGGCTGCTGCCCACCAGCGTGTAGGTCGCCGAAGAGGTATGGTCGGCCGAGGTCGCCTGCGACGACGGCTGGCCGCTCACGTGGGCCGCGAAGGCCCGGACCTCCAGCGCCGAGAGGTCCTGGCCGGTGGCCACGTTGTCCACCTGATCGGTCGTGATGGTGAAGGTGATCGTGCCGTCCGCCGAGAAGCTGCCGGCCGCATTGCCGAGGTCGGTCGCCTGGTTGACGCTGGGCGGCGAGAGCTTGCCGACCTTGAAGGCGGCGGTGTTGAGCCCGGTCGCCCGCATGACGACGTAGTTGCGGTCATAGGTGGCGTCGGGCACCGGCCGGTTCCACAGGATCATCCAGGCGTTGCCGGGGGTGAAGGTCGACAGGTTGGCCAGCTTGAGAGTGAAGACGATCTTGTGCGAGCCGTCGGTCGTCGGCGGCTCGGCGATCGACAGCGACTTGACGTCGAGGGCCGCGACCGGCGTATCTCCCGCCGGATCGTCGATCACCTTGGCGCCCGGGGCCGAGCAGGTCTGCGTCGGCGGCGGCGCCACGGCCGGCGTCACCTCGCGGCAGGCCGGACCCTCGCCCATCGCGTTCACGGCGGTGACCCGGTAGGAGTAGGTCGCGCCGGCCGGCGGGTTGTCGTCGAACGTGTGGGTGCCGGCGTCGACGCCCATGATCTGCTCAAAGACGCCGCCCGCGGCCCGGCGGTAGATGTGGTAGCCCGTGAGCGGGGTGCCGTGGTCGTCCGGCGTCGACCAGGTGAGATGGACGACGACGCCGGACTGCGTCGCCTGGACAGCCGGAGCCGCCGGGATGCTCATCTGCGGGTCGAAGGAGGCGTAGAGCCCCTTGCCGCTCGTCTGCCGGGCGATCGTCGCCAGGGCCGTGCCGCTGGCGGGACCGCCGTTGACGCAGCCGCCCACGCAGCCGTCGGCGTAGCCCACGAGCACCCGGCCTTGAGCGTCGGCCGTGACGTCCATGAAGTCGAGGAGGTTGCGGTTGGTCGAGCAGGTCGTGCCCTGGTCGCAGATGGTGCCGCGCTGCACCGGGTCGTTCGGCGTCGCGTCCACCGTCACCCAGCTCGCTCCGCCGTCGTAGGTGTGAGCGATGTAAAGGTGCCAGGCGGCCGGGAAATTGGAGTCCTGGCCCCCTGCGGCTCCCGCCGCGGTGGTGCCGAGGAAGGCGAAGGCCGCGCGGTCGGGATCGCCCGCCACCACCGCCGGGAAGGCGATGTTCTGCAGGCCGAACGCCGCCCCCACGTCCTGGATGTTGGTCCAGGTGTCGCCGTGGTCATGGGAGACCGCGACGAAGGGGTGGCCGTCGCCGTTCAACCAGCCGAAGTAGACCGTGCCGTCGGCCGCGATGCCGACCGAGGGGTCCCAGCTCGACGACGAGCTGCCCGGCACGGTCTTCACCGTCCAGGTCAGGCCGTTGTCGGTGGTCACCGCCACCCCCTGCTCGTTGCCGCAGCTCCGGTTGGGGACGTAGGCCGTGCCGTCCGGCCCGACCTTGACGTGGCCATGAATGCCGGCGCACTGGGTGAGGTTGTAGATCGGCACCGCCACGCCGAAGGTCCTGCCGCCGTCGAGGCTGGTGGCGCACTGGGCCATGGCGATGTCCTGCGAGCAGTAATAGAGGATACGGGGATACGAGGCCAGCGCCTTGACGGGTCCTGGAGCGAAGGGGCCGGCGCCGAGCGTCTGGTGATCGACTCCGGAATTGATCCCCGAGCCCTGGCTGGGCAGCCAGTTGACGCCGTCGTCGTCCGAATAGGCCAGCAGGCTCATCTTGCTGGGCAGGAGCTGCGAGACGTAGGTGCGCCCGAGCTTGGGATCGGTATAGAGGATCGGGTCGAACGTGGTCACCGAGGTCCAGAGCGCCGAGGTGTTCTCCCACTTGGCGCTGGCCGGCGAGGAGCAGTCGTCGAAGGTGACCCGCAGCGTCTCCGTGCCCGCGATGTACATCACCTTGCCCGTGTCCCGGTTGCAGCCGATCGAAGGCTCGCCGGCGCTCTGCCCCATCCCGTTCGGCGGCGTGTAGTTGGTATAGGTCGGCGGCTTCTCGGTGGAGGGGAAAGGCGGCGGCGGGAGCTGCGAGATCTTCGCGCTGCCGGTGTAGGCCCCCACCGGGGCGAACGGCGAGGCGCTCACCGTGTAGGTCCCGGCGGCCGGATTGGCGAGGACCACCTTCTCCGCCTGGCCGGCGCTATTGCCGGAGCTCGCGATCAGAGAGCCGTCCGGCCCGTAGACTTCCAGGTCGTAGTCGTCCGCGGCCCCGAAGGTGAGAGCGATCTCGACTTTGAAAGCGTAGGAGGGTGGAGCGATCGTCAGTTTGTAATTGTCACAACTCGTGCTGCTGGGTCCACCACAGGTCGAGGCGCCGGTGGGCGTGAGCGGTCCGCCCGTCCAGGTCGCCTGAGGCGAAGATTGAGACACGGTTCCGGACGGTGGATTCGCTGCTAGCGCGGCGGAGGAGCATAGGAGCACGCCCCCGAGGGCGGCAGCCAGCGAGGCTCTCCGGCAATCGATATGGAACATGGCGGGGTCTCCTCTAAGGTAAGTCGGGAAACATCACTCCCGCCCCGCGCACAGTGCACGCATCGTGCCAGTAGTGCCACTATTATCAACGCATACAGGGGAGGCCCACTGCCCCGCCGTTGCGAATCGCTTGCCAAGCCACGTCTCCTACGAGACCGGTCTGCTAGAGTTCGCCCCCATCCGGAGGTTCTCCATGGCCCAGCGCAACCGTCGTGTCCCCGTCCTCTTCGTCCTTGCCGTCCTTGCCGTCCTTGTCTCTCGGACCGCCGCCGCCCAGCCGCCCCGCGATCCGGACGACGACGAGTCCCCCGCGGTGGCGGCGCCGAGCACGGGGCCGTCCCACGAGGAGGCGGAGGCCATCGAGAAGCTCAAAACGCGCGCCGAGACCTCCCGCTTCGAGGCCACCGGGAGCTACGAGGAGACGCTCGCCTTCCTGCGCCAGCTCCAGGCTCACTTCCCCTCGATGTACCTGGGCTTCTATGGCACCTCCGGCCAGGGCCGTCCACTGCCGTTCGTGGTGGTCTCCGCCGAGAAGGCCTTCACCGGCCGCAAGGCGCAGCGGCTGCCCAAGCCCATCGTGCTGATCCAGAACGGCATCCACGCCGGAGAGATCGACGGCAAGGACGCCTCGCTGCTCCTCCTGCGCGACCTCGCCCTGGGCCGGCATCGCGAGATCCTGGACAAGGTCACCCTGGTGGTCCTCCCCATCTACAACGTCGACGGCCACGAGCGCGTCTCGCCGTACAACCGCCCCAACCAGGACGGGCCGCGCCAGGGCATGGGCTTCCGTGCCACCGCCAACGGTCTGGACCTCAACCGCGACTATCTGAAGCTCTCCTCCGAGGAGGCCCGCTCGCTGATCGCCCTGGTCAACGCCTGGCGCCCCCACCTGCACGTGGACGATCACGTCACGGACGGCGTCGACATGGACTGGGTGCTCACCTGGACCTGGGCCGAGGCGCCCCAGGCCCCCGCGCCCGTGGACGCCTGGCTGCGCGCCCACATGCCGGCCGTGCTCGCCGCCACGGCCAAGGCCGGCCACAAGCACGGCCCCTACGTGGACCTCGTGGACCACAACGACCCGGCCAAGGGGTTCAACTCCTGGGTGGGCCAGCCGCGCTACTCCACCGGCTACTTCCCCCTGCGCAACCGCCCCTCGGTGCTGGTGGAGATGCACTCCTACAAGCCCTACCAGCAGCGGGTGATGGCGAACCGGGATTTCCTCATCGCCCTGCTCGACGAGATCGCCCGCGATCCGACCGCGCTGACCAAGGCCGTGGCCGATGCCGAGGCCGCCACCGTGGCCCTGGGCAAGCCGGACGCCCCGGCCTCGGAGGTGGCCGTCGACGTCGAGGCGAGCGACCAGCCGGACCGCATCCGCTTCCCCGTCTACGCGGGCGAGACGAAGACCTCGGTGGTGTCGGGTCAGCCCCTCCTCCTCTTCCGTCGCGGCGAGGTGCGGGAGATCGAGGTGCCTTGGCTGCACAAATCCAAGGTGGTGAAGAGCCTCCCCCGCCCGCGCGGCTACCTGGTGCTCCCCGGCTGGCCGCAGATCGAGGCACGCCTGCGGGGCCACGCCCTCAAGGTGGAGAGACTGATGCAGCCGGTGGAGATCGAGGTGGAGTCGATGCGGATCGCGCAGCCCAAGTACGCGCCCGCCACCTACCAGGGGCTGACGCGGGTCACGCCCCAGGTGACCCGCGCCGTGGAGCGGCGGCAGATCCCGGCGGGCGCCCTGTGGGTGCCGGCCGACCAGCCGGACTTCGAGGTGGCCGTGCAGCTCCTGGAGCCCGAGGCGCCGGACTCGCTCCTCGGCTGGGGTCTCCTCTCCACCGTCTTCGAAGGCAAGGAGTACATCGACGCCCGGGTGCTCGAGGCTCAAGCCACGGAGATGCTGAAGGATCCGAAGACCGCCGCCGACTGGCAGGCCGCGCTCAAGGACGACAAGCTCGCCGGCGATCCCAACGCCCGCTACCAATGGTGGTTCCGCCGGACGCCCTATTGGGATGACACCATCGGCCTCTTGCCGTACTACCGGGTGATGAAGGCGCCGAAGCTGACGACGCGGGCCTGGCAGTAGGGAGTTAACAAAAACGAAGAAAGGCCGTCTTTATTCTTCAGACAAACCTCTCCCTCTTCTCCCGGCGGACGGGAGGGAGGCTGGGAGAAGAGGGCCGGGGTGATGAGGGCCTACGGTTCGGGAGAGACCACGGTTTGGTCCTGGCCGAGCCTCCAGACATATTTACCAATTGGCATGAGTCATGCTGCGCTCTCTCGGCCGGAGGGCCGGAGAAATCCGTGGAGGGGATCTCTATCGAGTTCCCCCAAGGAGTGTTCAACGCAATGTGGGATCCCAATAACTCCGGACCTCGCGATTGGCCGTGGCTGGCGCTGGCCGAGGTCGCCGATGCCGTCGTCGCCGTCGATGCGCAGGGCCGGATCACCTTCATGAATCCGGCGGCGGGCCGCCTCGCGGGCGTGAGTCCAGCGGCGGCGGCGGGTCGTCTCTTCCAGGATGTCCTGCCCTTGTTCGACGAGATGACCCGTCAGCCGGCCGGCTTGGCGCCGGCAGTCGGGACCCAGCACGCCGTTCTCCCCTCTCCCGAGGGGTGGTTGGAGCGCCGGATCGAGGCGCGGGGCGAGCCGCTGCGGGAGGGCGGCCCAGGCGAGTGTGGCGCCTTCTTCGTTCTGCGGGACGTCACCGAGCGCGACCTCGCCGAGGAGCGCCATCGGGCGCTTGAAGAGGAGCTCCGCCGGCGCACCGAGGATCTCACCGCCGAGGATCGCCGCAAGGACCAGTTCCTCGCCATGCTCGCCCATGAGCTGCGCAACCCCCTGGCGCCCATCCGCAACGCCGTCGAGCTCATGCGCCAGGTGGAGACCTTCGATCCCAGCTTCCAGCCGTCGCGCGAGATGGTGGAGCGCCAGGTCAAGCACCTCGCCCGGCTGGTGGACGACCTGCTCGACGTGTCGCGCATCACTCAGGGCAGCATCCGCCTGCGCAAGGAGCCGGTGGAGTTGGGAACGACGGTCCGCAGCGCCGTCGAGGGGGTCCGGCCGCTCATCGAAACCCGCTCCCACACCCTGGACGTCGATCTGCCAACCGAGTCCCTCTGCCTGGACGCGGACCCGGCCCGCCTCGAGCAGATCGTCTCGAATCTGCTGGACAACGCCGCCCGCTACACCATGCCGGGCGGCCACATCTGGGTAACAGCGCGGCGCGAGGACGGCGAAGCCGTGGTGCGGGTGCGCGACAGCGGCATCGGCGTCCCTCCCGACGTCCTCGACCGTGTTTTCGAGCCCTTCGTGCAGACGGCTGGCGAGTCCCTCGCCCGCACCGAAGGGGGCCTCGGGGTGGGCCTCAGCCTGGTGCGCAGCCTGGTGGAGATGCATGGTGGGCGGGTGGAGGCCTACAGCCCGGGGCTCGGCCAGGGAAGCGAGTTCGTCGTCCATCTCCCCACCGGCCTGCCGGCCGGCGCCGCAGGCCCCTCTCCCCAGCCGGCCGCTCCCGCCCAGGACCGCTCCCTGCGCGTGCTGGTGGTCGAGGACAACCTCGACGCCGCCGAGAGCCTCGCCACCTTGCTGCGGCTCTGGAATCATGACGTCCAGGTGGTGCACGACGGCCACGCCGCCCTCGACGCGGCCCGGGCCCAGAAGCCCGAGGTGGTGCTGCTCGACATCGGCCTGCCCGGCCTGGACGGCTACCAGGTGGCGCAGCAGCTCCGGAAAGAGGAGAGCCTCGCGCATACCCTGCTGGTGGCCATGACCGGCTACGGCCAGCCCGAAGACCGGCGCCGCTCCCGCGAAGCCGGCATCCACCACCACTTCGTCAAGCCCGTCGAACCCCTCGTCCTGCGCAGCCTGCTCGCCGGCGCCGCCCTCCCCGACGACTGGGACGGCCGGCCGAGCTGAGGGCGGAGAGAGGGGGCTTCAAAAGAAAAAGCGGAGTAAGTGGCCGGCGAGACGCCGGCGCTCCCAGGGGGTCTTGCTTCTGCTTGTTTCAGACTAACCACTCCCTCTTCTCCCGGCGGCCGGGGGGGAGGCCGGGAGAAGAGGGCCGGGGTGATGAGGGGGGAGGGGGAAGGCGGTGATACACTCTTCTGGTCTTCCCGGCGATCCACGTCATGAGCGCGCAAACGGAGAGCGGTCTCCTCAGGCTGGCGATTGCCAGGGGCCTCCTGCGTTGGGAGGACCTCGACTCGGTCTCCGACCAACTACCCGACAGCTCCAGCCGCGACGGCTCCCCGCTCGACGGCCGCTGGATCCGCGCGCTGCTCGACGCGGGCTATCTCACCCCCGCCATCGTCGCCACCCTCTCGGCCGAGTTGGAGCAGCCGCGGGACGACCTCACGCCGGACCTGAGGGGAGGGAGCAATTCCTGGAGCCGGCGCCCGTCCGGGCGGTTCCTCAGCCGGGAGGTTGTCTCCCCAGGCTCTGCCGAGGGGCTCGACCTCGCTCCCGAGTACCGCTTCCTGACGGACTGGACGCGCTACAACGTCGAACGCCTGCTGGGCGCCGGCGGCATGGGCACGGTCTACAAGGCCTTCGATCCCACCCTCGGCCGCTACGTCGCCCTCAAGTTCCTGCACCGCAACGACGACGACCATACCGAGCGCTTCCTTCGCGAGGCCCGGGCTCAGGCGCGCATCGCTCACCCCCACGTCTGCCAGGTGCACGAGGTGGGCGAGGTCGAGGGCCGCCCCTACATCGCCATGCAGTACATCGACGGCCGGAGCCTCGGCGAGCTGTGCGAGGAGCTGACGATCGAGACCAAGGTGCGGCTCATCCGCGACGTCGCCCGCGCCGTCCACGCCGCCCACCGGAACGGTCTCATCCACCGCGACCTCAAGCCGGGGAACATCCTGCTGGCGCGGGAGGAGTCCGGCGAGCTCCACCCCTTCGTGGTGGACTTCGGCCTCGCCTTGGAGCAGGACGAGACCACCCTCTCCCGCACCGGCATGATCAGCGGCACCCCGGCCTACATCTCCCCCGAGCAGGCGCAGGGCAAGGCGCTCGACCGGCGGACGGACGTCTACAGCCTCGGCGTCGTGCTTTACGAGCTGCTGGCCGGCTTCCCACCGTTCAAGGGCTCCAACCTGGCGCGCATCCTCGTCGAGCTCGTCCAGGAGGACGCGAAGCCGCTGCGCCAGATCGATCCCGCCATTCCCGAGGATCTGGAGACCCTGGTCGCCAAGTGTCTGGAGAAGGACCCGGCGCGGCGCTACGAGTCGGCCCGCGACCTCGCCGAGGACCTCGACCGTTTCCTGGAAGGGGACCCCATCCTCGCCCGTCCGGCCGGCTGGACCTACCGGGCGGGCAAGCGGCTGCGCAAGAACAAGGCCCTGGCGCTGGTCTCCGTGGCCGCGGTGCTGGCCCTGGCGGTCCTCGGCGCGGCGAGCGTGCGGGCGCAGTGGCGGGCGCGCGAGCGGGCCGAGCTCGCCCAGCGCTTCGGCCAGCGGATCGGCGAGCTCGAGAGCAGCATGATGTACGAGGCCTTCCTCCCCCGCCACGACATGACGCCCCACAAGCGGCGGCTGCGCCAGGGGATGGAGGCCATCGGCCGGGAGATGAAGCGGCTCGGGGAGATCGCGACAGGGCCGGGCAACTTCGCCCTGGGCCAGGGTTACCTCGCCCTCCACCAGCCCGACACGGCCCGCGTCTACCTGGAGCGCGCCTGGAATGCCGGGGAGCGGGACCCGGAGGTGGCCATCGCGCTCGGCGAGTCCCTCGCAGCCTCCTACGAGCGTGCCCTGGGCGACAGCAGCCTCCAGGCCAGCTCCGACAATCTCGACCGGACCTACCGCCGCCCCGCCCTGTCCTACCTCCGCGAGGCCGCGCGCAGCTCCCAGGGCTCCCCCTACGTCGCGGGTCTCAGCGCCTACCTTCAGCAGCGCTACCCCGAGGCGGTGGTCCAGGCGCGGCGGGCTCACCTCGAGAACCCCTCGTTCTACAAGGCCGCCCAGCTCGAAGCCGAAATCTACCTCGCGCAGGGGAGCGAAGCCATCATTGCCGGCCGCTATGAGGAGGCTCAAGGCCTCTTCGATCGCGCCGGCGCGGTCTATCGCCAGATCCTCACCCAGGTGCCCAGCGACGCCGGTCTCTACGCCGGCGACTGCGACCGCTGGAACCGCTGGCTCAGCGCGGCCCTCGCCACCCGCGACGTCCATGAGGACGAGGTGGCCCGGGCGCGCGCCGCCTGCGACCTGGCCCTGTCGGTGGACCCGGAGCTGGCCGACGCCCTGGTCCTCCAAGCCTCCACCGCCTGGTCTCTGGGGGATCAGCAATACAAGCACGGCGCCAATCCGGAGCCCGATCTCACACAGGGCGTCCACCTTGCGGAGCGCGCCATCGCCATCGACCCGCGCAATGCCCGGGCGTTCAATCACCTCGCCTCCTGTCACCGTCTGCTGGCGCAATGGGAGCTGGGCCGGGGGCTCGATCCTCAAGACCACATCCTCAAGGGGATCGCCGCCGCCCGCAAGGCGATGGAGATCCAGCCGGAGATGGCCGCCGCCCATGCCGGCCTCGGCACCGCCTACCTGGTGCTGGTCCAGGCCCGGCAGCGGCGGGGTCTCGATCCCCGCCAGGCGGTGGAGGCAGCCGCCGCGAGCTACCAGCGGGCCATCGCTCTCGATCCGAAGCGCATCGGGTCCTTTGTCAACCTGGGGAACACCTGGAAATCCATGGCCGAGGTCCAGGTCGCTCACGGGATGGATCCCAGCGATTCGGTGGGCAGGGCCGTGGCGGCTTTCCAGCAGGCGACGCACGTCAATCCGAAGTACGCGCCGGCCTACAACAACCTGGGGAACGTCCACCTGACCCTGGGCGAATACCTGCTCACCCGCGGCAGCGATCCCCGTCAGGCCCTGACCGACGCCGCCCGCAGCTACGAGCACGCCCTCGCCATTAAGCCCGACTACGGGCTGGCCCGCTTCAATCTCGGCTACACCTATCGCAGCCTGGCCGAGGGGCTCGTGGACCAGCAGCAGGACCCGGGGCCGGCCCTGGCCGCCGCGGACGCCGCCCTGGGCGCGTACCTCCGCCTCAACCCCAACGACGCGGACACCTTCCTGGAGCAGGGACGCGTCCGCCTGGTGGCCGCGCGCTGGGACCTGCGGCGCAAGGCGAGCCCCGGACCCGCCCTGGACGCGGCCGCCGCCGGCCTGCGCCGCGCCGAGGAGGTCAACGCCAAGTCGCCGGATGTCCTCTTCGCCCAGGCCCAAGTGGCCCGTTGGCGCGCTGAGGCCGACCCCGGCAAATCCGAGGCAGCTTTGCGGGTTGGGTTGGACCGGGTGGGACGGGCCCTCGCCATCAACGCCGGCGAGGCTCGTTACCTCGCTTTGCGCGGTCTCTTCCAGCACCGCCTCGCCCGCCTCGACACGGACCCGGCCCGCAGGCGGGACGGCGCGCGCCAGGCCGTGGCCTCGCTTCAGGCGGCACTCAAGGCCAACCCCCTGCTGGAGCGGGAGTACGGACCCGTGCTGGCGGACGCCCGACTGGACGCGGGAATGATCGGGCCGCCGCCGGTCAAGCTGTGAGAATTCCTATCCAACCCCACACTGCCGATACTGCTCGGGGGTGCACTCCGGAAAACCTTCGGGCCCCACGCAGTACGGCCACAAGCGCACGTAACACCCCTCCGTGTCCCCGAGGAAGCAGACCAGGCACTCGCTCTCGATGGGAGGGTTCGCGGGCGAAGGCCGCGACGTGCTGATCCCTGTCACCAGGGCGATGGCTGCGATCAAAACCAATTTTCTCATGGGGCTTTTCTTCATGGGACTTTTCTCCTTGAGTGCCGGGCCGGATCTGCCCTCACCTATCCAGGTGTTGCAGAAACGCTGAACGGGACAGAGCCGCTGACTGCGGTGTCAGAGCTCCTCCGGATCGCCCTGCGGCAGCGCGCCCTCGGCGATCAGCCGCTCGACGATCTGCTTGCGCTGGCGCTTGCGCTTCAGGCGCCGCTTCAGGATGGCGGCCATGGCGGCGAAGAAGACGACGGTGGCCGCGATGACAGCCTGGTCCTCATAGGGTTTTCCCCGGAACGCGCCGGCGACGTTGGCGTACAGCACGGTGAGCAGCCCCATGCCGGCGCTGGCGGTGTAAGCCTGCAGGGACTGCAGCGTGTCGAGCTTTTCGAGCTCGGTCAAACGCAGCTCGCGCCGCCGGTGGTACGCGTGCAGATGGAGGAGCGCGAAGATGGCGAACACCGCCGCGCTCCCCAGACCGTAGATCGTCAACATCGGTGTGACGTGCTCCGGTTGGATCGCCCGTTCCAGGGTGCCGTTCGGCAGGCGGACCATCTTGCCGGCTCCGAGGAGCCGGTTGATGAGCGTGCTGAACAGGAACTTGAGCGGGAAGACGAAGAACAGGACGACGAACAGCAATGCGCCGTTGAGAATGGCCGTCGTGCGGTCCTCCAGGCCATAGCGCCGGAAGAACATGAACTGCCGGTACCAGAGCACGTAGAGGAAGGCGAAGGTCAGGGCGAAGGAGATGAAGCCCCGCATCGCCTCCAGCAGCTCGCCCGAGGTGCGGGGGACCTCCAGGGCCACGATCAGCAGGGTGATGGCGAAGGCGAAGACGGCGTCGCTCAACCCCTCGAGCCGCGAGATCTCGCGGCTGCGCCAACGGAACTCGTGGCGAGCGGTGGCGGAATGGCGCTCGATGAGCTTGTCACGGAGCATGTGGTCCTCCCTCCCGCAGCAGCACGCCGATCTTCTCCATCGCGGCCAGGTACTCCGCCACCTCGGCGACGGACAGCGGGCCACAGATGGCCGCGAGGTCGTCCCGGATCTGTCTCACCGTCCGCCGGCCGTCCACCAGGTTCAGGGCCTCGTAGGCGTACTCGCCGCCGCCACCCCAGAGCCCTGTCCGCTTCATCAAGGCCGGCGACGGGATCGACTTCGCCGCGCTGTGATCCTCGAACCAGTCGTAGCCGAAGCCGCCCATGGGCCCCTTGGGATCGGTTGCGCGATGGTAGACCACGGTCTCTCCGGCCGCTGATTTCATGGCCGGGACCGGTCCCACCAGGCTCCGCAATCCGGTGAGGAAAGCCTCCGCCTCTTTTCGGACCTCCGCCGGCGGCGCGGCGAAGCGGCCGATCGAATCCACCACCGCGGCCTCATAGGCGAGGTGGAAGCGCAGCAGGTTGGCGGCTTCCTCGACCTCACCAGCGGCCCGCAGACGGTCGGCGCGCGCCAGGGCCTCCGCCGTGCGCTCCAGGCTCCCCCGCCGCACCTCCTGCCAGAGGGCCGGCACCTGGGCTGCGTCGAGCCCGGCGAGATAGTACGCACTGGCGGCGCCGAGGAAGGCGGCGCGCAGGAGCTTCGTGGGGTCGATGTTGGCCACGGCGTCGGCGTGGGTATGGATGTAGCGGTCCGGCCAGTCGTTGAGATAGATCGCCGGCACCCGGAAGGAACCTTCGGTCCATACCTGATGGTCGCTCCCCTCGGTGAAATCCACCAGCTCCGCCTGCAGCGCCCGCTTGCTCCCCTCGGGGTCCACCAGGGAATAGGGCGCGGCGCCCGTGGCCGCCAGGGCGTACGACTGCTCGTTGACGAAGCGGCCGAAGGCCGCGCCCACGTCGTTGACGAAGGTCGGCAGGCTCTTCGGCGAGCGGGTGACGTGGAAAACAGCCTTGGTGATCTCGGCGTCGCCGCCGACCATGTCCATGTGGATGACGGCCAAGGCCCGGGCGGCGAAATCGGGCCGGGCGTTGAGCAGCGAAATTGTCCCCTCGATCTCCGGCGGCCAGACGAAGCGGATGGTCCGCCGCGGCGCCGCCAGCTTCCCCTCCCGGATCAGCTTCGCCAGCGCGCGGCCGGTCTCCAGGATTGACGCGCAGCCGCTGGCGTTGTCGTTGGCTCCCGGCCGCTGGTGATCGAGATGGCAGGAGAGGACGACCTCGTGCGCGCGGTCCGCGCCCGGGATCACCGCCGTCGCAATGCTGTAGGCCCCGGGGTGCTGGCCGGCACGCACGCTCGCCCGCAATCGCACCGGCTGGCCCTTCGCGAGCCGCTCCTGCCAGGCCCGAGCCTGCTTGAGCGACACCATGAAGGCGAAGGTCTTCGGCGCCGGGAAGGTGTTGAGATGCCCCCAGCGCACCAGCGTCTCGTCCTCCTTCCACCACCCCGTCACCTGGTTCTGGGCGTAGGAGACGAGGCCGGCGGCGCCGTGCTTGTCGACCGCCAGCGCGTAGACCGCGCCCGGCTGGGAAGAGGTCAGCACGAGCTTGCCGCGCACGTCCTTGCCTTGATAATCCGCCTCCGCCGTGCCGGCTCCCACGTCCACCAGCTCGGCCCCGACCTCGCCGCTGGCGCTGTCCTGGGCCAGCACGATGGGCCGCGCCTCCCAGGAGGCGATCCGCTCGGCGTCCACCCAGGCGCCGGTGTCCGCGCCAGCCTGTCTCTGCTCCCACAACTCGGCGAAATCCACATCCCAGGCCGGACGCGAGCGCTGAGTGCCATAGAAGATCGTGCCGTCCGCCGGGAGCTCGACGATCTCCACCTCGGAGAGGCCATATTCCTGGGCCCGGTCCCGCACCCGCTCCGCCGCCGCCCGGAAGCCGCGGGAGCCCCGCATGCGGTGGAACAGGGTGAGATCCTGAAGGTTGCGCTTCGCCGCAGTGCCCGAGACCTCGGCGGCGAGCGCGCGCACGGCCGGCTCCGGCAGCAGGGGAGGCGGCGCGGTCGTCTGGGCGGAGAGGGCCGGGCTGAGCAGGAAGACCACGGACGCGGCGCACAGAGATCGGGCAATCTTCAAAGCTGACATCAGCACCTCCGAAGTCCGGGAACGACTTCGGGATGGTACACCTCTTGCTCCCCTCCTCGCGCCATGCCGATGAATCCGCAATCCGCCCCGGCCCGCCCCTGGCGCGCCGTCATCCTCGACATGGATGGCACCCTCATCGACAGCAACGCCGCCCATGTCCACGCCTGGGTGGAGGCCCTGCGCGAGGGCGGCTACGAGGTCTCCGAGGACGATATCTGGCCCCTGGTCGGGATGGGCGGGGACAACCTCCTCCCTGCCGCCGTGGGGGTCGACAAGGATTCGGCGGAGGGCAAGAAGCTCAGCGAGCGGCGGGGCGAGATCTTCCGCGAGCGCTACCTCCCCCACCTGAAGCCCTTCCCCCAGGTGCGGCCGCTGCTGGAGCGAATGCGCCGGGACGGGCTGCGGCTGATGGTGGCCAGCTCCTCGCCCAAGGACGAGCTCCAGTGCTCGCTCGAGCTGGCCGGCGTGGCTGACCTCGTGGAGGGCGCCAGCTCGGGGAGCGACGGCGGCCGTTCCAAGCCCGACCCGGACGTGGTCGAGGCCGCACTGAAAAAGCTGGGGCTTGCCGCTGACGAGGTCGTGATGCTGGGCGACACGCCCTACGACGTCCAGGCCGCCGCCAAGGTGAACGTGCCGGTCATCGCCTTCCGCTGCGGCGGCTTCCGCGACGAAGACCTGAAGGGCGCGATCGCCCTCTACGACGATGCCACGGACCTGCTGGCCCACTACGACGAGTCGCCGCTGGCCGGGTCCGAAGGCCCGGACTAGGAGCCTGCGCGGCAATCAGGGACAGCAGGGACGAAAAAGCTTCAGTCGTGGTCCCTGCTGTCCCTTGAAGTCCCTGCTGTCCCTCCAGTGGATCGCCCTGGCACCTCCGCCGCACCTCTCCTTCAGAGACCAAATCGGAGTAAAACGAGATGCCGCATCATCGCTCGCATCGAGCCCACGCCGCCGTCCTGGGGAGCGGCATCGCCGGCCTTGCGGCCGCGGGGGCGCTCGCCCCGCTTTGCGAGCGGATCACCGTCTTCGAGCGGGATGACCCGCCCGCAGAGTGTGGCCCGCGCAAGGGGGTGCCTCAGGGGCGGCACGGCCACATCCTGCTCATGGACGGCGAGAACGCCCTGGCGGAAACGTTCCCCGGCCTGGTGGCCGAGCTCGAAGCCCGGGGCTCCTGCCGCGTGAACTTCGGCTCCGAGCTGCGGTGGTTCCATCACGGCGTCTGGAAGGTTCCCTACGACAGCCGGCTCATCGTCCACATGCAGAGCCGGCCCTTCCTCGAAGCGATCCTCCGTGAACGCCTGGCGGGCCTCGGCAACGTGAAGTTCCGCTACCGCACGGCGGCTCACGAGCTCGACGTCGAGGGGGGCCGGGCGACGGCCGTGCGCGTGCGCGAAGCCGAGGGGCCTGAGGAGACGGCGGCGGCCGACCTGATCGTGGACGCCACCGGCCGTGGCTCCTCCCTGGTCCGGCTGCTGGCGGCCCACGGCTATCCGGCGCCGCGCGAGGAGCGGCTGGCCCTCGACATCCAGTACTCCTCGCGCCTCTATCGCCCGAGGCCGGGCTCGCAGCAGCCGTGGAAGGCTCTCCTCGTCGCCCAGACGCCGCCCGCGAAGCGCCGTCTCGGCCTCGTCTTTCCGGTGGAGGACGGGCGTTGGATCGTCTCGCTGGGCGGTTATCTGGGAGAGCACCCGCCGGCGAACGAGGAGGGCTTCCTGGACTTCGCCCGCAGCCTGGAGCAGCCCGACCTGCTCGCCGCCCTGCGCGACGCCGAGCCGCTCTCCGAGATCCAGGCCCTCCGCTTTCCCACCGCGCGCTGGACCCGCTTCGAGCGGCTCTCCCGCTTCCCCGCCGGCCTGCTGCCGGTCGGCGACACGGTCTGCAGCTTCGATCCGGTCTTCGGCCAGGGGATGTCGGTGGCGGCCCGCGGTGCCCGGCTGCTGGCGGCCCACGTGGACCGCGACCCGCGGGCCGGCGATCCCAAACCCTACCTGCGCGCCCTGGCGCGGGTGGTGGCCGTGCCCTGGCTCCTCACCTCCTCCGAGGACCTGCGCTACGCGGGGGTGGAGGGCCGGCGGCCGTTCTGGCTGCCCTGGCTTCAGCGCTACACCCACCGCGTCTTCCGGCTCACGGGGGCGAGCGCTCCCGACTACGACCGGCTGCTGCGCGTCCTCCACCTGCTGGCGCGGCCGCCGCTCCTCTTCCATCCCGCCACCCTGGCGCGGGCGGTGGGGCGGACGGCTCGCTAACGGCCGGGATCGCCCTCAGTCGGCGTGGACGATCGTCCCCACGTGCTCCCCCGCCAGCGCCGCGCCGAGAAGCTCCGGCTTCAGACCGTTGATGACTTGGACGCTGCGTACCAGCCGCGACCGCTCCAGGAGGTCGAGGAGCACCTCGTCGAACGGCAGCGTCCGCACCCGCCGGTTCCGCAGCTCGGCGACGCCGACGTCGCGGATCAGGCTCGCTCCGGGGTTCTCCTTGGGATCGGCGTCGTAGACGCCGTCCACGTCCTTGACCAGGATCACGCTCTTGCAGCCGAAGCACTCGGCCACCAGATAGGAGCCGGCGTCGGTGCGGTGGGGCGGAATGCGCCCGATCCCCGGCGGGTGTTCCCACAGCGAGTACGGCGGGTCGCCGTTGAAGATCACCCCGGGCGCGCCGCGCAGGAAGAGCGGCAGCAGATGGCCGAAGAGCTCCGGAGGGATGGCCACCACCCCCAGCGGTGCGAGCAGCGTCCCCAGGATGTGGGCATTGCCGAGCGCGTCGGCGATGGCCACCTGGGCCAGCACGCCGGTCGGCAGGCCGAGGTCGAGGCCGATCGAGAACACGTGCCGGCTGCGCACGCCGCCGCCGGTGCCGAGGATCAGCTTGTGGCGGGTGAGGACGTCCCCCAGGGCGTCGACCAGGGGGAGCACCGCCGACCGGCCGCGGTCCATGATCGATCGGCCGCCGAGCTTGACCACGTGGGCGTCGGGCAGCATCCGCACCGGCGGCGTGCGGCTGTCGGTCGACGCCATCACGTCCTTGTCGACGAGGCTCTCGCGCATCAGGAACGAGCTGACATGGTGTCGTTCGTCGGGCATGGGCTCCCTTTCAATCGGCGGAGATTAGAGTCCCCACGTCCTCCCCTTCGAGGGCGCGGGTGAGGTTGCCGGGAACGAGCCCGTTGATGACGCGGATCGAGCGCTGGAGCCGGGCGTTCCGCATCAGCTCCAGCACCGCCCGCTCGACCACCACGTCCTGGAGGTCCATGGCCAGCAGCTCGGCGACGGTGATTTTGGGGATCCACTTCGCGTCGCGGTCCTTCTTGGGATCAGCCGTGTAGAGTCCGTCCTCGTCCTTGACGAAGATCATCGAGCGGGCGCCGAAGACCTCGCTCACCAGATAGGCGCCGGTGTCCGTGCGGTGCGGCGGGATGCGCCCCACGGCCGGGTTCTGCTGCCAGAAGGTGTAGGGCGGCATGGCGAAGAAGATCGCCGCCCGGCGCTCGGCGAGGTAGAGCGGGAGCTGGGCGAACTGCGCCGGCTCGATGAATGGGACGCCGTGGCGGGCCAGCAGGTAGTGCAGCATGCGGGCGTTCTGCATGCTGACGAAAGTGCCCAGCACCGAGAGCACCCCGGTGGGCATGCCGAGGTCGAGGCCCACACTGTAGGCGTGGCGGGCACGGGTGCCGGCGCCGGTGCCGAGGAGCATCTGGTGCCGGGGCAGGTTGCGGACCACCTCGTCGATGAGGGGGAACACGGCCTTGCGACCCCGGTCGATGATGCTCTGGCCGCCGATCTTGACGACGTTGACCTCGGGCAGGATGCGCTCCACCGGCCCGCCGTCGGTCTGCCGCAGCAGCTCGGGGTCGGTCAGCGAGCCCTGGACCAGGGCCGAGCCCAGCGCGGTCAGCAGCTCCGTGTCCATCGCGTGCTTCATGAAGTCTCCTCTGAAACGGGAAGGCGGACCGCGGCCAGCTCGTAGGATTCGGTCGCCTCCCGGGTAAAGTCGAGGGTACCCCAGGTCTGCTCCGCCCAGGCGGCGAGCCGCTCGAGCACGTCGTGGCGGACCTCGGGGAGGACGTCGGCGCCGGCAAGGTCGGGCTTGCTCCGCCAGGAGGCGAGAGAGTCCGCCACCCGCTCCAGCACCGGCCAGGACGCGGCCGTCCGCGGCGGGAGAGGATCGCCGCCGCGCGCCGCGAAGGCGGAGAACAGAAGGCTCCGGGCCTCCTCGCCGCCGCGGCCCGCGACGCCGTGCCCGGCCAGCAGACGCCGCATCTGTCGCCGCAGAATGGCGCGCAGGCTGTCCCCCTCGCGGCGGACCCGGCCGAGGACGAACACCGCCCCAGCCGGATGCGCCACCCGCAGCGTCTCATCCACCAGCCGCTCCGGAGTGAAGAGGTGGGCCGCCCGCGACGCGAACACGGCCCGTGCGATCCCGGAGCGTAGCGGCCACGGCCGGTCCGCGTCCGCCTGGAGCAGCGCGGCCCGGCCCGTCCTCCCATGGAACACGCCGAGCATGTCCAGCGAGAGGTCGAGACCCGTGTAGCGGGCTCCCGCAGCGATCAAGGCCGACCCGATCTCCCCAGTGCCGGCGCCCAGCTCCAGCAGCAGGCCGTCGGGACAGACCTCCCGCAACGCGCTGACGATCTGTTCCACGGCCGCGGCCGGCAGGCCTGCACGCCGGTCGAAGCTACCCGCCTGGGCATCGAATGCCGCGTTCAAGGGGGACCTCCGTTGGTTGGAATCAAGGCTGCGAAAGCGGCGGGAGTATATCTTGCTCGGTCAGCGGCTGCCGACGGCATCCTTCCGAGCGGCGCGAGAGGGGATCGGTCCGCATGGTATGCTGATCTCCATGGGGGAAGCCGTCGTCTACCACGTTCAGGCGGATTGGGATCCCGAAGCGGGGGTCTGGGTCGCCATCAGCGAAGACGTCCCGGGGCTGGCCACCGAGGCCGGAACCATCGAGGCTCTCACGGAGAAGCTCCGCACGATGATCCCTGAGCTGCTGGAAGCCAACCAGATCCTTTCTCCCTCCCAGGCCGAAGCCATTTCCTTCGAGCTGACGAGCCACCGCCAGGAGCCGCTGTTCCTGGCGTCTTGAATGGGCTCGTCCTTCACACCGCAGGTCAAGAAGCTGCTGCTGGCGCATGGCTGCCGTTTCGAGCGTCCGGGAAAGGGCGACCACGAGATCTGGTTCAGCCCCATCACGCAGCGCCGCTTCGTAGTTGATGGCGACATCAAGTCCCGTCACACCGCGAACGCCGTTTTGAGACAGGCTGGAATCGGCAAGCAGTTTTAAGGACGCTGATAGCTCCCCAGGGTCAATTCAGTCTTCGGGCAACTCGAGACATAGCAACGCCTGGGACGCAATCGTCTCCGACCAAACGATTTACAAGCATACTCTACTAGGATCAGAGCCGTACAGCGACTCCCGGATCTGGACAGCCATCTGCGACAAACGCCGGCCGACCTGCGAATCCATCAACGGCTCGAACCGCAGGTTACGCCAGTCCACGTACTGGCGGGCGGCCAGGGTTTCGGCGAGAGGGTCGGCGGCCCGGCGCGCGGTGTCGTTGAAGAGTGGGGTATCCACGTAGTAGATCGGCAGGATGAGGTCGCGGCGTCCGAGCTTCTTCTCCCGCTCCAGAAAAATCTCCAACTCTTCCCGGCAGTAGGGGCTCTTGAAGAAGGCCGGTGTCAGGACCGATTAGCGCGCCCCGTTGGGGCGCAGGCAAGGTGTGGCCGTCCGGACCCAGCCCGTTGGGCTGGGCTGAGGGAGCCCGGACCTTCGGCCCGGAATAGACGGTCTATTGATCACCTCACAAAATCGGGTCTGGCTGGGATTCGCGACGCCAGAGGTACGAGTGGGCCGGACCGGCATCGCCGCATCGGAGACGACCCGCCGTCCCCGTGGCCTCCGAAACGATCTCGTAGCGGGTCTGGATCGTCTCTACGGAACCTCGGAGACGCGGCCAGCGGCAGGGATTCCGGAGGCGTTGGAAGATTCCATTTCGCGACGCCCCCGGAATCGCCATCCCCAGCCATCACGGCACCGGTCCGTAGAGACGCCCCAGACCCGTTACGAAATCCTTGGCAGACCACGGGGACGGCGGGGCGTCTCCGGCGCGGATGCGGATCTTGCCGTTCGGCTATGCTGCTCGTCGCCCGTCCAGGAAGGTCTCGGCCTGATCGGACGGGATCTCCTTCACCTTCACGGTCATTTGTTTGTTCGAGCCCGAGACGACGATCTGCGAGCGGAACTCTCCGGAGAAGGTCCCCGTCACCTTGTAGTCCGTGCAGCCCTGGGCCCGCGGCCCGGTCCAGCCCATCACGTCGACCTTCAGACCGCCGACGAAATGCGAATCTCTCACCAGGGTGATGCCGTAGGTGTAGTTCGGCGCACAGCCCTCCACCTCGACCACGAAGTGGCCAGGCTCATCCAAGCCTGTCCACACATACCACGCCTGCGCCTTGTCGAACGGTTCCGTGCCATAGAAGCCCATGATGATCTCCTTTTCCAATCGGTTTTTTCACCGCGATCCAACTCGCTGGAGAACCGATAGAGCAAGGCAGATGCCAGGAAAAAAGTGAGAAAAAGGCCGCGGTACGGGCCTCTGGAGCGTAAACTGACATGTCACTGACGCGTCGGCCGGCACTCAGGTCCGCCTCACAACAACCGCATCTGCTCCGGACCCCGCGCCTTCATCTCCGGCTCCCGCCGTCTTTCCAACAGCACCTCTTCGAGATCGGCCAGGAATGGCGACGGTCGCGTCTCCCGAGTCTCGCCGCGAAGCGTCCGCTTGCGGCTATAAAAGAGGAAGAGCCGCGATTGCGCGCGGGTGATCCCCACGAAGAAGAGGCGACGCTCCTCCGCGAGATTCTCCGGCTCAGAGCCCCAGGTCAGGGGCAGGAGGCCGTCTTCGCAGCCGACGAGGAAGACGACAGGAAACTCCAGGCCCTTGCCGGCGTGAAGGGTGAGGAGGGAGACTCGCTCGGCCCGCGGATCCCACGTGTCCACCTCGCCTCCCAGGGCCGCTTCGGCGAGGAAGGCGTCGAGATCCATTCCAGAACGCAGCGCCAGGGGGCGCAGCAACTCGGCGGCGGCGAGGACGGCCGTGCGATCCGCGGCGGTCATCTCCCGGTCCATCTCCAGCACGGCCCGCTCCAGACGCGCCTCGATGCTTCCGCCCGGCTGTTCCTGAAGGAGTGGCAACAGCGCGCGCACTCCCGCCTGCTCAGCCAGCGGCCGGTGGGAGCGCTTCTGGAAAGGGATTCCCGCCCGGCCCAGGGCTTCGATCAAGGGCGGGGCCTGGGCCTCGGTGCGATACAGGATGGCCATGTCGTCGAACGAGAGCTCCACATTATCCTCAGCAACGTCGCCCGCGCCCACCCGGCCGCTGTCGAAGGAGAAGGAGGAGGTGCCGCCCAGGAGGCGCTCCAGGGTTTGGACCACCAGCTCCGCCTCTGCTCGCTCACTCGCCGCCGCTTGCACGACGATCCGCTCCCCCGCTCCCTCGCACACGGCCGCCAGCAGACGGTCCGGCACCAGGCTCGCGGGACGGATGGCCTGCATCGCCGCCTCGACCACGGTGCGGCTGGAGCGATAGTTGCGGGTGAGATGGATCACCCGCGCCTCCGGCCAGTCCTCCCGGAAGCGGAGGAAGAAGCCCACGTCCGCGCCGCGGAAACCGTAGATGGACTGGTCCGGATCGCCGATCGCACAGAGGTCGGCGTCCGGCGGCGCCAGCAGGCGGATCAGGGCGTACTGCAGGGGATCGACGTCCTGGTACTCATCGATCGAGATCCAGCGGAACCGCTCCCGATAATGGGCCGCGAGGTCCGGCCGCTCCCGCAGCAGCGCCACTGGTCGCAGGAGGAGGTCGTCGAAATCCACCAACGCACGGCGGTCCAGAGCTTCCTCGTAGAGAGCCGTCCGCCCGGCCAGCTCCGGGGGGATCTCCAGACTGGGATCGACCGCCCGCCGGCAGCGAAGACGTCCGATCTCCTCCAGCAGGCGCTCGGCCTTCGCTGGGGCGAGGCCGAACAGCTCGCGGACGATCTCCGTGCGCTCGGCCGGCGTCGCCACCCGGAAGCCCGGGGCCAGCCCCGCCTCGCCGGCCTGCTCGCGCAGCAGCGTCAATCCCAGCCCATGGAAGGTGGCGACGAGCACGCGCCCCGCAGCCTCGGGCAGCAGGGCGGCCAGCCGCTCCTCCATCTCCGCCGCCGCCCGCCGGCTGAACGTGACCGCAAGACAATTCTCCGGCGCAGCTCCTCGCTCGGCGATCAGGTAAGCCAGGCGATGGGTGAGCGTCCGCGTCTTGCCCGTCCCCGGCCCGGCGACGATGAGGAGCGGGCCGTCCACGATCTCCGCGGCGGCGCGCTGGTCGAGGTCGAGGCCGGCGAGGCCCTCACCCTCTGGCGTCGCCTCAGAGAGCCCCCGCCCCGAAGCCCTCACCCCTGTCCCCTCTCCCGCCCCCTCCCAACCCCCCTCACCGGGAGAGGGGAACCCGGTTGGAGCGCTCTTGCTGGTCTCC
>Ga0136846_1221162_pt1 | contig 43607 bp, 35 predicted proteins | sample HopSoiMetagenom2_FD_96841 | JGI IMG/M metagenome (GOLD analysis project Ga0136846, IMG submission 96841) | Grasslands soil microbial communities from Hopland, California, USA - 2 Assembly 2016 (version 4) | ecosystem: Environmental > Terrestrial > Soil > Grasslands | place: USA: Hopland...
CAGAGTTCCGGACAGCGGCGGAGAAGCTCAAGGCGGGAGATCCCGACCCGCACTTCCCGAGAGGCTGCTTCCCGCCGGCCTTGCCGTTCGTCTACGGGTAGTCGAGCCGAGGGCTTGGGGAGATTGGGAGAACTGCTCGCGGGTGGCGCGAGGGAGGCCCGAGGTGTGTCTGCTTGGGCGCTGCGCTGGAGATTTCACGAACAATGGGTCGCCTGTCGAGTGCTTTGGACTCCTTCATCGGCTGGATTCTGGTCTTCCGGAGACCTCCGCGGCCCCAGATCAGGAGTCGCTGACCCCTCGTGGGTCGCGTACTTAAGGCAGGCTTCAACTAAGAACGTGGCACCTATTCCGGGCACCTATTCCGGCACCTATTCCGGATCAGGGGTCGGGGCTGTCCGTGGGCCTCAACTAAGCACGTGGCACCTATCCCCGGCACCTATTTCTTTGCTGCCAGCCGCCGTGGGCCTTGGCACACGACTTGCTTATCTCTAGGACGTCTGGATTACGAAAGGAGACCATCATGAGAAAGCTTCCCAAGTTGCTCCTCGCCGCCCTCTTCGTCGTTGTTGCCATGACTTCCGGTGCTGCAAAGTTCGCGGCTGCGGAACCCGATCCCTGCACCGTTTGCTACAGCCCGACGGGCACTTGCTTCGATTGCTGCACCTGCACCAGAGAATCTCCTCAGCAGTGCGCAAGTTCCTGTTCGGCTGCTACTTAGTACCTACTCATTGCTTCCTCAGCATATTCCGGGTGTCTCCACGCGGCTTCCGCTTCTTGGTTCCCGAGGAGACACCCTCTGCGATCCTCCCTAATACGCCACTCTGCATGTTTAAATAGATTTTCAACAGCACCTCAGCTAAGTTGCCAACTAAGCACGTGGCACCTATTCCGGGAGACCTCCGCGGCCCCAGATCAGGAGTCGCTGGCCCCTCGTGGGCCGCGTACTTAAGGCAGGCTTCAACTAAGAACGTGGCACCTATTCGGCCGGCCGGCAGGGCGCTACGCTGGAGATTTCACGAACAAAGGGTCGCCTGTCGAGTGCTTTGGGCTCCTTCACTGGCCGGGATTTCGACCTTGGCAAGGCTCTGTGGCCCAGATCAGGGCGCTGGTCGCCGTCCATGGGGCGCATACTTAAGGCCAAGTTCAACTAAGAACGTGGCACCTATTTGGGGCATCAGCGAAAGCGCCGGCAACAGCGACTCCCTCGACCTACAGCCACCGCGCCCGCCGCCGACTCTACCCTATTCCCCCCCCGGCTGCCCGAGCTGATCGACGCCGTGGCCAGGCTGCTGGAAATGTAAGCACGCGGATTGCATCTCCTCCCGGACGCCGGGCCTTCATCCGGCGATCTCCCGGTACAAGAGGTACCCATGGAGGGCGATATGCAGTTTCGAAACCTCCCCTTTGTCACCCGGCGCTGGCCGTTCGCGCGCGCCGTACCGATCTCCGTGTCCTGCGGCAGCAACAGCAGCCATCCGTCGAGCCCAACGAGCTGACCGAAGCGGGAGGCGAGGCACCCGCCCTCGCGGCGGGCCCGCGGGCGGTAACTCGCTGCCCAATATTGCTCGCGAAAGGAGTTCATCCAATGTCAACTACCGTAACGATACTCCGGCACCTTATGATTGGCGTTGGTGGTCTCACCCTGCTGGCCACCGCATCGCCACTGACGGCACAGGCGGTAACGGCGATGTCGAGCGAGGCCTTCCTCAACACCCTCGGTGTTAATACCCACATCAATCCCTACCACCCCGTCAAGTGGGACGTAGACCCTGTTAATGTGGGCAGACACATGGCGTATATCGGTGTCCGCAACCAGCGCGACTGGCCATATAAGGCGGACGAAGGCGCGGACTTCCTGATGGTTCAGAGCAACTGGAGCCCGCTGGGGCGCCTCTGGACATCCATCGCCGAGGACAGCCCGACCGGCCAGCGCAACGACCTCAGCTATGCAGAATCGATCTATACGACCTACGGGTCGGGCCTTGTCTATGTGCTCGGCGGCCCGAATGAGGAAGACGACGAGTACCCGCAAGGTGTGGGTGCCACTCTGCCGGATTCTGCACTCGTACAGGGTCAGCTTTACACCTGGGCGCACTCGCAAGGCCGCAATGTCAAGGTGAACCAGATGGACTTCGGTGCCGGCTGGACAGACAAGAACAATTGGCAGGGCGATTACAACCCAAGCAACACCGGCATTACCATCCTGTATCCGGAACGCGGCAATCAGAACTACACGCCCGGCGGCGCCGATATCGGTAGTGCGCACACGTATATCAGCAACGGCAGCCAGACGGAATTGACCGTTCTTAACATCATGCGAGCTAACGCCCTGTTAACCACGCCCGGCAAACCCGTCGCCCATACCGAAGCAGGTATCTATAAGTATACCGGCTACCTACCTACAGTAGCTGGCGCCATGACGGTGGTCGGCGCGTTCGACAGCGCGGCCGCCGGCGATGTCGGCTACCTCGTGTATGGCCTGCAGGATGATGACACCTACGGCTTCTATGACAGCACCGACACCAATCCTAATCCGATGGCGACGTACTATCACAACATGACGACGATCCTGGCGTCTACCAGCGGCGCTTACGGCCCTGGCCAGCCGCCGACCTTCACGCCCGGCTCGCTCAACGTGACGTACTCCAATACGACCACAGCCGCGCACCTGCTGATGCAGAAGCCAACCGGCGAGTATGTGATCGCCGACTGGCACGAAGTGCTGATGGACGGCACGCAGACGAGCCAGACGAGCGTGACCGACACGATTACGTTTGGCCAAACCTTTGCGACTGTAAAGATCTACGATGTTGAGACCGGCACCACGCCGATTGCGATCCTGAGCAATGCATCGTCGTACACACTCACCCTGAAGCCGTGTGACATGTACCTCCTGGTGGGCACGCCGGCCGCCGGGGGCCCGGTGACCGATCTCATCCCAGACGGCACATACATCATAGGCAACCGCAGCAACGGCAACATCGCTAGCATGGCCACCGCCAATATTGGAGCCGGCATCATTCAGGGCCAGCCCGGCAGCCTGGACACGACCTGGACCGTGACCAACCTCGGCAACAACGTGGTGAAGATCACGAATGTCGGCGTGGGCGGCGTAATGGGCTGCGTCTCCGTAGGCGTCAACGGCGGCCTGGTCGACCAGACCGATACCGGCGTGACCTCGCAGCAGTGGACCGTCACTCAGCCTGTCCCAGGCTGGTTCACGCTCACCAGCAGAGCCGGCTCGTTCGTGGCCGATATCTACAGCGGCCTTGGCACACAACTCCTTCTGGAAACTGCCAACGGCGGCACAACTCAGCAGTGGTCCTTCACGCCGGCGAACCTGATCCCAGACGGCACATACATCATAGGCAATCGCAGCAACGGCAACATCGCTTCCATGGCCACCGCCAATATTGGCGCCGGCATTATTCAGGGCCAGCCCGGTAGTCTGGACACGGCCTGGTCCGTGACCAACCTCGGCAACAACATAGTGAAGATCAAGAATGTCGGCGTGGGCGGCGTGATGGGCAGCGACAACGGTGGCGGCCTGGTCGCTCAGGTCGATACCGGCGTGACCTCGCAACAGTGGACCGTCACTCAGCCTGCCCCAGGTTGGTTCACGCTCACCAGCAAAGCCGGCCCGTTCGTGGCCGACATCTACAGCGACCTTGGCACACAGCTCCTTCTGGAAACTGCCGACGGCGGCACAACCCAGCAGTGGTCCTTCATGCTGGCGAACCTGATCCCGGACGGTAATTACACGATCACGAATAAGAGCACGGGATTTATTGCCAGCATGGCCGGCGCCAATATTGGCGCCGGCATTATTCAGGGCCAGCCCGGCAGCCTGGACACGACCTGGACCGTGGCCAACCTCGGCAACAACGTGGTGAAGATCACGAATGTCGGCGTGGGCGGCGTGATGGGCTGCACCTCCGTAGCCGCCAACGGCGGCCTGGTCGCCCAGTCCGATACAGGCGTGACCTCGCAGCAGTGGACCGTCACTCAGCCTGCCCCAGGTTGGTTCACGCTCAGCAGCAGAGCCGGCGCCTTCGTTGCCGATATCTATAGCGGCCTCGGCACACAGCTCCTCCTGGAGCCCGCCAACGGCGGCGCCACCCAACAGTGGTCCTTCCACTAAGGTTATTGGCTGGGTGGACGATTCCGATGCCGGTTAGGGTTGATGCCAATGGGCCGGCCACGTCTTGATCTGGGGTAGAGTCGGCGGCGGGCGCGGTGGCTGTAGGTCGAGGGAGTAGCTGTTGCTCAACTAAGAACGTGGCGCCTATCCCCGCAGCTCTTCCCGCTCCCGCTCTGCCCGGTCCCGATCCCCACGGTCATTGATCGGCAGGGTCGCCAAGTTGGGGGGCCGGGGTGGGATGGGTAACGTTGATCTGCGGCAAGGCGGACGGGGACGGTTCTCGCCGCTGCGATCGAAGCTGGTGGCGATGACGGTAACCTTCATGGCTCGTCGAGGGTCGGGGCGATCACCATGCCGGAGATGATGTTGGCGTCCGGACCGACGGCGTCGGAGGTGATGCGGCGGCTTCGGCGACTTAGTGCAGAGTGAGGTATGGGGTGGTGGTGCTTGGCGGGATGAACGTCCCCGATCAGCGCAACGGTCAGACGCTGATGCGAATCATTTCTCCGGAGGCAAGCGTGTAAGAGCTGCCCGGAGCGACGGCATCAGAGGCTGAAGGTCTGGAGCTTGTTGGTCCGGGCCACGAGAATCACGACCCGCAGGCCGGCAGCCTGGAGGTTCTGTTGGTAGGCCAAGTTCTGGTCCACTGTGATGAAAGCCTCGAAGCCAGCCTCTCGGACCAACGCCAGAAGCTCTCCGTTTTCGATCCCCCGCCAACGCATCTCTCCGACGGTGGCTGACGAAATGGTCAGAGAGGGCCCTCTTCAGCGGTCGGGGGACGCATTCGTCAAGCAGCACGCGCATGGGCGATCAACATCGTCTTCGCCAGATCGAGAACAGCCACGGCCTGCTCGCGGCCTACCGTAGGAAAGTGATCCAGGAAGGTATCGAGAGAGTCTCCTCCCTCGAGGTAGTCGAGAAGCGTCTGCACCGGCACCCGGGTCCCTACGAAGACCGGAGTGCCCCCGAGGATCTTGGGATTGGAATGGATGACGGCCTGCTCGCTCATGGTCCACCTCAGGCTCTAGGATACCCCACTCCATTGACTGTGGCACCTGACCCGCTGCCCTTTGCGACCCTTGAGAGGGACCCTTCGCGCCGATGGACGATCTCGGCCGCCTCCCGGGCAGCGGCCCGGTAGGCTCCCTCCATCTCGAAACCTGACCTCCTTCGCTATCTCTCCGAAGACCTGCCGATCCGCCGCAGCCGCGCTTCGAGATCCCGGCAAAGCTTGTCGAAGGAGGGCGATTGCGACCGGCACAGCGCGAGATCCATGGCCCGTGTCATGGCCGGCTGATCGAGGGTCTCGCTGTACTTGTTTCGGCGGCGCTGAATCCAGCCCTTCCCGAGCCGCGCCGCCTCGGGAGCGTCAGGGAGGACTTTGTCCCTGGAGTCGTTCAGATAATCCGTGAGCGATTGGGCTGAGGCGACGAACCAGGTTTCGTATTCGACGTTGGCTACCACGCAGGCAATATCGGCGTCGGCCCTCTGGGCTCGAGCGATCTCCAGCAGCCTTGGCCCGAGGAGGCAGGGAGCGTCCTGGTCCGCGTCGAGGAGGATCAGAACCATTGCCGGGTCTCCGGAAACCGGCGTCCTCAACCTCAAGTTTCTGACGGCCAGCTCGACGGACCGCACCAACTCCCTGGGCTGAACGAGCTTGAGCTTCGAGACGCGGAGGGGCTTGAGAACGTCTATGTACTCGCCACCCAGCAACTCCATCCAGACCCGCTGCAGAAGGATGCGGATCGCATTGTCCTCCCCGTGTCCCTCGACGATGGGAGCGACTCGAAGGCGGCTCAAGCCTGGGTATCCCCGTCTTCGAGGGGTCTGGAAAGTTGCTCTTCCTGCCGGGAAACGTCCTCCCGGTCGGGTTCGAGCTGATCGAGCCGAAGCAGCTCTCCAGGGGTGTAGAGATGATCCTGGATCACGCTGAGGCTCGCCTTGTCGATCGGAGCGATCTTTGTGACCCCGTTCTCGAACGAGACGGCGAGGAGACGGTCGGTTTCGAGATCGACGTGATCGAGGAGATCGGGGCTGTGGCTGGTGATGAGGATCTGGGTCTGGGAGGCGGCTTCCCGCAGGGCGTCCATCAAGGCACCGGCAGCCGCTGGATGGAGGGCGGACTCGGGCTCTTCGATCCCCACCAGGCTCATCCCGGGCTGCCGGGCCGCGGCCAGGGCGCTGAGGGCTCGGAGCGTCCCGTCGGACATGTTCCAGGCGAAGAAGCCGAAGGGCTTGGTCAATCCCTCGATCTGCTGCTCGAACTGCAACGTCTCGAGAGGACCCAAGGGAAGCCTGTCGATGCCGGACAGCCCGGGGACGATGGCAGCCAGGTACTGTGTGATGCGCTCCAGCTCCTCTGGCCGCTCGGCCTTCAGCCGGGCCACGACGCTCGCCAGGTTGCTGCCGTCACGGTGCAGGAGATCCCCGGCATCGGGTTTCTGGGGAACCTTCAAGGTTTCAGGATTGAAGTTGTAGAAGCTCATCGCTGCAAGCGCGTCATGGACGGCTCGAAATTCTGGGAATCCGGAGACGTTGACGAGATAGAGCCGATCTGAGGGCACGGGGGGGGGGTTGTCGATCGAACAGTCCAGGATCTCACCGTCCGCGACAGAGTAAGAGCCAAGCACCGGACCGGAACCGTGGCGCACCGCGAGAGTCTCGGCGCCGACGCTGAAGGCACCGCCCTTGAGCGCCCGGATCGAGAGGCTGTAGGTTGCAGTCTTCAAATCGGGGAGAGCGAGTCGCAGACCGATCGAGAATCTCGGGCTTTCAGCGCCTCGACGCTTGATCTCGTAGACGACACCCCTCGCCTGGACGGCTTGGGCGAGCGACGTCCGGAGGCTGTCGGCCACGAAGCGGAGAGCGTCGAGGAAGTTGCTCTTTCCCGATCCGTTACGGCCCACCAGGATGGTGAACGCACCCAGCCGGACGTCGGCCTTCGCGATGCTCTTGTAGTCGCGGATCTGGACCCTGGTCAGAAAGGGGACATGCCGATCGGGACGCGGCATGGGCACCATGGCATCCGGCAGGCTCATCGCGGCAGTATATGCGGAGCCCCGCCCTACCTCCCATCGCGGGGGGTGCGGCGGGATTCGCGAGGCTCCGCTTCTAATCCATCTGCTTCCTCAACACCGTCGGGATGTCGTAGTCGTCCACGTTCGACCAGTTCGGCCCGAACCCGTTCGGGTCGTCCCCTCGCACGTTGGCGATCACCTTGCGGTAGAAGGGGACGTCCACCTTCTCCTTCTCCGGCTCTTCCCTCTCCCGCTCGGCTCGATCCTGTCGGTCGCGATCCCCGCGGTCATTGATCGGCAGGGCCGCCAGATTAGGGACCGGGGCGGGACGGTTGACGTTGATCTGCGGCATGGGCGGACGGGGACGGTCCTCTCCCTGGCGGTCGAAGCCGGTGGCGATCACGGTCACCTTCATCGCCTCGTCGAGGGTCGGGTCGATCACCATGCCGGAGATGATGTTGGCGTCCGGGTCGACGGCGTCGGAGATGATGCGGGCGGCTTCGGCCACTTCGTGCAGGGTGAGGTCGTGGCCGCCCGAGATGTTGATCAGCACGCCGCGGGCGCCCTGGATGGAGGTCTCCTCCAGCAGCGGCGAGGAGATGGCCCGCTGCGCCGCTTCGAGGGCGCGGTGCTCACCCTTGGCGATGCCGGTGCCCATGAGGGCCATGCCCATGCCGGTCATGATGGTGCGCACGTCCGCGAAGTCGACGTTCACCTCGCCGGGGATGGTGATGAGGTCGCTGATGCCCTGCACGGCCTGACGCAGGACGTCGTCGGCGATACGGAAGGCCTCGAAGAGGGGCGTGCCGCGCTCGACGAAGTTGAGCAGCCGTTCGTTGGGGATGGTGATGAGGGTGTCCACGGCGCTCCGCAGCTCCTCGACGCCGCGCTCGGCGTACTGCATGCGCCGCCGGCCCTCGAAGCCGAAGGGCTTGGTGACCACCGCCACGGTCAAGGCGCCGATCTCCGCCGCCAGCGAGGCGATGATGGGCACGGCGCCCGTGCCCGTGCCGCCGCCGAGGCCGGCGGTCAGAAAGACCATGTCCGCCCCTTCGAGGCACTCGAGGATCTGGTCCGTGTCCTCCAGGGCGGACTTGCGGCCCACTTCGGGGTCGGCGCCGGCGCCGAGGCCCTTGGTGAGCGAGCGGCCGAGCTGCAGCTTGACCGGCGCGCGGCACTTGGCGAGGGCCTGGAGGTCGGTGTTGGCGGCGATGAATTCGATGCCCCGGAGCTGGGCGTCGATCATGCGGTTCACCGCGTTGTTGCCACCGCCTCCGACGCCGATCACCTTGATCTTGGCCGGGATGGAGTCCGCTTCGTGGGCCCGGAGCAGCTTCTGAGCTTCGGACAGGTCCTGGTCGTCGAATAGAATCATTGATGCACCCCCTTTTCTGGCTTCCAGGGTCTCTCAATTAAAGTCGATTAAAGCAGGTCTGAGAACATTCCGCGCAGGCTTCCCACCATCCCGCGCACGCTGAATCCGGCTTTCTTCTGCACCTTGCTCTGGCTCTCCTCCGCCGACCGGGCGTAGAGCAGCAGCCCGGAGGCCGTGGCCCACGTCGGGCTGCTGATCACGTCCACGAGGCCGCCGAGGCCGCGCGGCAGTCCGTAGCGCACGCCGGCGTCGAAGATCTGCTCGGACATCTCCAGCAGGCCGTCGAGCTGGGCGCCGCCGCCGGTCAGCACCACGCCGCCCCGCAGGCCCTCGTCGGCGGCGTGCTTGAGGAAGTCCTCGCGGATGAGGGTGAACAGCTCTTCGGCGCGCGGCTGCAGGATCTCACAGAGCTCGCGCTTGGGGACGATGCGCGAGGTTCCACCCGCTACGGTGGGCACCGCGATCCCCTCTTCTTCGGTGACCATGCTGGGCAGGCAGCAGCCCTGCTTGACCTTGATGCGCTCGGCCTCGGCGAACGGCGTGCGCAGCACCATCGCGAGGTCGTTGGTGAAGTGGCCGGCGCCGATGGGGGCGACGGCGCTGTACTGGATCTCGCCCTCGGCGAAGAGGGCATACTCGGTGGTGCCGGCGCCGACGTCGATGAGCAGCACGCCGAGCTCGCGCTCGTCGGGCGTGAGCACGGCCTCGGCGGTGGCGAGCGGCTCGAAGACCATCTCGACCACCTCGATGCCGGCGCGGTTGACGCTGGTCAGCAGGGTGCGCGAGCGGGTGATGTTGCCGGTCACGAGATGGACCATGACCTCCAGGCGGGTGCCGAGCATGCCGAGGGGCTCGTCGATGCCCCCCTGCTCGTCGACGATGAACTCCTGGGGGATGGCGTGGAGGATCTCGCGATCGGACGGCAGGGCCGCCGACTGCGCCGCCTCCAGCACGCGGGAGATGTCCTGGCGTGTGATCTCGCGGTCCTTGCGGGCCACGGTGACCATGCCGCGTGAGTTGACGCTGCGGATGTCGGCGCCGGCGACGCCGACGTAGGCGCGGGAGATCTCGACGCCCGCCATCACCTCGGCCTCTTCGCTGGCGGCCTTGAGGGCCTCCACCGTGGCCTCGACGTTGACGATGTTCCCCTTGCGCGTGCCGCGGTTGGGGGCCAGCCCCTTGCCGACCACCTCGAGGTTGCCTTTGTCATCGCGCTGGCCGATGAGCACCCCCACCTTGGAGGAGCCGATGTCGATACCGACAAAGTAAGGTTCTGTTTTGGCCATAGCTGACCCTCTCAAGAATTGGACCTCAATATCCTTAAGCTCCGGCTCCGCCCGCCTGCGGCGCCGTGAGCGCTGGTTGCACGACGATCCGGCGCGAGAAGCGCAGGTCGACCGCCTCGATCCGCGAGTAGCGCTGGGTGAGCTCGGGCAGCAGCTCGACCAGCCTCTGTACCTTGGGTCCCACCTGGCCCGCGGTGACCAGGAGGGGGAAGGGGAGGGCGTCCGTGCGCAGCCGGAAGTCCTCCTCGCCCAGCACTTCGATCTGCGCCAGCTTGGCCGCCCAGTCCGGCTGCACCCGGCCCAGCTCGGCGGCCACCTTGAGCGCCGCGGCGACGCCGACGCCGTCCGGATGGGGCCCGCGGACGAAGCTCACCACCAGGAGGCCGGCCTTGCGCGCCTCTTCGAGCTCGCCCGGCGTCGCCACCGGCGCGATGGGCCGGCCGGCCGTGTCGGCGTAGGCAAGCGTCTGGCCGGAGAGGAGCAGGGCCACGGGCCGGCGCTCCGCCAGCTTCACCCGCAGGCCGTCCGGCAATTCCTTCGCGATCTCCACCTTCTCGATCCACGGATTGCTCTGCAGGCGCGCCGTGGCGTCGGCGAGGGAGAGGCGCACGAGGTTCCGGCCCTGGAGAGGCGCCAGCGTCTGCCGTACCCAGGAAACCGCGACCCGCCGCGACGATCCGCCCGCGTGGCTCACGTGGACGGTGCGCAGCCGGAACATGGGCGCGTTGAGCACCCAGTACACCAGCCCCGCGGGGAGCGCCACCACGATCACGGCCATGGCGAGCGGGCGCAGGAGCGAGAGCAGGAAGCTCTTCCGCTTGCGGCGCGGGGGCGTGCCGCGGCGACGGAAGTCCTGGCGGAAGTCCAGGACCCGCGCGCCGGAGTCGGACCTGGTGGAGGACAGAGTGGCGAGGGTCGTCATGACTTCGACTCCTCGGCGGCCAGCGACTGGGCCAAGCGGTTGACGTCGCCGGCGCCCAGGGTTATCACCACGTCGCCCTGGGCCACCTCGCCGCGCAGCAGCTCCGGCGCGTCCTTCCACGCCGGGCAGTAGCGGACGTTGCGATGGCCGCTGCGCATGGCGGCATCCACGACCAGCTCGCCGGTGACGCCGGGGATGGGCTTCTCGCGCGAGGGGTAGACGTCGGTCACCACCGCCATATCCGCCCCCAGCAGGGCGCGGCCGAACGCCTCGGCCTGATCCTGGGTGCGTGAGAAGAGGTGCGGCTGGAAGACGGCGAAGACCTGGGCGCCGGGGAAGGTCTGGCGCGCGGCCTGGAGCGTGGCCTCGACCTCGGTGGGGTGGTGCGCGTAGTCGTCCACCACGGCGGCGCCCTGCCAGAGCCCAAGCTGCTCGAAGCGGCGGTGCACGCCCTCGAAGCCGGCGAGGGCCTGGCTGATGACGTCGAAATCGATGCGTAGCGAGAGGCCCACGCCCACGGCGGCCAGGGCGTTGAGCACGTTGTGCCGGCCCGGGATGGGCAGGTCGACGCGGCCGAGGTCGATGCGGCCCAGCACGCGGTCGCTGCGCCAGCGCGCGCGGAAGCGGCTGCCGCCGCCGTGGGGCTCGAGGTCCACGGCCGAGAGGTCGGCCTGGGGCGAGAAGCCGTAGGTGATGACGCGGCGGTCCGCCACCCGCGGGAGGATCTTCTGGATGTTGGGATCGTCCAGGCAGACGATCAGCCGGCCGAAGAAGGGGACGCGGTTGGCGAACTCGACGAAGGCCTCTTCGATCGCCTCCAGGGTGCCGTAGGTGTCCAGGTGGTCGCGGTCGATGTTGGTGATCACCGCGATGACCGGCGTCAGGCGCAGGAAGCTGCGGTCGTACTCGTCGGCCTCGGCGATCAGGTAGTCGCTCTTGCCGAGGCGGGCGCCGGTGCCCAGCAGGCGCAGGCGGCCGCCGACGATCACCGTCGGATCGAGCCCTGCCTCGGTGAGGACGGTCCCCACGAGCGACGTGGTGGTGGTCTTGCCGTGGGTGCCGGCGACGCCGATTCCGTACTTGAGGCGCATCAGCTCGCCCAGCATCTCGGCGCGGCGGACGACCGTGATGCCGCGGCGCCGGGCCTCGCGGACCTCGGCGTTGTCCTCGGCTACGGCGGAGGAGATGACCACCAGCTCGATGCCCTCGAGATGGTCCGGCGAATGCCCCTGCGCGATGCGGGCGCCCATCTGGGCCAGCCTCTCGGTGGCTTCGCCCAGGGCGAGGTCGCAGCCGCTCACCTCCAGGTCGTACTCCAGGAGGATCTCGGCGATGCCGCTCATGCCGGCGCCGCCGATGCCCACGAAGTGGATGCGCGACAGGTCGGTGAACCTGTTGAACATCAGCGCACCCCTCCCAGCTCTTCGAGATGATCAGCGATGTCGGCCGTCGCGCGGGGACGAGCGAGCGAGCGGGCGGCGCCGCCCATGGCGGCGAGTCGGGGAAGATCCGAGAGCAGACCGGCGATCCGCTCGGCCAGGCGCTCGGCAGAGAACTGGTCCGACGGGATCACCTCGGCGCCGCCGGCGCCCACAACCAGGCGGGCGTTATCCATCTGGTGCGCCTTGGCGATGGCCAGGGGGACGAGGACCGACGGCCGGCCCGCGGCGCAGATCTCCGCGATCGTGATGGCCCCGGCGCGGGAGACCAGCAGGTGGCTCGCCGCCATGGCGCCGGCCACGTCGTCGAGGAAGGGAACGACCTCGACGCGGGAGGAATCGAGCCCTTCCTCTTCATACGCCGCCTTCGCCATCTCCAGGTTCCGGGCGCCGGCCTGGTGGAGGATGGTGAGCTCGGGCAGCCGCGCCAGCAGGAGCTTCGCCGCCGCCGGCAGCGCCTGGTTGATCTGCCGCGCGCCCTGGCTGCCGCCCAGCACCAGCAGTCGCGGCGGGCCGGCGGGGAGGTCCGCAGGCACGGCGAAGAACGCCGAGCGGATCGGCACGCCGGTGATCCGGCACGGGCAATGGAGGTCGGCCACCGTCTCCCGGTAGCCCACGTCCGCGGCCGTGGCCCAGCGGGAGAACCAGCGGTTGGCGACGCCGGCCCTGCCGTTGGGCTCCAGCAGCAGCACGGGCCGGCGGGCCAGGCGCGCCCCCACCACGGCCGGTGCCGAGACGTAGCCGCCGGTGCCCAGCACCACGTGCGCGCCGATCTCCCGGATCAGTCGCGAGGCGGCGCGGGCCGAGCCGGAGAGGGTCCCCAGGGCGCCGGCCTTGGCGAAGAGGCCGCGCCCCACGAGCGGCCGGGCCGTCAGCGGGAAGAAGGGGATTCCGCGCTCGCCCACCAGGCGCTCCTCCAGGCCGCCCTGCATCCCCGTGAAGCTCACGCGCCACCCCCGAGCCCGCAGCTCGTCGCCCACGGCCAGGGCCGGGAAGACGTGGCCGCCCGTGCCGCCGCCGGCGAGCAGGACGTGGAGCTGGGTCGGTCGAGCCATTTCATCGTTCACCGTCATGCGTGCTGCGAGAGGTTGAGAAGGACGCCACAGATGCACAGGGTGACGACCAGCGACGAGCCGCCATAGGAGATGAAGGGGAGCGGGATCCCCTTCGTTGGCAGCAGCGCCACGGTGACGCTGACGTTGAGCAGGGCCTGGATCACCAGCACGCCGGTGAGGCCCCAGCCGAGGTAGCGGCCGAAGGCGTCCGGGGCCTTGGCGCCGGCTGCGAGCCCCCGCCAGGCAAGGACGACGAAGGCGGCGACCACGGCCAGCGCGCCGATCATCCCCAGCTCCTCTGCCACGATGGAGAAGATAAAGTCCGACTCCGGGTGGGGGAGGAAGAAGAGCTTCTGAACGCTCTTGCCCGGCCCCAGGCCGAAGACGCCGCCCGAGCCCACGGCGATGAGCGACTGGAGGGCCTGGAAGCCGCTGCCGAGGGGATCCTTCTCCGGGTCGAGGAAGGCGAAGAGCCGCTGCCGGCGGTAGGGCTCCATCATCACCAGCGCGCCCAGCAGCGGCGGCACCACGGCCAGGGCCGCCAGGATGTAGCGCCAGGAGAGGCCCGCCATGAAGATCATGAGGAAGAAGGTCGCGCAGAGGAGCACGGCTGTGCCCATGTCCGGCTCGAGCAGGATCAGCGACGCGGTGAGCGCCGTGAAGAACCCCGCCGGCACCAGGAACGAGAGCTGATTAACCCGCTCCTCCTTCTTCTCGATCTGGTAGGCGAGGAAGGGGATGAGCGCCAGCTTCGCGAGCTCCGACGGCTGGATCGAGATGCCGGCCAGGAAGAACCACCGCCGGGTGGCGTTGAGCTGCGGCGAGAAGAGCACGCCCACCAGCAGCACCAGGCAGAGCCCCAGCAGCGTGTAGATGACGGCCGGATCCCGCAGGCGGCGGTAGTCGACGTGCATCAGCCAGCCCATGAGCACCAGCCCGAGGCCGGCGGCGAGCGATTGCTTGACGAGGAAGTGGCCGAGGAAACTGTGATCGCGGGAGAGCGCGGCGCTCGCCGAGTACACCATGACCAGGCCGAAGAACATCAGCAGGACCACGGTGGTGAAGAGCACCTTGTCAAAGGCGAGCTTCTTCGCCATGTGGCCCTCCCGCGATGACCGCGCGCGCCAGCTCCTGGAAGACGTCGCCGCGGTGGTTGAAGTTCCTGAACTGGTCGAAGCTCGCGCAGGCCGGCGAGAGGACGACCGCCTCCCCCCGGCGCGCCTGGCCGGCCGCCGAACGCACGGCGCGGTCGAGCGTCTCCGACCTCTCGAAGGGGACGGCGCCCTCCAGGGCCGCCGCGAATTCCTCCGCCGCCTCGCCGATCAGATAGGCACGGCGGGCCTTGCGGCGGATCATCGGCGTGAGCACTGCGAGGTCGGCGTCCTTGTTGCGCCCGCCGAGGATCAGATGAACCGTGCCGTCGGCGAACCCCTCGATCGCTTTCATCGTGGCGCCGGGATTGGTCCCCTTGGAGTCGTCGTAGAAGGTGACGCCGTCCCGCTCCCCCACCCTTTCCAGGCGATGAGGCAGGCCGTGGAAATTCCGCAGGGCGGCAGTGATCGCGGCGGGCTCCACTCCCACGGCCCGGGCGAGAAGAGCCGCGGCCATGGCGTTCTCCAGGTTCTGGACGCCGGCCAGTGGAACGTCCGAAGCGTGGAACAGCTCGATCTCCGATTCGCCGGGGGCGACCTCGATGACTCTTCCATCGTGCGTCGCAAAGCAGCCATCCTCCACTCGGGAGAGCCGCGAGAAGAGGCGGCGACGGGCGCGGGTCGGAGTGCGCAGGGTCTCGGGATCGTCGGCGTTGAGCACGGCCACGCCGTCCTCGTCCATGTCGCGGAAGAGGCGGCGCTTGGCGTTGGCGTAGGCCGCCATGCTGCCGTAGCGGTCCAGGTGGTCCTCGGCGAGGTTGAGAAGGGCCGCGGCCTTCGGCTTCAGGGTGACGATCCCCTCGATCTGGAAGCTCGACAGCTCGACCACGAAGACGCGGCCGGGCGGTCCCTCCACCTTGTCCGCCAGCGGCTCGCCGATGTTGCCGCAGACCTCGACAGGGAGACCGGCGGCGCGCACCATGGCGCCGGCCATGGCGGTCGTGGTGCTCTTGCCGTTGCTGCCGGTGATGGCCACCACCGGGCCGTCAAGGAACCGGAAGGCGAGCTCCACCTCGGCGATCACCGGGATGCCCTTCACCCAGGCCTCTTCCAGGATGGGCCGATCGAGGGGCACGCCCGGCGAGACGACGACGAGGTCGACGTCCGGGGGCAACGCGCGGGCGGGAACCATTTCGAATTTTCCCGCAAATGCGCCCGCCAGGTCTCCGGCGTCCACGGTTTTGTCGTCCACGGCCAGCACCGTCGCGCCGCGAGCGATCAGCAGTCGTGCCGCCGCCCGGCCGGAGAGGCCCAGCCCGTACACCAGCACCCGCCCGAGGCGGCTATTCCAGGGTCCGTTCATCGCAGCTTCAGGGTGGAGAGGGAGAGCAGCGCGAACAGGATCGACAGGATCCAGAAGCGCACGATGACCTTCGGCTCCGCCCAGCCGGAGAGCTCGAAGTGGTGGTGGAGCGGCGACATGCGGAACACCCGCTTGCCCCGCAGCTTGAACGAGGTCACTTGAATGATGACCGACATCGCCTCCATGACGAACACGCCACCCACCAGCACGAGCAGGATCTCCTGCTTGGCGAGCACGGCGACGCCGCCGATCGCGGCCCCCAGCGACAGCGAGCCGACATCGCCCATGAACACTTCGGCCGGATGCGCGTTGAACCAGAGGAAGCCGATCCCCGCCCCCACCATGGCACCGCAGAAGACGGCCACCTCGCCGACGCCGGAGACCCAGGCCACCTGGAGGTAGCGGGCGATGATGAAGTTGCCCGCCACGTAGGTGAAGACGGCGTAGGTGGCGGCGGCGACCGACGTGGCGCCGATGGCGAGGCCGTCCAGCCCGTCCGTCAGGTTCACGGCGTTCGAGGCCCCCACCAGCACGAAGGCCACGAAGGGGATGTAGAGATACCCGAGGTGGAGCACCAGCCGCTTGATGAAGGGGAAGGTCAGGGTTGGATTGAACCCGGCCTCCGCGGGCAGGACGAGCAGGGCCAGGCCGAAGACCATGGCCGCGAGGACCTGAAGCAGGAGCTTGGTGCGCGCGGTGAGGCCCAGGTTGCGGCGGTTCCTCACCTTGAGATAGTCGTCCACGAAGCCGATGCCGCCGAAGGCCGCGGTCACCAGGACCACCAGCCAGACGTAGACGTTCCCGAGGTCCGCCCAGAGCAGGGTGGGCACCAGGGTGGCGAAGAGGATGAGCAGGCCGCCCATGGTCGGCGTGCCCTTCTTGACCTGATGCGCCTGCGGCCCCACGTCGCGAATGTTCTGGCCGACCGAGAGGCGGCGGAGCTGGCGGATGAACCAGGGGCCCAGGAGCCAGGAGAGGATCAGCGCCGTGACGATCGCCGCCGCCGCCCGGAAGGTGATGTAGCGAAAGACGTTGAACGCCGGGATGCGGTCGTGCAGCGGATAGAGGAGCCAGTAGAGCATCAGTTAAGCTCCCGCTTCATCGCCAGCGTTTCCCAGCAACCGCTTCACCACCCTGTCGAGCCCCACGCCGCGAGAGGCCTTGACCAGCACCACGTCGCCGGCGCGCAGCTCGCCGGCCGCCCAGTCCGCCGCCGCCGCGGCGTCCGGCAGCCAGACGGTCTCGGCGCCGGCCGCCTGCGCTCCGGCCGCCAACTCGCGGGACAGCTCGCCCACCGCTACGACGGGGGAGAACCCCAGGCGCGCCGCCCGCTCTCCCGCCTCGCGGTGGAAGCGGGGCGCCTCGGGACCCAGCTCGCGCATGTCGCCCAGCACGGCCACCCGCCGGCCGCCGGCGAGCGCGCCGGCACTCTCCAGGGCCTTCCCAACCGCGTCCGGATTGGAGTTGTAGGAATCGTCCACCAGGGTGTAGCCGGCGGCGGCGCGGTGCACGACGCCGCGCATGGACGCCGGCCGGACCGCGGCCACGGCGCCCGCGATCTCCTCCAGGGAGAGGCCGAGCGTCCAGGCGCAGGCCGCCGCGGCGAGGCAGTTCTCCACGTTGTAGAGGCCGTGGAGGGGGAGCCGAACGTCCTGCGATCGGCCTCCAGCCTCCAGCACGAAACGGCTGCCAATGCCGCCGGTACTGCCGGTCTCCGGCTGGAGATCGCGGGCGCGGACGTCCGCGGCAGCGGAGTGAATCCCGTACCAGACCACCCGCGCGCCGTGGCGCTGCGCGATCCGCGCCACCTCGGGGTCGTCGGCATTGGCGACGATGAATCCCTCGGGGGAGAGACCGGCCAGGATCTCAGACTTGGCCTCGGCGATGGCCTGGACGGTGCCGAAGAATTCCAGGTGGACGGGCCGCACGACGGTGAACACCGCCGCGTCCGGCCGGCCCAGGAGCGAGAGCTGGCGCAGCTCGCCGGGGGTGGACATCCCCATCTCGGCCACCATCCACTCGGTGCCATCGGGCACGTTGAGGAGCGACAGGGGGAAACCGTAGAGGTTGTTCAGGTTTCCCGGCGTCCAGGCGACCCGGAAGCGCGAGGCGAGGATCGCGCCCAGCAGCTCCTTGGTGGTGGTCTTGCCCGCCGAGCCGGTGATCCCCACCAGCTTCTCCGGGACCCGGGTACGGATGAAGCGGGCCAAGTCGTGGAGGGCGCGGAAGGTGTCCTCGACCTCGATGACAGCGCCGGTTGCTGTTGATCCGACCGATCGAACCGATCCGACGGATCCGTCCGATCTGCCGCGGTTCACCACGGCCGCACCGGCGCCTCGCGCCAGGGCGTCGCCGACGAAGCGATGGCCATCGACCTGGCTCCCCGGGAAGGCGAAGAAGACCTCGCCGCCGTGGACGGCGCGCGAATCGATCGCGGCGCCGTCGATGATCCTGCCGGGGGCGCCCGGATCGCCGAGATCGCCAGTCATTACCTGGCCGCGCATGGCGTCCGCCGCCTCATGGATGGACAGGCGAGCCAAAGCGCTCCTCCAAGGCCTTGCCGATCTCCTCCAGGTCGGAGAACGGCAGGCGTTCGTTGCCCACGATCTGCTCACGCTCGTGCCCCTTGCCGGCCACCAGCACCACCCAGCCGGGCCCGGCCGCGGCGAGAGCCTCACGGATCGCCGCGCGGCGGTCCGGCACCAGTCGATACCCGGCGTTGCCGCTCTGCCGGAGCCCTTCTTCGATGGCGGCGAGGATGGCCAGCGGGTCCTCGCTGCGCGGGTTGTCCGAGGTGGCGATCACCAGGTCGGCGAGCTCCCCGGCCACTCGGCCCATCATCGGGCGCTTGCCCGGATCGCGGTCGCCGCCGCAGCCGAAGACGACCGCCACCTTGCCGCCGGCCGCGATCTCCCGCGCCGAGCGCAGGGCCGCGTCCAGGGCGGCGTCGGTGTGGGCGTAGTCCACGAAAACGGGGAACGGCTGGCCGCGATCCACCGGCTCCATCCGCCCCGGCACCGGAAGCTGACCGGCGAAGGCGGCCGCCACCGCCGCGTGGGGGAGACCCAGGGTCTCCGCTCCCGCCGCCGCGGCCAGCAGGTTCGACAGGTTGTAGCGGCCGAGGAGCGGCGAGGCGAACGGCACCTCGCCCCGTGGGGTGATCAGCACACCGCGGGTCCCGGTGGCGGTCACCGCCACGTCGCGGGCCGAGACCTCGCCCCGCTCGCCGAAGGCGCCGAAAGTCAACGCGTCCGGCATCTCCGCGGCCAGTTGCCGGCCGTAGGGATCGTCGACGTTGACCGCCGGCCGCGCGCCCGGCTTCAGCAGGTCGAACAGCTTGCGCTTGGCCGCGAAGTAGTCGTCGAAGTCGCGGTGGTAGTCCAGGTGGTCGCGGGTCAGGTTGGTGAACACCGCCGTGTCGAACGCCGCGCCCGCCACCCGGCCCATGGCCAGGGCGTGGGAGGAGACCTCCATGGCCACGGCCGCGGCGCCGTCGTCGCGCATCCGCCGCAGGATGCGGAAGAGGTCCGAGGCCTCCGGGGTGGTATGGCCGCCGGCGTAGGGGTGGTCGCGGTAGCGGTAGCCCAGGGTGCCGAGGAAGCCCGCGGGATGGCCTGCCGCGTCGAGGATCGCCGTCAGCAGGGTGGCGACGGTCGACTTGCCGTTGGTGCCCGTGACGCCGGCGAGGATCAGCTCGCGGTCGGGATGGCCGTAGGCACGAGCGGCCAGCGGACCGAGCACGGCGCGGGGATCGGCTGTCACCAGCCAGGGCACGGCGAGGTCCGGAGCCGCCTCGCCAGGCCCCACCACGGCCACGGCGCCCTTCGTCACCGCCGCCGCCGCGAAGGCGCGGCCGTCGTAGCGCTGGCCCGCGAAGGCCACGAAGAGATCTCCCCGTTCCACCGTCCGCGAGTCGTGGGTCACACCCGTCACCTCCGGATCCGCGCCCGGATCACCCGTGACGCCGGAGATGGCCAGCCCGCGCACCAGCTCAGAAAGGCGCATGCGAATGGCCTTTCCCGGATGGAGCCGGCGGCGGAGTGGCCGCCGGAGCCACGGTTACGGCGGGTCCACGCCAGAGCACGGGATCGGGGCCGGCCTCCTCGGCGTGGTCGTCGCCGTCCGTCGGCACCTCGTCGAGCCCGGCCGAGCTGGCGGGAACCACGGAGGCGGCCAGGGTCCGGGCCGTGAGGCCTGCCATCACGGTCTGCCCGGGCCAGGCGACCAGCGGCTGCCGCTCGGGGTGCACCCCCAGGTAGAGGAGCACCTGGCGGGCGATGGAGCTGAAGACGGGCGCCGCCACCTGGCCGCCGTAGTATTCGCCGCCCTGGGGCTCGGCGATGGCGACCACCCCCACGAGGGCCGCGCGGTCGGCCGGCGCATAGCCCACGAAGCTCGGCAGGTAGCCGCCGCGCAGGTAGCCGCCCCGCACCGGGATCTGGGCCGTTCCCGTCTTGCCCGCCACCCGGTAGCCGGCGATGGCGGCGGACTTGCCCGTGCCGGCGGTGACCACGCCCTCCAGCAGCCGCGTCAGCTCGGCGGCCGTGGGAGCGGTGATGGGCTGGCCCGCTACCGGCGGCTCCGGGTAGCGCGGCACCCGCAACTCGCCCCGGCTCACCGCCGCCACCACGTGGGGCTTGAGCAGCGTGCCGCCGTTGGCCACGGCGGCGGTGGCCGCGGCGAGCTGGAGGGGGGTCACCGAGACCCCCTGCCCGAAGGCGATGTAGGCCTTGGCCAGGGGGCCCCAGTGCTCCACCCCGTGGAGGATGCCGGCGCTCTCGCCCGGCAGGTCGATCCCCGTCAGCCGGCCGAAGCCGAAGCCGCGGATGGTGTGGTAGAGGCGCTGGTCGCCCAGCCGCAGGGCCGCCTTGATGACCCCGACGTTGCTCGACTTGGCGATCACCTCGGCGAAGCTCAGCCGGCCGTACCGCTTGTGGTCGCGGATGTGGATGCCGAAGAGGGTGATGCCCCCCATCTCGCAGTCGAAAACGTCGTCCGCCTTGATCAGCCCGGAGTCGAGGGCCGCCGCCGCGGTGACGATCTTGAACGTCGAGCCGGGCTCGTAGACGTCCATGATCGCCCGGTTGCGCCGCTCGGCCTCGTGATAGCTGCCGAAGTCGTTGGGATCGAACGACGGGTAGCTGGCCATGGCCAGCACGCCGCCCGTCTTCGGGTCGAGGAAGAGGGCGCTCCCCCGCTTCGCGCTCCGCGCCTCGACGGCGCGCACCAGCTCGCGCTCCACGATGTGCTGCACGGTGGCGTCGAGCGTCAGGTAGAGGTCGTGTCCCGGCTCGGGCTCGGCGAAGGAGAGGCCGGGGGAGACCAGCGTGCCGCGCTTGGCGTCCCGCAGCACGGTGCGCACGCCCTGCTTGCCGGCCACCTCGCGGTCGTAGACCAGCTCGAGGCCGGCGAGGCCGTGGTTGTCGGTGCCCACGTAGCCCAGCACCTGTGCCGCCAGCGCGCCCATGGGATAGTAGCGCTTGCTCTCCGGCAGAAAGTAGATCCCGGGCAGCGCCAGGTCGCGCACCCGCGCGGCCACCGGCGGATCGAGCTTGCGCGCCACCCAGACGAACTCGCGGTCGCCGCCGAGCTGGCGGGCTAGCTTCGCGGCGTCGAGGCCCGGCACGGCGCCGGCGAGCGCCCGAGCCACCGCCGCCGCATCGTGGATCTCCGGCGGCACGGCATAGGCGGAGTCCACCTGGACGGAGACGGCGAGCTCGCGGCCGTGGGCGTCATAGATCGTGCCGCGCGGCGGATCGAGGGTCACCACCCGCTGCTGCTGGCGCTCCGCCTTGCCCGTGTAGTGCCCGTAGCGCGACACCTGCAGGTGGTAGAGGCGGGCGGCGATGAGCAGCACCCAGACGGCCCCGAAGCCGGCCACGACTCCGAGGCGACCGAGCCGCCTCACGGCAGCTCCTCCCAGAAGACCACCTGCTCCAGGGCCGGCGCCTGCATGTGCAGCTCGCGGGCCGCCCGCGCTTCGATCTGCGACGGGCTCGCGAGCCAGGTGGCCTCCAGCCGGAGCTGGCGCTCTTCGCGCGACCGCTCCGTCAGCTCCCGCTCCAGCTTGTCGATACGGTAGCCGGTGCGCGTCACTTCGAGATGGATCCAGGTATAGGACAGCAGGCCGCCGCCGAGGCTGAGCACCACCAGCAGGACGAGGGCCAGCTCGCGCCAGCGGCGCCGGTCGCGCTCGCGCACCAGGTAGGTGTTGACCACCGGCCGCCGGAAGGCGTACGCGTTGCGCAATTTTTCACAGCCTCCGGGCCGCCCGCAGCCGGGCGGAGCGCGAACGCGGGTTGAAGGCCACCTCTTCCTCGGAGGGGCGCAGGGGCTTCTTCGTCAAGACCTCGATCAGCCGGGTCTCAGCCCGCGGCCGGCCGGTGATCAGGTCGACCTCGCCCTGGGCCAGGTCGCGCAGGGTGTTCTTGACGATCCGGTCCTCCAGGCTGTGGTAGGAGATGATGACCAGCCGGCCGTCGGTCTCCATCAGTTCCACCGCCCGCTGGATGAAGGCGTCGAGCCCCGCCAGCTCCTCGTTGACCGCGATGCGCAGCGCCTGGAAGACCCGGGTCGCCGGGTCGATCCGCTCCTCGTGCCGCCTGCCCCCCCCGAGCACGCCGCCCACGAGCCGCCGGAGCTCGCCCGTGGTCTCGATCGGGCGCTCCAGCCGCGCCCGCCCGATGGCCCGCGCGATCCGCCGCGCCTGCCGCTCCTCGCCGTAGTCCCTGAAGATTTTCTCCAACTCTCCCTCCGAGGCCTGATTGACCACGTCCGCCGCGGTCAGATCCGCCAATCCCATCCGCATGTCGAGCGGCCCGTCGAAGCGGAAGCTGAAGCCGCGCTCCGCCGTGTCGAGCTGCAGCGAAGAGACGCCGAGATCGGCCAGGACGCCCGCAATCGATCCAACACCGCGGACGCCCAGACCGGCCAATGCCTGCTCGAGCTGGTGGAAATTCGCCTGGACCAGCCGCACCCGCCCGCCGAACGGCGCCAGCCGCCGGCCCGCCCGCTCGAGCGCCGCAGGGTCGCGGTCGATCCCCACCAGCTCGACGTCCGGCGACGCGGCGAGAAGGGCCTCGGCGTGGCCGCCCAGGCCGACCGTGGCATCGACGAACAACCCGCCGCGCCCGGGCGCCAGCCGCTCCAGGCTCTCCGCGAGCAGGACGGGGACATGCTGGACGTCCAACGCGCCGGCCGGCCTTCCTCAGATCCCCTGCGTGCTGAGGGCACGGAAGTCCTCGTCCGTAAACGGCTGCTCCTGCAGCCGGGAAACGAACCGTTCGTGATTCCAGACCACCAGGTGGTTGAGCTGGCCGCTCACTACCACGTCGCCGCTGACGCTGGCGCTTTCACGCAGGATCTGGGGGATCAGGATCCGGCCCTGCACGTCCAGCCGCACCTGCTGCCCGAAGTAATTGACCCGCTCCAGGAAGCGCATCTTGGTGCGGTCGGTGGACGGCATCAGTGCCAGGCGCTGCTCGATCTCCTCCCACACCGGCAATGGATACAGCAGCGCCGAATCCCCCTCGACCGAGGTCACGAACAGGTCGGGACCCCAACGCTCCTCCAGCAAACGCCGGAAGTCGGTCGGGATCTTCAAGCGACCCTTGTCATCGATCTTGGCTGGAGCGCTTCCGCGGAACATGACTCGCCCCCACAAGCCGGCTGTCTGAGATGGAATCCTAGCAGTCCACTCCACTTTTGTCCATTTTTTTCCACCACGAGCCACCAGCATACCGCGCGGGTCCAAAACGTGAGCGAAAGAGAGGCGAAAGAGCGCCGACGAAAACGCCCGCGGCGGAGCGCGGGCGTTCAGAAAGAGGCCGGCTGGAAACGGGCTCAGGCGCCCGGAGGCGGTGTTTCCGGCGGGGTGGGGTTCACCGGCTTGGGAGTGGGCAGGGTGCCGGGCTGAGGCATCCCCGCAGGCGGCGTGGTGGCGGGGCTCTGGGGCTTGGCGTCATTGGCGGGAGCGCCGGGGAGGGTGCCCGGCGCGGCCTCTGCGGGCGCCGCATCTGCTGGCGCGGCGTTCACGGGTGCGGCAGCCGCCGGCTGGGGTGCCGCGGCGGCGGCGGCGCCCAGGTCCCCCGCCTCGCCGCTGTCGGTCGCAGTGGCGAGACGGCTGCGGTAGCCCGCGGCCTCCTGCGGCGGATTGGCCACGATGAGCGACTTCTTCTCCAGCTCCGCCATGTACTTCGTCACCTCGTCGCGATAGACCCGCTCCTGCTCGCGGGTCTGAATGGCGGCGGAGACCTCGTTGAACGGCGGGATGCGCGACTCGCGGCGATTGATCACCTGTACCACGTGCAGGCCGCCGCGAGCCTCGACCGGCTCGGAGAGCGCGCCCACCGGCAGCGTCCAGACGGCGCCCTCGAGGTTCTTGTCGAGATCGCCGGGAGAGACCCAGCCGAGCTCGATGACGTTGCTCGTCGCGCCCTTCTTGGCCGAGTCGGCCACGGCGTCGGCCAGGGAGGCCCCGCCCTGGACCTTGGCGCGAACCTGATTCGCGACCGCCTTGCGCTGGTCGGCGGTGGCGCCGCCCTCCTCCAGCACCACCACCTCGCGGAGCTGGAGCTGCTCGGGCTGGCGGAACTGCTCCAGGTTCTTGCGGTAGTAGCGGCGCAGGTCCTCCTCGTCCACCTTGACGCGGCTCTGGATCTCCCGGCCGCGCACCTCCTGCACCCGCAGGTTGTTCTTGACCTGGACGCGGAGCTGCGGCTCGGTCAGGCCGGACTGCGCCAGCGCGGCGGCGAAGTCCTGTTGGGTTTTGATGTTGAAGTTCTGCTTGAGCTGGGCGATGGACTGGTCCACTTGGGCGTCGGTGATCTCGACGCCGAGCTGATCGGCGCGGGAATCCATGAGCAGCTCGCGGAAGAGGTCCGCGAAGACCATCTCCCCGGCCTGGCCGAGGAGGCGCTGGCGCTCCTGCGGGTCCTGCTCGCGGCGGGTGATGTCGCGCACCAGCTCGTCCTTGCGCTGCTGGTAGTCGTAGAGGGTGGCGATGCGGTCGTTGACCCGCAGCACGATGCGGTTGAGCACCTCGGCCCGCACCAGCGCCGGCGCGAGGAGGAAGAGGGCCGAGAGGAGCAGGCTAGCGAGGCGTCTTGGCATGGGAGTCACTGTAGTAGCCCTCGTAGTCGAACGGTAGATTCCGTCCGTAAACCGAGACATTGTAACGGGTTCGCGCCTCCTGGACCAGCGATTGGAGGAGGCGGTCGGCGCGCTCCTGGCGGAGCTTGCCGAGGATCTCGGAGCGCGCGGCCGCGAGCGGGATCACCTGGGCGGGCTCGCGGCCGGTCACCTGGAAGATGTGGAAGCCGTACTCGGCCGGCACCAGGCGGCTGACCTCGCCGGGCTGCAAACCGAAGATGACCTCGGCGAAGCTGGGGGGGAGGTCCTCGCGGGAGAGCTCCCCCTGGTAGCCGCCCGCGGCCGCGCCGGGGTCGTGGGAGAGCCGGCGGGCCACCTCCTGGAAGTCGGCGCCGCCGGCGATCTCCTTCAGGGCGCGCTCGGCCGTGGCGCGGTCCTGGGTGAGGATCTGGCGCAGCTTCACCCGCTCGGGCCGGGAGAACTCCTGGCGGTGGGCCTCGTAGTAGCGGGCGATGTCCGCCTCTTGGGCCTCGCCGGCCGCCGGCTCCCCGCTGCTGGCGAGGAGCGCTTCGATCGCGGCCCGCTGTCCCACCGCGCCCCGGGCCTCCCGCACCACCTTGCGATCGATCGCCGTCTGCACGAGCAGTCGCTCCTCCAGGAACTGATCGAAGAGCTGCGACAGGACGTCGCTCGCCAGCACGCCGTCGGCGTCGCTGCCGTTGCGCTTGAGCCAGGCCTCGAAATCGGCGTAGCGCAGGTCCTCGCCGCCGATGCGCGCCACGGCGTCCGGCGCCGGCGGCGGCGGTTGCCGCTGACAGGCCGCCAGGGGGAGGACGGTGAAGGCGAGCCCGCAGGCCAGGGCCGCGGCTTTCATGTCCCCAGCGACTCCAGCGTCTGCCGCGCCACGCTCACGAGCTGCCGGCCGCCGCCGCCGGGCAGCGACAGCACGCCGGTGGGGCTGAAGCTCGCGCCGGGAAGATTGGAGACCATCTCGATCAGCCGCTCGACGTCGATCCGCGCGTCGCGCCGCAGGCGGATCACCAGCTCGCCCCCCTTGGCCGAGATCGACTGCACCCGCAGCGACTCGGCCAGCCGCTTGAGGGCGGCCACCTCCACCAGGGTCTGTACGGCGTCCGGCGGCGGGCCGAAACGGTCGGCGAGCTCGGCCAGCATCTCGCGCTCGGGCTCTTCGGAGATCTTGCGGTAGAGCTCCATGCGCAGGTTGGCGTCGTCCACGTACTCGCTGGGGATGGACATGGGCACCGGCAGGTCGAGAGCCACCGACGGCGCCTCCTCGACGCTCTCGCCCCGCAGCTCGCGCACCGTCTCCTCCAGCAGCTTGAGGTAGGTCTCGATGCCCACCGCCCCGATGTGGCCGCTCTGCTCGCCGCCCAGGAGGTTGCCGGCGCCGCGGATCTCCAGGTCGCGGGCGGCGATGCGGAAGCCGGCGCCGAGGTCCGAGAACTCGCGCAGGGCCGCCAGGCGCTTCCTCGCCTGCTCGGAGAGGATGCGGTCCTCGGGGACCAGGAAGTAGCAGTAGGCGAGCTGGTTGCTGCGCCCCACCCGGCCGCGGAGCTGGTAGAGCTGCGCCAGGCCGAAGCGGTCGGCCCGGTGGACGATCATGGTGTTGACGTTGGGGATGTCGATCCCATTCTCGATGATCGTGGTCGCGAGCAGCACGTCGAAATCCCCGCGGGTGAAGGCGTGCATGCGGCGGGAGAGCTCCTCCTCGTTGAGCTGGCCATGGCCGACCGTCACCCGCACCCCGGGGACGATCTCCCGCAGGCGGGTCAGCCGCTCCTCGATCGACTCCACCCGGTTGTAGACGTAGTAGACCTGACCGCCGCGCTCGATCTCGAACTCGATCGCCTCCCGTATCACCTCGTTGTTGTAGGGGAGGATCGCCGTCTCCACCGCCATGCGGTCCTTGGGCGGCGTCTCGATGACCGACAGGTCCCTCACCCCGGCGAGCGAGAGCTGAAGCGTGCGGGGGACCGGCGTCGCCGACATGGCCAGCACGTGGACGTTCTTCTTGAGCTGCTTGAGTCGCTCCTTCTGCGCCACCCCGAAGCGCTGCTCCTCGTCGACGATCAGGAGGCCCAGCCGCGGGAGCTGGATGTCCTTGGAGAGCAGGCGGTGAGTGCCGATGAGGACGTCCACCTTCCCCTCGCCGAGCCGTTTCTTCAGCTCCCTCACTTCCTGCGGCGAGCGAAAGCGGGAGACCATCTCGATGGTCACCGGAAAACCGGCGAAGCGCTTGCGGAAGGTCTCCAGATGCTGGTCCGCGAGGATGGTGGTGGGCGCGAGCACGGCCACCTGGTAGCCGCCGTCCACCGCCTTGAAGGCCGCCCGCATGGCGACCTCGGTCTTGCCGTAGCCCACGTCGCCGCACAGCAGCCGGTCCATGGGGCGCTCGCGCTGGAGGTCCTCGCGGATGGTGGCGATGGCCTCGAGCTGGTCCGGGCTCTCCTCGTAGGCGAAGGCGGCCTCGAACTGGTGCAGGAGGTCGGTGTCCGCCGGCAGAGCGGGGGCGCGGGCGACCTGGCGCTCGGCATAGAGCTTGAGCAGCTCGCCGGCCATGTCCTGCATCCCCTTCTTCACCCGCGCCTTGGTGCGATTCCACGACGTGCCGCCGAGCTGGTCGAGGCGGGGGGCCACCCCCTCGATGCCGCTGTACTTCTGCACCTGGTCGATGCGCGAGAGGGGGAGGAGCAGCCGCTTGCCGCTGGCGTAGGCGATCTCCATCACCTCGGTCTCGGCGGCGGCGCTCTGGCTCCCCAGCTCGCGCAGCACCGGCGGCAGGCCGCCCGCGCCGGAGCCGTCCCCGCCCACCGAGCGCAGGGCCACGAACTGGCCGATGCCGTGGTCCACGTGCACCACGTAGTCGCCCACCTTGAGGTCGCGCAGACCGGAGAGGAAGGGGCCGTAGCGGGTCCTGCCCGGCCGGCGCTGGAGCTTCGCCTGGGGGAGGAGCTGCTGCTCGCCGTAGACCACGACCCCGGCCGCAGGGAGCCGGAAGCCGCGGCCGAGCTCGCCCGTCACCAGCTCGACGCCGCCCCGCCCGAGCCGCACCTCGCGCCCTTCCAGCAGCTCCTCGATCCGCCGCCGGTGGGCCGGGGAGACCACCACGATGCACCGCTCGCCCCGCGCCCGTGCCGTCTCCACCTCCTGGGGGAAGCGGGGGAGCTGGCCGTGGAAAAGGTCGGTCAGGGTGCCGTGGAAGTCCGCCGCGGCGGCTCCCGCGCCGAGGCCATCGCGGCCATCGCGGCCGCCGCCCACCACCCCACCCACCACTAAATCGCGCAGGCGGACGGCCGCCGATTCCAGCGCCTCCCGCACCTGCTGCGCCGGCTGCTCCAGGGCCTCGGGCGGCACCGCCAGCCGGCCGTGCTCGACGCGGGCGGCGTAGTCCCCCTCCAGGCGCTCGGCGTGGTGGGCCACCTCGGCCTCCAGGGCCGGCGGATCGATCGCCCAGGTCAGCGGGTTCGGCAGTGCCTCCGTCAGCGCCACGGTTTTCGCCGCGAGGAGCGGGTGATAGTTCTCCCAGCCGGGGAACTCCCCCCGGTCGCGCAGCCCCTCGATCGCCTCCGCCTCCTGCGGCCCGAGGTCGGTCCCCAGGTTCTCCGTCAGCAGCTCGGCGAGCAGGGCCGCGTCCTCGGCGCCGCCGGGAAAGAGATACAGAGGAAGGATGCGGATGCCGTCGAGGGTGTCCTCGGAGCGCTGCGACTGGGGATCGAACCAGCGGATGGACTCCACCGTGTCGCCGAACAGGTCGAGGCGCACGGGCGCGTCCTCCCCGGGCGGGAAGACGTCCACGATGCCGCCGCGGACGGCGAAGTCCCCCACCTCGTAGACCAGGTCGGTGCGCTTGTAGCCATAGCGCGCGAGATGCCGGGTGAGGCTCTCGATCGCGTGATCCTCCCCCGGCCGCACGGCGAGCACGGCGCGGCGGAAGGCTTCGGGAGCCGGCAGTCTCCTGAACAGGGCACGGGGGGTGGTGACGATCGTGACGGCCCGGCCGGAGGTGACGCAGTCGAGCGCCACGGACTCCTGGGCCCGGACCTGCAGCGAGGTCTCGGTCTCCTGATAGGGCGTCAGCGAGGGCGCCGGGAAATACACCGCTCCGTCCTCGCGGCCGAAGAGGCGGGCGGCCTCCATCCACATCAGGGCGTCGGCCTCCCGCGGCACCACCACCAGCAGTGGCCGCTTGAGGTCGCGGGCCAGCAGCTCGCCCACCCAGGCCGCGGCCGGCACGGGCAGGCGCACCACGTCCCCTTGCCCCTGGAGCAGGGACTTGTAGGGCGCACTGCTGCGCAGCGTCCGGGAGAGGTCCTCCCACGCCGAGTCGGTCATGCCAGGGAGTCTAACGTTTCTTCCCTGTGGTACCTTCCCGGATGAGGTTCGTCATGAGAACACAGAGCCCCGATACGCCGCCGGAAATCGAAGAGATCATGCTGGAGCGTTACCGGCAGATGTCGCCGCTGGACCGGCTCCGGACCCCGAGGTCAAAGGGTACTGATAGCCGCTCAGGCCTTTCAGGTCGTCCCTTCTGTCCTTGCCGTCCTTGCTGTCCCTGACCTCTTTTCACGCCCGGGGCTGCTGCCTCCCCACGATCCATTCCCGGCCCCGCACGAAGACCACGGGAACGGCGACACAGGCGAGAATTCCGCCCAGGAGCCGGGCTCCCCACACCGTCCAGGAGATCTCCTGCGGACCCAGGTAAAAACTGTAGAGACTGATGCCGATCCCCCACAACACCGCCGCGACGATTCCCACGCCGAGAGCTGATTCCGTCATCTCATCCTGGAGCTTGAACACCGCAACTCCTCCTTCGGGAGATCCGCCGTCCTTCTTTGGGATCGGCTTCTATGTAGAAGAAGATCAGCAAGGCTCGTGCCACGCCGTCCTTCCAGGCGCCGTGCTAGGCTCCAGCTTCCATTGGTTGTTCGGAGGAGGGAAAGAGAGAATGCCGAATCGCTATCCCGTAGAGGCCGTGCTGCGCGACGGGCGCCGGCTCCTGGTCCGCCCGTTCACCGAGAACGACGTCGACGCCCTGTACGACTTCTTCCTGCGCCTCCCCCAGGAGGTGCGCCGCTTCGCCTGGGACCGCATCGACAACCGCGCGCTGGTGGAGAGCTGGGGGCGCGAGCTGGACTACGCCAAGGTCCTGCCGCTCCTCGCCCTCGACGGCAGGAAGGTGGTCGCCGACGCGACCCTCCACCGCCGCCAGGGGAGCCCCCTGCGCCTGGTGGGCCGAGTCAAGTGGCTCCTCGACCCGGCCTACCGTGGCGAGGGGCTGGGGACGGTGCTGGTCAACCAGTTCATCGCCACCGCCCGGGCCGACGGCCTGCGCCACCTCACCTGCATGCTGATCTCCGACTCCGAGGCCGACGCCGTGCGCACCCTGAGCGACCTGGGCTTCGCGGGCTACACCATCCCGGGCTACGGGACAGACCCCGACGGCAACCAGCACGACATGATCAAGATGGTGCTCAAGCTCTGACCGCGCCGCCAGGCCGCGGCGCCGCGGCGGGGAATGGCACGGCCGTTGCTCTATTCCAGGTCCGGGGTGGCCGCTGCCGGCGTTCCCTGTTGACAAGGAGAGGAGAGACATGCCGACCATCCTGCTGTCCAAAGGGGCGGAGATCCTGCTGATGCAGTTCCACGAGCAGAAGGGCGACCGGGTGGGAGCCCGCGTGGGCGACCGGCTGCCGCAGAGCGCCTTCGAAGAGGCCGCGGCCGAGAGCCCCGGCGTGGACTTCGAGGGCGCGATGCAGTCCCTGCTGGAAGGGAGCCTCGTCCGTAAGAAGGGAGAGGAATACGTCCTGGCCCAGGAGGGTTACGACTACCTGTACAAGAGGACGGGCCACCGCGTCGGGGAGGGTTAACCTCCCGATCGTTTGGCTTTGTATCCAGCCTTGAGCAGCTCGTCGACCAGCCGGTCCGCGTGATCGCCCTGGACCTCCAGCTCGAAGGCGGGAAGGGCTTCCCGGGTCTTCCCCGCCTTGAGCGAGCCGCCGCTCCCGCAGAGCTTCTTCCACGACGACAGGAGCGCCTCGGCCTCCTGCCGGCTCAGCACCAGCGGTCCGGCGACGGTGACGATCTTCCCCCCGCGCCCCGCCCGTTCCAGACGCACCCGCGGCGACTGTTCCCAGGCCGGCAGGCTCGCGGCGGGCTCGCGAAGCACAGGCTCTCTCCTCCTCGGGAGGGGAGATTCCGTAGAATAGACGGTGCGCCCCGGCTTCGGCTTCAAGGTCCCCCTGCCGTTGTAGGATCTCCCCACGGCAATTCGAGAACGGACGGTAGACACTTGGACGACATCCGCAACTTCTGCATCATCGCCCACATCGACCACGGCAAGTCTACCCTGGCCGACCGGCTGATCCAGCGCTGCGGAGGGGTCGAGGACCGCGATTTCCGCGACCAGATCCTCGACTCGATGGACATCGAGCGCGAGCGCGGCATCACCATCAAGAGCAACACCATCACCCTGCGCTACACGGCCCGGGACGGCAAGACCTACCGGCTCAACCTCATCGACACCCCCGGTCACGTCGACTTCTCCCACGAGGTGCGCCGCTCGCTGATGTCCTGCGAGGGGGCCCTCCTCCTGGTGGATGCCTCCCAGGGGGTCGAGGCCCAGACCGTCGCCAACCTCTACCTGGCTCTGGAGCACGACCTGGAGATCGTGCCGGTCATCAACAAGATCGACCTCCCCTCAGCCGACGTCGACCGCATCCGCGAGGAGATCGACTCCGACCTCGGGCTCGATCCCTTCGAGGCCGTCCTCGTCTCGGCCAAGCAGGGAATCGGCATCGACGACGTCCTGGAGGCGATCGTCACCAAGCTGCCGGCGCCCCAGGGAGACCCCGAGGCCCCGCTGCGCGCCCTGATCTTCGACGCCCAGTACGACCCCTACCGCGGCGTGGTCCTCATCTGCCGGATCAAAGAAGGTTCCATCCGCCCAGGTCAGAAGATCCTCCTCATGCACACCGACAAGGAGTACAAGGTGGAGGAGGTGGGCCTGCTGCAGCTCAAGCGGGTGGAGGCGGACCAGCTCGAAGCGGGCGCCGTGGGCTACGTCATCGCCGGCGTCAAAGCGGTGTCGGAGATCAACGTCGGCGACACGATCACCGAGTCCGAGCGCCCCGCCGCCGAGCCGCTGCCGGGCTACAAAGAGGCGAAGCCGGTGGTCTTCTCCTCCATCTATCCGATCTCCACCGACGACTACGAGGACCTCGCCAAGGCGCTCGACAAGCTGAAGCTCAACGACGCCTCCCTCACCTATCAGAAGGACGCCTCCCAGGCCCTTGGCTTCGGCTTCCGCTGCGGCTTCCTCGGCCTGCTCCATCTGGAGATCGTCCAGGAGCGCCTGGAGCGGGAGTACGACCTGTCGCTGCTGCTCTCCGCCCCGTCCGTGCAGTACGAGGTGGTGCTCAACAACGGCACCGAGGTCATCGTGGACAACCCCTCCCTCTATCCGGACCCGGGAAGCATCAAGCTCACCCGCGAGCCGTTCATCAAGGCCTCGATCATGATCCCCGAGCGCTACCTCGGGACGGTGATGGAGCTCTGCCGTGAGCGGCGGGGCTACAACACCACCTATGAATTCCTCGCCGTGGGACGCCTGCAGGTGATCTCCGAGCTGCCGCTCGCCGAGATCCTCTTCGACTTCTACGACCGCCTGAAGACCATCACCCAGGGCTACGGCTCGTTCGATTACGACATCACCGACTACCGCGAGTCCGACCTCGTCAAGGTGGACATCCTGGTCAACGGCGACAAGGTGGACGCCCTCTCGCAGCTCGTCCACCGCGAGAAGGCGCGCCAGCGGGCCCTCCACTACTGCGAGCGGCTGGCCGAGACCATCCACCGGCAGAACTTCAAGATCGCCATCCAGGGTGCCATCGGCGGCAACGTCATCGCCCGCTCGACGATCAACGCCTACCGCAAGGACGTCACCGCCAAGTGCTACGGCGGCGACATCTCCCGCAAGCGCAAGCTGCTCGAAAAGCAGAAGGAGGGAAAGAAGCGGATGAAGATGGTGGGCTCCGTCGAGATCCCTCAGGAGGCCTTCCTGGCGGTGCTCAAAGCGGGGCCGGACTCGTAAGAGGAAATGCCGGGCAGCTCCCGCCGGTTATCAAGAAGCACCGAGATGTCTGAGCTGACCCTCCCGCCCGTCCTCCCCATCTTCCCCCTCACCGGCTCGCTGCTTCTTCCGGGCAACCTGCTGCCGCTCAACGTGTTCGAGCCGCGCTACCGGAACCTGGTGGCCGACGCCCTGGAGGGGGAGAAGTTCATCGGCATGATCCAGCCTCTCGTCCCCCGCCAGGACAACTGGGTGGAGGCCGCGCAAAGCTCCGACGATCCCGAGCTCTACACCGTCGGCTGCGTCGGACGCATCGACGAGTGCGAGCCCCAGCAGGACGGCCGCTATCTGGTCCTCCTGCGGGGGGTCTGCCGCTTCCGCGTCCGGCGCGAGCTGCCCGTCCAGCGCGACTACCGGCGGGTGATGGCCAACTACTCGGAGTTCCAGCGCGACCTGGCCGAGCTCCAGGCGGACGTGAACCCCGCCCGGCTGATGCGCGCCCTGCGCGCCTTCGGCGTGACCCACGACCTGGAGTTCGACTTCGACCTCCTCGGCAGCGTCCCCGGCATCTCGCTCTTGAACGGCCTCTCCGTGGCCCTCCCCTTTCGCCCCGCCGAGAAGCAGGCCCTGCTCGAAGCCGCCGGTCCGGCGGAACGCGAGGAGATGCTGCTGGCGCTCATGGGCATGGGGCTCGAGCCCCTGTCGACCGACGAGTATTATTCACCCCCGATCCTCAACTGACGGATCTTCCTTTCAACGGACTGCGAAGGAGCCTCCCATCCCTCAGATCGACGGTGACGTCCGCGGCATCAAAGCCTCCGAGATCCGCGCCCTGGAGCGCACCTACCGCCGCCGGGTCGACCCCCGGCAGGTGGTCTCCCCCGAGCTGGCCCGCCACCTGACCGAGATCTCCCGTCAGCTCAACCGGCAGGTCGGCGTGCTGCTGGGCCGCGAGGGGACCGTGCGCAACGTCATCGTGGGCGACGCCCACAGCCTGACCCTGCCCGATGTCGGCCGCCTGCGGGGCGGCGTCGGCCGCTTCCGCGGTCTGCGGCTCGTCCACACCCATCTGAAAGGCGAGCCGCTGACCCGGGACGACCTCAACGACCTGGCGCTGCTCCGCCTCGACCTCGTCGCCATGATCGAGGTGCTGGAGAGCGGCCTGCCGGGGCGGGTCGAGCTGGCGCACCTCGCGCCGCTGGACCGTCTGGACCCTGATGCCGAGCCCTTCGAGCGCATCCAGGCGGCGGACATCCACCAGATCCGTTTCGACGTCGACGCCACCATGCAGGCCCTGGAAGCGGAGCTTGCCCGTATCGCCAGCGATGCCGGCGACACCGACAAGGAGCGCGCCTTGGTGGTGGGCATCGTCCCTGAGGACGAGCACTTCGAGGAGATGCTGGAGCTGGTCCGCTCGGCCGGCGTCGCCATCGCCGGCACCGTGCGCCAGAAGCGCTCGCAGGTCCATCCGCGCACCGTGGTGGGCACCGGCAAACTGCAGGAGATCGTCCTCGAAGCCATGCGCAGCCAGGCCACGGTCGCCATCTTCGACATCGACCTCAAGCCCGCCCAGGCGCGGGCCTTCGAGGACGCCACGGGCCTCAAGGCCATCGACCGCACCCAGCTCATCCTCGACGTCTTCGCCCAGCGCGCCCGCAGCCGGGACGGCAAGCTCCAGGTCGAGCTCGCCCAGCTCAAGTACTCCCTGCCACGGCTGACGGAGAAGGACGCCGGCCTCTCGCGCCTCACCGGCGGCATCGGCGGCCGCGGCCCGGGCGAGACCGTGGTCGAGATCGGCCGCCGACGCATCCGCGACCGTATCCGCGCGCTCGAAAAGCAGGTCGAGGGACTGTCCCGCCAGCGCGACCTCCGGCGCCGTCGCCGCCGGGAGGAGGGAGTGCCCGTCCTCTCGATCATCGGCTACACCAACGCCGGCAAGAGCACGCTCCTCAATGCCATGACCGGCAGCGAGGTCGAAGCCGCGTCCAAGCTCTTCATGACCCTCGACCCCACCAGCCGCCGTCTGCGTTTCCCCCGCGAGGGCGAGGTGGTGATCACCGACACCGTGGGCTTCATCGCCGACCTCCCCCCGGACCTCGTCGCCGCCTTCCGCGCCACCCTGGAAGAATTGGCCGACGCCGACCTCCTCCTCCACGTCGTGGACGCCGCCGACCCGCGCCTGGAGCAGAAGCTCGAAGCCGTGCAGAGGATCTTGACCGAGCTCCATCTCGACGAGGTCCCGCGTCTGATCGTCCTCAACAAGACCGACCTCCTCCCACCCCACGAAGCCGAAGCTCTGGCCCGTCGCTTCGCAGGAGTCGCCGTGAGCGCCGCCAAGCGCCGCGGCCTCGGCGAGCTCGTCCACGCGGCTGAGGAGCGGCTGGGGAGAGGGAAGCCGCTGATGAAGACGTATGGGGAGGAGGGGATAAGCGCTGACTTGGTTTAGGGTAGGGGCGGGGCTGGACGGGCGGGAGGGGGCTCGACCCGCCCTGCACCGCCGAAGTCGTTCCACCAGGGCGGGTCGAGCCCCCAACCTGCCGTCCAGACCCGCCCCTACCCGAAGCGTTGAGGCCACTGGCGTGGACCACGGTAGAATGCCCTCGGGAGGGAAATTGTCATGACATTCGAAGAAATCAAGCGTGAAGCCCTGAAGCTCCCAGCAGATGAGAAATTGGAGCTCGCCTATGCTCTCTTAGGGTCTCTTGAGGACGAGGGATACGAAATTGACTGGGAATGGGCGACCGACGCAAAGATACGTCGCGAAAGGGAACCGAGAGGCGGACGGATCAGCCAGGCTCCGGTTCCATGAAGCCCTCTGAGGCCAACCCCGGCCTCTACCTCCACATCCCCTTCTGCTCGAAGATCTGCCCCTATTGCGACTTCGCGGTCCTGACCGGCGGACCGGAGCGCAGGCGGCGATTCACCGATCATCTCGTCCGCGAGATCTCGATGTGGGCGGACGAGCGCTCGACGTTCCAGTCGATCGACACGATCTACTTCGGCGGCGGCACGCCCTCCGCTCTGGCCCAAGAGGACCTCACCCGCATCCTGGAGGCCGTGCAGCAAAACCTTTCCATCCGGGATGACGCCTGGGTCTTCTTCGAAGCCAACCCCGAGGACGTCACCCCTGAGAGCGTTCGGAACTGGCGGGATCTCGGCGTTTGTTTCCTGTCCCTCGGAATTCAGTCGTTCGATGCGGACGCGTTGAGATTCCTGGGGCGCAGACATACTCCGGAAGAGGCCCGGCGAAGCATCGAGATCGCCCGCGGGGCTGGCTTCAACACGATCTCGATCGATCTCATCTACGGCCTCCCGGATCAGCCGTTCGAGATCTGGAAACGCACTCTGGAGCAGGCTGTCGCCCTTCAGCCGGATCACCTCTCCTGTTATCAACTGACGATCCACGAGGGGACACCGTTCGGATTTCGCCTGGAACGGGGGAAGATGTCCGAGCTGCCCGAGGATACCCAGGGCGAGCTGTTTCTGTTCACTCATTCCTTTCTGAAGGATTCGGGATATCCAGCCTATGAGGTCTCGAACTTCGCACGGTCCCCGGAGCACCGCTCGCGGCACAACCAGAAATACTGGCATCACGTTCCTTACCTCGGAGTCGGCCCTTCGGCGCACTCCTTCTCCGGAATGCGCCGCTGGTGGAACGAGCGAACCTTGAAGCCTTATGAGGCGAGAATCGGGACCGGAGAAAAACCGATCGCAGGGAGTGAGGAGCTGACACGGTCCGATCTCGCCCTCGAAACCCTGATGCTGGGCCTGCGGACCGTGGATGGAATCGATCTGATTTCCTTCCGGGACAGCTACGGCGTGGACCTGCTGAAACGCAACGAGCCGCTCGTGGAGCGGCTCGTCAGAGAAGGTCTTCTGAAGGTGGAAGGAAACGTTCTAGTCCCCACGCTCGCCGGTCTGGCCGTCACCGATTCGCTGGCGCGGGTCTTCGAGCTCGGAGAGCGCTGAACGCAACTCCTACTTCCGCTTCGCCACGATCTCCATCATCTTCGCCTCTTTGCCGTCCGGCCCCGGCCCGTACATCTCGTTCTTGAACGTGTTGTCGTCCATCCACGTGATCACCGACTTGGTCGTGGTCTTCTTGCCGGTCATCGGGTCCCACATGCTGCCCGTGTAGGTGCAGACCTTTCCGGCGGCGTCGCAGCTCCCGGTCGAATACGCGATGCCGGTGCCCATGTTGTCCACCCAGGAGGCGACATACTCCTTGCCGACGTTGTCGTAGCCGTCGGTCCCCCGCCCCTCGAAGGACATGCCCATCATGTCCCCCTTCCAGGTGTGCTCGACGTAGCGGCCACCCATCAGGACCACCCCGTGCATCGTGCCGTCGGACTTCATGGGCGGCTGGCTCGGGTCCATCCACATCGTGTTGGTGAAGGTCCAGTCCCCGGCTAGGCGGGCCAGCCGCTTCTGCGGCTCGCCAGGCGTGGCGGCTTTCTGCATGGCCTCCATTTCAGCTCCTCCCACGGCGGGGGCCGCCGGCGGCTTCGGTTTGTCCTGGGCCAAGGCTGAGACGGCGGCGCTACAGAGGACCAGCAGGAACAGGACGGCGACGGTCGAGCGAATCTTCATCGGCATTTCTCCTTTTGGCTGTTTGCATTACGCCTCGTTTCCGCGTAGACTACCACCGGACGCGAGTTCCGTCAAGGCGCAAAATCGGGCGCGCTTTCTCCGGTCTTGATCGGCCGGAAGGGGCCTCCTGTATGCTTGGCGGACTCCGCTCGAAGACCAGCCCATGACCTACGACGCCTCCTCCATCGAAGTCCTCACCGGGCTCGAGCCGGTCCGCAAGCGGCCGGGCATGTACACGTTTACCGACCGGCCGGACCACCTCGCCCAGGAGGTCATCGACAACTCCGTCGACGAGGCCGTGGCCGGCCACGCCAACGACATCCTGGTAACCCTCCACGCCGACAACTCCCTCTCCGTCGCCGACAACGGCCGCGGCATGCCGGTCGACATCCACAAGGAGGAGAAGGTCCCCGGCGTCGAGGTCATCCTCACCCGGCTCCACTCCGGCGCCAAGTTCTCGGACAAGAGCTACCGCTTCTCCGGCGGTCTCCATGGCGTCGGGGTCTCGGTGGTCAACGCCCTGTCCTCGAAGCTGGAGGTCTGGGTGAAGCGCGGCGGGCAGGTCCACCACATGGCCTTCGCCGACGGTGCCAAGACGTCCCGCCTCAAAGTAGTGGACACCGTGGGCCAGCGCAACACGGGGACCACCGTCCGCTTCTGGCCGGACCCCAAGTTCTTCGACTCGCCCAAGTTCAGCATCCCCAAGCTCAAGCACGTCCTGCGCGCCAAAGCGGTGCTCTGCCCGAAGCTGCACATCCGCTTCGTCCACGACGAGCACCCCGAGGACGACGAAGAGTGGTTCTACGAAGACGGCCTCCGGGACTACCTGATGGGCGAGCTCGAAGGCGCGCAGATCGTGCCCGGCGAGCCCTTCCTCGGCCACTTCCGCGGCAAGGAGGAGGAGGTCGACTGGGCCGTGGCCTGGCTCGGCGAGGAGGAGGAGTCCGCGGACGTCCTGGCCGAGAGCTACGTCAACCTCATCCCCACCACCCAGGGCGGTACCCACGTCAACGGCTTCCGCGCCGGCCTGACGGACGCCATTCGCGAGTTCTGCGAGTTTCGCGACCTCCTGCCGCGCGGCGTCAAGCTGGCCCCCGAGGACGTCTGGGCCCGCTGCTGCTACGTCCTCTCGGTGCGGATGAAAGAGCCGCAGTTCACGGGCCAGACCAAAGAGCGCCTCTCCTCCCGCGAGGCCGCGGCCTTCGTCTCCGGCGTGGCCAAGGACGCCTTCGCCCTGTGGCTCAACCAGCACACCGCCGACGCCGAGCGCATCGCCCGTCTCGCCATCGACAGCGCCCAGGCCCGGCTGCGCTCCGGCAAGCAGATCAAGAGGAAGACGGTCATCGCCGGCCCCGCCCTTCCCGGCAAGCTCGCCGACTGCACCAGCCAGGACCTCGGCCTCACCGAGCTGTTCCTCGTCGAGGGGGACTCGGCCGGCGGCTCGGCCAAGCAGGCGCGGAGCAAGGAGTATCAGGCCATCCTGCCGTTGCGGGGAAAGATCCTCAATACTTGGGAGGTCGAATCCGCCGAGGTGCTGGGCTCGCAGGAGGTGCACGACATCGCCGTGGCCCTCGGCGTCGATCCCGGCTCGGACAAGATCGACGGCCTGCGCTATGGCAAGGTCTGCATCCTGGCCGACGCGGACTCGGACGGCGCCCACATCGCGACCCTCCTCTGTGCCCTCTTCCTGCGCCACTTCCGGCCGCTGGTGGAAGAGGGGCACATCTATGTCGCCATGCCCCCCCTCTACCGCATCGACCTGGGCAAGGAGGTCTACTACGCCCTGGACGAGCGGGAGAAGAAGGGGATCCTCGACCGCATCGAAGCCGAGGGGAAGAAGGGCAAGCCGAACGTCCAGCGCTTCAAGGGTCTGGGCGAGATGAACCCCCTCCAGCTCCGCGAGACCACCATGGCCCGCGAGACCCGCCGCCTCGTCCAACTCGTCCTCGAAGGCGAGAACGACCCCGCGAAGATCATCGACATGCTCCTCGCCAAGGCCCGCGCCGGCGACCGCCGGGAATGGTTGATGGACGTGGGGAACCGGGCGGAGGTGGAGGTGTAGGGACGATGCTGAAACCGAATCGCTCTGCCCTCCGAAGCCTCACCCCCGGCCCCTCTCCCGGGGGGAGAGGGGGGACTCCTGCCGAGGGGATTGCCGTAGGGTGCCGCTCTGCGCACCATCAGCCTTCGTGGTGCGCACAGCGCACCCTACAAGCTCCACCCTCTCCGCCAAGACCCCCCTCTCCCCCCGGGCCCCCGCAGAGATTGGCCGGGGGCGAGGCTTCGAAGGGCACCCGGTGGATCCAGCACGGGCTTTCGAGACACCCGAGACACCCTCTGAGATAGATCATGCCCAGAACCTCCCGCAGAAAAAACGGCAACGGCGACGCGCCGCTGTTCCGGCCCGCTTTCGCCGACGTCGAGAAGCTTTCCCTCGCCGAGTTCACGGAGAAAGCGTACCTCGATTATTCGATGTACGTCATCCTCGATCGCGCCCTGCCCAGCGTGGCGGACGGCTTGAAACCCGTGCAGCGGCGCATCGTCTACGCCATGTCCGAGCTCGGGCTCTCGGCCAACGCCAAGTACAAGAAATCGGCCCGCACCGTGGGTGACGTGCTCGGCAAGTACCACCCCCACGGCGACACCGCCTGCTACGAGGCCATGGTCCTCATGGCGCAACCCTTCAGCCTGCGCTATCCGCTGGTCGACGGCCAGGGGAACTGGGGCTCGCAGGACGATCCCAAGTCGTTCGCCGCCATGCGCTACACCGAATCGCGGCTGACGCAGTTCGCCCAGGTGCTCCTCTCCGAGCTGGAACAGGGAACGGTCGAATGGGGGCCGAACTTCGACGGCACCCTCCAGGAGCCGAAGCTGATGCCGGCCCGGCTCCCTCACGTCCTGCTCAACGGCGCCTCCGGCATCGCCGTGGGCATGGCGACCGACATCCCCCCCCACAACGTGGGCGAGATCGTGGCCGCCTGCGTTCGCCTCCTCGACGATCCGAAGCTGTCGGACGAGGCCCTTTACGAAGTCCTCCAGGGTCCGGACTTTCCCACCGAGGCGGAGATCATCACCTCCCGCTCCGAGATTCGAAAGATTTATGAAAGCGGCGCCGGCTCCCTGCGCCTGCGCGCCGCGTGGGAGATGGAGGACGGCGACGTGGTCATCACCGCCCTTCCCTATCAGGTTTCCGGCAGCAAGGTGATCACGCAAGTCGCGGGCCAGATGGCGGCCAAGAAGCTCCCCATGGTGGAGGACGTGCGCGACGAGTCCGATCACGAAAACCCGACGCGCCTCGTCATCACCCCGCGCTCGAATCGGGTTGACATGGAAGGCCTGATGGCCCACCTCTTCGCCACCACCGACCTCGAGCGCAGCTACCGGGTGAACCTGACCATGATCGGCCTCGACGGCCGGCCGCGCCAGTTCAACCTGCGGGAGCTGCTCTCGGAGTGGCTCCGTTTCCGCGTCGACACCGTCCGCAAGCGGCTCCAGTTCCGCTACGACAAGGTCCTGACCCGCCTCCACGTCCTCGACGGCTATCTGATCGCCTACCTCAACATCGACGAAGTGATCCGCATCATTCGCACCGAGGACAACCCCAAGGCGAAGCTCCGGGAGCGCTTCAACTTGAGCGACGCCCAGGCCGAGGCCATCCTGGAGCTGAAGCTGCGCCATCTCGCCAAGCTCGAAGAGATGGAGATCCGCACCGAGCAGAGCAACCTCCAGAAGGAGCGGGACGCCCTGGCGAAGATCCTCAGCTCCGAGGCCCGCCTGCGCCGCAAGGTGCGCGACGAGTTGACGGCCGACGCCGAGAAATTCGGCGATGCCCGGCGCTCACCCATCGTCGAGCGCGGCGCCGCCAAGGCCATGGACGAGACGGCCCTCATCCCCACCGAGCCGGTCACCGTCGTGCTCTCCGAAAAGGGCTGGGTGCGGGCCGGCAAGGGGCACGAGCTGGACCCGCGGGAGCTCTCCTACAAAGCGGGCGACGCCTTCTTCATGGCCGTGCGCGGGCGGACCAACCAGTCCGCCGTCTTCCTGGACTCGACGGGCCGCACCTACTCGCTCGCCGCCCACGCCCTCCCCTCGGCCCGCGGCCAGGGCGAGCCGCTCTCCAGCCACGTCACCCTGTCCCCCGGCGCCACCTTCGTGGGAGTGATGATCGGCAACGACGACGACCTCTACCTGATGGCCACCAGCGCCGGCTACGGCTTCCTCGCCAGGCTGGGAGACCTCCAGAGCCGTCAGAAAGCCGGCAAGGCCGTGATCACCGTGCCGGAGGGAGCCAAGGTCCTGACTCCCCTCCGCGTCACCAACCCGGGCCTCGAGCTCCTCGCCGCCGCCAGCAACGGCGGCCGCCTGCTCGTCTTCCCCATCAAAGAGCTCCCGCAGCTTCCCAGGGGCAAGGGAGTGAAGATCCTCAATCTCTCCTCCAAGGGAGAGCCCGAGGAGCTGACCGCCCTGACCGTCCTGACGCCGGGAGTCCATCTCCACGTCCACTCCGGCAAGCGTTACCTCAACCTGAAGCCCGCGGACTGGCGCGAGTTCCTCGGCAACCGGGCGCTGAGGGGGAACAAGCTGCCGCGGGGGTATCATGTGGTGGCGTTGCTGGAGGCGGCGGAGAAGTAGGGGACGGATTCTTAATTAATTACACGGCGTTAAATGTCTCTGGACCCGGATACCGGTCTGGCTGCTGGTCCAGGCGAGGAGATTGGGGACGAGCGAGGCCGAGCTCCTGCGGGCGTATCCGACTCTTCGGGCCGAGGACCTGGCCAATGCTTGGTCCTTCTACCGCGGACATCGGGCGGAGATCGAGAGACAGATTCAGGAGAACGAAGCAGCCTGAATCATGGCTTGGCTCTATACCGACAACGCGGCCCGCCCCCGCTACCGGTAAACTAGCGCACCTCCGTGGCGGGGCAGCGGCACCCACGTCAGGCTGCGGGTGGAGAGGGCATGGACAAGATCGAGGTCGGCATTCTGGGCGCCACCGGCACGGTGGGCCAGCGTTTCATTCAGCTCTTGGAGAACCATCCGTGGTTCGAGGCCAAGTGGCTGGCGGCGAGCGACCGCAGCGCGGGCAAGCGCTATCGCGAGGCGACCGCCTGGCAGCTCGAAGGCCGGCCGCCCGCCGACGCCGCGGAGCGGATCGTCGAGGAGTGCATCCCCGGCAAGGGGCCGCGGCTGGTCTTCTCCTCGATGTCCGGCAGTCTGGCGGGGGAGATCGAGCGCGATTTCGCCGCCGCCGGGCACGTCGTGGTCTCCAACTCCAGCCACTACCGCATGGCCGCCGACGTCCCCCTGCTGGTGCCGGAGATCAATCCCGGCCACCTCGGGCTCCTCACCGCCCAGCGCCGCGAGCGCGGGTGGGAGGGCGCCATCGTCACCAATCCCAACTGCGCCGCCGTGGTGCTGGTCATGCCGCTCGCGGCCCTCAAACCCTTCGGTCTCAAGCGGGTGATGGTCACCACGTTCCAGGCCGTCTCCGGCGCCGGCTATCCTGGCGTGCCTTCGCTCGACATCCTCGGCAACGTCATTCCTTATATAGGAGGGGACGAGGAGAGGAAGGTCGAGAGCGAGCCGCAGAAGATCCTCGGCGACCTGGAGGGGGATCACATCCAGCCGCTCCCCTTTACCGTCAGCGCGAATTGCAACCGGGTGCCCACGATCGATGGTCATCTGGTGACGGCGAGCGTCGAGCTGGAGCAGAAGGCGAGCCGCGAGGAGCTGCTGGCCGCCCTCGCCGCCTTCTCGGGCGTACCCCAGGAGCGAGGGCTCCCCTCGGCGCCGAAACAGCCGATCCACCTCATGGAAGCTCCGGACCGGCCACAGACCCGCAAGGACGCCGGGATCGAGCGGGGCATGGGCACCGCCGTCGGCCGCTTCCGCGAGTGCAACGTCCTGCACTGGAAGTTCGCCGCTCTCTCGCACAACGTGCTGCGCGGCGCGGCCGGTGCCGCCGTGCTCAACGCCGAGCTGATGAAGAGCGAAGGGCTGATCGAGGGATGAACGTTTACTTTGGCCCAGAAGGCCCCCTCCCAAGGGCCCTCACCCCTGTCCCCTCTCCCGCCCCCTCCCACCCCCCTCACCGGGAGAGGGGAACCCGGTTGGAGCTGTCTTGCTGGTCTCCCTCTTCTCCCGGTGAG
>Ga0136846_1226687_pt1 | contig 43553 bp, 23 predicted proteins | sample HopSoiMetagenom2_FD_96841 | JGI IMG/M metagenome (GOLD analysis project Ga0136846, IMG submission 96841) | Grasslands soil microbial communities from Hopland, California, USA - 2 Assembly 2016 (version 4) | ecosystem: Environmental > Terrestrial > Soil > Grasslands | place: USA: Hopland...
GCATCGCAGGCGGATCGCACGGCCCCGTCCTCGCCGCGCACGCGCCGGATCGCGATCGTCGGCATCAGCGGGCAGTATCCGGGGGCCGTGGACCTCGACGCGTTCTGGGACAACCTCCGCCAGGGCCGCGACAGCGTCGGCGAGATTCCCGGCAACCGCTGGTCGCTGGACGGGTTCTACGAGCCCGACGAGCACGCGGCGGTGGCCGCCGGCAAGAGCTACTGCAAGCGCGGCGGCTTCCTCGACCGGTTCGCCGAATTCGACCCGCTGTTCTTCGGGATCGCGCCGCGCGAAGCGCTCAACATGGATCCGCAGGAGCGGCTGTTCCTGCAGACGGCCTGGAACGCGCTGGAGAACGCCGGCCTCACCCGCGAAGCGCTGCGCCGGCGGTTCGATCGCCGGGTCGGAGTGTTCGCCGGCATCACCCGCGCCGGCTACAACCTCTACCGCGCCGACGCCGACCCGGCCGTGAAGTTCTGGCCCAGGACCTCGTTCGGCTCCGTCGCCAACCGGCTTTCGTACCTGCTCGACATCGAAGGGCCGAGCCTGCCGGTCGACACGATGTGCTCCTCGTCGCTGACCGCGCTGCACGAGGCCTGCGAACACATCCTCAACGGCGACTGCCGCGCGGCCATCGCCGGCGGCGTGAACCTGTTCCTGCACCCGACCAGCTACATCGACATGTCCTCGCAGCACATGCTGTCGAAGGACGGGCGCTGCAGGAGCTTCGGCGAAGGCGCCAACGGGTTCGTCCCGGGCGAGGGCGTCGGCGTGGTGGTGCTGCGTCCGCTGGAGGACGCCGAGCGCGACGGCGACGTGATCCACGGCGTGATCATCGCGACCGGGATCAACCACGGCGGCAAGACCAACGGCTACACCGTGCCGAACCCGACCGCGCAGGCGGCGCTGGTGCGCGAGGCGATCGACCGGGCCGGCATCGACGCCGGCGCGATCGGCTACATCGAGGCGCACGGCACCGGCACCGATCTCGGCGATCCGATCGAGATCGCCGGCCTGGAGCAGGCGTTCGCGCCCGACGCGGTCGAGCCCGGGCACTGCGCGATCGGCTCGGTGAAGTCGAACATCGGCCACCTGGAGGCCGCGGCCGGCATCGCCGGCCTGACCAAGGTGCTGCTGCAGTTCCGCCACGGCCAGATCGCACCGTCGCTGCACGCCGAACGGACCAATCCGAACATCCGCTTCGAGCGCACCCCGTTCGCGTTGAACCGCACGCTCACCCCGTGGGCGCGGCCGGTGGTCGATGGCGTCGCACAGGCGCGGATCGCGGGCGTCTCGTCCTTCGGCGCCGGCGGCGCGAACGCGCACGTCCTGGTCGAGGAACATCTGCCGGCCTCCGGCCACGGCGCGGCCGCCCTCGACGCATCGCCGCGGACCGGGGTGTTCCCGGTCTCGGCGAAGACCCCCGAGCAACTGCGGCAGCGCGCGCGCGACCTGCTCGATGCGCTGCGCGACGGGCGCGTGGCCGGCGGCTGCGCCGAGGTCGCGCATACGCTGCAGACCGGCCGCGAGGCGATGGAGGCGCGCGCCTGTTTCCTGGCCCCGGACCTGGCGACGCTGGCGACGAGGCTCGAAGCGTTCGTGGGCGATGCGGGCGTGCGCGACGGGATTTTCGTCGCCCGCCAGGACGGCGCCGCGGCCCCGGCCGCGACGCGACGCGCGATCGATCCGGCCGTGGTCGAAGGCTGGCTCGCGCGCGGCGAGACCGACGAACTGGCGCGCGCCTGGGTCGACGGCGCCGCCATCGACTGGGCGGCGCCGTGGCAGGGCAGCGGCGTGCGGCGGGTCGAGCTGCCGGGCTATCCGTTCGCCCGCGAGACCTTCTGGATCGACGACGTGGTCCGTCCCGCCGGCGCGCAGGACCGGCCGCAGCCGCAGCCGCCGGGCGATCTGCAGCGTGCGGCCGCGATCATCGACGGCATCGACGCCGCCGCGATCGCGCCGGAGCAGGGCGTGCGCCTGCTCAGGGCGCTGCTCGGGAATCCGGCGTGAGCCGCGGGGCGACCGCGCGGGTGGAAGCACAAGGACGGCGCACGGCGACGGCCGGCGCGGAATCGACGGGCGGACGCGCAGTCCCCCGTCCCCAGGGAAAGAAGCAGGCGCAATGACCGATTTCATCCAGTACGTCGTTTCCGAACTCAAGAGCGGCCGCCTCTCCCGGCAGGACGCGCTGTCGCTGATCGGCCAGTTCTGGCGTCGCCCGGCCACCCCCGGCGCGTCGGCGCTGCATCCGCTGCTGCACGCCAACGTCTCCACCCTCGGCGAGCAGCGCTACGCCTCGTGGTTCGGCGGCGACGAGTTCTTCCTGGACGACCACCGCGTGCTGTTCGGCGCCGACGACGCGCGCCGAGTGCTGCCCGGTGTGGCCTACCTGGAAATGGCGCGCGCCGCGGCGGCGAACGCGCTGGCCGACCTCGCCGACGCCGACCGCATCGCGCTCGAGGACGTGGTCTGGCTGCAGCCGATCGTCGTGGACGACGCCACCGAGGTCGGCGTCGCGCTGTCTCCCGGGGACGGCGCGGAGGACGGCGCGGCGGCTGCGCTCGAATTCGAGATCTTCAGCGTCGCGCACGGACAGGCGGACGCCGGCGCGACCGAGACCGTGCATTGCCGCGGGCGGGCGCTGATCGCCGCGACGCCAGCGCCGGCGCCGCTGGACCTCGACGCGATCGCGCGACGCACGGGCCGTCGCGTGCTGGAACCCGACGCGATCTACCCGGCCTACGCGCGGATGGGGATGCGCTTCGGGCCCGGGCATCGCTCGCTGGCGCGCGTGCGCTGCGGCGAGGCCGAAGTGCTGGCCGAACTGGCGTTGCCCGCGGCGCTCGTCGACACCGCTGCATCCTACGTCCTGCATCCGTCGATGCTCGACGGCGCGCTGCAGGCCGCGATCGGGCTGCTGCCCGACCCCGATGCGCCGCCGGCGCGTCCGTCGCTGCCGTTCGCGGTGGATGCGGTGCGCGTGCACGCGCCCTGCGGCGGCGATCTCCGCGCCTGGATCCGGCCCGCCGCGGGCGCGCGGCCGGGCGATCGCGTCAGCCGCCTCGACATCGACGTGTGCGACGGGGCAGGGCGGGTCTGCGTGCAGTTGCGCGGGTTCGCCTCGCGCGAGGCGAATGCCGCGACGGTCGTTCCGACGGGCGTCGCGGGTGGCATCGTGGCAGACGCCGCGGACGCGCCGATCGCCACCATGCTGGCGGTGCCGGCCTGGCAGGACGTTCCGGCCGAGACCGGCATCGATGTCGCCGAAGGTGCGATCGACCACGTCATCCTCTGCGGCTATCCGCGATCGACCGTCGAGGCGCTGGGCGAACGCCTGCCTGGCGCCCGCATCCACGCGGTGGCCGCTTCGGCCGAGGCGGGCATCGCGCAGGGCTTCACCGCGATGGCGCTGGCCTGTTTCGCGATCGTCCGGGAGGCGCTCGCGAGCCTCGCGGACCCCGCGCCGACCGCGCTGCGCCTGCGCCTGGTGCTGCCTCGGCGCGACGACGCCGGCCTGCTGCCGGCGCTGTCCGGGCTGCTGGCGACCGCCGCCCAGGAACATCCGCAGGTCCGCGCCCAGGTGCTGGAGATCGATGCCGATGCGTCGGTGGACGCACTGGCCGCCGGCCTGCTCGCCGAGCGCGACACGGGACACGCGCAGGTGCGCCTCGCCGCCGGGCGGCGCGAGGTCGGCCACTGGGCTGCGCTCGCGGACGCGGAGACGGACGCTGGCACGGACGGGGACGCGGCCTGCGCGCCGGTGTTCGTGGACGGCGGTGTCTACCTGATCACCGGCGGCCTCGGCGGGCTCGGCCGGCTGTTCGCCAGGCACGTGCTCGACACCTGTCCCGGGGCCCGGGTGGTGCTGACCGGGCGCGGCGCGCACACGCCGGCGATCGACGCCGACCTGCGCACGCTCGCCGACGGCGCGGACCCGTCGCGGCTCGCCTACGCCGCCCTCGACCTGCTCGACGAGGCCGCGGTCGAGCGGCTGGTGGAGGACATCCGCGAACGCCACGGCCGTCTCGACGGCATCCTCCACGCCGCGGGGATGATCGCCGACAACCTGATCGCCCGGAAGTCGCCCGAGGAATTCGCGCGGGTGCTGGCGCCGAAAGTGGCGGGCACCGTGCATCTGGATCGCGCGAGCCGTGCGCTGCCGCTCGACTTCTTCGCGCTGTTCTCGTCCGCCGCCGCGGTCGATGGCCATGTCGCCCAGTCCGACTACGCGGTCGCCAACGGTTTCATGGATCGCTACGCGGCGCATCGCAACCGGCTGGTCGCCTCCGGCGCGCGCCACGGCAGGACGGTCGCGATCGACTGGCCGTTCTGGCAGGACGGCGGCATGCGCATGCCCGCCCGCGAGCAGCAGGCGCTGTTCGAGCGCACCGGCATGCGGCCGCTGCGGACCGCGTCGGGCCTGCAGGCGTTCCATCGCTGCGTGCGCTCCGGTCACGCGCGGGTGCTGGTGATCGAGGGCGATCCCCGGCGCATCCGCGCGCTGCTCGACGGCGGGCAGGCGCGCGCCGTCGCCCTCGAGGCCGCCGCTGTCGCCGCCGTCGATGCCGGCGGCCGGCCGGACGTCGTGCCTGCCGCCGGCAACGATGCGCTCGAGCGGATGCGCGACTACCTGCGCGCGGAGTTCTCGTCGCTGCTGGGCCTGCCCGCGCACCGGATCGATCCGCGCGCGGCGCTCGAACGCTACGGCATGGACTCCGTGCTCGCGATGGACCTGACCGCGAAGCTGGAAAAGACCTTCGGACGCCTGTCGAAGACGCTGTTCTTCGAGCACCAGACCCTGGACCAACTGGCCGCGCACTTCGTCGGGGCGCACGCCGCCACCGTCGCGCGGCTGTTCCCGTCCGCGTCGTCCGCATCGTCGAAGGAAACCGTCCCGGTCGCGCCGGCGCCCGTCGCCGCACCGAACACCGCCGCCTTCGTCGAGGCCGGTGGACATGGCGCGGCACGACGCACCCGCGGCCGTCGCTGGCTGGCCGCACGGGCGCCTGCGCGCGAGGCGTCCCCGCCGGAACCGATCGCGATCGTCGGCCTCAGCGGACGCTATCCGGAGTCCGAGGACCTCGCGGCGTTCTGGCGCAATCTGCGCGACGGCCGCGACTGCATCGTCGAGGTTCCGCCCAGCCGCTGGGACTGGCGCGACTACTACAGCGAGGATCGCAGCCAGTATGGCCGCCACTACAGCAAGTGGGGCGGTTTCATCGCCGGGGTCGACGAATTCGACCCGCTGTTCTTCAACATCCCGCCGGTCGGCGCCGAACTGATCGACCCGCAGGAGCGCCTGTTCCTGCAGCACGCGTGGATGGCGATCGAGGATGCGGGCTACACCCGCTCCGGCCTGCAGCAGGCGCGCGACGCCGCCCAGGCCGGGCAGGTCGGCGTCTACGTCGGCGTGATGTACGGCGAATACCAGCTCTTCGGCGCGGAGTCGGGCCTGCTCGGCCGCCGCATCGGCGTGCCGGTCAGCTACGCCAGCATCGCCAACCGCGTGTCCTACGTGCTCGACCTGCACGGGCCGAGCATGACCCTGGACACGATGTGCTCGTCGTCGCTGACCGCGATCCACCTGGCCTGCCAGGACCTGCGCCAGGGGCGCACCCACCTGGCGATCGCCGGCGGCGTCAACCTCAGCCTGCATCCCAACAAGTACCTGGTGCTCAGCGCCGGGCAGTTCATCTCCGGCGACGGCCACTGCCAGAGCTTCGGCGAGGGCGGCGACGGCTACATTCCGGGCGAGGGCGTCGGCGTGGTCGTGCTCAAGCGCCTGTCGGAGGCGGTCGCGGACGGCGACCACATCCACGGCGTGATCCGCGGCAGCGCACTCAACCACGGCGGCAAGACCAACGGGTACTCGGTGCCGAACCCGCGGGCGCAGCGCTGGGTCATCGATCGCGCGCTGAAGGAGTCCGGCGTCGATCCGCGCCACGTCAGCTATCTCGAAGCCCACGGCACCGGCACCCGGCTCGGCGATCCGATCGAGATCGCGGCGCTCGGCCAGGTGTTCGGACCGCACGACGACGCCCGCGGCTCCTGCGCGATCGGCTCGGTCAAATCGAACATCGGCCACTGCGAATCCGCGGCCGGCATCGCCGGGCTGACCAAGGTCCTGCTGCAGATGAAGCACCGGATGCTGGTGCCGTCGCTGCATTCGGCGACGCTCAATCCGCACATCGATTTCGAGGCGTCGCCGTTCACGGTCAACCAGACCCTGAGGCCGTGGGAGACGCCGGCCTCCGGCGACGGCCACGTGCCGCGCATCGCCGGGATTTCGTCGTTCGGCGCCGGGGGATCGAACGCGCACCTGATCGTCGAGGAGTACGTCGCGCCAGCCGCCGCCGCGACGTTCCCGCGCGTGCGCCCGCGGCGCGAAGCGCTGGTGCCGCTGTCGGCCCGGACCGAAGCGCAACTGCGGCGCAAGGTCGAGGACCTGCGCGCCTTCCTCGATGCCGGGACCGAGACGGACCCGCAGGGCGGCGCCGCGTCGATCGACCTCGAATCGCTCGCGTACACCCTGCAGAAGGGGCGCGAAGCGATGGCCTTCCGGGTCGCCTTCGTCGTCGATTCGGTCGAGGCGCTCCGCGCCGCGCTGGACGCGCACCTTGCGGACGAAGGCGACGCCGCGGTGCGTTTCTCCGGCCGGGTCGAGAACGAACTGGACGGCATCCCGTCGCTCGGCCGCGACGACGACATGCGCGAGGCGATCGGCAAATGGATCGCGCGCGGCAAATTCGGCAAGCTCGCCGACCTGTGGGTGAAGGGGCTGGAGCTGGACTGGGACGCGCTGTATCCCGCTGCCCGTCCCGCACGCATGCCGCTGCCGGCCTATCCGTTCGCGAAGGATCGCTACTGGATCGCGCTGCCCGCGCGCCCGGCCGGCGGCGTCGTCGGCGCCGGCGACGCCCATCCGCTGCTGCAGGCCAACCTGTCGGACTTCCATCGCCAGTGCTACGGCAACGCCTTCGACGGCCGCGAATGGTTCCTCGCCGACCATCGGGTCGGCCTCGGCGGCGCCCGCCCGCAGCGGCTGCTGCCCGGCGCGGCCTATCTGGAAATGGTCCGCGCGGCGATGGCCGCGGCGCTGCCCGAAGGCGGGGGCGGCGCACTGGCGCTGCGCAACGTCGCCTGGGCGCAGCCGCTGGTGGTGGAGTCCCCGCAGCGGGTGGAGATCCGGCTCGCCGCGGCACGTGAAGACGACATCCACTTCGACGGCAGCGACCTCGACGGCATCGAATTCGAAGTCGTCGGCGGCGATGCGGCTGCGCCCGTGCGCCACTGCAGCGGATCGGCGACGTTCCTCGCGGACGCGGCGCCGCAACGGCTGGACGTCGCCGCGCTCACGGCGCGCATGACCGCGGGCACGCTCGCGGCCGAGGCGGTCTACGCGGCGTTCGAGGCGATGGGCATCGTCTACGGGCCCGCGTTCCGTACCGTGTCGCGACTGCACCGGGGCGCGGGCGAAGCGCTCGCCGAACTGACGCTGCCCACCGCGACCGCGCTGTCTCCCTACGTCCTGCATCCCGGCCTGCTCGACGGCGCGCTGCAGGCGGCCATCGGCCTCGTCGCCCAAACCGATGGCCTGCCCGACGGCCTGCCCGACGCGCCCGCGGTTCCGTTCGCGCTCGACGCGCTGACCGTCCATGGTCCCTGTTCGGCGCGGATGTACGCCTGGGTCCGCGACGCCGGCGCGGCCGCCGCGGGCGTCGGCCGGGTCGACATCGACCTGTTCGGCGACGACGGCACGCCGTGCGCGAGCCTGCGCGGGCTGACCTCGCGCACGCTCGCCGGCGCATCGGCGACGCAGGCCGATCCCGAGGTGTCGGTGCTGATCGCCGAACCCGACTGGGAAGACGTGACGACCGCCGGCGTCGATGCCGCGAACTGGCGGCGACGCGACGTACTGCTGTGCGTCGGCGTCGCCGGCGATGCCGCGCGCCTGTCCGCCGACCTGCAGGCCGAGCGTCCGCAGGCCTCGGTGCGCGCGCTGTCGCTCGATCCGCAGGGCGATCTCGCCGACCGCTATCGCGACGCCGCGCTCGCCGTGCTCGCGCACGTGCAGTCCGTGTACGCGGCCGGGGTGGCAGGGGAGCGGGAGGGCAGGCGACTGCTGCAACTGGTGGTCGCCGACCGGGGCGAGGACGCGGTGCTCGCGGGGCTGGCCGGGCTCGCCGACACGATCCGCCTCGAACTGCCCGACCTGCTCGCGCAGGTGGTGGCCGTGCCGCCGGACCTGGACGCGCGCACGCTCTCGGAACGCCTGGACACGGCCGCCGCGTATCCGGGCGAAAGCCGCCTCGACGGCGCCCGCGCGGTCATGCGCAGGCCGCGCTGGCGGTCGCGTGCGCTCGACGACCGCAGCGCGACGCCGGCGTTCAAAGCCGGCGGCGTCTACCTCGTCACCGGCGGGCTGGGCGGGCTCGGTCGGCTGTTCGCCCGCGAAATCCTCGCCTGCGCGCCCGACGCCACCGTCGTGCTCGGCGGCCGCGGCGAACTGGCCGGCGCGCAGCGCGAAGCCTTCGAGGCCCTGCGGGCGTCGCTGTCGGCGCCGGCGGAGCGGCTGCGCTATCGCCAGCTCGACCTCGCCCGCCCGGAACAGGTCGACGCGGTGATCGCGGACCTCGTCTCCGAGCTGGGCGGCCTCTCGGGCGTGCTGCACAGCGCCGGGACCACCCGCGACCGGCTGCTGCTGCGCAAGACCGCGGACGAGTGCGCCGAGGTGCTGGCGCCGAAGGTCGCGGGCACGCACCACCTCGACCTGGCCACGCGCGGTATCGATCTCGACTTCTTCGCGCTGTTCTCCTCGCTGGCGTCGGCGATGGGCAACGTCGGGCAGGGCGACTACGCCGCCGCCAACGGCTTCATGGACGCCTTCGCCGATCACCGCAATGCCCTGGTCGATGCCGGACAGCGTCGCGGCAGGACCCTTTCGCTGCTGTGGCCGCTGTGGCGGGACGGCGGGATGCGGATCGACGCTGACGCGCAGGCGGCGCTGGCGCGGACCGCCGGCATGCTGCCGCTGCGGACCGCGAACGGCATGCGCGCCTTCCACCGCGCGGTGGCCGAGGGCAGGGGACGCATGCTCGTGGTCGAGGGCCATGCGCAGCGGCTGCGGCAGGCGCTGGAGGCGCGGCGCACGCCGGTGGCGGAGGCCGTCGCGCCGCCGCCGTCGATCGCGCGGGAGCGTGCTGCGGACATCGCCGTCGCCGCCAACGACGACGCCTCGCGCGGCCGCGTCGAACGCGCCACGCGCTGGCTGACCGAACAGTTTGCCGAGCAGTTGCGCGTGCCGGTCCACGAGCTGGACCCGAAGGCGCCGCTGGAGCGCTACGGCATGGACTCGGTGCTGGCGATGAAGCTGACCCAGCACCTGGAGACCCGGTTCGGCTCGCTCTCGAAGACGCTGTTCTTCGAGTACCAGACGATCTCGGCCCTGGCGACGCACCTGGCGCGCGCCTTCCCGGAGGCATTCCCGGCCGCGATACCCGATCGTCCTGCGCAGGCGACGGCCGTCGCCGGGGACGCCCGACCCGTCGCCGGCATCGTCGATGCGGGGCGTCCCGCGCGGCGCTTCGCCAGGCTGCGCACGTCGACCGGGCCGGCCGGCGCGCAGGCCATCGCCAACGACAGCATCGCGGACGGCAGCATCGCGGACGGCAGGATCGCCATTGTCGGCGTCGCCGGCCGCTATCCGGAGGCGCCCACCCTCGACGCCTTCTGGCAGAACCTCCGCGACGGCCGCGACAGCATCGTCGAGGTGCCGACCGAGCGCTGGAACCATGCGGCGATCTTCGCGCCGGGCCGCAACCGTCCGGGCAAGGCCTACAGCAAGTGGGGCGGCTTCCTCGACGGCGTCGATCGCTTCGACGCGCGGTTCTTCAACATCTCGCCGCGCGAAGCGGAACTGATCGATCCGCAGGAACGCCTGTTCATCGAAAGCGTGTGGGAAACGCTCGAGGACGCCGGCTACAGCCGCAACGCGATCGACCGGCTGCGGGTCGGCGTCTACGTGGGCGCGATGTGGGGCCACTACGAGCTGCATGCCGGCGCGTCCGCCGGGGTGCCGAGTTCGTCGTTTGCGTCGATCGCGAACCGGGTGTCCTACTTCTTCGATTTCCACGGGCCGAGCATGGCGATCGACACGATGTGCTCGTCGTCGCTCACCGCCATCCACCTGGCCTGCGAAGCGCTGCGCGGCGGCGGCATCGATGCGGCGATCGCCGGCGGCGTCAATCTCTCGCTGCATCCGAACAAGTACCTCAGCCTCAGCCAGGGCAATTTCGCTTCGACCGACGGCCGCTGCCGCAGCTTCGGCGAGGGCGGCGACGGCTACGTGCCGGGCGAGGGCGTCGGCGCGGTGCTGCTGCGGCCGCTGGCCGCGGCCCTGCGCGACGGCGATCGCATCCATGGCGTCATCCGCGCGACGGCGATCAACCACGGCGGCAAGACCAACGGCTACACCGTGCCGAACCCGGTCGCGCAGTCGGACCTGATCCGCGAGGCGCTGCGCGAGGCGCGGGTCGATCCGGCCACCATCGACTACGTCGAAACCCACGGCACCGGCACCTCGCTCGGCGATCCGATCGAGATCACGGGCCTGGTCCGGGCCTTCGCGGGCGACGCGCCGCAGGCCGCGGGCGGCGGACGCCGCTGCGCGATCGGTTCGGTCAAGTCGAACATCGGCCATCTCGAATCGGCGGCCGGCATCGCCGCGCTGACCAAGGTCCTGCTGCAACTGCGTCATCGCACGCTGGCGCCGTCGCTGCACGCAGAGCGCCTGAATCCGCACATCGACTTCGATGCGGTGCCGTTCGCGGTGCAGCGCAGCCTCGCGCCCTGGCCGGGCGGCGGCGACCGACCGCGCCGCGCCGCGGTGAGCTCGTTCGGGGCGGGCGGCGCCAACGCGCACCTGATCGTCGAAGAACATGTCGCGGAGGCGCGGGTCATCGAAACGGGCGCGCCGGCGATGCCGGAGGTCGGCCCGGAGGCGTTCCTGCTCTCGGCGAAGACCCGCGAGGCGCTCGCCGCCTACGTCGCTCGGCTGCTGGCGTTCCTGGCGCAGACGCCGGCCGCGTCGCTGGCGGACATCGCCTACACCTCGCAGGTCGGCCGCACGCCGATGCAGGAGCGGCTGGCGGTCGTCGCGGCGAGCGTCGAAGACCTCCGCCGGATCCTCGCGCGCTGGCGTCCGGAGGCGGGCGAAGCGTCGTCGCCGGGCCGGTCGCGGATCGAAGGCCTGTTCGAGGGTAGCAGCCGCGACGCGGGGTCCGGCATCGGCGGGCTGATCGACGGCGAGGCCGGCGAGGCCTATGTGCGTACGCTGCTGCAGGGGCGCGATCTCGAAAAGCTCGCCCGGCTGTGGGTGTCCGGCGTCGAGGTCGACTGGTCCGGCCTGCGCCGCGGCGCGCGCCCGGTGCGGGTCGCGCTGCCGACCTATCCGTTCATGCGCGAACGCTACTGGATCGATGCGCCGACGCCGGCGTTCGACCAGGCGCACGCGCCGGTCCCGTCCGCGCCCGGGGCGGAAAACGGCCGGGCGCCGGCCGTTGACCGCCTGTGTTTCCATCGCCCGGTCTGGGTGCGCGTCTCCGACGCCGGCGCGCGCGCGCCGATGCCGGCCTCCGTGCTCGTCATCGGTGCGAACGACGCGCTCGTGCGCGCCCTGCGCGAGCAGGCCCCGGCCACCGAATGGCGCTGCGTCGAGGCCTCGACGGACATGGCCTCGACGGACATGGACGCAACGGCGTCCGCGATCGCCGCCCTGGCCGCCGCAGGCGACTTGCCGCCCGTGGTCGCGCACGTCTCGACCGCTTGTGATTCGATCGACGCCGCACTCGACGCCGGGGTGTTCGCCCTGCATGCCGCCTGCAGGGCGCTGCTGCAGGACCACGGCAGCGGCCGGGTCCGCCTCCTCTGCCTGCGGCAGGACGACGATGCGACGGAATTCCACGGCGCGCTGGCCGGCTACCTCGCGAGTCTCGCGCTGGAGAATCCGAAGTTCGCCTGGACCGTGCTGTCCGCGGACGATGCCGGCGAACCCGCGGCGCTCGCGCGCACGCTGGTCGACGAATTGCAGCGGGACGGCGGACGCGCCGCCGAGGCGAGGCTGCGCACGTCGTCGGAAGCGGGCGAGCGCGTCCGCGAGATCCGGCGCATGGCGCGCTTCGAGCCCACCGGTCATGCTTCGACCGGCGCGCAGATCAAGCACCGCGGCGTCTATCTCATCACCGGCGGGCTGGGCGGGCTGGGCCACGTCTTCGGCGCGCATCTGGCGAGCCGCTACCGCGCGCGCCTGGTGCTGACCGGCCGGTCGCCGCTGGACGAAGCGCTGCGCGCCAGGATCGCGATCCTGGAGGCGCAGGGCGCCGAGGTCTGCTACGTCCGCGCGGACATCACCGATCCGGCGCAGGTCGAGGCCGCCGTCGCCGAGGCCCGGCGCCGGTTCTCGCGGATCGACGGCGTGATCCATGCCGCCGGCGTCCACGACGACGCGTTCGCGCTGCACAAGGGCCGCGACGACATGGCCGCGGTCATCGCCGCCAAGGTCCACGGCGCCCTGCATCTGGACGCGGCCACGCGCGGCGACGACCTCGACCTGTTCGTGCTGTTCTCCTCGGTGTCGGGCGCGTTCGGCAATGCCGGACAGTGCGACTACGCCTTCGGCAACGCCTTCCTGGACGCGTTCGCCGTGCGCCGGCAGTCGCGCGTCGCCGCCGGCGAGCGCCGCGGCGTCACGTTGTCGATCGGCTGGCCGTTCTGGCGCGAAGGCGGGATGCGGATCGATCCGGCCGACCTGGCCGCCGCGCAGGCGCGTACCGGCGCCGCACCGCTGCCGACCGCGGCCGGGCTGGCGGCCTGGGATCGCCTGCTCGAGACCGGCGAAGCGCATGCGGTGGTGCTCTACGGCGACGCCGACCGGATTTCCGCCACGATTGTCGGTACGGTTGTCGATACGATCGCCGCCGCCGTGCCCGGCGACCGGGATACCGCGCGCGCTGCAGCGACGACCGCGCCCGGATCGGTGTCGGCGGCATCGCCAATCGCGCTGCGCGGGGCCGCCGAAGCCTATCTCCGGCGGCTGCTCGGCGCTGAGATCAAGCTGTCCGCCGATCGCATCGACATCCGCGAGCCGTTCGAGTCGTTCGGCCTGGATTCGATGATGATCAACCGCATCAACGCCCAGCTCGTCGAGGATCTGGGCGACGTGCCGAAGACCCTGTTCTACGAGCACCTGACGATCGAGGAACTCGCGATCCGGCTGCTGGCGCTCGCCGGCGATGCGCTGGCGCGGCTGCCCGAAGCGGCCGGTGCGGCCGCGGACGCGGCACAAGCGTCGCTGCAGGGCGTGCCGCTCCACGGCGTAGCGGTCCCGCTGCGGGCCGCGCACGACGCTCGGCCCCGGATGAGCGCTCCGGTCGCTCCCGGGATGCCGGACGCGCTCCACGACGTCTCGCAGCCTTCGATCGCGACCGACGCGCCGATCGCGATCATCGGCCTCCACGGCGAATTCCCGCAGTCCGCATCGCTGCGCGAATTCTGGCGGCACCTGCGCGACGGGCACGAGCTGATCGAGCCGGTGCCGGCCTCGCGCTGGGATCGCGACGCCTTCGCGCAGGCGGGCGCGCGCGATCGCGCGGCCTCCGACAGCGCCGCCGCCGCGCCCGGCGACATCTACTGCAAGTCCGGGGCCTTCCTCGAGGACTTCGACAAATTCGACGCGGGCTTCTTCGGCATCGCGCCCGACGACGCGCGGATGATCGATCCGCAGGAACGGCGGTTCCTGCAGTCGGTCTGGGCGGCGATCGAGGACGCCGGCTACACCCGCGACAGCCTCAAGCGCCGTCACCCGAAGGCCGGAAGCGCCGACGTGGGCGTGTTCGTCGGGGTGACCACCAACTCCTACCAGTTGCTGGCGCCGGAGGAATGGCGGCGCGGGAATCCGGTCTCGCCCGGATCGATGCCGTGGTCGATCGCGAACCGGGTCTCCTACGTCTTCGACTTCAAGGGGCCCAGCCTGCCGATCGACACCGCCTGTTCGTCGTCGCTGGTCGCGATCCATCTCGCCTGCGAAAGCCTGCGCCGCGGCGAGTGCCAGGCCGCCGTCGCCGGCGGCGTGAACCTCTACCTGCATCCTGCGAAATACCGCTCGCTGTGCCAGGGCCGGATGCTCGCCGAGCACGACCATTGCCGCAGCTACGGCGACGGCGACGACGGTTTCGTCCCGGGCGAGGGCGTCGGCGCGGTGCTGTTGAAGCCGCTGGCGCAGGCGCTGGCGGACCACGACCATATCCACGGCGTGATCCTGTCGAGCGCCTGCGAGCACGCCGGCCGCTCGAACCGCTACTCGGCGCCGAACCCGAACGCGCAGTCGCTGGTGATCGAGCGGGCGATGGCGCGCGGCGGGGTCGATCCGGACACCATCGGCTACGTCGAAGGGCACGGCACCGGCACCCGTCTGGGCGACAACCTCGAGATCGTGTCGTTGACCCAGGCCTTCCGCAAGCGCACCCGGCGGACCGCTTTCTGCGCGCTCGGTTCGGTGAAGGCGAACGTCGGCCATTCCGAATCGGCCGCCGGCATCACCGGTCTGACCAAGCTGCTGCTGCAGTACGCCCACGGGGAAATCGCGCCGACGATCCACGCCGATCCGGTCAATCCGGACATCGACTTCGCGCATTCGCCGTTCCGCCTGCAGCGCGAAGCCGTCGCCTGGCCCGCGGCGCCGGGACGGCCGCGCCGGTCGATGCTCAATTCCTTCGGCGCCGGCGGCGTCAACGCCTGCCTGATCCTCGAAGACCACGTGGCACCGCTTCCCGCCTCCGCGGGGCCGCTCGGCGCGCAGCTCATCGTGCTGTCGGCCAGGAACGAGGAGCGGCTGCGCCTGGGCGCGGAGCGCCTGCTGCAATTCCTGTCGGACGCGCCGGAACTCGCGCTGGACCGGATCGCGTACACGCTGCAGACCGGTCGCGAGGCCATGGACGCGCGGCTGGCCTTCGTGGCGGGCGATCGCGACGACCTCGCGCGCACGCTGGCGGCCTGCGCGCGCGGCGAGCACGTCGACGGCGTGCATCGCGGCAGCGTGGCCCCGCACGCGCGCAAGCGCGCGCTGTCGCCGGAGACGCGCGAACGCGTCCACGCGCTGCATGCGCGCGGCGAACTCGATCCGATCGCCGCGCTGTGGGCCGAGGGCGAGCCGATCGACTGGGAGGCGCTGCACGCCGGCCGCCCGGTCCACCCGGTCCCGCTGCCGACCTATCCGTTCGCACGGGAACGCCACTGGGTGTCGGACGCGGGCGCAGCGATGTCGCCGGCGGGCGCGAACCTGCCGGTCGTGCCGGGGCTGACGATCGAGGTCGCGCCGCGCCTGCATCCGCTGATCGCCCACAACGCGTCGACGCTCAGGGAGATCGGGTTCGCCTCGTATCTCGATGCGTCGGCGTACTACGGCCGCGACCACGTCGTGAACGGCGTCGCGATGTACCCGGGCGCGGCCTATCTCGAAATGGCCTGCGTCGCCGGGACCCTGGCGGGCGAGGGCGCAGTGGTCAGGATCGAGGACATCGTGTGGGTGCGTCCGCTGCCGCTGGATGCGGGCGGCACCCGGGTCGCGACCCTGCTGCGCCCCGACGGCGACGGCGCCGAATACGCGGTCGTCTCCCACGACGACGACGACGAGCGCGTCGTGCATGCGGAAGGACGCCTGCGGTTCGGGGCGAGGCCGCGCCATGGCGAAGCGTCGCCGCGCTCGCTGGATGCGATCCGCGCGCGCGCGGCCGGGGTGCTCGGCGGCGATGCGTGCTACGACCGGCTGGCGCGCTTCGGATTCCGCTACGGTCCGAGCTTCAGGAGCATCCGCGAGCTGCACCACGGCGACGGCTTCGCCCTGTCGCGGCTGGTGCTGGACGAGGGACTGCTGGCGGAATTCGATCAGTACGTGCTGCATCCGTGCCTGCTCGACGGCGCGCTGCAAACGGTGCTCGGGGTCGCGCTGGGCGAGGCTTCGGACGTCCCGTTCCTGCCTTTCGCGGTCGATGCGCTGGAGATCCTCAGGCCGCTGACGCCGGTCTGCCATGCCCTCGTCGAGCGCGTCGACACGCCGGAGGGCGGCAATCCGGACATCCGGCGGTTCGACATCCGCCTGCTCGGCGACAACGGCGAGACGCTGGTCCGACTGACCAATTTCCATGTGCGGGCGCTGCGCCAGGCCGCCGAATCGCAGGCCGCGGCGCGCGTCTCCGACCCGGGAGTGGCGGAATGATCGACGCGGCCGACGATTGCCGGTTTCCGGGCCGTTTCGCGTTTCCGGATCGAGGGCGACGCGCCGTCCGCGAAAGGCGTGCGCATCTTCGGCCGAGTCGCTTGCGTCGCATCGCGGGGAGGCAAGTCCTCGGGGTCGATCGGCTACAATGCGGCCCTGCATTCCGGCGACGGGGACGCGTTCGCCGCGCATCGTCCGAGGGCAGGGCAGCGACCGGGGAAGCTGCCCGATTTCCGTTGGCCAAAACGACACACCGCATCCGCCCGCCGGCGGCTGTGACGACGCCGGACGCCGGCGTTCCATGGACCAGAAACGACCGAAAAGGAAGCACGTGAGCATGGTTGGAATCGAAGCGATGAACGTCTTTGCGGGCACCGCCTGCATCGACGTGTCCAAACTCGCCAGGCACCGCAACCTGGACATGACCCGGTTCGACAATCTCCTGATGAAGGAGAAATCGGTGGCGCTGCCCTACGAGGACCCGATCACCTTCGCCGTCAACGCGGCCAGGCCCATCGTCGATGCGCTGTCGCCCGCGGAAAAGGACCGGATCGAGATGGTCATCACCTGCACCGAGTCTGCATTCGACTTCGGCAAGTCGATGAGCACCTACTGCCACGACCTGTTGGGCCTCAACCGCAACTGCCGGCTGTTCGAGATCAAGAACGCCTGCTATTCGGGCGTCGCCGGCCTGCAGATGGCAGTGAACTTCGTGCTGGCGCAGACCTCGCCCGGCGGCAAGGTGCTGGTGATCGCGACCGACGTGTCGCGGTTCATGGTGGAGGAGGGTGGCGAGGCGCTGTCGGCGGACTGGTCGTTCGCCGAGCCCAGCGGCGGTTCCGGCGCGGTGGCGATGCTGGTGAGCGATCGCCCGCACGTCTTCCAGATCGATCCCGGCGCCAACGGCTACTACGGCTACGAAGTGATGGACACCTGCCGTCCCTCCGCGGACGGCGATGCCGGCGACACCGACCTGTCGCTGTTGTCGTACCTCAACTGCTGCGAAAACGCGTTCCTCGAATACCGCAAGCGGGTCGAAGGCGCGCATTTTGGCGACAGCTTCGGCTACATCGCCTACCACACGCCGTTCGGCGGCATGGTCAAGGGCGCGCACCGCAACATGATGCGCAAGCTGGTCAAGGCCAAGCCCGCGGACATCGAGCTCGACTTCCAGCGCCGCGTCACCCCGGGGCTGATCCACTGCCAGCGCGTCGGCAACATCATGGGCGCGACCGCCGCCATGTCGCTGCTGAGCACGATCGACAACGGCGACTTCGGGACGCCGCAGCGCATCGGCGTGTTTTCCTACGGCTCCGGCTGCTGTTCGGAATTCTTCAGCGGCGTCGCGATGCAGGAAGGGCAGGCGCGGCTGCGCGCGCTCGACGTCAAGGGCCACCTCGACAGCCGCCACGAGCTGTCGATGGACGATTACGACCGGCTGCTCGAGAAGAGCCGCGACCTGCGCTTCGGCACCCGCAACATCGTGCCCGACGCCGACTTCGTGCCGCAGGCGCGCGAGGGGCTGCGGCGACCGACGCTGTTCCTCAAGCAGATCAAGGAATTCCACCGGGAATACGAATGGATCTCCTGAACGACGGCTACCGGACGATCCGGGTCGGGTCGAGCGAGGACATCTGCACGATCCAGCTCCATCGGCCTGACGCCGGGAACGCGATCAACGATCTGCTGATCCAGGAAGTTGCCGCGGCGCTGCGCGCGTGCGAAGCCTCGGCGAAGGTCGTGGTGCTGGAAGGGCTGCCGGACGTGTTCTGCTCGGGCGCGGACTTCGGCGAACTGCGGACGCGCTTCGAGCGCGGCGATCCCGCTGCCGCGGCGGGGCAGGATCCCGGCCCGCTCTACGATCTGTGGCATCGCCTTGCGACCGGGCCGTTCGTGAGCGTCGCCCACGTGCGCGGCCGCGTCAACGCGGGCGGCGTCGGCTTCGTCGCCGCCTGCGACATCGTGCTCAGCGAGGAAAAGGCGGCGTTCAGCCTGTCCGAGCTGCTGTTCGGGCTGATGCCCGCCTGCGTGATGCCGTTCCTGGTGCGGCGCATCGGCTTCGCGAAGGCCAACTGCCTGACCTTGACGACCCAGCCGATCCAGGCCCGGCAGGCGCTGGACTGGGGCCTCGTCGACGCGATCGAGGACAACAGCGAGAACCTGCTGCGCAAGCAACTGCTGCGGCTGCGCCGCCTGGGCAAGGACGGCGTCGTCCGCTACAAGCGCTACGCCACCGAGCTCGATCCGGGATTGGCGCAGGCCCGCCCGAAGGCGCTCGCGGCGAATCTGGAGGTGTTCTCCGATCCCGACAACCTGGCCAGGATCGCGCGCTACGTGACCACCGGGAAGCTGCCGTGGGAGGCCGACTGATGGCGGCCCCGGTCGTCGATGTCGCGGATGCGGGCGCCGGCGTCGTCCTGGTGACGATGCAGGACCGCGCCAACAAGAACACCTTCAGCGATGCGCTCATCCGCGGGCTGACCGAGGCCTTCGCGCGGATCGGAGAACGCGAGGACTGCAAGGCCGTCGTGCTCACCGGCTACGACAACTATTTCTCCAGCGGCGGCACCCAGGAAGGCCTGCGCGACCTGTTCGAGGGCAAGTTCAAGTTCACCGACCGCGACCTCTACAGCCTCGCGTTGAACTGCCCGGTGCCGGTGGTCTCGGCCATGCAGGGCCACGGGATCGGCGGCGGCTTCGTCCTCGGGATGTTCGGGGACATCGTCGTGCTCTCGCGCGAAAGCGTCTACACAGCGAATTTCATGAAGTACGGATTCACCCCGGGCATGGGGTCGACCTTCATCCTGCCGACCAAGCTCGGATTCGCGCTCGCCGAGGAAATGATGCTGACCGGATCGAATTACCGCGGCGACCAGTTGCAGAGGCGCGGCGTGCCTTTCAGCGTCCTGCCGCGCGAGGAAGTGCTGCCGCACGCCCTGGAACTGGCGGCCAACCTGGCCGAAAAGCCCCGGGTCTCGCTGGTGGCGCTGAAGAACCACCTGGTGGCGCCGATCCGGGAGCGGCTGGCGCATTTCATCGATGCGGAAGTCGCGATGCACGCGCTGACCTTCCATCAGTCGGAAGTCAAGCAACAGATCGAGGCGGCCTTCGGGCGCTGACCACCCCACGAACCGATATCCCCGTACACGGAGCAGAACCAGATGAACCAGCAGGACATCCTCGACGTCATCGTCAACCACGCCCGCGAAGTCGTGCCCGAACTCGAAACCCACGACTTCCAGCCGACCGATTCGCTGCGCGCGCTCGGCGCGAATTCGGTCGACCGCGCGGACATCATCATGATGACCCTCGAATCGCTGTCGCTCAGCATTCCGCTGAACGAGCTGGCCAGCGCCGCCAATATCGGCGAGCTCGCCGGCCTGATCCACGCCAAGGCCTGAGCCGGCGGGGGCGCCGATCGCCTGCGGCCTCGACGGGCCCGCGCGACCGGGCCGGCGTCGTCGATGCCGCGACCTGCCTGTGCGCACCGGCGCGCACGTCCGGATGCATCCTCATGGAGTTCCACCGATGAAAACCTACGTCTTTCCCGGCCAGGGATCGCAGTCGAAGGGCATGGGCGGCGAACTGTTCGACCGCTTCCCCGAGCTGACCCGCAAGGCCGACGCGATCCTCGGCTATTCGATCAGGACGCTGTGCCTGGAAGATCCGAACGACGAGCTGGGCAGGACCCAGTTCACGCAGCCTGCCCTGTATGTCGTGAACGCGCTTTCGTATTTCCGGAAGATCGAAACGGACGGCGACAGGCCGGATTTCCTCGCCGGCCACAGCCTCGGCGAATTCAACGCGCTGATGGCGGCGGGCTGCTTCGATTTCGAGACCGGCCTGAAGCTGGTCAAGAAGCGCGGCGAACTGATGAGCAAGGCCTCGGGGGGCGCGATGGCGGCCGTCATCAACGCGCGCCGCGACGAGATCGAGACGATCCTGCGCGAGAACGGCCTCGACGACATCGACATCGCCAACTACAACGCGCCGGCGCAGATCGTGATCTCCGGGCTGGCGGAACGGATCGCCAGCGCCGCGCCGCTGTTCAGCCAGGGCAGGGTCCGTTTCTTCCCGCTGAACACCAGCGGCGCGTTCCATTCCCGCCACATGCGCGCGTCCCGCGACAAGTTCGCGAAGTACCTCCGCAAGTTCAGGCTGGAAGCGCCGGCGATCCCGGTGATCTCCAACGTGTCCGCCCGGCCGTACCCGGGCGACGACCTCCAGGGCCTGCTCGCGGACCAGATCGCCGGCATGGTGCGCTGGTCCGACAGCGTCCAGTACCTGATGGCGGTCGCCGCGCGCGAGGGCGCGTCCATGGACTTCGAGGAACTCGGGCACGGCGATGTGCTCAAGGGGCTGGTCGCCAAGATCAGGCAGCAGACCACCGCCGGGGAACTGGATGCGCTGGTCGCCGAACTCGGCGGGGCCCGTGTGCCTTCGCAGCCGGTGCCTTTGCAGCCGGTGCCCTCGGAGTCCGTATCGCCGGAGTCCGTGCCCCCGGAGCCGGCGCCGGCGACGATCGTTTCCGAGGCGCCGCAGGCCGCCCGGGCCGACGCCGCGTCGCCTGCCGCCGGTACGGATCCGAAGGAAAAGGTGTCCGCGTGGAACGCGTCGCATCCGGTCGGCACCCGGGTCAGGTCGACGATCGCCGACTACGACGACCTGGAGACCCGCACCGAGGCGATGCTGCTGTTCGGCCACCGGGCGGCGGTCTACATGAAGGGCTACAACGGCTACTTCGACCTCGACGAGGTCGTCGCGGTCTGACCGGGCCGCGGTGGCCGCTCAGGCCGCCGTGGTCTCCATCACCGCGAGCAGGCTGGCGAGGTGCTTCGCGTCCTGGCCGAACGGGGTCAGGATCGGATGCGCCGTCGAGCGCGAGGCGGCGGGCAGGGCGTACTTCACGAACGTCGCCAGCGTGCCCGAGGGGCCGGCGTCGATGTAGCGGCCGGGGCCGTCGGCTTCGAGGCGGGCGATCGTGTCGCGGAACCGGATCGGTTCACGCACCGCGTCCCAGAAGTCCACCGGCTCCAGATGCGACAGCGTCCGCGCCTGCGCGCAGCACGCGACCAGGCCGCCGCCGGGTGCGAAGGGAAGATCCCGGATGTCGGCGAGGAAGCCCTCCACGGCCGGATCGATCCAGCGCGAATGGAAGGCATAGGACACGTCCAGGCGCTGGCAGGCGATGGCCCGCTGCTTGAGTTCCTGCTCGATGATCGCCAGGTCGGGCAGGGCGCAGGACACCGCGAAGTGCTTGTCGAAGTTGATGCCGGACAGTTCGCTGCGCGTGTGCAGGAAGGGCGCCTCGTCGTACAGCGAAGGCGGCGCCAGGATGGCGATGATGCCCCCGCGTTCGCAGGCGGCCTCGAAGGCGCGCGCCTGGGCGACCACCGCGCGCATTGCATCCTCGACCCCGAGATGGCCGGCCACGGCCGCCGCCGCAAAGGTCCCCAGGCTCGCGCCCAGGCAGATGTCCGGCTCCAGTCCCTTCGCCGCGAGGGACCGGGCGAGCGCGTACTCGAGCATGAAGATCGCCGGATGGGTGACCAGTGTGCGATCGAAGCTGTCCGCCTTGCTGCCGGCGTGCATTTCCTCGAGCACCCGCTTGCCGGTCAGATCGCTGGCCATCCGGTCCAGGCGCAGCAACTCGTCGCGGAACACCGGGTCCGCCTCGAACAGCGCCCGCCCCATGGTGCGGTACTGCGAGCCTTGCCCGGAAAACATGAACACGATCCTGGGAGACGACATCATCCGATCCTTGGCGATCCACCGGGCTTCGGGCCGGGGGTTTCAGGGGAGAGGGGCCGGCGGCGCGGCGGCTGGCGGACATCCTACCGGTTGCCGGCCGCCCCTCGTGAGGTGCCTACATAATTTCGCATAATGCATAGCGTGTGCCGCCGTTAAGGCGGTGCGTAGGGTGGCCTCGGCAGGGTGGGCCAGAAGCATGATCCCTGTGATGGCTGCGGCGCTTGCGAGGCGTCGCCAAACGGCCTTTTCTTCGCGCGAGATCGCCCGCGCTTCCCCCACGATCCCAAGCACGCGCGCAAGCGGAATCCCCGTGATTTCCGCAAGTTTTGCGCACGAGACTGCGTCTGGCTGCGCTCTGCCGTTTGTCCAGTTTGATACTGCAGACGGTTCCACGCCTAGACGCTTTGCCAGCGCCTTGTAGGTCGTTGGCGTACACAGGTCGCGCGCGCTGTCGATAACGTCTTTCGTCTTCATGGCTCTTCAAGCCCCTTGACTCTGCGGATTCAAGCCCATTGAATCACGCCGGCGATGCAAAGCCCTTGCATCGCGGCCCACCCGGTGCCGGGCGGTGGGCGTCGCGGGGACTTGCTGGAGTTCGCTCCCGATCACGCGATTCCGACCGGCTTTGCACCCGGCCGGGTGCATGGGATCGGACAGCCCTCGGTGAGTCCTTCCCAGCCCCGGCCGGGTCCTGCACAGGGGACACCGTGGCAAGGATCACCGACAGCGAACGCGGCGCACGCATCGCCCAACGCATCGCGGCCAACGTGCTCAACCAGCACAAGGGCCCCCAGCTACCCCTGTTCAAGCCGCGTCGTCTCCGTAAAGAGGTCCGCGAGTTGTGGCGTGGAATCGCCGCTGCAGCCGCCGAGGAGATTGCAGACCAGCAGTTGCTCCGTGCGTACACCGGAGCGTCCCGTGATTGACCTCGCATACGTGCGTGTCCGGTTTCGTGCCTGGGCGGCAGCGTGCTGCCAACTCTCGTCCTCTCGTCAGCGTATGCGCGAAGCTCGCTTCCTTCGCGAGGTGCGTCGTGCCTGACGGTGCTGCGATGCTCCCCTCGTCTAACAGGGGAGTCAGTGAGTTCAGGCAGGGGCCGAACGTTCTTGTTGACTGGATCGCTGCTTCTGTCGATTTGCCTGCTGTGCTTGCGGAACAGGCATGGCCAGTCTCAATCAAAGAGACGCTTGACACCCTTGATTCCTCCGGCGCGAATGCTCTCGATGTCGCGCTCGCTGTCCTCGCCTTTTTCTTCGGCGGATGTGGTTTCACACTTGCCGACGAAGCTCGTCCAGGTCGCTTCTACCTCTGGCGCGTTGGTGTCCGCGATGCTCAAGGCAACCACGTTGGCCTTATTGAGTTCGGCGGCACCAATACTGTTCGCAAAGATGGGGTCTACACCGCACGAATCGAATTGACCGGTAACGGCTGCCGCATATACGAAGGCGCAGCGGGTTCCGGCCATGCGAAGCGGTGGCTGGAACTTCGAGCGAAGCTCGAAAGCTGCGCCGGAAGGCTTACCCGAATCGACGTTGCTGCCGATGATCTTCAAGGCGCGTTCCCGATTCAGTGGGCTATTTCAACGTGGCAGAACGGCGGATTCGACAACCGAGGACAGCGTCCTAAATCCCAGCACATAAACGACTTCGGAAGCGGGGAGGGAAGCACGCTCTACGTCGGTACGGTTGCGAGCGAAAAACGCCTACGCGTGTACGAGAAAGGTAAAGAACAAGGCGATCCAGAATCCAGTTGGGTTCGCTATGAAGCTGAATTCAAGGCTTCAAACAGAAAGGAACTCCCTCTCGATCTTCTCCGTGACCCTCGCTCCTATCTCCTCGGAGCTTATCCGGTTCTCCGTTTCCTCAACGCTTTGGCGACTCGCATCGATGTCACCAACTCCGCTGCCACCGCGACCCTTAAATCCGCGCGTCGCCATCTCCGTAGGCAATACGGCGCAACCCTCAATTTCATTGTCAAGCACACGCGCAGCGATGCCGAGCTTGCCACCGTCGTTCGTTCGCTCACCAAGCCAAAACTTCCTGACTGGGCGACAACATCCACCGGCAACGACTGGCCGGAAATTCTTTCAATCACAACATCAGAGGCAATGCAGAAATGAATCTCGAAACCGTCAAGGTCACCATCCTTTCCACCAACATCGACGAGAAGTCCGGAACCTTCGAGGACGACTCCGGCAAGGAACGCAGCTACACCACCCGCAAGCAGAAAGCCAAGCTCGAAGCCGGTGGCTTCGCGTATCCCTACGACGTTCGTCTCGAGAATGGTCAGCAGCCGTTTCCCCTCGGCGAGTACCTCATGGACACCGCTGCCATGCTCGCCGTCAACAAGGCCGCCCATACCTTCTCGCGGTTCCCTGTCCTGCGCCCGATCGAAGCGCCGAAGGCCAGGAGTTAATCCTGTGGCCGTCGTGCTCGTCTGCACCAACTGGGACGCCTCCACGCAGACGTGCACGGCGTCCGCTTACCAAGAACTCGTTACGCCGGCAGTACTGCCGCCGCTGCCGGCTGACGAGGCCCTGTTGATCGCTGCTGGCATCGTCAGCACGTGGGCAATCGGGTTCCTCATCCGACAAGCGCGGCGCATCCCAGAAACCTACTGAAGGAAACCATCCCATGAAGCACGCCATCCGCCAGACCCGCGGTGCCATCACCGCCTTCGCCTCCAAGGCCCGCAACGCCGCCGGCGTCGGTGCCCTCGCCCTGACCGGCCTCGCCCCCAAGGCCTTCGCCGGTGACCTCTCTGCCGCCTTCGAGACCGGCGTCGACAAGACGGAACTCCTGCTGATCGGCGGCATCGTCCTCGCCGTCGTCGGCATCGTGTTCCTCATCTCGTCCGGCAAGCGCGCCGGCCGCTGAACCTGGTCGATCTTCGGACATCGGGGGGCGGCGTTTGTCGCCCCCTTTTTTTTTCATCACATCGAGATATCAACCATGGAATACGTTGGCTATTACATCTTGCTCGCCATCCTGCCCGCCGTATGGCTTGCCATCTCGGGGTGACCAATGAGCCGCTTTGATTGGTGGATTGTCCGCGCACTTGCGGCGCTCTTGATCCTCTACTTCGTGTCTGCGTGGTTCCGTCCCGCCTTCGCGCAGGACTATTCGACCTGCTTCCAAAATGTCTCGTCGGCTGCCTGCGCAGATCAGGGTGATGCCACTGCAGCAGCGCTCCAGTTCACGCGCAATGCGCTTGCCACTCAAGGCCCTGCGACTGCCGCTAACAGCATCGTTTGCTGGTACGCCGCTCCTCCTGTCAATTCTTCCGCCACAACTGCAGCCGTCTATGGCTGGTACACCAGCAAAACGTATGGCTGCGTCTGGCCACAACGTTTTCCCTCCGGACAGTCAACGCGCACCTACCCGCTGTCTCAACAGTGTGGCCTCCTCACGCCGACAACGTCTGCTCCGTCATTCCCCGGGTCGATGTTCTGCGAGGGGGGGTGTGAAGTCCTTCAGGTCACGTCATCCCTCGCTATGATGACCGGCCAGTCCTGCGACCCTGATACGCCCAAGTGTCGCGATGGCTATACGCTCAATTCCGATAAGGTGTGCGTCAAAGACCCGCCAAAGTGTCCTGTCGATCAGGAACTCATTGGCGGCACCTGCGTCCCCAAGCCGCCATGCACGGCCGGCGAGACGCGCGACCCTACTGGCACGTGCAAGCCGAATCCTGCCGACTGCGAAGCCGGCAAGATCAAAGGTCCGGACGGGACGTGCATCAACGACACCAATCAGCCGTGTCCAGAAGGCCAGACGCGAGGCTCGTCCGGTTCGTGCACGCCCAATTCAAAGGATCCCGGGGGCGATGATGACCATGAAGCATCTGGCGGTGATTCCTGTTCTGCTCCTCCGACCTGTACGGGTGACGCTATCCTCTGCTTGCAGCTTCGCATCCAGTGGCGAATCGACTGCAACACAAGAAAAAACCGCACCATCACAGGTGGCACTTGTACGACAACACCGGTCTGTGGCGGCGAGAAATGCGATGCTCTCGAATATAGTCAGCTAGTCATGCAGTGGCGTGCAGCCTGCGCCCTTGAAAAGCTGAAAAACCCGACCACCGAGACAAGCAACGAACAGCCCGAATGGACAAAGGTTCCCGGGCTCGATCAGACGGGCAAGATTGGCGCGTCAGACGGTGATGCAAATATCACGCAGGAAATCACGGTCGATGTCAGCGTCATCGACCAGTCTGGTTTCGCTGGTGGTCACCAATCATGTCCTGCGCTCGCTGGTGCATCCGGTGGACAAATCTCGGGTGGGTTCGCCGCCTACCTCGCGAACCCGCCGCCAGAGTGGTGCACCTTCATACGCGTCATTTACTGGGTGCTGGTGTCTCTCAATGCCATTGCCTGCCTGCTCTATCTCATCGAGAAATAGCACATGAAAGACATCATCTACGCCTTCGTCGCGCACCTCATCAACGCGTTCCGTTTCTTTTTGCCGGGCATCGTCGGCAAGACGTTGACCGCCCTCGGGATCGGCCTCTACGTCTACAACGTCGCTTATCCGCCTCTCCGTGCGTGGGTGCAGAGTCAGGCCTCCGGTCTGCCCGCCCTCGCATTCGCGTACTTCGGTGCTATCGGTCTCGACGTCGTCGCTACCATGTGGCTTTCTGTTTACGTCGTCCGAATTGCAAGCAAGTCCTACTTCGGCTCTCTGTTGGAGTCGCACTGATGCCTGTTACTCTCGTCACCGGTCAGCCAGGTCACGGCAAAACCGCCTACGCCCTCACGCTCGCCAAACAGCAGGCTGACAAGGGCAGGGCGGTTTACGCTCATGGCATCAAGGATCTCGACTATGATCGCATCGGGTTCAAGCGACTCGACGATCCGCTGAAGTGGTACGAACTTCCCGACGGTGCGCTCATCGTCATTGACGAGTGCTACGGTGTTTTCCCCAACCGTAACGCCGCTGCCAACGTCCCCGAGCATGTCAAGCAAATGGCGACCCATCGCCATCGCGGCTTCGACTTCATTCTTATCGCCCAGCAGGGGCTTCAGGTCGATCCATTCCTCCGCGGCCTCTACGAAAATCATTACCACATGCGAAATGCATGGGGTGGCCGCGTCACCAAGGTCAAGCGCTGGGATCAGTACCAAGCCAACATCAAAGCCCAGTCTGCCGATACTATCCGCTGGATTCGTACTAACGAAATCTTCAGCTACTACACCAGTACCACGCTCAACACCCGTGGTCGTCGCCTTCCGATGTGGCTCGTCTACGCGACGCTCGGCGTTCTCGTCGTCGTCGGCCTTACTTGGTACGCACGCCATCGCATGCTGACGAAGTACGCCCCAGATCACACCTCCGTCGCGTCGGCCGCGCCCGGCAGTGCGCCGGTTCCCGGCGTGCTGCCGGGTGCGTCTGACGTGCCGAAGTACCGTGATCCTGCCGACTACGCAAAGCAGCACCTAGCGCGTTTTCCTTCCATGCCGTGGACCGCCCCTGTCTACGATCAACGGCAGGTCACCGCTGATCCACAAGTCCTCTGCATGTCGTCCGAACCCGGTACCGACGCCCAAGGCAACCACGCCAATCGGTCATGTACTTGCCTCACCGAGCAGGGGACCCTTCTCGATCTGCCTGCCGATGTTTGCCAGCATGTGGCTCGTCGCGGCCCCTCGTACAACCCGTATCGACAGACGCAGCCCTCGCGTCCGGAATTCCCCCAGGACACCGCCCACGCGCCTCCCATGGATCCACGCGCCGATCGCACCCTCGGCCCCGGTGCCGACTCTGTGCCCTTCGGTGGTCATGCCTCTTATGGCGACATCGGCGTCACTCCAGCTAACGGGCCTGCGCCCAAAGCATCACCCGGCGTGTAGGCCGTGCCCACTAGCACGTGAGTGCTTTCCGCAAGCGGGCAGCCAGTTCTTCGGATTTCTCGGCTTCCTCCCTGCAGCGTTTCGCGGTCTCGGGGTATTCGGTCTCTAGAGCCTTCGCGTCCTTACGGGATGACCGTGCGTCACGCCCTAGGGTCCATACGATGCGGGCGAGGTCTTCGGTTGACAGGTCGTGCAGCTTCATGGTGGTCTCCTGTGTTGTCAGAGTTGGCGCCATCCGGAGCGCTTGGGTCCGGATGTCGCCAACGGCGACAGGTCAGCGCAGGGAGGAGGGGGGTCAAACCGCGCGACTGTCTGTAGGGCACCCGTAGGGTGGCTACCGTCGTGTGTGAGTGCCCGGCCGTGTCGATTTCCGGCCGTTTCCTGCGGTTTGACGCCCTGGAGCCCTGTGCTACTTCAGGGCTTCAAATGCACGCCCGTAGGGCGTTCCTTCTGTCTCCTCGCTGCCCATAGCCGCGATTCCCGCCACAGCAGGCGATCAAGCCTGTCCGGGCTCGTCCAGTCCCCGCTGGGGGCGATCAGGCGCGCTCCAGCGAGCCGCCAGCCTGCCCATGGGCCATGCAACGGCGTGTGCGCCCAAATCACGCGCCAATAAAGCGCGGCGGCGCAGGGGTTCGGGCATACTTTCCCCGCAGGCCAGCAGGGAGGGCGGCTCATGTGGCGTATATCCATCTTCACGCTCGCGCTTGTTGCGAGTCTTTCTCAACCGCTGATTGCTGCCGACGGGGTCATCTACACCTGCGTCGATGCAAAAGGGGCGCGGACGTATCAGAACGCCCCGTGTCCGGCGTCGTCAGCGACCCACGGGGCTCGTGGTTACGTTGATCCCGGTTGGAACCCCCAGGCTGCGGCCAAGGTCGAGGCGGATCGCCAGGCCGTCGAAGCGCGCCGTAATGGGGCCTCCGGGGGCTATTCCTTCGGCAGGCCGGCGTCGCGCGATGCCGATCCCAAGGTCGGCCGCTGTCGGATGGCGCGTGCACACCGTGAAGCGATGCTTGAGGCCGCGGGCCTCAAACGCACCTATGACCTGTTGAGCCAGCTTGACCGTGAGGTGTGGGAGGCGTGCAAGGACGTGCCGGGCGCGTAGTTGTTCGCGCAGTTTCGCGGACAAGAATCGTGCCACTGCCTTCCATTTCGCATAATGCATATTATGTAAAAAAAGGAGGTGGCCTGGAGGTTTGCGCCAGCCCTTGATTCCATGGGGAATCCAATCCAGGCATTGCCTGCATACTCCACCTGGAAATTCCTTCAATCCTTCATCCCCGGTTGGCCTGCCACGCATGTCGTCTCTTGCCTGGATCGATTTCGACGAAGCCGAGCGGCAGCGTGCGCAGCGCATCATGGCGCTCTTCCAGGAGCGCGAAACCCGCGACGAGCTGGGACTGGGCGCGATCCGGGATTCCATCGCCGATCACCTGTTTCCGGGCACGAGCACGATCCAGACGCGCCTGCGCTACATGTTGTTCGTTCCTTGGCTCTACCGGGCGCTGGAAACGCGCGAAGTCCCTGAAGCGCAGCTTCGCACCGAGGCGCGAGACGCCGAAATCCGGCTCGCCGACGCCCTGAAGGCCGGCGGCGAGTCCAACGGCATCATCGGCCGGGATGCAGGCCCCCGGCTCCAGCGGCTGCCGAGTTCCGTCTATTGGGCTGGTCTGGGCGCGTGGGGCATCCGGGTCTTTCCCGGCTCGCTGGACAGTCTGTTCGTCGCCTTGCGGGGCCGTGGCCGGTCGCGCGGTGCATCCAGCGGCGAAGACGCCCTGGCCGACGCCCGGACGCCCGCCGCCTGGCACCCGGCCCTGCCCCTCAAGCCTGGCGACCTGCTCGAGCGCGCCGTCTTCCGCCTGACCACCGACGAGGCGCAGTTCCTCATCGATCGCCTGATCGCCCGCCAGCCCACCGCACTGCTCACGATGCTGGCGCGCGAAGGCATCGATGCGGACTGCGACCACGTCTGGACGCACCCGCATCTGTCGGCGTTTCCAGCCGCCGCGCGCCGCCTCGTCCAGCATGGGGAAATCTTCTCGCATGTGATGCACGGCGCCGCGCTGCTCTACAACCTCGCGCTCAGCGAGTTGCGCCAGCGAGACGACTGGATCGAGGACTATCGCGCGCGGCTTGAAGCCTGGAGCGAGGAACTCGATCCTGCCGCCGTCCGGGCGTGGTCGCTGGATGATTTCTGGAACGTTGTGGAGCACCCGGCGCACGTCGTCCAACCGGCCGCCAGGCGGTTCGTGAGCGAGTGGCGCGATCTGGTCCTGGCCGGGACGGCGCAGATACTCGCGGCGCCCGCGGCGCGGCGGCTGGTCGAGCAGCGCGAACGTCGGCTCAAGAACGGCCAGTCCCGCTACGCCAATCGCGCCGTACGCGACCGCTGGACCGGCGCATCGGGCGCCGACCGCCTCGGCTTCCGCTGGGCGCAGGCCAAATCCCATCTGCGGGATCTCGCCCATGCTCGATAGGCGCAGCCTCGACCCCGAACAGCGAACGCTCTACGGCGCCAATCTCCAGCCGCCGGCGGGCTATGTCTTCGATGCGGCGGTCGCCACGACCTTCTCGCTCGACTTCGACACCGCGCTCGCCGTGCCGGTCAGTCTGGCGCTCTTCGCCGCCGAGAACCGCGACGACATCCTCTCCCATCCCCTGGCGCTGCTGGAGGGCGCCGAGCGCATCGCCGGCCGCCTCGTCGTCTTCACCGACGCCGGCCATCTCCAGGCGGGCACCCGGCCGCATTCCCGCCTTTGCTCGCTGCTCGAACGCATCATCGTCGAGGTCGCCGCCCCGCGGGGCGGGGCCTTCCACCCCAAGCTGTGGGCGCTGCGCTTCGCGCCGTTGCGGCCCGAAGCCCCTGCCCGCCTGCGTCTGCTGATCCTCTCCCGGAACCTGACACGCGATCGATCGTGGGACATCGCCGCCACTCTCGACGGCGTGATCACCAGGCAACCCAAAGCCGTCAACCGCCCCGTCGCCGACTTCCTTCGCCAACTCCCCGATCTGGCGACCGTCGGCGCTCCCGATGGGACGAAGACGCTTGTCGATGACCTGGCCGAGGACGTGCGTCGCGCCGAATGGCGGCTGCCCGAGCCATTCGAGCGTGTCGCCTTCGCCGTCAACGGCTTCGGCGGCAAGCCATGGCGCCCGGAGCACTGCGCTCGACTGGGTGTGGTCTCGCCCTTTTGCGACGACCAGACCCTGTCGCTGCTCGCCGGCTTGCCCGGCGCCGGGAAGCCCGTCTTCATCGGGCGATCCGACGAACTCGCCCAGGTGTCCGACGCCACGCTCGCCGGCTTCGACCGCGCGGCCGTGCTGGACGAGATGGCGGCTACCGAAGATGGCGAGGAGCAAGACGCGACGGCCCTGCAAGGGCTCCATGCCAAGGTGTTCATCGCCGAGCGCGGCTGGGACACCGCGATCACGGTCGGATCGGGTAACGCCACGCGGCCGGCGCTCACCGGCAGCAATGTCGAGATCTTCGCCACCCTGACCGGGAAGCGGTCGCGGGTCGGCAGCGTCGAGGACATCCTCGGCGACAAGGGGTTCGGCCGGCTGACGCGGCCCTTCGTCCGCGGCGAGGCGAGCGCCGTCGACCCCGCGCAACGCGCCGCCGAAGCGCGTCTGGACCAGGCCCGGCGCGCGATTTGCCGCAGCGGCCTCACGCTCCGTTGCGAGCGCGGCGAGCACGCCGCCGATGGCGCGCCGGTCTGGCGGCTCTGGCTGATCCCGTCCGAACCGCTGCCCCTTGCCGGGCTCGGCGCGCTGCGGGTCTGGCCGATCACGCGGGGCGAAGGACACGCGCGCGATGTGCTGGAGCCGCTCCGGCAGGGACTGCCCGCCGACCTTGGCGCGATGCCGCTGGTCGACCTCACGCGCTTCCTCGCCTGTCACCTGACGGACGAGACGGAAGACGTCTCGATCCTGTTCAGCACCGGGCTCCTGCTGGCGGGGCTGCCCGCGGAGCGCCACGCCGCCATCCTGCGCCAGGTGATCGACAGCAAGGACGCCTTCTTCCGCTATCTGCGGCTGCTGCTCTCCGAATCGGGCGATCCCTTCGCCGCCGCCCTCGCGGCGCAGGACGGGACGGCCCAGGGCGCCTGGCGCGCGGCCAGCGACGACGCGCCCATCCTCGAGGAGATGGTCCGGGCCTTCTGCCGGGGCGGAGAGGAGCTTCGCGCCGTTGAACGGCTGATCGCACGCCTGGAAACCGGCGACGATGCCGATCCGGTACCGGCCGAGTTCCGCGCGCTCTGGAACACGTTCCGAATCGCGCTCGCCGCGCAGGATGCCGCGCATGCCGAATGAACGCTTTCGCGCCGACGCGGCGCTCGCGCCCCTCAAGGTCTTCCAGCGGCGCACCGTCGACTACGTCTTCGACCGGCTCTACGGCCAGCACGATCCTGTCCGCCAGTTCCTGGTCGCCGACGAAGTCGGCCTCGGCAAGACGATGGTCGCGCGCGGGGTCATCGCCCGCATGATCGAACACCTGTGGGACAGCACCAGGCGGATCGACATCCTCTACATCTGCTCGAACCAGGCGATCGCCGCCCAGAACCTCAACCGGCTGAGCGACCTCGGGCTGCGCGAACTGGCCCTGCCGACCCGCATGACCCTCGTTCCCCTGCAACTGCGCGACCAGGCCGCCCTCGACGCCAACAAGGTGAACTTCATCAGCCTGACGCCGGGCACGACCTTCGATCTGCGCTCCGCGACGGGCGTGACCCAGGAACGCGCCCTGCTGTTCCATCTCCTGCGCGATCTCGTCACGCACCCGCGCGGCCTGCGCAACCTGTTGCAGGTCACGGCCGGCGTCGAAGGCTGGAACCGCGCCGTGGGCCACCTCACGCTCGAAGGCGTCGACAGGCACATCATCGAGCGCTTTCGCCGCGACGTGCAGGCGGATCGCGACCTCTCCGACGAACTCGAACGGGTTTGCGAACTGTTCCCGCGCCGCCGGGACGCCTATCCCGCAGGAATGACGCAGCCCCGCAACAGTCTGGTCGCCCGGCTCCGCGCCAAGCTGTCCCACGCCTGCGTGGATGCGCTGCAACCCGATCTCATCATCATGGACGAGTTCCAGCGGTTCCGGGATCTGCTGCATGGCGACAGCGACGCGGCGATCCTCGCGCGCGAACTGTTCGACTACTCGGACGGCGACGGGCACGCCTCACGCACCCTGCTCCTCTCCGCCACCCCCTACCGGATGCTCACCCTCGCCGACGACGAGCCCGACGAAGGCGACCACTACCGGGATTTCCTCGAGACCCTGAGTTTCCTCTACGGTCGGGAACGGGGAGCGGAGGTGGCGGCCACGCTGGCGCGTGAAATGCGCGCTTTCCGCGGTCTCCTCCATGCCCTTCCCCAGTCGCACGCCTCGGCGGTCGAGGCCCGCCGGACCATCGAGCGGCGCCTGCGCCGCGTGATCGCCCGGACCGAGCGGGTCGCATCCACGGTCGATCGCGACTCCATGATGCGCGAACCGCCGATCGCGGTCTCGATCGAACCCATCGACCTCGCGCAGGCATCCGCCGTTTCCCGGGTGGCGCGCACGCTCGATGCGCCGGAGATCATCGAATACTGGAAGTCGTCGCCCTATCTGCTCAACTTCATGCGCCACTACCGCCTGAAGCGACTGCTGGAAGATCAGGTCGACGCGCCTTCGGCCGCGCTCCGCAGCGCAATCCAGGCGGCTCGACCGGCCATGCTCGATCACGATGCCATCGATGGCTATGCGCCGCTGGACCCGGCCAACGGCCGCATGCGCGCGATCATGGGCGACATCTTCGGCCAGCAGCTCGAACAGAATCTCTGGATACCCGCGGCCATGCCCTACTACGGCGGTGCCCAAGCCGGAGCGCCGCTGACCAAGGCGCTGGTGTTCTCCTCCTGGTCCATGGTGCCCGATGCGATCGCAGCCCTGCTGTCCTACGAAGCCGAACGGCGCATGGGCGTCGGTGAATCCGGCCGGCGCTATTTCGAGCAGCACCGCCTGCGTCCCCTGCAGTTTCGGCAGGATCACGGCCGGCTCGCGGGTCTGCGCGCGCTGCTGTTGATCTATCCCTCGCCGGCGCTGGCCGAGCTGGCCGACCCGCTGGCGGTGTTCGGCCAAACAGAGGCCGCCTTGTCGCTGGAGGACATGCGCGCCGCCGTGGGCGACCGCCTCGCGCCCGCCCTCCGTGGCCTTGAGGGAAGGCGCGGTGTCGCATCAGGAGGCGCACAGCGCCGAGTGGGCCGCCCCGGCCGTGATCGATGACCTGCTGGGCGCGCGCTCCCGCGCCTGGCTGGAAGCGCCCCACGGCATGCGCGCCCTGGCGAGCGAAGACGCGTTCCAGGATCATGTCGCCGAAATGGCGGCAGCCGCGGGGACGCGCGACATCGGCGCGTCGTCCGACGATCTTCCGGGCCTGCTGGTCGACGTCGCGCTCGGCAGTCCGGCCGTCTGCGCGCTTCGCGCCCTCAGGCGGATCGCGCCCGAGCTGGCGTGGGACGACCCGTGCTTGCTCGGCGCCGCCGCCGAAGTCGCCTGGTCGTTCCGCGCGCTGTTCAATCAGCATGACGCGGTCGCCTTGCTGCGGCGGGATGGCGACGATCATTACTGGCGCCGCGTGCTGTCCTACTGCGCCCGGCACAACCTGCAGGCCACCCTGGACGAGTACGCACATTACCTCGTCGATGCCAAAGTTCTCGGTGCCAAGGCAGCCGAAGACCGCGCCATCGGCGTCGCTCGCGCGATGGCCCAGGCCCTGGCCATCCGTCCGTCGCAGATCGACGTCGATGACGTGCGCGTCGATGGGGAATCCCTCGCCATCCGCAAATTCCAGATGCGGGGACGTTTCGCGATGCGGCTCGCCGACTACAAGGACGAAGACGGCGCCGTCGCGCGGCTCGGAGGCGTGCGCGACGCCTTCAACTCACCGTTCCGGCCGTTCGTTCTCGCCACCACGTCGGTCGGCCAGGAAGGGCTGGACTTCCATCCCTATTGCTATCGCGTCTATCACTGGAACCTGCCGGGCAACCCGGTGGACCTCGAGCAGCGCGAAGGCCGCGTCCACCGCTACAAGGGCCATGCCGTGCGCCTCAATCTGGCCGAACGCCAGACCACGGTCGTCAGGGGGCGTGGGCAGGCCCCCGACGACCCATGGAAGCGGATGTTCGAGCATGCGCGATCCGAGGCGGCGGTCGACACCGATCTCATTCCCTACTGGATCTACGAAGGGTCCGTGCGCGTCGAACGGTGCGTGCCGATGCTGCCGTTCAGTCGGGAAGTCACGCGGCTTGCCTGGCTCAAACGCAGCCTCACGGTCTATCGCCTCGCCTTCGGCCAGCCACGGCAGGACGATTTGCTGCGTTACCTGGAGACGCTCGTCGGCGAAGGCATCGACGCAACGACGCTCGAAGCACTGCAGATCCGGCTTCAGCCCGGATCGCGCGATGTCCCTGACGATCAGCCTCCCGGGACAGAGATTTTGGATCGGCCTCCCCTTCCCTGCCCCCGATGACGCCTCCTCGTCCCCGCCTGCGCTCCGTCACGGTCTGCCAGCCAGTGCCTTTGAACGGCGCTTGCCGAAGTACGCCGGGAGATGGATCGTTTCCGCTGACCGAGGAGCGCGTTTGGCTTTTGCGGGTTGGCGGGGCACCATGCCCGAAAGGCTAGGGGGTCCATGCAGGATTCGAGGACATCTCCTGCGCCATGCAGACGACACGCGCCCCTCGGCGGAGACGTCTTGATCGCGGACGAGCCGCGGCTGGTTGCGCAGGTGTTTTCATTTCCGCCGACACGGCGGATGGCAAAACGGGCGGATTGATTCGACATGGCCACTGGTGGATTCGTTCGACGGGCTGGCTTCCTCCTCCTCATCCTGGCCGCGCCATCGCCGGGGCTGGCGCGCGATCCGGACGGCGATGACGATGACGCCGCCACGCTGGATCGGGTGCAGGTGGTCGCCACGCGTCTGCGGCGCGTGTCCGCCTTCGATACGCCTGCGTCGCTGAGCATCGTGCAGGTCGACGGACGTGAATCCGGCGCCGGAGGACTGTCGGGTCTGCTCGGCGGCGTCCCCGGGCTGCTGGCGCGCGACCGGCAGAACCATGCGCAGGACATGCAGATCTCGCTGCGCGGCTTCGGCGCCCGTTCGACGTTCGGCGTGCGCGGCCTGCGCCTGTTCGCGGACGGCATCCCGGCGACGATGCCCGATGGCCAGGGCCAGGTGTCGCATTTCGCCCTTGCCGGCGCGGAGCGCATCGAGGTCCTGCGTGGACCGTTCTCCGCCCTGTACGGCAACTCCTCGGGCGGCGTGATCCAGATCTTCAGCGCCGCGGGCGAAGCGCCGACGAGCGGCCGCGTGCAGGCCGGCATCGACGGCGGTGTCGATCGCGAGCTGGCCGCGAGCCTGCGGGGAATGGCGGGCAACGTGGACTACGCGGTGTCCGGCGAAGGATTCGCAACGCAGGGATGGCGCGACCATTCGGCGGCGCGGCGGCGCTGGTTCAACGCCAAGCTGGGCGACACCCTCCCCGGCGGCGGCCGTGTGCAACTGGTGGTCAACCATTTCGACGCGCCGGACGCGCAGGATCCGCTCGGGCTGACGTGGGCGCAGGTGCGCGCGGATCCACGCGGGGCTTCGCCGGTCGCGCGCCTGTTCGACACGCGGAAATCGGCCGACCAGGACCAGGTCGGCCTGGTCTACGAACAGCCGCTGGATCGCGGGCACGCGCTGCATGCGACGACCTATTTCGGCCGGCGCAGGGTCGAACAGTACCTGTCGGTGCCGGTCCAGGCGCAGGCGAATCCGCTGAATTCCGGCGGGGTCGTCGATCTCGATGGCAGCTACGGCGGCGTGGACCTGCGCTGGAGTTGGCGCGGGAGCATCGCCGGGCGCGAACTCGACGTCACCCTCGGCGCCAATGGCGACCGCCAGCGCCAGCGGCGGCGTGGTTACGAGAACTTCGCCGGCGACCAGCTCGGGGTACGCGGCGCGCTGCGCCGCAACGAGCGCAACGTGGCCGCGAATTTCGATCAGTACGCTCAGGCCTGGTGGCGTTTCGCGCCGCGCTGGTCGCTGCTTGCGGGCGTTCGCCACAGCCGCATGCGCTTCGACGCGCGCGATGCCTACATCACGGCCGTCAACCCCGACGACAGCGGCACCGTGACCTACTCGGAGACCACGCCGGTCGGCGGCGTCACCTTCGCGCCGAACGATCGGCTTCGCGTCTATCTTTCCGCCAGCCGCGGGTTTGAAACGCCGACCCTCGGCGAACTGGGCTATCGCGCCGATGGCGGCGCGGGCCTCGCCTTTGATCTCAAACCGGCGGTCAGCCGCAATGTCGAGATCGGCGGCAAATGGCGAGACGGCCGCGGCGCGTTCCTGGAAGCCGCCCTCTTCCGCGCCGACACCGACGACGAACTTGCGGTGGCGCGCAACGTGGGCGGGCGCAGCAGCTACCGGAACGTCGGGCGGGCGCGCCGCCAGGGCTTCGAGCTTTCGACCGGTTTGCCTTTCGGAAACCGCTGGAACCTGGCATTCGCCTACACGTGGCTGGACGCGGGGTTTCGCGACAGCTTTCCGATCTGCACCTCCGCGGGGTGCGCCAACCCGTCGGTGCTGGTCGATGCCGGCACCCGCATCCCCGGCACCGCGCGCCGACAATACGATGTCCGCCTGGGCCGGCGATCCGGCGATTGGGAAGCCACGCTGGAAGCGTCGGGCGTCGGCAGCATGACCGTCAACGACGCCGGCACCGCGCACGCGCCCGGCTACGGGCTGCTGGGCATCGAGTTCGCCCGCGAATGGCGTTTCGACGGGCAGACGCTGCACGGGTTCGCCCGCGTCGACAATCTCCTGGACCAGGCCCATGTCGGTTCGGTGATCGTCAACGAGGGCAATGGCCGCTATTTCGAGCCCGGCCGCGGCCGAAGTCTGCAACTGGGCCTTCGCTGGCAGTGGACGGCGCAAGACGACCGATGACGCCGGCGTCCCGACGGGACGCCTTTTCCCTGCATCGCTTCGGACATGAACCGCCGTATCGGCCGCTCGGCGCGTCGCGGGGCCGAAGCCCGGGCGACGCACCGAATCGGATCGGGCCGCCGATCGCTTTACTGTCCCAGCACGACGAGCTTCGCGCTGGTGATTTCGGTGGGCCACAGCGGGGAGACCAGGCCGGTCATCACCGCGACCTTCTGCGACCCGCCGGCCGTGTAGGTGACCACGCCGCCGCCGATTCCGCCGCCGATCTTCCTGTTCCACAACACCTTGCCGGTGGTCGAATCCAGCACGTAGAAGTTGCCGCCCAGGTCGCCGAACATCACGATGCCGCCAGCGGTCGGCGTCACCCCGCTGATGATCGGATAGTTGGTCTTGGCGCGCCATGCCCACGCGCCGGTATCGGCATCGCTGGCGTACAACCAGCCCGCCCACTGCGTATGAGGGTCCTAGCTGCCCATCGAGTTGAGCGGGTTGCCGGTGCTCTGCTGGCCCATCCACGATGCCCCGTCCTTGGTGGCGATCACCTTGGATTCCGCTTCCAGTCTGACCGAGGAGCACCATTCGTCCTGGCCGGTGAACAGCAGGTTGTTGGCCGGGTCGAAAGCCACGCCGTTCCACTCTCCCCCGCCGACCGCGCCCGGGCAGAAATGCACGGTGTCGGTGGTGGAGAACTTGACGTCGGCGTTCTCGATGCGCGTTACGGGGTTGCGATACAGGCGCTGGCCGGTGCTGCGGTCGTAGCCGTACAGATGACCGTCCTTCGGCGCGAAGGTCACCAGTTGCCTGCCGCCGCGGGTGGTCACCACGGCCGGCGCGTTGGAGACGTCCCAGTCATGCCAGTCGGGCGTATTCGTGGGGTAATTGGCGATGTAGGCGCCGGTCCTGGCATCCAGTTCGAGCACGGTATTGGTGAACAGGTTCGGGCCCGGGCGCACGCTTTCGGCAAAGTCGGGCGAGGGATTGCCCACCGGCACGAACAGGTGGCCGGAGACCGGATCGAGCGTGTACGAGGTCCAACTGCCGCCACCGCTGATCGGTACGTCCGTCGCATTGCCCCAGGTCTTGACCATGTCATCCAGCGGCATGGCGCCGACTGTCCCGCGCGCCACGTCTTCCGGTGCGGGCGGCACCGTCGGGGTTTCCCAGACGACCGCGCCGGTATCCGCGGCCAAGGCGAACACGCGGCCGCGCACGCCCTTGTAGTCGCCCAGTGCGGCACTGATGAACACCAGACCATTCCACGCGATCGGCGCAGAGGTGACGAGGGCGCCCGTCTTGGGATCGACGATGTTGGTTTCCCACAGACGCTTGCCGGTCTTGAAGTCGTAGGCGCGCAGGTTGCCATCGAGCGAACCGCGGAACAGGCGACCATCGAGGTATGCGGCGCCGCGGTTCACCGGCAGCATGCCCAGCGCGCCCTTCTCGTTCGTGCGCCAGTTCTCCTTGCAGGTGGCGGCGTCGATCGAGAAGATGTCCAGCGCCGTCGTGCCGATCAGGGCGCCATCGATCACCAGCGGCCCGCCTTCGAACGGCTCATGCACCTTGGCGTCGTAGGTGCACAGCACCTTCAGTTGCGGGGCGTTCTGGACGTTGATGGAATCCAGCGGCGAGAAGCGGTCCGACGTCAGCGTGCGGTTGTAGCTGGGCCAGTTGCCGTTGAGGGTGTCGACGACGACGGCTTCCTTCGAGGTCGTCACCGCCTGGCGTGTCTCCAGGACGATGGTCCCTGCAGGGTTGTCCGCACTGCGGAAGAAATTCATCGCCATGCTGCCGACCTGGATCAGGTTGGACCCGGAAAGATGGATCGCCGCGATGGCGGCGGCAGCCAACACGACAAGCACGAGAAGGATTCGTTTCATGGCCGCCCCCGCCTCTGTTCGGTGATGGATGACAGTCCAGCGAACCCGAGGCTACGCCATGAAATATTCACGATTCGTTAAGTCTGCGGAATCGTGTCCGCTGCCCCGCGCACGCACGGGGCAATGAGGTTCTTCCGGACCGATCGATCCCGGCGGACCATCGACCTCCATCGGTCACCCGACAAGACGAGAGGCTGGCGGCTCGCAAACATCGCACGTGTCTGCTTCAAGCGTCGCGGCCAGCCTCTCGGGGCAGTCTCTTGGCGCGGTCACCCGCGCGGATGCGGCACGGCGATCCGCTTCACGCCTTGGCGGCCCGCATCGGGTAGTCGGCGAACAGGGCGCGGTAGCTGGGCCAGTAGGCGCGCAGCAGCACCAGGTTGAGCACGGCGACCACGGTCAGTGCGTAGTACCAGTGCAGCACGAAGAAATAGAACAGGCACAGCACCGACGAAATCGGCGTCAGCAGCGCCACGCCCAGCGCCGGCTTGTAGTTGGCCAGCAGGCTGATCGCCCCGATCAACTGGATCGACTTCATGAAGGCCCAGAAGAACAGCGTGTGCTTGAGGATTCCCAGGAACGAGCACTCGGCCGGGTTTCCGGTGATGTAGATCCCGAAGAAGATGCTGAGGAAGCCGTCGACGGCGCCGAACAGGTAGATGATGCCCAGCAGGTATCTTGCGATCGTTTCGTACAGCTTCAGTTTCACGACGTGCTCCTTGGAATGGCGGACGAAAAAATACACCTGGGGAATTGCGGGTCACACGGGCAGCAAAACGGTCAATCCGCGCTCACGCCGGGCAGCGAACGCGCGATCCCGGCGGCGTGGGGGCCGTCGAGCATCGAGAAATGATCCGCGTCCACCGCGTGCAGCGACGGTGGCGTTGGCAGGAACTCGCTCCAGCCGTGATCCTCGGGCCAATCGCGACCGGATTCGCGGATCGCGCGATACAGATGGACCGGGAAATCGATCGGCATCGGCTCGGGACGGTAACGGCGATAGCACCGGAGGTTGGCCTTGAGGACGGCGAGGATGGCGTCGATCTGCGCCCTGTCGAGCTCGATGCCTTCCGAACGCAGGACGCCGATCGCGGCCTCGACATCGATCGGACCGGCGTGCCGTGGCGAGAACGCCTGGGCGGAACGGACCAGTCCGGCGATCACCTGTCCCAGCAGGATGGCGTCGTCATCGTCCCCGTCACCGTCCGCGGCCGGATCATGGACCAGGCGGGGCACGGCGGCGTCCAGCAGGACGAGCCATCCCACGCGCTCGCCCGCGGCGGCCAGTTGCCGGGCCATCTCGTAGGCGACGACGCCGCCATAGGAATGCCCGAGCAGATGGTAAGGCCCGCTCGCCTGCACGGACTTCATCGCCAGGATGTTGGCCTTCGCGGTCGCTTCGACGCTCTCCAGCGGAGGCGCCCGTCCATCCAGCCCGACCGCCTGCAGCCCGTAGAAAGCACGCTCGGGACCGATGGCGCGGCTCACATCGGTCATCGACATCACGTAGCCGCCGGCGCCGGGGACGGCGAAGATCGCGGGGCTTGCCCCGCCGGGTGCGATGGGGACCACGATGCCGTCCGGGGCAGCGGCGTCTTCTGACGTCCACAGGGCCGCGAACCGGGCGATGGTCGGCGCCCTGATCAGCCAGGACAACGGCACCTGCTTGCCGCTGCGCTGCTTGACCCGGGTGATGATCCGCACCGCAAGCAGCGAATGGCCGCCGAGTTCGAAGAAATCGTCGTCCATGCCGATGGCGTCCGCCGGCCGCTGCAGGACGTCCGACCAGATCGCCAGCAGCTCGCGCTCGACGTCGTTTCTCGGCGCGATGTAGGGACGCGTCGACGCCATGTCCACCTGCATGCGTTCCAGCGCAGGTCGGTCGAGTTTGCCGCTCGGCGTCTGCGGGATCGCGTCCAGGGGCCGGAATGCGGTCGGCACCATGTACTCCGGCAGGCTTCGATGCAGGAACGCCTTCAGCGCTTCCTGCGGGACGGTCTCCTCCCCCGCTTCCTCCTCTCCTGTTCTCTCCTCCCCTGCCCCCGCCTGCGCCGCCAGCGTGTAGAAAGCGACCAGCCTGCGGTCGGATTGTGCCCCCTGGGTCACCACCACGGCGGAATCGATCCGGGGATGCCGGCACAGCGCGGCCTCGATCTCGCCGAGCTCGATGCGGAAGCCCCTGACCTTGACCTGGGTGTCGATGCGCCCGAGGTACTCGAGCACGCCCGCCTCCGACCAGCGCGCCAGGTCGCCGGAGCGGTACATCCGGGCGCCCGGCACGAACGGATCGTCCACGAAGCGCTCGGCGGAGAGATCGGGCCGGTTGAGATATCCGCGCGCGACGCCGTCGCCGGCGATGTACAGTTCGCCGGGCACGCCGATCGGCTGCAGGCGGCGCCGCTCGTCGAGGATGTAGATCCGCGTATTGTCGATCGGCCGGCCGATGGGCACGTCGACCCAATCGTGTTCGCCCGGCGGCACTTCGTGGATCGTGCAGCCCACGACCGTCTCGGTCGGCCCGTATTCGTTGATGCAGCGCGCGGCGGGCGCCACTTCGCGCCAGATCCGGACGGCCGAATAGGGCATCGCTTCGCCGCCGACCACGAAGGCGCCCACGTCGCAGCGCACGCCCTCGGCGGCCAGGCGAAGGCCCAGTTCGCGCCAGTGCAGCGGGGTGATCTTCAGCAGGTCCCAGCGACGCCCGCTGCGCAGCAGCGCCTCCACGCCCGCGATCTCTTCCCCGGCCGGCACGAGCACGGCGCGCCCGCCGGTCAGCAGCGGCAGGTACACGCTGGTCACGGTGGCGTCGAAGGCGATGGGCGACGACACGATGCTGTCGCTGGCCCGTCCGCCCTCGGTGTACTCGCGGACCGCCCAGCGCAGGTAGTGGGTCAGTCCCGCATGCTCGATCATCACGCCCTTGGGCTTGCCGGTCGAGCCGGAGGTGTAGATGACGTAGGCCAGGTGCCGCGGCTCGACCGCCACGTCGGGATCGTGATCCGGCCGATCCCGGAAATCGTCGCCATCCACCGCATGGATCACGACCCCCTGGGTGCGCGCCTGCGATGCGACGTCGCTTTCCAGCAGTTCGCGTTGCGTCAGCAGCGCCTTAGGCGCGCTGTCCTCCAGCAGATAGGCCAGCCGCGCCGCCGGGTAGCCGGGCTCCAGCGGCACATAGGCGGCGCCGGCCTTGAGGATGCCGAGCATGCCCGCGACCATGTCGAGGCCGCGCGACATGCAGATCGCCACCCGCTCGTCCACGCCGACGCCGGCGGCGACCAGGCCGTGCGCGATCCGGTTGGCGCGACGATTGAGCGCCTCGTAGCTGATCCGGGCGTCGCCCGCCTCGGCCGCGATCGCGTCCGGCGTCCTGGCCGCCTGCGCTTCGAACCAGCGGTGGACCATGAAGGCCCTGGCGTCCTCCTCGCTGCGCGGGACTTCGGGGCCGCCGTGGAAATGCAGCAGGCGCTCGCGCTCGGTTCCCAGGACATCGATGTCCTGCAGCAGGATCGACGGATCCGTGGCGACCGCATCGCACAGGCGCTGGAGGTGCTCGACCATGCGCGCGATCCGGTCGCGCTTGAACAGCGCCGTCGAATATTCGATCGCGACCGCCAGTCCATCGGCGTTCTCCTCGAATTCCACGCTGAGGTCGAACTTGCTGATGCCGCTGTCGATCGAATGCAGGCGAACGTCGCGTTCCGCTGCGCCGGCGTCCGCATTCTGCAGCATGACCATCACCTGGAAGATCGGCGTGATGGCCATGTTCCGCTTCGGGCGCAGGACCTCGATCACCTTCTCGAACGGCGCATCCTGGTGATCGTAGGCCGCGA
>Ga0136846_1227632_pt1 | contig 43413 bp, 25 predicted proteins | sample HopSoiMetagenom2_FD_96841 | JGI IMG/M metagenome (GOLD analysis project Ga0136846, IMG submission 96841) | Grasslands soil microbial communities from Hopland, California, USA - 2 Assembly 2016 (version 4) | ecosystem: Environmental > Terrestrial > Soil > Grasslands | place: USA: Hopland...
ACTTCGGGCCAGCGGCAACGATCGCCAATCTCTGGCACGCCTGAGTTCTCGGCGGCGGCAACGAGCCAACTCACATCGTGTTCGCGGACGGCCAAGTCGTCAGCACGATCACTTTCGGTGGCGCCGGCCAGCGGCCTGCGAGATCCACCGCTGCCTCGTTCAGCAGGTTGACCAGGGGAGCACGTCCGCGGTCGGCCTCGTTGACGTCCGTCCGGCCGTGGCCGCCGCCGAAGGCAACTTCGGTGGCTGTTGCCGCGGGGCCGCGTCGCCACTTGGACTGACGCTGCCACGTCCGGGCCGTCGGCCTCGATGACGGGTAGGTGTCGAGAGGACGGCTACGGACGGCGGGATTGGTGAGAGAACGGTGACAGCTCTGTCATCTCGGGCCGCCGATCGGATCCCGGCCCCAGTGTTGCCGCTGACAGCGTCATGTCCGTGGGGCGTGCGCGGGGGATGGCAAGTGGGGGAGGGACTGTGACACATCAGCGGAGATCTGTGCCGCGGCGATGGGTCCGGGCGGTGACCGGACTAAGTCTGATCGCAGCGGCGTTGACGGCCGGCCAGGTGGTGCGGGGTGCGGCACCAGCGGTGGCTGCCGGACCCGGGAGCCTGACTTTGCACGTCGCCAGTGCCCGGTCGGTGAACTCGGGGCCGGGATTCGTGCACGAGAACGATCCGGTACCGCACTACAAGTGGTTGATCAACGTCGACGACACCGGTGATCCCGGCACCCGGGCCAATCAGCTGACGGACCGGTGCCTGCCGGCGACTGCACCAGGTGGTTCGCCGGACGCCAACTACGCGGACACCTGCCCGTGGCCGTCGACCCGTCCAACGTCGGGCTTCGCGCCCATCGTTGCCCAGGGCACCGAGGCTGACCTGGACGACGACACCGCCCTCGGTGACCTGCCGCCTGGCAAGTACTTGATCTCGGTCACCGCCGACGGCTTCAAGATCGACGGCCAGCACTTCACCGTCAGCTCGGGTGCGACGACGCATGCGGTGGTCCGGATGAACCCGACGCCGCTGCCGCTCACCACCCTGCGCCTGCAGGTCTTCAACGACAACATTCCGGTCGACGGCACCTACGAGGCCGATGCGGAGGGCGGACTCGCCGGCTTCACCGCAAGCCTCACCGACGTGCTCGGCCTGGTCAGCACCGACTACTACGGCAACGCGCTGTGCACCGTGTACAGGCACACGAATGCCAACGGCACCGGTCCGATGCTGTTCGACGCGAACAACCGGCCGATCGTCGACACCGCCCGGTCGACCGGCCACTGCGTGAGCGACGCGACCGGCCAGATCCTCATCCCGAACCTGGGTCCGAACCGCTACGCCGCGACAGTGTCGCCGCCGGCCGGTCAGGCCGGTCAATGGGTCCAGACCACCACGTTGGAGGGTGGTCACGACCACGACATCTGGCAGCAGGAGGGTGAGACGGGCTATGACACAGAACAGGTCCGCGGCGCCGAGCTCGTCTCGGCCGTCCAGTTCGGCTTCGTCCGTACCCGGGCCATCACGTCGCCAGCCAGTACGACCGGTGAGGTCAAGGGTGTCGTGATCGCCGGTCTGCCGTACATCGGCGGACAGAACGGCCAGGTCGTCCCGGAGACCGGCTTCGCCGGTGCGAAATCCGACGGCCCGATCGCCAACCCCTGGGTCGCGTTGTCCGACCTGGATGCCGGCGATGCCGCCGTGTACGTCGGTCGTGGTGCCGCCGACGGCAGTTTCGACATCAAGAACGTGCCCGACGGCACCTACCAGCTCACGCTGTGGGACGACGACCAGGACTACATTCTCTGGAGCTTCAACGTCGAGGTCCACAACGGCGAGGTGACCGATGTCGGGAACAAGATGTTGGTCGGCTGGTTCACCCACATCAACGGCAGCGTCTTTGTCGATGCCAACGGCAACGGCAAGCGCGACACCGGCGAGAAGGCGGTGCCGAGCTTCGCGCTGACCGTCCGCGAGCGCGACAACTCGCTGATGGACCAGTATACGAATACCGCCGTGACGGATTCGGCCGGCAACTACGACATCAAGGAGACGTACCCGCTGGGCAAGTGGCTCGTGCTGGAAGGCTTCAACACGCGCTACAAGACCACCGGCATCACGTACCAGGCCGCGAACGAGACGAAGCCGACCACCCAGCTGGGCAGCCTGGTCGACATCAACTTCCTGCCGATCATCGGCCTCCGCGGCCGGATCGACTGGGGTGTGCAGCCCTATGATCCCGGTACGAACGGCGGCATCGTCGGCACTGTCACCTACGACACGACCCGCAACGAGCTGGACCCGGCGAAGGCCGCCACCGAGCCGTACCAGCCGGGCATTCCGGGGATCCCGGTCCGCCTGTACCTGCCGAAGGCGTGCACAGATTCCACTCCGACCGAGCTCTGCCGGCAAGGCTACGAGACCGAACCGAAGCAGGTTGCCGACGGCAACGGTGGTGTGGTGGACAATCCGCGGTACGGCGCGTTCGTCAAGGGTCCGGAGGTCCAGGACGCCTACACCTCCGAGGAGTGGGCGCCGCCGCGTGGCTGCACCGCCCGGAGCTACGACGGCCAGCCCCTGACCGACCAGCAGGCACTGCCGGCCTTCGGTGCGGCGGAGAACCGGCTCTGCGTCGAGGCGCCGATGATGGGTGTCACGGTCGGAGCCAGCGACCGCGCCGGCGGTAGCCAGACGGTGAACGGCAACTACGGCTTCGCCACCTCGAAGATCAACCTCTACCCGCCGACTGACACGGTGCACAACCCCGACGGCCTCGCGCTGTACGCGCCGCTGCCGGCCGGTCAGGAGCAGGACCTACCTGCCCGCGACTACATCGTGTCGGTCGACATCCCGAACGACCCGGTTGACGGCAAGCCGATGTACAAGGTGACGCGCGAGGAGGACGTCAACGTCTTTGACGGCGACACCTACCTCCCGCAGGAGAACTACCCGCCGGCCACTCCGGCGCAGGCGAACGACCCGGCAGGTCCGCCGGACCCGACGCCAACTCCGCCGGCCGAGCCGCCGTCGCAGCAGGCAGGCATCGTCTCCCCGTGTGGCGGACCGCTGCACACGGTCGACGTGACCAACGACGCGTTCAACGCGGGCGGCGGTAGCCCGTTCCAGGGCTACGAGCGTCCGCTGTGTACCGACAAGCTTGTCGGCCTGCGCGCCAACCAGGCGACCGCGCCCAACTTCAACCTGTTCACCGATGTCCCCATCCCGACGCACTTCTGGGGCCTGACGCTGAACGACCTCGGGCTGACGCTCGACAAGCGCAGCGTGAACTACGGCGAGGCACAGGGTCTGCCGTTCGTCCCGGTCGGCCTCTACGACTGGTCCGGCCGGCTGGTCGACACGGTGCACACGGACTTCAACGGGCTCTACGAGGCGCTGGAGCCGTCCACGGGCACCTACAACTGCCCGCTGCCTGCCGGTCCCTGCCCGAACATGTACCGCTTCGTCGGCAACGATCCGGGCCAACCGGGCGCGCTCAACCCTGACTACAACTCCAGATTCAGAACGATCGCGACCAACTTCCAGGCCTGGCCGGGTCTCTACACGGTGACCGACGAAGCGCCGACCCAGGTTGCCGCCACCGTTCTGGCGCCGGACACGACCACGGTCAACCCGACGATCTGTGATCTCGGCGCGGCCGTGCCACAACTGCTGTCCGTCAGCAGGCCGTACATCCGCCGCGGCGACACGAACCGGTCGATCACCGTCACCGGATTCGGTTTCGGCGCATCCGGAGCTCCGGACAAGCTGACACTCAACGGTACGGCGATGGCGGTGACCAGTTGGACCGACAAGAGCATCACGTTCACCGTGCCGGCGTTGTTCCCGCTCGGCGCCGCGGTCCTGGAGATCACCGGGCACAACGGGAAGACGAGTGTGAACGGCTTGACCGTTCAGGTACTCGGGGCAAGCTTCCCGCTGCTCGCAGGAATGACCGCGACCAACCCGCTGATCGCGGAGGTCGGGCCGACGAAGCAGTACAAGACCGTGCAGGCCGCGCTCGAGGCAGCTACACCGACGCGGTTGCGACCGTACTGGCTGGTCGTGGTCTGGCCGAACGCGCAGACCAGCACCAATCCGCGTGGTGACTACAACGAGAACGTCATCGTGCATCATCAGGTCCGCGTCCAGGGCGTCGGCCCCGGCGGCTTCGATTCCGCCGGCACCTGGGTACCGGGCTCGATTCTCGACGGCTCGGGCTTCAACCTGGACAACCCGAACGGCCTCGCTTGGATCAATCGGCTGAGCACACTGGCCTACTCGGGCAACCCGGCGGTTCCAGACGCAGCCGTGGTGACGGTACTCGACGATCCGGCTCGTGCCGGGTTCACCCCGGGCAGCTGGCCGGTCACCCTGGACGGGCTCAGCATCACCGGCGGAGCACAGGCCGACATACCGGGCAACGTGAATGCGTTGACCGGCGCGGTGAGAACGCCGTACGGCGCGGCCGGTGCGTTGGTCACGCAGGGCGGCGGGGTGTATGTGCACTCCAATGTCCGTGGCCTGCAAGTGACCGACAACGTCATCCACGGCAACGGTGGCTCGTACGGCGGCGGTATCCGGATCGGTACGCCGTACGTCGGTGACAACCGCAACTACGACCCGGTGATCGCGCGCAACCAGATCCGGGACAACGGCGGGACCAACCTGGCCGGAGGGGTCGGGCTCTTCACCGGCAGCGACGGCTACCAGGTCACCGACAATGCGCTGTGCGGGAACTTCTCCGCCGAGTACGGCGGCGCGCTCAGTGCCTTCGGCTACATGGCGAATCCGGGCGGCAGCACCGGCGGATCGATCCGGAACAACCGGATCTGGTTCAACGCGTCGTACGACGAGGGCGGTGGCGTCATGGTCGCCGGTGAGCTGCCGGCCACGCCGACGGCGTTGTCGCCGGGCTCGGGTCCGGTCACGATCGACGCCAACGTCATCCAGGCGAACCTGGCCAACGACGACGGCGGGGGGATCCGTCTTCTCCAGGTCAGTGGATCGCACATCTCCCGATCCGATCCGCAGACCATCGCGATCACGAACAACACGATCGCGGACAACGTGTCGGCGCACGAGGGCGGCGGCCTGGCGCTGGACGACGCGGTCTTCGTGAACCTCGTGAACAACACGGTCACGAAGAACCTGACCACGGCATCCGCCGTGACCAGCAACGGCGAACCCGCTCCAGCGGGTCTGTCGACCGCGGCGAACAGTGACCCGTTGCAGGCGAGGCTGCGCAACACCGCGTTGTACTCCGGCTCGCAAGCGCTGGCGGCAACCGAGTTCAGCAAGCCGACACTCCTGAACGACGTCTTCTGGGACAACCGAGCGGGCTCGTTCAGTGGCGGCTATGTCTACGGCATCGGAGGCCAGTTGCCGGACGGCACGCCGAACTCCGTGAACAATTGGGACATGGGCGTCGCCGACGCTCCTGGGGCGTTGCTGACGCCGACCCACACGGTGCTGCAGGACGTGACCGGGACTGCTCCGGACGCGTCGAACTCGACGGTCGACCCGGGCTTCGCGTCGCCGTACGAGGTGTCGGTGAACATCCTGGCGGTCAGGTCGTATCCGGCCTTCCGCGAGGCGGTCATCGTCGCGCAACTGTTGCCCCCGGACCTGATGGGCGACTTCCATCTGGCCACCGCCACGCCGGCCTCGTCGGCACGTGGACTCGGTGCGGCGAACACCGTCGTCCGCTGGGGTACCCCGACCTCGGGCTTCAGCTACACCGTGACGGCCCCGAGTCCGGACATCGACGGACAGCCCCGACCGACCGTGACCGGCATCCTCCAGCGCCGGTACGACGCCGGATCCGACCAGATGACGCCGTGAGCCGTGCGGCCCGCCGAACCCCCACTCCGGCGGGCCGCACCTTCTGCCCACACCGAAACAGCAACGGGAGAACTCCAGTGACTGATATCTCCACGTCGCGTGGACTGACGCGGCGTTCCTTTCTCACCGGCGCGGGTGCCGTCGGCGGTGCGGTGCTCGGTGGGCGCCTGCTCACCGGCGGCGCCGTACTGGCGGCACCTGACCGCTCGGCGGCAGCCGCCGCCCATCCGATCAAGCAGGTCCATCTCGTCGGCACGGACGGATGGGTCGCGATGCCCGGCGACGCACCGCCGGACCCGCCGTTCTTCCCCGATCCGCTCGCGCCGAGCCCGTTCAACACCTACGTGTTCGGCTTCCGCGACGTGACGGGCATGAGCTCGAACCTGGTCGCCGCGCAACGCGGAAAGGCGCAGATCAGCGCGCCGATGATGGCCTTCGACGAGGACGACGACATCTACCTGACCCTGACCAACCTCGGACTGGCGCAGCGGCCGGACCTGTTCGACGGGCACACGCTGCACTGGCACGGCTTCGTCAACGCGATCCCGCTGTTCGACGGCGTCCCCGAGCTCTCGCTGGCGGTCCCCATCGGGCGGGACCTGACGTACTTCTACCGGCCGCACGACGCCGGCACGTACATGTACCACTGTCACTTCGAGGACGTCGAGCATGTCCAGATGGGTATGACCGGCATGGTGTTCGTCCGGCCGGCGCAGAACCGCACACCGCTGCACGCGGGGGAGCGGTACGCGTACAACGACGGTGACGGCTCCACGGCGTACGACCGTGAGTTCGCCTTCATGGTGACCGAGTTGTGGTCGGCAGCGCACTACCGGGACGCACACATCCAGGTCAACGACTGGACCGACTACGACCCGAGCTTCTGGCTGCTCAACGGGCGGGCGTACCCGGACACGGTCGCGCCGAACGGGGATCCACTGAGCACGGCGGCGGGCCGGCTGCAGTACCAGCCGATCTCGTCGCTGATCCGGTGCAACGCCGGAGAGCGCGTGTTGCTACGGCTGTCGAACCTCGGCTACCAGAACCATGCGATGACGGTGGACAACATCGACCTGACCGTGATCGCGAAGGACGCGAGCCTGCTCAAGGGCCGCGACGGTACGACGAACTACCTGACCACGAACCTGGTCGAGATCGGGCCCGGCGAGAGCCGTGATGCGCTCTTCGTCGCGCCCGGACCGGGGGAGTACCTGCTGTACGACCGCAAGTACTCGTATCTGGACAACGGCGGTGGGGCCGGTTACGGCGGGATGATGACCAAGATCGTCGTGGGTCCTCCCGGCACCTATCCCGCGCAGACCGCGGCGAACGCGTGACGGGGGCGATGATCCGATGAAACGACTTTCGGTCCAGCGAATGCTGGCCCTGACGGCGGCCGTCGTACTGGTTTCGATACCGCTCGTGGTACGCACCGAGGCGTCCGCCGCGGAGATGTCCGAAGGGCTCCTCTGCGACACCGATGCGAACCAGACGTTCTCGCTGACCGCGAGTGACGGGTACGTCGCCACCCCGGACGGCAACTCGATCCTGATGTGGAGCTACGGCAACAGCAAGCGTGGCTTCCAGCTGCCCGGCCCGACCTTGTGCGTCGAGTCCGGCCGCCCGGTCACCGTGGTGCTGCACAACAAGTTGCCAGAAGCAACTTCGATCGTCTTCCCCGGCCAGCAGTCGGTGAAGGCCAACGGCAACCCGGCCCAGCCGCAGTTCGACTCCGGCGGCTCGCTGACCTCACTGGTTCAGAGCGCCGACGCGACCGACGGCTCGGTCACCTACACCTTCACCGCGGGAAGCCCTGGCACCTACCTGTACGAGACCGGCACCGACGTCGACAAGCAGCTCCAGATGGGACTGTACGGCGCCCTGGTCGTCCGCCCCGCCGGTCACCCGAACCAGGTGAACGACCGAGCCGACTCGGCCTTTGCCAACGGCAAGGAATACGTGTACCTGCTCTCCGAGATCGATCCTGACGTGCACCTTGCGGTAGAACGCAACCAGCCGGTCGACGTGAACGCGTCGAAGTCGCGGTACTTCCTGATCAACGGCCGCAGCATGCCGGACACGCTCGCGCCGAACAACGCGCCGTGGCTGCCCGGCCAGCCGTACGGCGCCCTCGTCCACATCAAGCCGTACGACGCGGCGACGAACCCACTGCCGGCCACGATCCGCTACCTCAACGCGGGCAGCGTGAACTACCCGTTCCACCCGCACGGCAGCGACGAACGGGTGATCAACCGCGACGGCCATGCCTTGCAGGGCCCGGCCGGTCAGGACCTGTCCTACCAGAAGTACGACCTCGACGTGGGCCCCGGGCAGACGCTCGACGTACTGATGGACTGGCGCGACGTCGAGCACTGGAACGCGACCACCAACCCGATCCCGACCCAGCTTCCGGCGATCACCGACCAGCTGCTGGTCGGGCCGGACACCTGGTTCTCCGAGAGCGGCTACCTGGGCACCAAGAACGCGGTGCCTTCGAACCTGACCCAGAACAACGAGTGCGGCGAGTACTACCACATCGCACACAGCCACGCGCTGGAGCAGGCGACCAACTACGGGGCAGCCTTCGGCGGCATGATGACGGTCTTCCGCATCGATCCGCCCGCCGGCTGTGTGAGCCAGTGAGGACACCGACGATGACGAACAGACTTCGGGTCGCTGCCGCGGGCGTCGCGACCACAGCTCTCGCCATGGCGATGCTCTCACCGGTGCAGGTCGCCGCGTCGCCACAGTCACAGCAGTCACCGCAGGCGCAGCAAGAGACTTCGCGCGTGTCGGTTGCCGTTGGCAAGCTCACACCGCGTGGGTGCACCTTCGGCACCGGCACCGCCGCCTGTGACCTCTACGCGATGGCCGGCACCGCGACGGTGCTGGGCGCCGCCGTACCGATCTGGGGATTCTCCCCGACCGGGGTGGCGGGCTCGGCCACCGCCGCGGGACCGGCCCTCGTCGTCCACCAGGGCGACCAGGTGACCGTGACGCTGCACAACCAACTAGCGGCTCAGACAGTCTCGCTGGCCTTTCCAGGGCAGGTACTGCCCGCGGGCGGCGAGGACACCACAGGCATTGCGTCAGGCACTCGCACGTATACGTTCACGGCTACGAGGGCAGGAACATTCCTGTACGAGGCCGGGCACACCACCGGTGGTGCTCGCCAGGTGGCGATGGGGCTGGCCGGTGCGTTCGTGGTTCTGCCGTCCGACGGTACGGCGTACGGCGCCCAACCGGCCGGGTATCCGGCAACTCAGTACGACGACGACGCACTCGTCGTACTGAGTGAGATCGACCCTGCCTTCAACGCGAACCCGGCCGGTTTCGACCTGCGCAACTTCAACCCGAAGTACCGGCTGATCAACGGGAAACCCTTCCCGGCCAGCGATCCGGTCGCGACCGACCAGGGGCACAAGGTTCTCCTCCGGTATGTCAACGTCGGATCGCTGACGCACCCGATGACGGTGCTGGGCGGCGTGCAGACCGAGATCGCCCAAGGTGGGCACCCGGCGCACTTCAGCACCGCCGTGGCAGCCGAGAGCATCGATCCCGGCCAGACGATGGATGCGCTGGTCACCATGCCGACCGGTCCGGAGGCCAAGTTGGCGCTCTACGAGACCGCCCGGCATCTCGACAACAACGGGCAGCACACCGCCGACCCGGCGCAGTTCGCCTTCGGTGGCATGCTGACCTTCCTCGACACGAATGCGCCGCCGCCGAGCACGGATGCAGTCGGACCGGTATCGACCCATCTCCGACTGGCTCCGAACCCGGCAACCGGGCAGGTACCGGTCACGATCACCGCTGATCTGAGTGACGCGACCACAGGTGGTTCTGCCGTGACGCAGGCCGAGTTCGTCATCGACGACGCGGTCACCGTCGGGCCGGGATTCGGTACGCCGATGACTGTGCCTGCCGGCGGTGTCAGCGTCGCCGGAGCGACCGGGACCATCACGACCGCAGTGCTGGCTGCGCTCGAGGCGGGCCGTCACACGGTCTTCGTGCGCGCGCTGGACGCGGCCGGCAACTGGGGTGTCGTCGGTTCGGTGATTCTGAACCTCCCGAAGACAGGTCCGCAGACGATCAACGGCTCGATCGCAGATGTTCCTGCCAACGGCACCGTCGCGGTCAGTGTCTCCGCGACCGGTGACGACTCGGACGCCGGTGGTCTGATCACCGCCGCCGAGTACTTCCTGGACACGGCCGGGGCCAACGGCACCGGGACGCCGCTTACGCTGAACCGCAGCGCAACCGTCGTGTCCGAGGACGTCGACCTCGCGCCGACGATGCTGCAGACCCTCACCGAAGGGGTGCATCACGTCCTGGTCCACAGCCGGGATTCGCTCGGTCTGTGGGGCCCGCCGCTCGACATCGCGTTGCCGATCGATGTCACCGGTCCCGCGGTCGACGCGGCCGCGGTCGGTCCGAACCCGACGAACGGCGTACTGGCGGACAAGAGCCATCCGGGCAACCTGCTGGTGTCGGCCGAGATCACCGACAAGGATGCCGGTGGTGCTGCGCAGAGCCTGATGGTCGACGCCGAGGCGTTCCTCGACCCGACCGTTCCGAACCCGCGCGGCGGCAGCGGTCTGCAGATGCTGCCGGTGGACGGGAAGCTGGACTCGACGGGCGAGGCCTTCTACGGCTTGATCCCGCTGACCCAGGTCAAGGCGCTGGCCGACGGTACTCATCACGTCTACGTCCGCGGTCAGGACGCGGCCGGCAACTGGGGCCCGCTGTTCGCGGTGAACCTGGTCGTCGACAAGACGGCGCCGGTCCTCGGAGCGCTGACAGGGTCGCCGAACCCGACCGGTGGGGCGGACACTCTCACCCTGACGGCTCCGGTCAGCGATGCGTCTCTGATCGCCAAGGCGGAGTACTGGCTGGGGACCACCGATCCGGGTGTCGGCAAGGGCATCTCGGTTCCGGTGAGTGTGGTGGCGGGCAAGGTACAGGTGACCGTGCCGCTGGCATCGGTTGTCCCGGGCAACCAGGTGTTCAACCTCCGGGTCCAGGACCTGGCCGGCAACTGGAGCAAGGCGGTCAACACCACGGTCTCGGTCCAACGGCCCAACCGGATCTTCGCGGACGGGTTCGAGTCAGGGGGCTTCGGCTTCTGGAGCTCCAGCACCGGAGGGGTCGCCAGCACGACGACCTCCGCCCTGCCGGGCCCCCTCGAGCCGGGTAGCCTGCGCGGGTTGCAGGTGACGTTGCCGGGCGCCGGGTACCTGACCGACAACACTCCGGCGGCGGAGACGTCGTACCACGCCAGGTTCGTGTTCAACCGGAACACGCTGACCTCCGGCACCAACGCGAACACCGCGCTGAGCCTGCTGCAGGCGCGGACCGGGACGAACGGGCAGGTGTTCGCGTTGGAGTACCGGTTCTCAGCCGGCTCGGCACAGGTCCGCACAGTGCTGGACCGTAGCGGGGCCGGTGCTCTCACCGGTACGTGGTTCACGCTGGCAGGCGGTACTCACACACTGCAGGTGGACTGGACGTCTGGGCCGGCTACCGGCGGCTCGGCAGGGTCGCTGCGGTTGCTGGTGGACGGCGTGAGCCGCTCATTGCAGACCGGGAACACCAGCACGCTGCGGATCGAGACGGCCTGGCTCGGTGTGTCGGCCGGGATGAGTTCCAGCTCGTCCGGGCAGGCGTACTTCGACACCTTCAACTCGACCAGGTTCACGATGCCGTAGGAGTTCGACGGCCGGGGCCTCGACAGCTCGAGGTCCCGGCCCGTCCTTGGGAGGGACAGGCATGCTTGAGACAACAGTTCGGCGCCACACCGGCCGGCCGAAGAGCGTCAACCGTCTGGTCGTCCTGGCGGCTGTGCTCGCCATGGCGTTGGCCGCGGGCGTTCTGGTGGGGATCAGGCTGTGGTCGTCGCCGGACGACGCGGGCTCGTTCCCGCAGAGCACCGCAATCGAGCAGCAGTACGGCGTACGGTTCAGCCGGGTCGCCGTGGTCGGCGACGGCGGGCTGATCACCTTGACCTACGTCGTGCTCGACAGTGAGAAGGCCACCAGGTTCCAGTCCGATGTCGGGCACCCGCCGGAGCTGCGCAGCGAGGACCGGGACGGCGGAACCAAGCGGGTTTCGGTGATGAAACAAGGACACACCCTGCGTGCCGGGCAGACGTACTACCTCGTCTACCAGAACACCAAAGGAGCGCTGCGGCACGGCGAGAAGACGTCGATACATGTCGGCGATCTCGTGCTGCCGCACGCACCGGTCCTGTGACTGCGGCGTCAGCCGACCGGGGGAGCTTCTCCCGGCCGGATGGGGAGGAAGATCTCGAACAGGGCGCCGCCCTCCGGAGCCTTCGATACGCTGATCCTGCCACCGTGCGCACGGACCGCGGCCAGCGCCATCGGCAGCCCGAGTCCGCTGCCCATCGGGACGACCGACGGCGGTGGGCGGTGCCAGAAGCGCTCGAACACGTGTGGCAGGTCGACGGCGCGGATGCCGGGACCGGCGTCGGCAACGCGGACGACGTACCAGGGCCCGGAGATCGTGCCCGACAGCCGGATCCGGTCGCCCGGCGTGGTGAAATGGACCGCGTTCTCGATCAGCGCATCGATGGCCAGCTCGAGCCAGTCGGCGTCGGCCGCGATCCTGGCCGCCGCCGGTTGGTCAACGGCCCAGTCGCGGTCGGCGCCTTCGGACCAGTTCGTGGCGATGCTGCCGAGCAGCTCGCCGAGGTCGACCTCGACGTGTCGCAGGGCGCGCCCGGAGTCGAGCTTGGCCAGCGCGAGGAGCCGCGTCGACAGCGCGGACAGCCGGTCCATCTGGCGTACGACGATCGCGTAGTCCGCGGCCGATTCCGGGCCACCGGTCACGATCGGATCGAGCAGCTCCAGGTGCCCGACCGCGATCGTGACCGGAGTCCGCATGGCGTGCGACGCCTCGCGGAAGAACTCGCGCTCACGTTCGAAGACGGCCAGCCGTTCCTCCGCCATCACCTCGACCTCGTGCTGTGCGGCGACCCGGCGGCGGGCATGCCAGACCATGGCGAGGAACAGAAGCGGCATCAGTGGTATCTCGGCCCACTCTGCCCGGCTGGTGCCGTCCTGCAACTGGTGATCGACCAGGATCCAGCCGGTCGTCATGGTGACCACGAATGTGACGAGCAGCGTCGGCCCGAGCGGCCAGACGCGGAAACCGTAGGCCAGCGTCAGACCGAGGAAGAGCAGGTGGTATGGGATCACCTCTCGCTCGATCATCACGTTCATCAGCAAGAGCATCGCGAGCACGAACACGGCGAGCAGACCGTCGATCACCCGGTACCACTCCGGTGTCAGCCGTCCGGACCCGAACCGGCCGAGCCAGGCCGCGCCGAGCTCACGCGCTCTGAAGCTGATAACCGACATTGCGCACCGTCTGGATGACATCGCGGGGCATCTTGCCGCGCAACCGGCGCACGTAGACGTCGACCACGTTGGTCGCGGGGTCGAAGTCGTAGCCCCAGACAGCCGACAGCAGCTCACTGCGGGAGCAGACCTTGTCCGGCTTGCGCATCAGATGCTGCATGAGCAGGAACTCGCGCTCGGACAGGGCTGCCTCCCTGCCGTCGATGCGCAGCTTGCGCGTCCGGATGTCGAGCAGGATCCGGCCGACCCGGAGGACGAGGTCCTCCGACTCCTTGCCGCTGGCGTCCCGCAGCCCGAATCGTATCCGGGCCAGTAGCTCGCGGATCGCGAACGGCTTCGGCAGGATGTCGACTCCTTGCTCCAAGCAACGAACCCGCGCCTCGGCGTCGGCAACCGCGGACAGGACGAGGATCCGGGTCTCCGGGCTGCTCACCAGCACGGCCGCGATCACCGCCTCGCCGTCGACCTCCGGCATCCGCAGGTCGACCACCATCAGCTCCGGGCGTCGGGTCAGGGCCATCCGCAGCCCGTCACCGCCGTCGGTCGCGGTGAGCACCCGGTACCCTTCCGCCTCCAGCCCCCGCCGGACGAAGCGGACCACTTCCGGTTCGTCGTCCACCACCAGAATCGTTGTCATTTCTCCCCCATGCCGGCCACGCCGTGTCGGACGCGCCCGCCATCCCGGTCCGTCCCCCGAACCCAAGGACATACTGACTCAGCGTGACGCCGGAGGGAAGGCCCGCGACAATTCCTGCCGCCTGCCCGGCATGACAGTCAGATGAGAAGGTCGTCATTTCGGTGTCCTTCGCGCGGCATCCAGGTGAATCCTCTCGAACAGCACTGTTGGTGTCCGAGGGGGCGACCGTGGGCACTGTCACATGGGGTACCGGGCGGCGGTGGTCGTCCAGGGCAGCCACGCTGCTGCTCGTCACCGTCGTGCTGTGGCTGTCGGCCGGCGGGACGGCGCAGGCGCATCCGGTCCTCCTGCGGTCAACACCCGCGGACGGACAGACGCTTCAGACGGCGCCCCGGCAGCTCGACCTGTGGTTCTCCGAGCCGCCGACCGAGGCGGGCATCGAAATCTCGTTGTCGGATCGCGACGGCAAGGCGATTCCGCTGGGCACCACCCGGATCGCGGACCGGGGGATCCACCTCGTGGTGTCAGGATTCCCGGCGCTGGCTCGCTCGGTCTACGAACTGCGCTGGAGCGTGGTCTCGAAGTACGACCTTCACCGACTGCAGGGCACGCTGGTTTTCGGAGTCGGCCTGGCGGCGACCTCAACTGGCGGACCGGCACGCTCTCTCACCGGACCGGCCGCGACCGTGGTCGATGTAGTTCTGGGCTGGCTCGATCTCGCAGCGACGGCGGTTTTGTGCGGCTGGGTGTTCCTGGCTATGGCTCTCGCCCGCCGCCGCAGCCTTCCGGAGCCTGTGGCCGCCACCATGTTGCGGCTGGCTGTCGCCTTCGGGTTCCTGTCGGCATTCACGGTGTTGGTGCGGACAGCGAGACAGTGGTCAGAGGCGTACAACTCGGACTCAGGCCTGGCCGTACTCAAGGAATCAGGCCAGCTGGGCCGCTGCACTCTTCGTGAACTCGCCGTCGTCGGGATCCTCGTCGTGCTGATCCGGACCGGACGGAATGTTGTGCGGCCCGCCCCGGTAGCGACGACGGCTTTGATGGGGCTCGTGCTGGCCGACGTAGTACTCCGGTCCGCGAGCAGTCACGCTCAGAGCGGTCCAGTGTCCCTGGCGGTCCTTTCCCTCCATACGACCGCGGCATTGACCTGGATCGGCGGGCTCGTCGTTCTGGGCGTCCTGACCGCCCAACTGGGTGAGCGCCGGGCGGACGCTCTGCCGCTGTGGAAGTCGTTCGGTCCAGCTGCCGCCGGCTCTGTCGCCGTTCTCTCGGTCACCGGGCTGCTCCTGGCGGGCCGCCAGGTCGCGACCGTGGACGCCGCGCTCGGCACTGGGTACGGAAGGGCCTTACTGATCAAGCTGTTGATCGTGGCCGCGTTGATGGGTCTGGGGCTCCGGCATGCGAGGCGAATGCATCCATGGTTGACACGTGTACCTGCGCGACGGCCCGCTACTCCGACCGCGCGGGGCCAGGTGGTCGCTCCTCTGTTGGGGGTCGGCGTATTGCTGTTCGCCGTAGTGCTCGCCGTGACGCCACCCGCACGTGGCCCACAGTTCGACCGACCAACGACTGTGGCATCACGCACGAGCTACCAGGTCGACGACCTGCTGATCACCGTGTCGTTAGGGCCGAACCAGCCCGGGCGAAGCCTGCTCATCGTCGACGCCGTCAGCAGCCGCCGGCCCGCCCCGGATCCGATCACCGCCATGACGGCCGACCTCGGCACCACGACCGGGATCGTGCTCCGGCGTGCGACCGGTGGTCTGCAAGGAAACGTGCGGTGGCAGGCAGCTGTGGATGTGGAGGCGACGGGGGATCTGCCTTTGCGGATACTCGCCGTCCGCAGCCACCCCGGCCCCGCCACCGTCAGCGCGACCTGGAGCGTCCCGACCGGACTGCCACCACGTCCCGTGATCCTTTCGAACAGACCGTTGGCTCCCTGGACAAACGCCGCCGCCCTTGCCCTCGCCGTACTGTCCCTGGTCACCGCCACAATCCTCGCCAGCCGCCTGCGCGGACGGACAGGGCCCGTCACCGACGTTCGCGGCGAGCCGAAGGACCTTGCCGGCACGCGATCCTGACCCGGCGTCGGATTGCTCGGCGGTCGGTCAGCTGAGCAGACCAATGGTGGACCGAAATGTGCCGCTCGACCCTGTGCCGGCAATGCTCGCCCGGGAATGATGGTGGCGATCAACGGACGACAGGAGCTCGCCGTGAACACACAGAACGATCGGCCGATCCACCAGCTGGCATGGCTGGATTTCGTCGGCTGCACGCAGTGCGGGCAGGTTTAGATGTCCCCTCCTGAGGAGTTGGCGGCACATCCGGACGAGCCGCATCGCGGTGGTCTTGCCGGACGTCTGAACTGGCTTCGGGCGGGTGTTCTCGGTGCGAACGACGGCATCGTCTCTACCGCGGGCCTGGTGGTGGGTGTAGCCGGCGCGACCACCTCCTCCGCCGCCATCCTGACCGCCGGTGTGGCCGGCCTGGTCGCGGGAGCGGTCTCGATGGCGCTCGGAGAGTACGTCTCGGTCAGCAGCCAACGCGACACCGAGCGGGCTCTGCTGGCCAAGGAACGAGACGAATTGGCCGCGTCACCCGCGGACGAGCTGGCTGAGCTTGCCGCCCTGTATGTGAACAAGGGTCTGCGCCCCGAGACTGCAGAGCGGGTGGCCGCCGAGCTCACGGCACGCGACCCGCTGGTCGCGCATGCCGAGGCGGAGCTCGGAATCGACCCCGACGAGCTGACCAATCCCTGGCATGCGGCCGGAGCCTCCGCAGTCGCGTTCACAGTGGGCGCGTTGCTGCCGTTGATCGCGATCCTGCTGCCGCCGGCGGCATCGCGGATTCCCATCACGTTCGCCGTTGTCCTGCTGGCGCTGGCGGGTACGGGCGCCTTGAGCGCGCATCTTGGCGAGGCACAGACGGTGCCGGCCGTGGCCAGGCTCGTGCTTGGCGGAGCGCTCGCGATGGCGGTGACATTCGGCGTCGGCCAGCTCGTCGGATCGTCTGTACTCTGATGCGCGGCCCGGCGGCCGGCCGTAGGCTCGGCCGGGTGACCGGGTCGCGGGTCCACTCTGGCGCCGACGGGCCTGGCCCGAGGCGGACGGTCGCACGCCAGCTGGAGCGACTGGCGGGGCTGGGCGCTCGACCGGAGGACTCCCGCGACGAGCGGCTTCGGCAGGGGACGCTCATCTTCGTGTCGGTTCTGATCGCCCTGATCGCCACGATCTGGGTTCTCACCTACCTCGCCTACGGCGACCCGGTCTCGGCGGCGATTCCGGCCGTCTACCAGGTGAACACCGTCGTCGGGCTGGTCGTGCTGGCTCGGACGCGGCGTTTCGCCACGTTCCGCACCACGCAGCTCGCAGCGTTCCTGGTACTGCCTGCGTTGCTGCAGCTCTCGCTCGGTGGCTTCGTGGCCTCGAGCGGGATGATCCTGTGGGCGATGGTCACGCCGCTCGCGGCTCTTGCACTGCTCGGACTCGGGCGCTCGGTGCTGTGGCTGGCGGCGTACCTGGTCGAGTTGGTCCTGCTGGCTGTCCGCGATGCCCGGCTCCCTTACTCGCCAGCGGCGCTGCCGGCCGGGTTCGTGGTCACGTTCTTGGTGCTGAACATCGCGGGCGTCACGGTGAGCGCGTATGTGATGCTCGGCTACTTCGTGGAGCAGCGGGACCGGGCCCACCGGGAGCTCCAAGTGGAGCGGGAGCGTTCGGAGCGGCTGCTGCTCAACGTGCTGCCGGAGCCGATCGCCGAGCGGCTCAAAGCGGATCCGGGCGTGATCGCGGAACACTACGAAGCGGTGAGCGTGCTCTTCGCCGACATCGTCGGCTTCACCGCCCGGTCCGTGGTCATGGAGGCGGCGGAAGTCGTTGCGCTGCTGGACCAGGTGTTCTCCGCGTTCGACCAGGTCGCCGATGCCGCGGGCGTCGAGAAGATCAAGACGATCGGGGATGCGTACATGCTGGTCGGCGGGCTCCCGGAGCCGCGGCCGGACCACCTGGCAGCGGTTGCGCGTACCGCGCTCGCGATGCGCGAGGAGATTGCCCGGATCGCGGCCCGCCCGGGGCAGGGCTGGCTCGCGGTCCGGATCGGGATCGACTCGGGACCGGTGGTCGCCGGAGTGATCGGCCGGCGCAAGTTCATCTATGACCTATGGGGCGACACCGTGAACACGGCGAGCCGGATGGAGTCCTATGGACAGCCCGGCGAGATCCAGGTGACCGAGCGAGTTGCCGCCGCGCTCGGACCGGAGTTCGCGGTGCGGCCGCGCGGCACGATCGAGGTCAAGGGAAAAGGCCCGATGGAGACCTACCTGCTCGACTGGGCCGATCAGGCTGCGGAGGAGACGCCTCCGGGCCCATAGTCACTGGCCTATTTGCCTGGCTGGTCAGCTCGCGTGCTCGCATCGACTCTGTGCGTCAAAGGGGTCAATTCCCGCTCTAGCCGGGCGGGAGTGTGCCTGACTTCCTTGTCCGTTGCTCCTGACGTCGCGGGTGAGGGGGAGTGTCATGATCGGTATCGGGATCACCGGGAGGCTGGGATGACGCCAGGAGAGCGGTTCGACGAGTTGGTTGGCGAGTTCCTCCATATGCCTGGAGTGACGGGGCCGGGTTCGGGGCGGGGGTTCGGTTCTTCGGCGTTGCGTGTCGAGAAGAAGATCTTCGCAATGTTGGCGCAGGAGCGGCTGGTGGTGAAGTTGCCGGCGGCACGGGTCGATGTGTTGCTGGCCGCTGGGGAGGGAGTTCGGTTCGACGCGAACAAGGGTGTGCCGATGAAGGAGTGGTTCAGTGTTGATCCTGATTCGGCTTTGTCGTGGCAGGACCTTGCATCTGAGGCTCTTGCTTTCGTCGCGGGGAAGTAGGCGGGCCTCCGCTGGCCTCGGACCGCGAGGTTACGGGTTCCCACCGGTGGACGGTGATGTTCGCGGTAGTTGAGTGCCGATCAGGCGTTGCCGCAGGCCTGTTGCGCGGAGCGCTCTGCGGCCCATGGCCAGCCGTACGGACGTTTCGTTGCCGACGACGCGTAGTCGGTCTTGGGCACGGGTGACCGCTGTGTAGAAGAGTTCGCGAGTGAGTAGCCGGGACTCTTCGCCCGGCATCAGGACGGTGACTTCGGCGGCCTGGCTGCCTTGGGCTTTGTGGATGGTCATTGCGTGGAGCGTTTCGATGTTGCCGAGTCTGCTGGGCGCGAAGTCGAGTCGACCGCGGGAGCTGTCGATGCAGACTCGTAGGGAGCCATCTGGGCGTCGGATGGTCACTCCCACGTCGCCGTTGTAGATGCCCAAGGCGTAGTCGTTGGCGGTCACCAGTACCGGTCGGCCGACGTACCAGGTATCCCAGAGTGGGTCCTCGGTTTCTTCGGTGATCCATCGCTCGATCGTCCGGTTCCAATGGTCGACGCCCCACGGACCTTCCCGGTGCGCGCAGAGTAGGCGGTGCCGGTCGAGTGCGGCCAGTGCGGCGTCGGGGTCGCCGGCTTCGGCGGCGGTTCGGATCGTGAGTACGTCGGGAAGTAGCGCGGACCGCAGGGTCTCGCGTGGGTCGTCGTCCTCCACGAACTGAACCCGCTGACCGCTGCCGCGTAGTACGGCTAGGACGTCCTCGGGGCGGTCTTCGCGCACCGCCAACGCCAGGTCGCCGATCTCGCTGCCGAAGCGGTGCGAGGTGCGTAGTTCGGCTCCTTCGATGTGCCCTCCGGCGACCAGGCCATCGACGAGGTCGGCGAGTACTGCGCCGGCTTCGATGGAGGCGAGCTGGTCGGGGTCGCCAACCAGGACGAGCCGGGCCTCGGGCCGCACCGCTTCCAGCAGCCGCGCCATCATCGTCAGCGAAACCATCGAGGTCTCGTCGACGACGATGATGTCGTGCGGCAGCCGGTTCTCCCGGTTGTGGCGGAACCGGGTGGACGAGTCGGGGCGCCGGCCGAGCAGCATGTGCAGGGTGCGGGCGTGGAAGTCGCCGAGCCTCTGGTTGTCCTGTTCGGAGAGGCGGTCGGACATCTCCCGCCGTACCGCCTCTTCGAGCCGGGCTGCGGCCTTGCCGGTTGGTGCGGTCAGCGCGATCCAGGGGCGACGCCTGCCGGCGATCTCGGCCTGCTCCGCGAGCAGAGCCAGCAGGCCAGCGACGGTGGTGGTTTTGCCGGTGCCAGGGCCACCGGTGAGGACCGTCGTCCATTGCCGGGCCGCGGTCTGTGCGGCAGTCCGCTGTTCGTCGTACGAACTACCTGGGAAGAGCCGGTCGAGCCCTGCGACCAGTGCAGCTTCATTGGCGATCTGTGGCGCCGGCTGTGCGGCGCGGCGGCGAAGGTCGTGCTCGACCTGCTCCTCTTCGCGCCAGTAGCGATCGAAGTACAGACGCGTGTCATCGAGGCGCAGTGGATGTGGAGCGGCGAGCAGGGGGCTAGCGGCGATTGCTGCGAGCCATTCGTCCAGGACGGGCCAGGCCAGCTCGTCGCCGTCATCGCCGACTTCGTTGCGGACCTCGGTGAGGTCGAGGCAGATGGATCCGGCCCGGACGGCTCGGGCTACCAGTGCACAGGCGAGTGCCACTGACTCGTCGGTCTCGTTCAGCATGGTCGTGAGCCGGGAGGCGACATGTACGTCGGCGGCCAGGATCACACCGGCCTGGTTGAAATCGCGCAGGATCCCGGTAGCTGTGAGCGCCAAGGCGGAGTCGAACTCGTCGACAGTCGTGGTCATGCGGTCCTCCCATCGAGCAGGTCAGACAGCGCCAGTACGAGCGCCGCCGGCAAGGGCCAACTGAACACTCCGGCCGGATGCCCGTCGACGATGGGCGTCTCCGGTCCGCACATGCCGCGCAGGTAGAGATAGATGACCCCGCCGAGATGCACTTCCGGGTCGTACGACGGCAGCCGCCAGCGGAGGTATCGGTGCAGCACGACCGAGTACAGCATTGCCTGCAACGGATAGTCGGAGTGCAGCATCGCGGCGCTCAGCTGATCTGGTCCGTACTCCGCCGACGTAGCAGGCTGCTCGGGGTCGCCGAGCCGGTTGGTCTTGTAGTCGACCACGACGAATCGGTGGCTGTCACCGTGGGGGACCCGCAAGACGACGTCGATCGATCCGGAGAGATAGCCACGCAAGGTCTGCCGGCCGAGCAACGGTTGTTCGAGTCGGTCGGCGTACGCAAGGAGTGGGTCGTCGGCCGGCAGGTGCCTCCGCAGCAGTGGCGCCAACTCGGCCAGCCGTACGTCGCCGGCCACCGCGTGATCGCCTCCGGCCAGTGGGATCTCGAAGTCGAGTTCGCGGAGTCGGTCGGCGCGGCCGAGGTCGCCGAGGGTCAGCCCAGGAACGAGCGGACCGAGCGGCGTGGTGTGCATCGGCAGCATCGCCGTGGCCAGGGCATCGGGTGTCACATCGACGCGCCAGAGCCGCAACTGGTCGCGGACCTGTGCAGCTAACGCGGCGTGCAGATCGGGCGCGTGCGGGTCAGCCTCCTCGAGCACCGCGTGCACCAGCGACCCGAACGTGGCCCCGACCGGCAGTCCGTCCATCGGAGACGGCAGCGCATCGGTCGGCTCGTTCTCCGGGGTCGGTACTGGATCCACCGATTCGTCCTCGAGTTGGCTTTCCTCCTGTTCGCTGACTACACCACCCACCTGCTGGTCGGCCGCGCGGATCAGCCCGGAGTACGACGTACGGCGCCAGGCAAGGTCTACCTCGCGGGAGAAGATCCCGACCGCGAGGCCGCTGGGCAACTCCTCACCCACGGGCTCGACCTGCTCGGCGATCACCGATTCCTCGACGACGGGACCGCCCGCCTGCTGCCAGCGGCGTAGCCAGATCAGCACCTCGTCGTCGGACGATGTCCTGTCCAGGCTGTCGGGTACGACCGGCTCACCCTGCTTGCGACCGCGTAGCAGGCGGGAGATTCCGCCGTTGACCTCGTCCCAGGACGGCGCCCACCAGGCCACGACCTGCGACTGGGCTCGGGTCAGTGCGACATACGTGAGCCGGATGTCGTCACCGGCGACCTCGGTCCGCCAGAGTTTCTTGTTGGCGGTGTAGCCGGCGCGGTTCTTGCCGCCGATGTCGAGACTGCGTACGCCGTTCTCGTGGAAGAGAAGTAGTTCGTCGTCGTCGAAGATGTGCCGGTTGAACCCGAACGGCAGGTAGACGATGGGGTACTGCAAGCCTTTACTCACCCATACCGTCATGATCTGCACCGCCGCGGCGTCGCTGTCGAGCCGGCGGGTTCGCTCCGTCGTACGCCCCTTGCCGGTGCACTCTTCGCGCAGCCAGTCGAGCAGCGCAGGCAGCCCGAACCCCTCGCGGTGAGCGGTCTCGTGCAGCAGTTCCGCCAGGTGTGCGAGGTCGGTCATGTCGCGTTCGCCGCCACGCCAGGCGAGGACTCGTTGCGCCATCCCCTTCACCTGGGCGGCCTCGAACACGGCAGCCACACCGCGCGTGCGGAGGTGGTCGGCCCACCCGCGCAGGGTTTGTCCGATCCGGTCGGTGAGCTCGTCCCCACCGGCTTGCAGAGTGGCCGCGGTCTCCCCGAAGAACATCGTCGTCGCAGCGGCGCGGACCAGGCCGGATCGGTGCGGTTGCTCGAAGGCTTCGAGCAGACACAGCCAATCCTGGGCGGCCTGCGACGAGAAGATGTCGAGGTCGCCGGAGTAGACCGCGGGAATGCCGGCCTTGGCCAGCGCCTCCCGGCAGGCCCGCGCGTCCTTGTGTGCCTCGACGATCACCGCGATGTCGCCGGCCCGGAGTGGCCGTTGGTCGTACGTCGCGTTGGCTGCGAGCAGTTGACCGATGTCGGCGGCGAGGTCGTGGGCGATGTGGTCACGCAGATCGTCCATGGGGATGGTCTTGCGCGTCGCCGATCCGAACTGCTCCCGTCGCGCGACCCTGAGCCGGACTGGCGCGTTGGATGGTGCACCAGTGAGGCGGCTGCCCTGGTGATGGGCGCTGACTTCGTGGACGACGATGTCCGAGTGGCCGAGCCGGGCGCCGCCGAGCACCACCTGAAGACAGTCGACCAGCGGCTGGTCACTGCGCCAGTTCGTATCGAGAGTGCGCCGCTGGCCGGCGGTTTCCGCCGCCGCGAGGTACGTCGCGATGTCGCCACCGCGGAACGCATAGATAGCTTGTTTCGGGTCGCCGATCAGCACCAACGTGCTGTGACCGTTGAACGCGGCATCGATCACCTTCCACTGCACCGGATCGGTGTCCTGGAACTCGTCGACCATGACCACCGACCAGCGGCGCTGCATCCGCTGGCGAGCCGGGGCGTGGGGATCCTCCAGCGCGGTGGCCAGCCGGGTCAGCAGGTCGTCGTACCCGAGAATGCCGAGGCGGCGTTTGCGGCGCTCCAGCTCGGCCAGGACGGCCTTCGCGAACTCGACCCGGACGCCCTCCGGAGAGAACTCGTCGTACTGTTCGGGCACCAGCCGGGTGTGCGGGTTGGCGACGACCTTGAGGGCGAGCTCCAGCGCGGTGGAGCGGGTGATGGGCGGTTCCTCGGCGGAACCTCCGAAGCGATTGAGGTAGATGTCGTCGACGACCTCGGCGACAAGCTCTCCGAGGTCGTCGACCAAGGTGACGCCGGCGTCGGTGTCACCGGCGACGCCGAGCGAACGCAGTACGAGCTGGCAGAACTGGTGAGTCGTCGCGATGGTGGCCGCGTCGAAGTTGGCCAGGGCGTCTCGAAGACGGCTGTGTCGTACGGCGACATCGGCAGCGCTGCCGTTTACCAAGTGACCGAGCAGACCTGGGTCGTCGCGCCAGTGAACCGGATCCGCAAGAGCACGCTCGGCGTCCAGCAGTTGGGAGCGGACGCGTTCACGAAGCTCCTGGCTGGCGGCGCGCCCGAAGGTGATCAGCAGCATCTCGTCCAGACGGGCGGCGCCCTCGGCGACGTAGCGGGTGACCAGCCCGGCGAGGGCATAGGTCTTGCCGGTGCCGGCGCTCGCCTCCAGCACCGTGGTGCCCATCGGCAGTGGACCCAGGAGGTCGAACGACTTCATCACGGCGCCCCTTGCTCGAAGCGCAGCATCGGTTCCCAGACGCGGTTCGCGTAGGCGCCGAGCCGGGTCGGTTCGCCCGGCCGTTCCTCACCGGGCCGAGTCGGCTCGAGAAGAACCCTGAGGTTGGTGTTGGGTCCCCAGACGCGGACGTGGGCGGGATCAGAGTTCTCGCCGTCGTAGTTCGCGGGCCGCCACCGACGCCCGGCAGCGACGATCGGGTCGTCGTCCGTTCGGCGGGCCTGGCACCAGGCGAAGGAGGTCTTGAGCGGTAGCGGCAACGGCTCGCGACGACCGGCGTCGTAGACCGCGACCAGGTCGGCGAGCAGATCGCGGGCAAGCGCCCCCACCGGCCCGAACAACCGAGCCGCCGGAGTGCGACCGCTGCGCGGGCGGCCGATGGTCAGGCCCGTCCAGTTGTGGTCCTCGTCATCGGCAGACAGCGCGAGCAGTTGAATCCAGGAGGTCAACAGTTGCTTGGCGTCGAGCCGGGAGTAGCTCACCGAGACGAGCCGATAGGCGTACACGCCTGGAACTGTCCCGGTGAGGCGCCGGCCGCCGCCGAGGTCGACGTCTATATCGAACGCCAGTGGACTCGTCTGTCGATGCGGGTACGCACTGATCGCGAGACCTCGGGCGATGTCACGGATCTCCATCGCGGTCCGCCAGCCCAACCGTCCCGGTGGGAGAACGCCACGTCGCCACTCTGCTTGGAGGGCCGCGTCGGGGTGGATGCCGGCGAGCATGTCGCGGAGCATCCGGTCGCCGACCGACCACTTCTCGAGGTTGTCGATCTCCACCGGCATCACGTCGGAGACGCCGTCGACCTCCCACGGCAGCGTCAGATCGAGCGCCCGGAAATACCCCTTCACCGGATCACGGAAGAACGCCAGGAGATCTGACAACGCGACATCGTCATCCGCCGGCAGCGTCAACTGCCCTGTGATGAGCTCCGGGCGTGGCGGCCGGGAACCCGCCGCGGCCCGCGCCGCGACCAGCGTGGTCGGGTCGAACGTGAAGGGGTCCGGCGTACCAAGACGACCAGGCTCCAGGTTCTTCCGATCGAAGGGCTGGAGCGGATGCTTGACCACGACCGCTTGCCGAACCTCCGACTCGGTGGTGCGGTCGAGGACATCGAGGAGTTCACCCAGAGGTACGGCGGGCGGCCGTGGCTGACCCGAGTACTCGTTGGCGCCGGTGTAGGTGATCACCAGCGACTCGGTCGCGGCGAGAATCGCGTCGAGCATCAGTTGGCGATCTTCGCTGCGGACGTCGCGCTCGCCGGTGACCGGAGACCTGGCCAGTACGTCGTCTCCGTCAGCGAGCCCGAACCGTGGAAACACCCCGTCGTCGAGGCCCAGCAAGCAGACCACCCGGTGCGGCACCGAGCGCATCGGCACCATCGTGCAGACGGTCAGCGTGCCGGTCCGGAAGTTGGCGCGGGTCGGCCGTCCGGCCAGATGGGTCGACAACAAGGCCCGGACGTCCGGCAACGTCAGCGAGGTCGCGGCCAGGGGACCGGCCTCGGCCGCGACCTCGGCGAACTCGCGATGCACCTGCCCGACCTGCCAGCCGTCGTCGCGACCGACGCGGGTCAGTTGGTCGATCCCGTCGCGAAGCGCGTCCAGCCAGTCCGCGAGAGGCTGGGTGCCGCTGAGCCGATCAGTTGCCGCCAGCAACCGATCGACGTACTCGGCGAACCGGCCGGCCAGCTCGATGCGGGTGCTGCCCACGTCGTCGAGTGGCAAGGTCGTGTCGATCCACGCGTGCGCGTCGGCGGACATCGTCACGCCGGCGAGTACTCGATCAAGGCCGAAGCGCCAGGTGTTCTGCGGGTACGCGGCCAAGCCGAACGGATCGCGATGCTCCTGGTCGAACGCCCACCGCACGCCTGATTCGCGCACCCAGGCGGTGGCGATGTCGATGTCGTCATCAGTGAACCGGAAGCGGCGGCGTACTGGCTCGGTCTCGGCGAGGTCGAGCACCTGGCTCGCCGTCGCTCTGCTGCCCGCGAGGTCGAGGAGTTGAGCAGCGACGCCGAGCAGGGGATTCGTCTGGGTGAGTGACCGGTCAGCCAGTTGGACTCGGAGCCGATGCGCGGGGTGACCGTCGTTGTCGACCTCTCCGAGACCGAAGCGGGCGCTGATCAACGGTGCGTAAGTCTCGATGTCGGGGCACATGACGAGAATGTCCCGCGGCTCGAGCGTCGGGTCTGCTTGGAGCTTCCCGAGCAGAACCTCGCGCAGTACGTCGACCTGCCGGGCGGTGCCGTGGCAGGCATGCACTTGCACGCTGCGATCGTCGGCGTCGAGGTGGCGACCACCAGCAGCGACGGTATTGTCGCGCAGGTCCTGCTGCAGCCAGCCGAGAAGTGTGTCGGGCGCAGGCGGTGACGGAAGGTGTCGGTCAACGGCTGGTGCCGCCGCGAGGGCCAACTGCAGCTCGCGACTGTCCCGCCCGAGGGTGGCGAGCAGCGGGTTGTCGGCCTGTTGATGGCTCGTGTCGGCAGCTCGGTCGCCCGCAGTAGAACCCACTGTCCTGAGCCGTTCCCAGAGCGCGCCGCTGGGGTGGGGGAGCCAAAGGTGTACGTCGCGGTGTTCGGCCAGGGCGGAGAGCAGCTCGATCTCCGTGACCGGCAGTCGAGTGTGTCCGAACAGTGAGAGGCGTTCCGGCAGATCGAAGGACTCTGGCTGATCCCGGAGCCGGGCGAGCGTGTCGGCGTGGCGAATGTTCGGTGGCTGTGCATCGATGCGGCCGACCAGGCGCCGCCAGAGTTCGGGCTGCCAGTTCAGGTCGTCGTCGATCGGCACTCCGCGACCGTCGGTGTCGCGACCTTCGCTCCAGTCAGCGAGGACAGTCGGCCGTTGGACGGCGTACGCCGCGAAGAGGCGGCCCAACCGCGCTGCGACGGCGTACCTGCGCCCCTGGCGCAACTCGGCTTCGGCTCCGGTGTCGAAATGGCCGAGGTGTCGCGCGACAGGCTCGCACCAGACCTCGTCGAGAGAATCGTCGAGCACGGCCAGCAGCGGCCAAGCCATCGCCTCCGCGGCCCAGGGGTCGTCGTCTGTGAGACCCAGCACCGCGGACACCAGCGAGCGCGGTGTCGCAAATCGAACCCCGGCGCACACTCCGTCGCCTCGCCCCGCCGCCGCACCCAACCGGTGTGCGAGTCGTTGGGAGAGCCACCGCTCAACGCCCTTGGCCGGCACCACCACCAGCTCCTCGGCGAACGGATCGGCCAGAGGAGCGGCGAGCAGGTCACCCAGCCCGTCGGCGAGCACGTCGGTGCGCTCGGCACGGTGCAAGTACAGGGCCACCGACGCAGCATGCCACGTGGCACCTCCGCCTCGTGGAAGGCGGGTACTTTCTCCCCACACACGGCGGCTGGCCGGTCGGACAACTCTCCGAACCGCAGATCTGGACTCATCAGACGCCGACGCCGTTTATACGGGTTTGAATGGGCCGCCGGTGGCGGGCGCGACGACTTCCAGGAACGCGCTGTCTTTCGTGAGATCGTCGGTCGAGAAGAGGGTGGCCACTTCCTTGAGTGCGTCGACCAGAGTTTGGCGGGGGACCATGGTCTGGGCGGAGTGGCCGTGGACGTCGGGTTTGGTGGACATCAGCGCGGTCAGTGGCGAGGCACCGGCCGGGCGCTTCGTCCACAGGGCGTGCAGGCTGCGTGGGGTGGCGTTGCGGCTGCCGTGGTGGCCGACCTTGTAGAGGTCGATCCCGGCGAGTTTGGCGCTCAGGACCTGGTCGTCGGCCAGCTTGTCCAGGGTCGGCTGCCAGTCCTCGATCTGCGCGTCGCCCGGGAACAGCATCGACAGGTTCCCGATCTCGAGCACCAGGATCAAGCTCGTGTTGTTCATCGCGTCGTCGAGGTCCCGCACCAGCCTGGTCAGGGACTGTGTCTGGTGCTCGGCCAGACGCTCGACGAGCCAGCGCACCTGGCCGGGCGGTACGTCTGCGGGCGGTTGCACCTCCGCCGGTACGGACGCCGTCAGGGACTGTTGCAGCCGTAGCATCCAGTACTCCGGGTTGCGGCTGACCTGCTTCGCAACCCGCTTGTCCTGGTTGACGGTCGGCGGTCCGAGGACCGTGACCTTGAGGCCCGGTACGACGCTCTGCAGGCGCAACGGCGTACCGGCGTGCAGATATTGACCTCGTCCGTCGGCGGCCAACGTGTCGAGCGCGGTCACCGCCGCCTGATTCGGGAGCGCCTGGAGTGCCTCCCCGTGCAGGTCGTGCTTCGCACCTCGACTCTTCGCGGTCGCGGTGGCGACCCCTTCAACCGCCGCTTGGGCATTGGCGAGCTGAACTGCGAACCTTCCCGCTGCTGCGGCACCGTCATCGGCTGGTCCGTCGGCGGTTGCAGGCAGCGTCGGATCCTCGGTCCAAGGCCGCAGTACGAGCTTGGGAGCGAGCGTCCGGAAGACCTCCGCGCCATGCGTGTCGCCGAAACCGAGCAGGTGGTCGCGATGCCGGTGGGTGAGGACGAGGACATCGAGACTGCCGTGGGTGTGCTCGGCGACGAGGTCGGCGAGGTCGGCCATGTTCACCGGCCTGTCAGCCGGGCCGCTGGTCGAGCCGCAGTCGAAGAGGACGTGCCGTTCCGCGCGAGTGTTCGCGCCGGCGCCGTCGTACTCGATCGTGACCAGGAAGCAATCGCCGAAGCCGACCTGGTACATCCGGACCCGGACTCTGGCCGGAACCAAGGTGGCCATCACCACACCTCCCCGGTGTCGGAGCCGGCCGAATGCAGCTCGGCGAAGATCTGGCCCGCCGCGCCGCCGAAGGCGAACCCCAGCCTGCCCGCGCTGTCGTAGAAGCCGGCGTCGTGGAGGTACCGAGCCCGCTCGACCTGACGCTGCCAGTCGTCCAACCGCTTGACGATGTGGAGCTTTGCCCGCCCGAACTGGTCGAAGACCAGGGTGCCGCCGCCGAAGATCTGCAGCGTCGTGGCGGGGTCGAGATCCGCGGGCAACGGTATCCCTGCGCGCTTCTGGAGCTCGCCTGCCGTCAGCTGGAGCATCTGAACGTAGTTGGCGACGGACTCGCGGACCACGAGGCCGTCCGGACCGACGCGTTCGGTCGTGAGGACGGCCTCGACATGGGTGTGGTAGTCGGTGTCGATGCCGAGCAGCGGGGCGTTCTCCCACATGAAGCGGAACACCTCGTCGCCCGCGGTCCGGAGAGCGGTGAAGTTCATCGTCGCGTACTGGGCCCGGAAGGCGCCGGACACCAGGTCGCGGCTCGTGCCGGGCGGGCGTCCGACGCCGAAGCGGGCGAACTGCTCAACCAGGCCTTTGCGGTAACCGAGGGAGTCTTCCGGCAGGACCTCTTCGTCGGCGCGGATCACGGCGTCGAGCAGGTCATCGAACTCGAACTCGACCGGTGGCAGGTAATCCAGGCCCCGAATGAGCATCGTCAGCAGATGTCCTGCGGCCTTGGCCCCTTCCTCTGCCGCCCGAGCCCGGTCGACGGTGGGCTTGGCTCGGCCGCTGCGCTTGGATTTGAGGGCTGCCAGGCGGCGGGTCCAGAGATCGAGCAGGACTTCGAGTACGGCGGCGACCAGAATCTCCCCGCGGCGATGGGGTTCCTGGTACGCCGGAAGGCTGCTCCAATCGGGCGGCGGCTGCTCGAGGGCCGACCTTCGCAGCGCGCCGCGTCCTTGGGTCAGCACATCGCCGAGCTGTTCCGCGACGCCGGTCAGCACACTGGTACGGAGGACGTTCTCGTCGGTCATGTCGGAACTGAGGCGGCTGGTGGTGGATCCCAGATCGAGGCAGACCTCGACGACCTCCTGGAGCGAGAACACCGACAGCAAGGCGACGATGTCCGCGAAGCCTTCGTGGAAGCCCGCCTGATCCGGCAGGCCCGGTTCGAGGAAGCGGTGCCGCAGGCCATCGAGTACCGCGTGCGTCGTCTCGTGCGCGACGACATCGTGCGAGAGGCATGTGTAGATGGTGGAGTCGTCGCCACCTGGCACATAGCCGAACAGCAGGGCCCGATCGTCGAACGAGTAGTAGGCGTTCGCTTCGCTGAAGGCGTGCGGCACGAGGTACAGCTGATGTCCGGCGAACCCCCAGGGCAGGCGGCGTCCGAGGGCGGACTCGAAGGTGGCGAGCGTGCGGGCGGCGACGGCGTACACCTGCTGAGCATGGAATGCGAAGTCGGTGGTCAGCGTCTTGTCGTCGGCCTTGACGAATCGGTCGCTGTCCGGCGGCAGATTCGCGGCCGGCACGAGCGTCCCGGTCGAAGCGTCATAGTCCACTACGTAGAACCTCGGAGTCCGCGGTCCTGGTTCGAGCCGCGCGGCCGGCACTTTGGCACGCGCGGTCAGGATGTGTTTGTCGGGACCGCTCCGGACCGACGGGTCCTGAGCGATGATCGTCAGGTCGGTCACGTTGCGCGCCGCACGCACCGCTGGACCTTCGACGTACGTCTCGGCGTCGGTCACGCTACGCCGCCGGCATACGGATAGGCTGCCGGGGGAGCCGCTGCAAGGTCGAGATGTGATCGCAGTCCGGCGTCGCCGACGGCGTACCCCCAGTTGATCAGCCGTTCCTGGTCGCTGTCCGGCATCTGTTTGAGCCGCGTCTTGATCTCGGCGATCCTGGTGGTGACGGCGAAAGGTGCCTGAAGCAACTTTTCCGCCGGGTACCGGGTGATGTCGCTGCGGATGCCGACGTATGCGCCGTCACGGCGGCCCTGGACGAATGATTCGATCACCTGCCGCTTACGCAGCGACCTGACCTGATGATCGAGCAACTGGGTGACTCGCAGCATGTGCTGGGCCCAGTCCGCGGCCGGATCCGTTTGGGGCGAGAGGCTGCCTCCGGCGTCGGAGACGAAGACGGTGCGGCAGCGCTTCCACGCGGTTTCGAGCCCCAGGTTGTCGTAGACGCCGCCGTCGGTCAGCGCGAACTCGTCGCGGTACTCGGCTCCGGTGAGATCGTTGCCCTCGTCATCGATCCAGGTTGGTTTGCCAAGATCCAGACGGTACGGCGACAGGAACGGAGGGAACGCGGACGACGCGGCAACGGCTGCGGACAATCGCAGTTCCGGATGCTCGATCCGGCCGACCCGCCAGTCCGCGATCCGGTCCCGGCTGAACCGGACGAGGTTGCCGGAGCCGGTGTTCGTGGAGTTGAACACGAACGTAGGGGTGACCGGAAGATCGGCAAGCATCGTGTCGCCCAGCAAGTGTTGGCGTAACTCCGCCTCGAACTGCTCGCCGATCGTGGTGAATGGCGAGAGGAGGCCGGAGATCACGCTCGGCTTGTCGATCGTGCGCGACGCCAGCGAACGGATCGGCGCCACGACCAGGTCGGCGAAGGCCTGGTGCGGATCGGCGGCTTGGTGGAACTCCGTCCAGACCTTGGCCAGCATCCCCGCGGTCATGCTGCCGCCCGAGACACTGGAGATTCGGTTGACCTGGTGCAGCCAGCGAGTCTCGGCCAGCCGCCAGAGCACGCCGGTATGGAACAACATGGCGCGATACCCGCCACCGGACAGACACACTGCCACGCCGTCCACGGGCGCCTCGTCCGGATCTGCCGGCAACTGCCTGACAGGATCAGCCAGTTCGGCAATTGCTTCGGTCATGTCGATCTCCCCCCGACATCGCCGATCCCCAGCGGCTCGTCGACAAACGTTCATCCACCTCAGGACGAATCCCCTTCCAATCAGTGAGGCACGCCCACCACGGGGTGTCAATCCACGAACCACCCCGAGGATCTGCGGCCGCGAGTGGCCGAACTGTTGAGTAGTGCTCAGCGGACATTCCCCGAGGACGCGTCGATCGCGCGCTTGCGTGTCCGATGAGCGAGGTCGCCCTAACGGTGTTGTGAGAGATTGGATGGATGGCGAGCTGGCGGGATGTCGAGCGGATTGCCGGGGGATTGGCCGGCGCAAGGCCTGGGCATGCGCACGAGGGTTCGCCGACGTTCGACGTCGGGCGCCATCCGTTCGCCAGACTGCGGTGGGACGACATGGGGCGGGAAGTCCTGCAGTTCTGGAGCCTCGACCTCGATTCGCGCGACGCGCTCGCCAACCGCTCCGACGTCTTCTTCGCGGTGCACACGTTCAAGGTCAAGGTGTCGATCTGCGCATGGCTCGACCGTCTCGAGGAGGACGAACTGACCGAGATCCTGACCGATTCCTGGCGGGCCAGGCGTGGTGTCCGGATCTGACGACTGCCATCAGGCGACAGAACCTCGCGCGTTGCGGCGTTGGGCACCACGACTGGCGCGCTGCGCACCCCGGCCGCGGCTCACCAGTACATGGTTCATTTCTGGACGGCAGGCAGTTGCTGAAAGCCGACCACGTTGGCCGGACGAGTGGCAAGTGGTAAATACCAGGCGGATGTCCTGCCTGGCAACGGCTCAGGTTGACCGTGGGGGATCGCAACTTGACTGCGGACAGCCAGGTGGAGTTCCCGGTGATGGTGCGCGTCAAGGGCAAACAGGCCCATCACACGGTATAAGTTGCCCACGCCGAATGTTGGTATTTACCAGTGATCAGGCAACGATGCTTCGCCGAATACTGCTTATGCTGGGTCCATTCGGAAAGTTTTTGCGGAACTCTTGCAGTTCCCTCGCGCGGCATTCATGCTCGACCAGGATGCGGGCCCCGCCCATCCTCGCCGCGAAGGAGACGAAGCCATGTCACGTCCGCGAACGACCCTCTTCCTCGCCGCCGCCGCTTCGATCGCCTCGATGGTGGGCGGCGCCTCTGCCGCCGTCGGCTCGCCGGATCAGGCCGACCACAAGTCAGGCGGCTGCGGCGTACTGTTCGACGACTTCCACTACACGTCGGCTACCGACCCTGCTCTCGCCGATCACGGCTGGAATGCGCGGAGTGAAATGGGTGGCCCAGGCGTGCCGGACACAGCCTGGCCGGCCAGCAACGTCTCTTCGTCACCACCGGGGGTCGGAAGGTCGCTCAACTCCGGGCGACGACCGACGGCTCGGTCCCCGGTACGACGAACGCCGAACTCCGCCGAACGACCATGAATCTGCGGAACGGGACTTACGCGACCCGCGTCCGGTACGCCGACAAGCCGGCCGTCGGACCTGACGGCGACCACATCAACGAGACCGCGTTCGCCATCGGCCCGACAAAGTTCGACTATGACCCGATCTACAGCGAACTCGACTTCACCGAGTACCTGCCGAACGGAGGCTGGGGAGAGACCGGCCCCATCAACTTCCAGACGAGCTGGCACACCTTCCGAGAGGACCCGTGGGACGCCCGTACCGCTGAGAGCCGCCAGGAGAGGTCGCTCGACGGCTGGCACACCTACGTCACGCAGGTCGGTAACGGCCACGTGAGGTACTACATCGACGGCAAGCTCACTGCCGACCACACCGTCGATCAGGACGGTAACACCGTCCTGCCGCGACAGGACATGAGCATGAACTGGAACCTGTGGTTCATCGATCTGGATGGGCACCAGGGCACGGCAACAAGTGAGTACCGCGAGCAGGTGGATTGGGCCTACTACGCCAAGAACGAGACCGTCTCGCCCGCACAGGCCGATGCTCGCGTGGAGAAATACCGCAAGCACGACACCACCTACCAGGACTCCTTGAGCAACGCCGGGAGCTGCGAGAACTACCAGCCACCGGAACACTGACCCCCGCCCCGGGAGCTGCGGCGCAGGGCCCAGGCCCGGTCCCTGCGCCACACACCAGGCGGAACCGCGTCCGGGCAGCGATCCGACGCGGGCGAGCGGCGTAACATACGAGGCCATCCGGCACAACGAAGGATGGGTCCTCGTGGTAGGTAGCCTGCGAAAGCGAGATCGGGCGCGCGAGCACCTGCTTGGGCTGGTCGAGTCACGAGCGGTCGGTCAGGCGATCCCGTCCGAGCGCCAACTGTCGGCCGAACTCGAGATCTCCCGACCCACTCTCCGAGCAGTGGTCGACGATCTGGTCCGCGATGGCTGGCTGGTTCGCGAGCACGGCCGCGGCATGTTCGTCGGCAGCCCCAAGGTCGCTCAGCAGATCAGCGGCACCCATGGACCGACGTACCCGACAGCACCCGGAACCTGGACCAGCAGAGTTCTCAGCCACGCCACGATCCAAGCCGGCACCTTGATCGGCAGCCGGCTCCGGGTCACACCGAACACAGCCGTACTGCGGATCGCCCGGCTGCGCTTCGTCAACGACGACCCGATCTGTCTGGAGACGATCCACGTACTGCAGGACATCGTCCCGGGGTTCGACGTGCAGGCGATCGAGCAGAACTCGTTCTACGCGTTGCTCGAAGGACACTACGGCGTGATCCCGACCGACGCCGAACAGACCCACGCGGCAGCAGCGGCCGGCGCCACCGAGTCCGCCCTACTCGGCCTCCCGTTGGAAGCTCCGATTCTGGTCTTCGAGCGAACCACCCGTGACCAGAACGGGCGCAGGTTCGAGTTCACCCGCGCCGCCTACCGCGGTGATCGATACCAGATCACGACACACCTGAGTCTTTCAAAGTCGGCCGGTGATCCTCCGATCGCCGAATAGTTGCCCGGCCACCATTCATCCTCCGTCCTGTTGCCGGCGTTCTCCGCGCAATTTCCTGTCATGCTGGCGGGGTGAAGGATCGGCTGACTGCAGACCTTCGGCTGCCGTCGCCGGTTGTCGAGATCGGATCCGGCGAGGTGCCCGATATCGCTTAGGCTCCCAGCCACTTCAGCTGCCAGTCGCCTGGCCCAGGTCGTTGGCTTGCCCGTCACTGCGTGGTGGCGTGGAGAAGTTGCCGGGTGGTCGGGCGACCATCTTCGTCGAGCCGTACGATGATGTGCTCGTCCCAGCGCTCGTCGGAGTGTGGGTGGTCCGAACGCCAGTGGCAGCCGCGGCTGTCTTGTCGTGTGGTCGCTGCCGCGATGACAGCTCGCGCCACTGTCGCGAGCGGTCCGGTGCCGAGGGGCTCGAGTTCGTCAGCGGCGGCGTTCAGGCCGGCGCCGTCGCGACGGATACCGGCGTACTTGGTCAGGATCGCGCGAATCCGTTCCGGTTCGCGATCATGGTTCAGTGCCAGTTCGTATGACTGGCCGTGGTCCGTTGCGGGGAGATCGAGGGTCAGGGCCGTTGCGACGCGTCGCCCGAAGACGAGTCCTTCCAGCAGGCTGTTCGAGGCGAGCCGGTTGGCCCCGTGTACGCCGGTCGCGGCGACCTCGCCGACGGCGTACAGGCCAGGTACGTCGGTTGCGCCGTTCCGATCGGTCCGAACGCCGCCGCACAGGAAGTGCTCGGCGGGCGCGACCGGGATCTGCTCGGACAGCGGGTCAACGCCGATCCGTGCGCAGGAGGCCAGTACGGTCGGGAACCGCTGTCGGAGTACGTCGGGCGCGATGGATGTGGTGTCCAGCCAGACGTGGTCGGATCCGTCGCGGCGCATCGTTGCCTCGACCTCCCGGGCGACGACGTCCCGAGGGGCCAGATCGGCCCGCGGGTGCCGGCCGGCCATGATCCGGCGACCATGCATGTCACGTAGTACTGCGCCTTCACCGCGCACGGCTTCGGTGACCAACGGCAACTGACCGCCGGTTTCACCGGTGAAGAGCGCGGTCGGGTGGAACTGGACGAACTCCATGTCCACCAGAGCTGCGCCCGCCCGCAGCGCCAGAGCGATGCCGTCACCGCGCACCGTCGGCGGATTGGTGCTCGCCAGGTAGGCGTTGCCTAGCCCGCCTGTGGCCAGTACAACGGCCCGCGCGTCGATCCGGGTGATCTCCGTGCCGGTTTCGACGAGCACGCCGACGATGCGGCCGGAGTCTGACTTGATCAGGCCGATGGTCCGTCCGCCCATCGTCTGAACGCTGGTGAGCTGTAGCGCGCCACGGAGCGCGCGATGAACCTCAGCGCCGGTGGCATCACCGCCTGCGTGCACGATCCGGGAACGACCGTGGCCTCCCTCGAGAGTTCTCGACAGCGACCCGTCGTCGTCACGGTCGAAGCGAGCCCCCTGAGCGATGAGTTCGGCAAGTCGCTGGGGTCCCTCCTCGACCAACGCCCGAACGTTGCGGGGGTCGCAGAATCCTGCGCCGGCGATGTCGGTGTCGCGCGCGTGGTCGAGCGGATCGTCCTCGCCGTAGGCTGCGGCCACGCCACCTTGGGCCCACGGTGTACTGCCGTCGCCGGCGCTGAGCAGGAGCACATCGCGGGTCGCCGCGAGACCGAGCGCGGTTGACAGGCCTGCCACGCCGGCGCCGATGACGACGACGTCCACGGTGCGCGTCATCGAGCACCCGCAGGTTTGCCGATGGCAACCATCCGTTCGACCGAACGCCGGGCACGCTCGACGACCTCAGGCGGTAGCTGGATCTCGTCGCGTCCCTCACGCAGGCACCGCACCAGTAGGTCCGGGGTGATCATCTTCATGAATCGGCACGAGGCCTTCGGGTTCACCGGCAGGAAGGTCGTCTTCTGGTTCACCTTGCGAAGTTGATGGAGCATGCCGATTTCCGTCGCGACCAGGGCGGTCTTCGCGGTCATGTCGCGCGCGACATCCAGCATGCCGGCGGTGGACAGGATGTGGGTCCGATCTGCCGGCAGATCACCCACGCCGGCGAGCCAGATCGCCGACGATGCGCAGCCGCACTCGGGATGGACCAGAACCTCGGCCGCAGGGTCGGCCGCCACTTGAGTGCGTAGATCGGCCGCGCTGATGCCGGCATGCACGTGGCACTCGCCCATCCACACCTCGATGTTGTCCCGACCGGTCTGCCTCCTGACATGGTTCCCGAGGAACTGGTCGGGCAGAAACAGAATCGGCTGATCCGCCGGGATCGAGTTCACCACCTCCACCGCGTTGGACGACGTACAGCAGATATCGGCCTCGGCCTTCACAGCCGCACTGGTGTTGACATAGGCAACAACCGCAGCGTCGGGGTGCTCGGCCTTCCAAGCCCGCAACTGGTCAGCGCTAATGGTGTCCGCCAAGGAGCAGCCGGCGCGGGCGGTGGGGATCAGCACCGTCTTGTCAGGGCTGAGCAGTTTGGCGGTCTCCGCCATGAAATGCACGCCACAGAACACGATCGTGGACGCGTCGGTACTGGCCGCGATGCGCGACAGCGCGAGCGAGTCGCCGACGTGATCGGCGACATCTTGGATCGCCGGTTCCTGGTAGTTGTGGGCGAGCACCACCGCATCTCGCTCCCGGGCCAGGCGGCGTACCTCTTCCTGCCAGCTGATTGCTGTCCCAATGGTCACAACAGGTCCTTCTCTCGAGAGATTTTCGCTTCATAAGCGATAACTGGGGGTGACGACGCCGCCGGCGCCGCGTCGGAGCTCAGTTGAGTTCGTGGTCGCGAGTGACCAGCAGGCTCATGTCGAGTGCGGCAGGGGAGTGGGTGAGGGCGCCGACCGAGACGGCATCGACACCGGTGGCGGCGACGTCGGCGACGGTGTCCAAGGTGATTGTGCCGGACGCCTCGAGTTGGGATGTCGACCCGGAGGTGTTGCGCCGCTCGACGACCGTGGCCATCTCCTCGGCGGACATGTTGTCCAGCAGGATCCACTCGACCTGGCAGTCCAGCGCTTCGCAGGCTTCCTCCGCAGTGGTGACTTCGACCTCGATCGCCATACCTCTGCTTTCCGCTGTCATGCCGTCTCTGACCCGGCGAACGGCCGCCAGGACCCCGCCGGCCGCAGCGAGATGGTTCTCCTTGAGCAGCACCATGGCGGCCAGGTCGAGCCTGTGGTTCGTTCCACCGCCGCAGCTCACGGCGTACTTGTCCAGGGCCCGGAGACCGGGCGCGGTCTTGCGAGTGTCGAGCAGCCGGACCGGGCGCGCCCCGATCGCAGCTACGAAGGCCGACGTGAGGGTTGCGATGCCCGACATCCGCTGGACGAAGTTCAGCGCCACCCGCTCGCCGGTGATGATCGAGCGCGCCGCACCACTGATCCACGCCAGCGGCTGTCCCGGGAGAACCGAATCGCCATCGGCAACAGCCGGCCGCACCGTGACAGTGGGATCGACGGCGGCATACACCTCCTGTACAGCAGTAAGACCGGCCACGCGACCGGACTGCTTGGCGATCATCGTCGCCTCGGCTTCTAGCGCCTCCGGGACGCTCCATCGGGTGGTGACATCGTCTGCCGCCTGGTCCTCGATCAATGCGGCCGCCACCGCGGTCCGGACCGTCTCCGTCGTTAGTTGCATCTTCTGTCCTGCTCTCCGTTATGTTTTCGCTTCTGAGGCGATAACTAGCTGCACGCTACCATCGGCCTCGTGCCCGCAGCCAAGAAAGGTGATCCGGTTAACTTCCCCAGTTACCCGCACGAGGTGCTCGCCGTGGTCCTGTCCGTTCGCGACGGCAGGCTGTGCGTGCTGCTGTGGAAACGCGCACGGAGCCCGTACCGCGGCCGCTGGGCGCTTCCTGGCGGCGGGGTCGAGCCAACAGAGCGGCTCCGGGACGCCATCACCGGGCACCTTGCGACGAAGGTCGACGTTCGCGACGTCGCGCACCTCGAACAGTTGGCCACGCACAGTGCGATTGATCGTGATCCGCGGGCCCGCGTGCTGGCGACGGGCTATCTGGGTCTCGTTCCGTCCGACGTGCAGCCGAAGCTTCCGTCGGACACGCAGTGGCACCCCGTCGACGAGCTGCCGAGGACCGCGTTCGATCATCACTACTTCATCGATGCCGCGGTCGCCCGGTTGCGCGCGAAACTGTCGTACACGAACATCGGTTTCGCGCTGGCTCCGCTGGAGTTCACCATTGCAGAGCTACGGGATCTGTTCGGTGCCGCACTCGGCTATGAGCTCGGCGCCACCAATCTCACTCGCGTCCTTACCCGCAGGCATGTGATCGACCCCACCGAACGGAGAGCCAGCCCCGGCCAGAGCGGCGGCCGTCCTGCGACCGTCTACAAGTTCGTGGCGCGCGAGCTGACCGTCACGGACCCGTTCGCAGTACTCCGCCCACCACGCTGACCAATTCTGTGGTGGGGTCGGCTAGCGTCGAGGCGTGTTGCTGCCTGACTCGTCGGTGCCGGGGGCGGATCTGCCTGTCCGGGCGGTTCTGCCTACCACGATCGATGCGGTGCGCTCGCACGGTACTGCGGTATTGGTTGCACCGCCTGGCTCAGGGAAGACCTCGCTGTTGCCGCTTGCGCTGGGCGATGCGCTCGGGGGCACGATCATCGTCGCCGAGCCGCGAAGGATGGCAACCCGCGCGGCCGCGATCCGGTTGGCGACGCTGACCGGCGAACCGCTCGGGCAGCGGATCGGCTATGCGATGCGCGGTGAACGCAGTGGCGACCGGGGACTCCGTGTCGAGGTTGTGACGACAGGGCTCCTCGTACGGCGTCTGCAGCAGAACCCGGAGTTGCCCGGTGTCGCCGCGATTGTTATCGACGAGTGCCACGAGCGGCACCTCGATGCCGATCTACTGCTCGCGCTCTGCATCGACATCCGGGCGAATCTTCGGGATGACCTGGCGATCGTTGCGACGTCGGCCACGGCGGACACCATCAAGCTGAGTCGAGCATTGGGCTCGGACGTTCCGGCGCCCGTGATCACCGCGTCTGCGGCGCTGTTCGATGTGGCGATCGAGTGGGCCCCACCGCCGGTCCCGGTGCCGCTGCTTCCCGGTGGGCGGGTCGATCCGCGCCTGCTGGATCACGTCGCGGCCGTCGTCCAGCGTGCGCTGACCGAGAACGACGGCGACATCCTCGTGTTCGTCCCTGGCGAGGCGGAGATCAACGGTGTGACTCGCCGGTTGGCTGGTGAGAATGTCCTGCCGTTGTTCGGTCGTCAATCAAGGGCTGAGCAGGACCGCGCGTTGAGGCCAGCCGCCACTCGTCGGATCGTGGTGACGACGTCAGTTGCGGAGAGTTCGCTGACTGTGCCCGGCGTCAGGGTTGTGGTCGACTCGGGTCTTGCCCGGGAGCCACGAACCGATCAATCCCGTGGCCTGGGTGCGTTGGTCACCTGCCGGGTTTCGAGATCGTCCGCCGACCAGCGAGCGGGTCGTGCTGGGCGGGAGGCGCCTGGCCGGGTCTATCGGTGCTGGTCTGCCACCGACCACTCGCATCTCGACGATCATGCGGCTCCGGAGATCGCGATCGCCGATCTGGCAGGCTTCGCCCTCGACCTCGCGGCGTGGGGTGCGCCTGGCGGTGACGGTCTCACCTTGCTCGACGCGCCGCCGGTGGTGGCGATGACTGCGGCCACCGAATTACTGCGCCGCCTCGATGCCGTTGACGGCGGCGGCCGGATCACCGAGCGGGGACGGCGGATGGCGGCGATCGGGGCGCATCCTCGGTTGGCTCGTGCGTTGCTGGACGGCACGCCGCGGGTCGGCGCCGACCGGGCACGCGAGGTCGTCGCGATGCTCTCGGAGGACTCCGGCCGCGACTTCGGCGATGATTTACCTGCTCGCTGGCGAGCCCTCCGCCGCGGCGAGGACCGCGGAGCCACGGCCCGCTGGCGAGAGGAAGCAAAGCGCCTCGGCCGAGGCATGACGACCGGCGACCCGTTGGATGGAGCGACCGGCGACCCGTTGGATGGAGATGGAGTGCAGCCGGCGGTTGGTGGGCCGGCCGGTCGGGGGACGCGTCGAGTACCGGATGATCTTGCGGTGGGGGTCGTGGTGGGGCTGGCGTATCCCGATCGGATTGCGCGGATCCGGGGGGTCGACTCGGCGACGTACCAAATGTCTGGTGGTACGGGTGCTGCTCTGGATCCGCAATCGCCGTTGCGGACCACGACCTGGCTGGCGATCGCGGTTGCTGACCGGGCACCCGGTCGCGCCGACGCCAGGATCCGTTCGGCGGCGCCGATCGATGAGCAGACCGCACGAGACGTCGCGGGCGACCTCGTCTCGACCACCGACCAGATCCGCTGGGACGACGGCCGGATCGTGACGCGGCGCGTCGAGGCACTCGGCGCGATCGTGCTCAACGACGTTCCGCTGGCAACGGCCGACCCGCTGCTCGTCCAAGCGGCCGTCCTCGACGGTATCCGGCGCAGCGGTCTGTCTGTACTGCGTTGGTCGGAGGCCGCCGTCGCCTTGCGAGAGCGGATCGCGTTCTGCCACGCCCACCTCGGAGCCCCGTGGCCTGCGGTCGACGACGACACACTCCTGGCCGACCTCGACGAATGGATGGGCAGCGAGCTCGCCTCGGTGCGACGCTCGCGCGATCTAGCCCACATCGACGTGGCTTCGGCGCTCCGGCGACTCCTGCCATGGCCCGCAGCAACTCGGTTCAGCGAACTCGCACCGGAACGACTCCGGGTCCCCTCGGGCTCCGAGGTGCGACTCGCGTACGACGGTGCCGAGCCACCGGTCCTCGCGGTGAAGCTGCAGGAGGTATTCGGCTGGACTGCCACTCCATCCGTCGCGGACGGTCGTGTCCCAGTCGTTCTGCACCTACTGTCGCCCGCGCGGCGCCCGGTCGCGATCACGAGCGACCTCGCCTCCTTCTGGAAGCAGGGCTATCCCCAGGTCCGAGCCGACCTGCGAGCCCGCTACCCCCGCCATCCGTGGCCGGAAGATCCACTCACCGCCATCCCGACCAACCGACCAAAACCCCGCCAGTGACCGAGCTGCCCGGCAGTGCGTATGTACTGTCCGCGCCGTTCCGAGCCTGCGAACCGCGCCGATGCGGTGCGCGATGCCGCCGGGGAAGAGCCAGTTGGTGCCGGCGTTGGCGGCGGTTTGGGCGTTCCAGCCGTCCCCTGTCTGGACGCTGATCATGATGGTCGCGCTGCAGCTGTCTGTGGCGCTCTCGTAGACCGTCTGAGGATGGGCGGGCGGCCGGCGTCCGCCGGCCGCCCGGCCGCATTATCTGAGCCCGAAGGCCCGGACGATCGTCTGGCTGATGCCGCCGCCGTTGCGCTGCTTGGCCGTGACCCGCACCGACACCTGCCCGGCCCGCGGCGGTGCCTGCAGCCGCGTCTCCCAGCTGCCCTTGCTCTCCTTCAGCTGCAGCCGTTGCCAGGTCGCCCCGTCGTCGTACGAGACCTCCAGCCCGACCGAGACCACCGCGTCTTGCCGGGCACTGCTGCCGAGCACCACCGGCTTGACGGTGAAGACCGAGTTCCGCTTCGCCCGCCCTGCCGCGTCGACGTCCACGCCGTAGTCGAGCTGGGCCAGCGGCAGCGGCTGGTTCTCCGCCTCCCTGGATGTGAAGGTCCACTCGGTGTGCGTGCTCGTCGAGTACGGCGTCAGCTCGGCGTTCCCGACGGTGTCGGCCACCAACCGGTACGGCCGCTTCTCCGGCGCCAGGTCACCCACGCCGAAGTCCGGCCGCGGGCCGTTCCCGACCAGTTTCTCCTCGCCCTGGTACAGCGCGAAGCTGCGCGTCATCAGCGAGTCGCCGCTGTGCGCGGACCCGCCGTCACCGAACCCGGCGATCATGCCGCCCATCGCGTTGCCGACCCGGTGCGGGAGCTCGAACTCGAGCATCCGCGGCCGCACGATCGGACCGAACCACCGCTGGCTCTGCACGCTGCGCGGCTGGTAGCTCGTGATGTCCGTGAACGTCGCCCAGCCGTTGATCGAGGCGTACTGCTGCCACTTCGCGCCCGCCGACACCCAGTCCGTCCGGTGCCCCACCGCGGGCTTCGCCGGGAACCGCGGTACCCGGATTGACCCGAAGACGGCGTACGGGAAGGCGGCCGGCCAGTACTCGTACGCCGGGCTGTCCTCGCGGCTCTCCAGGACCTGCTGCCCGTTCGGGGGAGCGAAGTCGTTCTCGATCCTGGCGAGGCTGCCGGGGTCCGTGGCCGCGGACGGGTCGTCCGGGACCTTGCCCTGGTGGTAGTCGACCAGGTCGTACAGGTACGACGGCACCGGGTTGGCCGCGACGGTCAGCTCGGTCCGGCGCGTGGTGAGCGTCTTGATCAGGGCCTCGCCGTCGTCGAGGGTGAGCGACGCCGTCGGGATCGGGCCGAGGGTCCGGCCGTCGGCTCCGCCGTACCAGTCGTTGTAGCGGCCGATGCCGTCGTTGACCACGAGCAGCATGGCCGCGCCGGCAGCGTGCGCCGCGGCAGCCCGGTCAGCGGGCGGTACGTCGATGCTGTTGCGGACGACGACCGCCTTGCCGCGCGCGGCCAGACCGGCGTACTCGGCGGGCGTGCCGGTGCCGGCGAAGACGGCCGTGACGTGCGTCGTGCCGGCGCGGAACGCCGGGGAGCCGGGCTGAACGAGCAACGAGTCGTCGAGGCTGCGGCCGTCGTAGCTGATCGTCAGCGGCGTCTGTTCGGCCCGGAACCGCGTGGTCAGCACGAAGCTGCCGGTGCGGACCTTGTTCTTGGTCGGCAGCGCCCAGAAGCTGTCGTAGTCCGGCGGCGGCATGAAGATCTCGTGCAGCGCCGACCTGTCGTCGGGGGTCGGTTGCGCCGAGGTGAAGGACCGGAAGAGGTCGAACCTGCTCGTGGTGACGGTCGTCGGCCTGGCCGTGTCGACCTTGATCGGACGGCTCCGCGACGCGTCAAGGACGACGTCCCGGTCCGTGGTCAGGTCGACCTCGGGCGCGGTCAGGAAGGCCAGGCCGAGCGAGTGCGGGCCGTTGCTGCCGGGCACGTCCAGGGTCGAGACGATCGTGTACGAGCCGG